>Ga0153916_10004232_pt1 | contig 10824 bp, 7 predicted proteins | sample Opewatmetagenome_FD_109642 | JGI IMG/M metagenome (GOLD analysis project Ga0153916, IMG submission 109642) | Freshwater wetland microbial communities from Ohio, USA - Open water 3 Core 3 Depth 4 metaG | ecosystem: Environmental > Aquatic > Freshwater > Wetlands | place: USA: Ohio, Lake Erie, Old...
AGAAGAAGTGAAACGGTTCCTCCGTGCGATCCAAGAATCGGAGGATCAGTTAAGGGAGATCAAAGAAAAGATTTTGGACCCTGAAGTGCGTAAACATTCTTTTATCCTGGATGTCCACACGATGATTCTAAAAGATGAGATGCTGCTTCAGGATACAGTGGATACGATCCGAAAGAAAGAGGTGAATGCGGAATGGGCTCTGGATCTCACTCTGGAGAAGCTCGACTCGGCCTTTAAGGCCATTGAAGACGAATATTTGAGGGAACGGCGCAGCGACCTTCATTATGTGGCGGCGAGGATCTTTCGAAACCTTTTGGGGAAGAAACATGACGATATCACCAAGATCAAAGGGAAAGTGATTATCGTCGCCCATGACCTCTCTCCGGCGGATACCCTCCAGATGAACCTGGAACATGTGGCCGGGTTCATCACCGATATCGGTGGCAAGGTTTCCCATACCGCTATCCTCTCCAGATCTCTGGGCATCCCGGCTGTCGTAGGCCTCGAAGTGGCGACTTCCCTCATCAATGGGGGAGACCTCTTGATCATCAATGGAGAGACAGGAGAGGTGGTGATCAATCCCACGGAGGAAGTCTCTCAGTCCTTTCTCGAGCGGAAACGCCGGATCAGACCGACCGGGCGCGAGGTTCTTAAGTATGCCTCTCTGCCAGCAGAGACCCGCGATGGAGTTCGGGTCCGTCTCCAGGCCAATATTGAGATGGTGGAGGAAATCTCCTCTGCCAAGATGCACGGCGCTGAAGGGATCGGGTTGTATCGCACTGAAATCCTCTATCTCAACCGGAGAGACCTCCCCACGGAAGAAGAGCATTTCCAAACTTACCGAAGTCTCGTGGAGAATATTCAACCCGCCACGGCGACGATCCGTACCTTAGACATCGGGGGCGATAAATTTCTTGCTGACTATTCAAAGAACAATGAGCTGAATCCGGCATTAGGATTGAGAGCTATCCGGTTCAGCCTTAAGGAGACTGAAATCTTTAAAACCCAGCTAAGTGGGATTTTGCGAGCCAGTGTGTATGGGAAACTAAGAATCCTTCTCCCCATGATCTCGAGGGTTGAAGAAATCCGACAGACAAAGGCGATCTTGGAAGAGGTGAAGAAGAGCTTGGCCAAGGCCAAAATACCCTTCGATGAAGAAATTAAGATCGGGGCCATGATTGAGATCCCTTCGGCCTCGGACATCGCTGATATTTTAGCGAGGGAAGTGGATTTCTTCAGCATCGGAACGAACGACCTGATCCAGTATGCGCTGGCTGTCGATCGAATCAATGAACACGTGTCCTATCTCTACGAGTCTCTTCATCCGGCCGTTCTGAGAATCATCCGATGGGTGGTCCGGTCAGGTCATGAGGCTGGGATTCCGGTAGCGATTTGCGGAGAGATGGCGGCGGAGCCCATCTATGCGGTCGTCCTTTTGGGGTTGGGCCTGGATGAATTCAGTATGAACCCCTTATCCATCCCCAAGGTGAAGAAGGTGCTCCGAATGTCGAAATTTGAGGAGGCCCGTCCCTTAGTCGAACAGTTGTTCCAATTTTCTACGGCCTCCGAGAGCGAGGCTTTTTTACGAAACTGGATGGCCAAGAGATTTCCTGGGGATTTTATCGAAAGTTCTCCGGAGGAGCGTAAAATCTAAAACGGTACGAAAAGGAGGAGACGTTCTATGGCAATGACAGATTTTTTGTTCACCTCAGAATCGGTCACCGAGGGGCATCCCGATAAGGTGGCTGATCAGATTTCAGATTCCATATTGGATGCGATCATTGGTCAAGATACGAGGGCCCGGGTGGCTTGCGAAACGATGGTTACTACAGGAATGGCCATTATTGCGGGAGAGATCACCACTTCCTGCTATGTCCATATGCCGTCCATCGTCCGTGAGACGATCAAAGAGATCGGATACAATAACTCAGGGATGGGCTTCGACTGGGAGACCTGCGCGGTCATCACTTCCATCGATGAGCAGTCCGTCGACATCAAACAAGGGGTAGATGAATCCGGAGGTCATGAGCAGGGGGCCGGGGATCAAGGATTGATGTTCGGCTATGCGTGCAATGAAACCCCGGAGTTGATGCCGATGCCCATCATTTTTGCCCACCGTCTGACCCGTCGATTGGCCGAGGTGCGAAAGAACAAGGTCCTCGACTTTTTGAGGCCTGACGGAAAGTCTCAGGTGACCATCCAATATATCAAAGGAAAGCCGACGCGTGTGGATTCGGTCGTCATTGCAGCGCAGCACTCGGAAAGCGTGTCCTATGAAAAGCTCAGGGAAGGGATCATCGAAGAGGTCATCCTCAAAATCATTCCTGAGAACCTTCGCGACAAGAACACCAAGTACTATATCAATACGACAGGACGCTTTGTGGTGGGAGGACCGAAGGCCGATTGCGGTCTGACGGGGAGAAAAATCATCGTGGATACCTATGGGGGAGTCGGGAGCCATGGAGGGGGTTGTTTTTCAGGAAAAGACCCTTCGAAGATGGACCGAGGCGCCTCCTATATGGCCAGGCATATTGCGAAGAATGTGGTTGCAGGGGGCCTGGCCGAAAAATGCGAAGTTCAAATTGCCTACACTATCGGGAGGGCTGAGCCTGTCTCTGTCATGATCGATACCTCGAGGACCTCAAAGATATCTCCTGATAAAATTGCAAAGATCATCCGTGAGCATTTCGACATGCGGCCCAAGGCGATCATTCAGTATCTTGACCTTCTCAAGCCGGTTTACAAGAGGACGGCCTGTTATGGCCATTTCGGCCGAGAGGAACCTGGGTTTACCTGGGAGAGGACCCACCGGGCGGAAGAGTTGAAGAAGGCGGCGGGACTTTAAAGATAGATAGGGGGATAAGGAGATGGGGTGATGGGGAGAACAATTCCAAATCATAAATCCCAAATGCCGGATAAGCTCCAATCACCGAAATTCAAAATAACCCGGTTTCAGGGTTTGGGGATTGGGGTTTCGAAATAGAAGTGGATAACTCGTCTAGAACCTAATTGGAGTAAGGGAGAAAACATGGATTACGATATCAAGGATATTTCGTTAGCCAAGAAGGGGCGACTTCGGATGGAATGGGCAGAGATGGCGATGCCTGTTTCGAAATTGATCCGGAGCCGTTTTGAAAAAGAGAAACCTCTGAAGGGGGTCCGTCTTTCAGCCTGTCTTCACGTAACCACCGAGACAGCGGTCCTGATGAAGACCCTTTTAGCAGGCGGAGCGAAGCTCGCCCTGTGTGCCTCCAATCCTTTAAGCACCCAGGATGATGTGGCCGCCTATTTGGTCAAGGAACTAAATATTGCTGTCTTTGCCATCAAAGGGGAGGATAGTAGAACCTACTATACTCACATCCAGAAGGCCTTGGCCCACTTTCCCAATCTTACGATGGACGATGGGGCAGACCTGGTCTCCTCCCTTCACTTCATCGCTCTGAAGAAGTGGAGGGAACTTTCTTCTTCCGTTCGAAAATGGGCGGAAGGGCTCTCTTCCTCCAAAAGGGAGGAAATGATCAATGGGGTGATCGGTGGGACCGAGGAGACGACAACCGGTGTGATTCGACTGCGTTCCATGGAAAGCACCGGAGTATTGCAATTCCCAATTATCGCGGTCAACGATGCCGAGACCAAGCACTTTTTTGACAACCGGTATGGGACAGGGCAATCCACGATCGATGGGATCATGCGGGCCACCAATCGTTTGATGGCTGGGGCAACTTTTGTCGTTGCAGGATATGGGATGTGCGGGAAGGGGTTGGCGATGAGGGCAAAGGGAATGGGAGCCAGCGTCATCGTTACCGAGGTGAGTCCCCTCAGAGCCCTGGAAGCAGTCATGGATGGGTATCGGGTCATGCCGATTGCCGAGGCGGCTGAAGTAGGAGATATCTTTTGCACGGTCTCTGGAAATGTGAACGTCATCCGGAAGGAACATTTCCTAAAGATGAAAGAGGGAGCCATTATCGCCAATTCAGGACACTTTAACGTGGAACTCGATTTGGACGGGCTCCGTGAAGTGACGCTCTCTCAAAGAAGAATTCGTGATTTTGTGGAGGAGTTTCAGCTCAAACAGGGGCGGAGAGTCTATCTGTTGGGAGAGGGAAGGCTGATCAATCTCGCCTCTGCAGAGGGCCATCCCTCGAGTGTCATGGATATGAGTTTTGCCAACCAAGCGCTTGCCTCTGAATACTTGGTGAAGCATCATCGGACCCTGGAGAAGAAAGTCTATCCCGTTCCTCTTGAGATTGACCAGGAGATCGCCCGAATCAAGCTTCTTTCGATGGGCATCCAGATCGATCAACTGACCAAGGAACAAGCAAAGTATCTGGCCTCGTGGGAGCAAGGAACATGATTTCCCAGTGAAGTTAGATAAGTGAACTCCGAGCTCCGAACCTCGAACTTAATACTAACCGATGATCATTCCCCGCAGAAAGACACACCAGATTTGTATCGGTCCTGTTAAGATTGGAGGGAGTGCCCTGATCTCTGTTCTATCGATGACCAAGACGGATACGAGGGATATCGGGAAGACTGTGCGTCAAATTCGGCTTCTCGAAGAGGCGGGCTGCGAGATCATCCGGGTCGCTGTTGTGGATCAAGAAGCGGCCCGGGCGATCGCCGAAATCAAGAAAAGGATTCGGATTCCGCTCATTGCAGATATCCATTTCCATTCACACTTGGCTCTGAGCGCCATCGAGTCAGGAGCGGATGGTCTCCGCATCAATCCCGGTAATATCGGCGGAAGAGACCGTCTAAAGCCTCTTGTCATCGCGGCGAGGAATCGTTCCGTTCCAATCCGTATTGGAGTGAATTCTGGTTCTTTAGAGAAGGACCTTTTAAAACGATTTGGGGGAGCCACTCCGGAAGCGATGGTTTCGAGCGCTTTGCGCACAATTGAATGGATGGAGGATCTCGGTTTTGATCTGATCAAAATCTCCTTGAAGGCCTCGGATGTTTTACGTACGGTAGAGGCCTACCGCCTATTTTCAAAAAGGTCGGATTATCCGCTCCATCTGGGTGTGACGGAGGCGGGAAAAGGGTCTGCGGCGATTGTTAAATCCTCCATCGGCATCGGGCTTCTTCTCAACGAGGGCATCGGAGACACGCTCCGGGTTTCATTAACCGGGGACCCTGTGGAAGAGGTTCGCGTTGGCTATGGAATCTTGAGGGCTTTGGACATTCGCAAACGGGGTGTTGAGATTGTTTCTTGCCCCACTTGCGGTCGTTGTAATGTCGACCTGGCACGGCTTGTGGCAAAGGTTGAGCGAGGGGTTAGGAAGATTTCTACCCCCCTCACGGTGGCCATGATGGGTTGCGTCGTGAACGGGCCGGGAGAAGCCAAAGAGGCGGAGATTGGCATTGCCGGTGGAAAGGGGGTCGGAGTCCTTTTTAGGAAGGGAAAGGTGGTTAGAAAATTGGAAGAAAAGGATTTTGTTTCAGTGTTGTTGAAGGAAATCGAAGAAATGACTGGAGAGAAATTCCAGGCAAGAAATCCGAAGCAGCTGCCTCCGCGTAGCCCCACTCGCATGGACGAAGGCAGGCGAAGTTGAAAACATGTACCAATGTTCAAATTAGAAATGACCAAATTAATAGAAATAGCTCTGAATTTGGTTATTTGAAGTTGAAGTTTGAGATTTACTTGGGATTTGAAATTTGAGATTTTGGATTTTCGTTCTCCAACGGAGAACGAAGCTTCTTCCAGACATAATGGATTCGCTGAAGTACAGTGAAGTGAGTGAGGATGGCCAGAATCCAGAGAACGGGTTCCATCCATTGGAAGAGGGTGCCGATGGAGAGAAGGATGATGCGCTCCGCCCTTTCCATGAGTCCCATGGCGCACGGGACGTGTAAAGCCTCTGCCTTGGCTCTAACGTAGGGGATAAGTACTGTACCCATACTGGCACAAGAAATAAGGATGACGAGACAGGAATTTCCTTTTCTTAAGCCATCGATCAGGAGCGCAAAAAGCAGAAGGAGATCCGAATATCGATCTAAGACTGAATCTAAGAAGCCCCCGAAGGCCGTCACCTTTCCCAGTTTTCTAGCGGCCACACCATCAAAAAGGTCAAACAGGCCTGAAAGGATGATCGCCAGTCCTGCAAGCAACCAAAACCCTTTAAGGATAAGAAAGGAAGCGACAAGGGTTGCAAGAAAACCCATTAATGTGAAGAGATTGGGATTAGTATGTTTTCCTAAGATGTTTTTAAGGAGATAGTAGAGGTAAGGGTCGAGCCGATGTCCGATTTTGTTGCCAATCATCTTCTAATGAGTGTCATCCTGATGAGAGATTTTAGAGGACAAGATAACATTTCTGAGAGAAAAGTCAACCACGAGGGTGAAATGGGACTGTCATTCCAATAGCTTAAGGAGGACCTTTATGACAACCCCTGTAGTGTCTATGACTGAATTCAAATCTCTGACGTTGAAGGGGAGGGGGAAGGTGAGGGATATTTATGATCTGGGCGATCGGCTTCTCATCGTCGCTACGGATCGAATATCGGCCTTCGATGTGGTGATGCCCAATCCGATTCCAGATAAAGGAAAAATACTGACCCAATTATCTAATTTTTGGTTTGACCTGACGAAGGACATTGTTGCTAATCATGTCCTCTCCACCGATGTGGGAAATTATCCGAAAGAGTGTCAACCCTATCAGGAAATGTTGAGGAGCCGTTCCATGCTCGTGGTGAAGGCGGAAGTCCTTCCCGTCGAGTGTGTGGTCAGGGGTTACCTTTCGGGTTCAGGCTGGGAGGAATACCGGAAGACAGGGGGAGTCTGTGGCGTCAAGTTGCCCAAAGGATTGCGGGAATCCTCAAAATTAGTGGAACCGATCTTTACCCCAGCTACGAAAGCAAAGATGGGACTCCATGATGAGAATATTACCTTTGAGAAAGTTGAGGAGATGGTCGGCAAGGATCTTGCCCGGAAAATGAGATCCATTACAATGGCCATTTATAAAAAGGCAAGAGATTTTGGTGAGGCAAGGGGAATTCTGATCGCCGATACGAAAATGGAGTTTGGAGTGGAAGCTAAGAAACTAATTTTGATCGATGAGCTCCTCACTCCGGATTCTTCACGATTTTGGCCCAAAAACGAGTATCAACCCGGGGGCCCGCAGAAGAGTTTTGATAAGCAGTTTTTGAGGGATTACCTTCTTTCCATCCGTTGGGACAAGAACCCGCCAGCTCCTCCATTACCGGAAGAAATTGTGAACAAGACACGCGAAAAATATCTGGAGGCTTACGAGAGGCTGGTGGGAAAGCCTTTGTGAAAGGAATGAATCCGCGAGATGGTAACAGAGATGGAGAATCGACTGACCAAAAGAATCACTTTATTTGTTGTCACCTTGGCAGCGTTCCTCACCCCCTTTGACGGGTCCTCCGTCAATATCGCACTTCCTTCTATTGGTAAAGAGTTCTCGATGGATGCCATTTCTTTGGGCTGGGTTGCCACGGCCTATCTTCTAGCCTCGGCGATGTTTCTTGTTCCCCTGGGAAGGGTTGCTGATATCTATGGGAGAAAAAAGCTTTTTACCCTCGGAATACTTATATTTACGGCAGCGTCCTTTTCGATGGTACTTTGCACGTCAGGGACAATGCTCATTTGCCTCCGGATCGTTCAGGGCTTCGGGTCTGCAATGATCTTTGGCACTGGGGTGGCCCTTTTGACGTCGGTCTTTCCTGCCCAAGAACGGGGGAGGGCCTTGGGCATAAACGTCGCTGCCGCCTATACGGGGTTATCCGTCGGTCCTTTCGTAGGCGGACTTCTGACATTGCACTTTGGCTGGAGAAGCATTTTCCTGGTCAACGTCCCTTTGGGGTTAACGGCCATTGCTTTGATTTCATTCAAATTGAAAGAAGAGTGGGCTGAGGCAGAACATGAGAAGTTTGACCTGGCGGGTTCCATCATTTATTGCTTTGGCCTGACAGCGGTCATCTACGGTTTCTCTAGCTTTTCTAGGTGGGGGACGATGCTAAGCGCATGCCTCATCGTCGCGGGTGTTTTTGGGATCTTCGCCTTCATTGCTTGGGAGATGAAGGTTCAAAATCCTGTCTTGGACGTGAATCTATTCAGGGGGAACAGGGCCTTCGCTTTGTCGAATCTGGCAGCGTTGATCAACTATAGCGCCACATTTGCCGTCGGTTTCTTTTTGAGCCTTTACCTGCAGTATATAAAAAAATTCGACCCCCAAATGGCTGGCGCCATCCTGGTATTTCAGCCTGTTGTCATGGCGGTGGGTTCGCCTTTTGCGGGAAGACTTTCCGATAGGATTGAACCACGAATCGTAGCGTCCGCGGGAATGGCACTGACGGCGGTGGGACTTTTTCTGCTCACCTTGTTGCACAGCGACAGCCCCTTGGGGTTCATCATAGCTGTTCTCATCCTTCTCGGTTTAGGTTTTGCTCTTTTCTCGTCTCCAAATACCAACGCAGTCATGAGTTCCGTTGAAAAGAGGTTTTATGGAGTGGCTGCTGGAACGCTCGGGACCATGCGACTGACAGGACAGATGCTCAGCATGGGAATGGCCATGTTGATCTTTGCCGTTCACATCGGGCACACACAGATTGCGCCTGAATATTTTCCGCTCCTTTTGAAAAGCACGAGATCGGCATTCCTTTTGTTTGGGATTCTTTGTTCCGGAGGTGCCCTTGCGTCGCTTGCAAGAGGCAAAGTCCATTCGGAAGAGCAGACCCCCTTCAAATGAGTGATCATGTTGGAAGAGAGAGCCTTCGGTTCGTGAATTCCAGGAGTAGCCTCATGCGATGATCAGAAAACTGGCCAAAACTGGTAAGTCGAACGAACGGTCTTGAAAAAGAATCATCGTCATGCCTTTGTCCCAGGAAATTCTTCGAGATAAATTCAAAGGGGCCATCCTCGGATGCTTTTTGGGGGACGCGTTTGGGTCAGGCTTCGAAGGGATGGATCCAGATAGGGCCCGGTTTCACATAGGTAATCTCTCAAAAACGCTTACAAGAAGTTACACCGATGATACAGACATGACACTTGCCCTGGCAGAATCCCTCATTCAGTGCGGGAAAGTCGATCCCGAGGATGTTGCAAAGCAGTTCAGCGTCTTTTGTGATCTTACACGTGGATATGCCGCCGGAACGATCAGTGCTGTCCTCGCGCTCCGTGCTGGTTTGAAATGGCAACAGGTAGCGCGAATCGTTTTTGAGAACGGGTCCTTCGGGAACGGAGCGGCCATGCGAGTCTCTCCCGTCGGACTCTTCTATCATCACGATTTGGATGCCCTTCAAGAGGCGGCCGTGAAACAGGCAGATATCACTCATGTCCATCCCTTAGGTCAATGGGGAGCTGTGATGCAGGCTTGCTCCGTAGGATTGGCGGTGATCCAGAGCCCGAAGGAGCCTTTTAGGGGAGAGGCAGTGATTATTCATCTTCGAAAAGTGCTTTGGCAAGGACCCATTGAATACGTCAAAGCCTTGAATAAGATTGAGGAGATGTTGGTTCAGAGGAGAAAACTCAGCGCCAAAGAGGTTGTTCACTCCCTCGGGAACGGAGTGGAAGCCCACTTCTCTGTTCCCAGCGCCTGCTACATTGCGATCACTTACAGCCCGGATTTTTGTGATGCAGTTCGGGCTGCCATTTCTCTCGGAGGCGATACCGACACGATTGCAGGGATGGTCGGAGCAATCGTGGGCGCTCATGTGGGAGAAAGGGGCCTCCCAGCAAAATGGATAGAGCAATTGGAAGAGGGGCCTCGTGGACGCTCTTTTGCCAGACACCTAGCAGAACGGCTTTTTGAGACCTGGTGGAAAGTCCACCGAACCTCCTCAGAGCAAGCAACCGCTACCTGAGGATACGGTTCCTGCATATTCTGCCCAGCCTTTGACCAACAATTGCCCATCCTGTTGATGCGGAATAGTCGTGCCTGGCGAATCCGTTCCCGTCCTGACGGAATGGCCGGTGAGCCTCACCGGTTTAAAGTTGTGTAGAATTGTCGAGAAGTTGACAAAAATTGATCGTGTTGAAGTAATCAGGCCCTTTCTATTCTATCAAGTCTTCCAAGGTACTCTCCTTTTTTGCCTTAGATTTCGAATAGATCTGAATTCAGAGACATTAAATGTTTATTGAATCTAACTCCTTGGCACTCATTTTGCTCAATATAGTCTATTTTGAGATTTTTCCAGTATAATTAATAGCATGGGGGACTTCCAAAATGTTTCGAACCATTAGGTTCAAGCTGTCCCTTTTTGTGTTCACCCTTCTCATATTCACCACGGTTGTATTCTTCGTTGGCACGGTTAAAATTCTGGATCGGGTAATCCTCCATGAGATTATCAAAAGGGGGGAATCTCTGAGCAAGAGTTTAGCCGCGTCGGCAGCCTACAACCTGATCTCCGGTGACGTATTGGGTATGGATCACCTTGTCTTTAAAGGAAAGGAATCGAGCAGGGATGTTGAATATATCGCCGTTGTTGACACCTATATGAATGCAATCGCCCATAGTGACATTAAAAAGAGAGGAGAGATTATAAAAGGGATCGGGGGAGAATTTTCTAAGAAGAGTGGGGACGAAACGATTGTAAAAGAAATCTCGATTTCCTCCGGAAGATCTTTTGAAATCTCTACCCCTATTGTTTTCAAGGGTAAAGTATTGGGAACGGTTATCGTTGGAGTGAACCAATCGGTCCTTTTAGAGGCCCAGCGGTTAGCCCGTCAGCGAATTCTCCTATTATTCGCGGTCATCCTGTTGGCGGGATTAATCGGCATTTTAGGGTTATCGTTTTTTGTCACAAGACCTATCAAAGAACTCTCCGCAGGGGTGGAGGAACTCAAAGAAGGGGAAAGAACGAGGCC
>Ga0153916_10004233_pt1 | contig 10824 bp, 9 predicted proteins | sample Opewatmetagenome_FD_109642 | JGI IMG/M metagenome (GOLD analysis project Ga0153916, IMG submission 109642) | Freshwater wetland microbial communities from Ohio, USA - Open water 3 Core 3 Depth 4 metaG | ecosystem: Environmental > Aquatic > Freshwater > Wetlands | place: USA: Ohio, Lake Erie, Old...
CCTTCTCGCCGCCAACCCATCTTATGGCCCTTAAAGCCGGTATGAAGTCGTTGGGACTGGCCAAAGATTACACACGGGCCGCCAACGGTGTGGGCACAACCGTAAAAAAGATTAAAGAGAGCAGGGATCAAGTGAGGCGCTTCTTGCGGATGCTGCTAAAAACGGATCGGTGGATGAAGTCGCATGCCAAAGAAACTATCGATTTCATCATGGCGGATTACAAACTCGACAGAGAAACAGCCACCTCTTCTTACGAACTCCTGATGCCTACCTTAAGCGACAACGGCCAGATCGGCGACGATTACATCCAGGAGATCATCGAACGCTGGCGCCAGCAGAGCGGCGCTCCCACAGGCGTGACGCTCGACCGCGTGCGAGATTTTTCGATTGTAAAGGAAGCGGCCAGGGAACTCGGGATACGCTGAGAGGCGTTACAGGTTTCAGTTGCGGGAAATTTGGCGCTGCTCTTCTTAATCCACTCCCTACTGCATCGTCGAGCGCTTGAACGCCTGAACTTTATCGTCGAGTTTAGTTTTCATGTAGCTGTCGAAGGCGGTGTTCAAACTGTAAGAAAGATCCGCCGTTCGGTCGACGAGCTTTTTGCCGACTTGCGATTCCAGGATGGCGATCGCTTCGTCCAGCTCGGATTCCTTCTCCCAGTAGCCGGCGCAGATGTCGATGAGCAGATCCAGCAGCTCTTCTTTCTTTACGTCCAGGTCCATCAGCTCGATGAAGCTCGGAGCATCCGGCACGGAGGCCACGGGTTTATAATAAAGACCCAATTTTTCTTCGATCCATTCCGTGATGCCCCTGAGCTCCATGAATCGGCAAATCTTCTCGCGCTTCGATGCGCATTGGCTCTCGGGCTTTTTGACGGCGAATCCCATGTGGTGTGGAATCTCTGGCCCTTATCGACGAACCTATCCGCAGACCGGTATTTAAGAGGTAAAATCGCAAGCAAGGGATATGCCACGACCGAAGCAGCCGTTTTTCCTAGCTGAGCGATAAGAATTGCGCAGGCAAATTTTTAAGAATTAGGAACGGAGGCCCCTGCTTTCCCAATTTCGCGACGGGTGGAAGGGAATGGAGCCTTGGTAGGCTGCGCAAAAAGATCTTGACTGCGGCGCGCGCCTCGGCGAACTTTTTAACCAGGAAAAGTAGACAATCGTCCGACGCAGCTGTAAGAGGGCGCAGCATGCTGCGCCCTCTTGCTTAAAGTTGAACCTCACCCAGCGCCAAATCCGCCCGCGTTCGGGAAGAAGGGCAAATTTCTTTGCCGGATGCCGGTGAGCCGAAAATAGGCATTGGCCACTGCCGGCGCGATCGGCGGCACGCCCGGTTCGCCGGCGCCGCCGACGTTTTTATCTCCGCTCTCAACGATGACGACTTCCACTTCCGGCATCTCGCTCGCACTTAGCATGCGCCAGGTGCCGAAGTTTTTGTGCACCGCCTTGCCGGCGATGAATTTCTGCTCGCCCCAAAGCGCAGCGCTGAGCCCATGCGCGATGCCGCCTTGCATTTGCTGCTCGATGGACCGCGGATTGATCGCCACGCCACAATCGATGGCGCAGGCGACTCTATGTATCTTGATCGAACCTGCGGCGGGCTGCGAGATGTCGACAACTTCGCAGACGAGCGAGCCGTAGGCTTCCGCATAGGCGATGCCCCACGCGTGTCCAGCGGGAAGCGAACTGCGCCACGGGCTTAGTTGCGCGGCGGCGTTGACGACCGCCAAGGCGCGCGCGGCTTTGGGATTCGAAGTGTTGGCGGCTAAAAGTTGCCGGCGCAGCTCGAGCGGATCGATGTTGGCTTGGTTCGCGAGTTCGTCGATGGCGCTTTCGAGCACGAATGAATTGATCGAGTGACCCACCGAGCGCCAGTAACCAACGGGCACGCCGGCGGGATGCCAGACATGTTCGACCTGGCGCGCCAGGAAGCCGTAGTTCGACCCCGCCGCACCTTCGACGGCTAAACTATCCGCCGTGGTAAGCGGCAATGTTGGATCGGCCTGCCGCTGCTGGCGAATGCTTGGCGATACGGCGCGGTATTTCAGACTGACGGCGCCGTTATGCAGGCCGAGCTGAACCCGCACCAACGACATGGGGCGGAACTGGTCGTAGGTAAAATCCTCATCGCGCGGCCACATGAGCTTGACCGCGCCCGAACCGGTCTTCTGATAGAGTTGCATGGCAGCCTGAATGGCTTCGCTGACGAAATCGACCTCGAACTTCCGTCCCAAACCGCCGCCCAAGAAAGTTGTGTGAACGATAATCTGATCGGCGTTGAGTCCGGTCAATCCTTTCGCCGTGGTTGCGACCGCGCCCGAACTTTGTGTCGGTGCCCAGATTTCGCACTTCGTGCCGATGAAATTGACCGTGCAGTTGAGCACCTCCATGCAGACATGGGGCAGGTAGGGCAAGTTGTAGGTCGCGTCGATTTTATTGATCGCACCGGCGATCTCGCCGTCGGCATTGCCGATCTTTTCCGCGATCAAGGGTGTGCCGGTCTCCATCAGCGACTGCGCTTGAGCCAGGATCACTTGACTATCGACGTTCGCCGAGGTGGCGGGAATGGTCCAATTGAGCTTCGCGGACTTGGCCGCCTGCATCGCCGCCCAGGTGTTGTCCGCGAGCACGGCCACCGCATTGGTGGTTCCTCTGGTGATGATGCCGCGGGTCAATTCAGCTTTTAGTGGGAAGACATACTTGGCGCCCGCCGGTGTGCTTGGCGCGCCGGCCAAGGTTCCGCCGAGGGTCGGACAGTGTTTGACGACGCCGTAGAGCATGTTCGGTAGCCGGACGTCCAAGCCGTAAATCGCCTTGCCGTTAGTTTTGAGAGGGATGTCGACGCGGAGAATATCTTCGCCGATCAAGCGAAAATTGGCGGGATCGGTCAGGGTTACACTGGCCGGACAGAAGCTGGAATTGGTCGCCAGGCCGGCGAGATCGCCATAAGTTTTAGATGTCGAAGTTCCGTTCACGATCACCGTGCCGTCGACAGCGCTGCACTGGCCCGGCGATACGCCCATGACTTGCGCGCCGGCGTTGATCAACATCTGCCGCGCGGTGGCGCCGGCCGCGCGCAGCGCGCTGTAGCGGCCGCGCGTCGCGCTGCTGCCGCCGGTGAGATAGACGATCGATACGGGTTTCAATGTGCAGGGGTCGATAACGATCGGATAGGAAACGCCTCTTCCGGTCACCGGGTCGATGGAGGCGTCGGCCTGAACCACCTGCACCTGGTTCCAGCTGACCATCAGTTCTTCGGCGACGATTTGCGCCAGGCCGGTCATGCTGCCCTGGCCGAATTCGCAGCCGCCGAAAAGAATGGTCACGCGATTATCCGCGCCGATGCGGATATAAGCGTTGATCTGCACGTCGCCCGCGGCGGACGCCTCTTCGAGCAAGCCGTTTTTCGAAAGCGAAAAGCCGAGGCATAGCCCGCCTAGACTGCCAACGGTGGTAATGAGAAAATTACGCCGCGTCCAGCCGTTATTTTCGTTTGGTTTTTTTTCCATCTGTGTCGACACAGGATTTCCTCTCATGCGCAATCGCACTTAGATGCTTTTCACCGCTTCTTGTATTCTTTGATAGGTGCCGCAGACGCAAAGATTGCCGATGGCACTGGGGCGGTCGCCGCCCTTCATGCGTGCGGCGTAGGCCATGATTTGTCCCGACTGGCAGTAGCCGCACTGCGGCACCTGATGTTCGATCCAAGCCGTCTGCAACGGATGGTCGTTATTGGCCGATAGTCCCTCGATGGTGGTGACAGTGCGGCCGATCGCTTCCTTGGCTTCGATCACACAGGAGCGCTTTTCTTCGCCGTTGAGCAGCACTGTGCAAGCCCCGCAGCGCTCGATGCCGCACCCGTACTTCGTGCCGGTGAGCCCGATCACGTCGCGCAGCACCCAGAGAAGCCGGGTGGTGTCGGGAACGTTGACCGAATAATTCTTGCCGTTCACGTTAAGAGTGAATGCCATCTTGTCCTCCCAGGTAACAAAATTTCATAGCGATGATTGGCAGGTCGTAAAGTATCGCGATTGGGTTCGCAATTGCGATGCCAGGATATTTCTTTTATCGTCTCACTTTGCGACGGGCGCTTTTGACATGATGCATGCGTTGAAAAGTGTTACGCGGTAGATGCTTAGCCGTGAGAAAAACATCGGCCGTGGCGCGCGTGGCCGATTTTGTCATTGCAAATTCCGCATCGCTGTAGGCGAGTGCAATCAAATCCAGCCCTGCGCATGAAGTGCTTACCCTGCGACACGAGCACGGCGGTTGTGCGACAGATCATTTTCTGCGAACAAAAGCGCGCGCGCAGCGACGAAATTGAACAGGCAGTATGATGCGCCGAGGGGCGCTGTTGTTAGTTGATCATGTGCAGTCAAAAAAAGGTGGGGAAATCCCCCCTGCATTCATGCCGTTGCGGCAATCACGGGCGAATTGCATTTTCTAATCGTTTCCGTATATTGTGGCCGCCTCACAGGAGTGTAACTAAAATAAAAGGGGGAGTGACAATGGCATTGCATGATCTATCACGGATGATCGCGGTGCTGGCATGCGCCGCATTAACTGTTGTATGCCTCGCTGCCGACGTGTCGGCACAATCAACGGCGAAGCCCAGAGTCAGCAAAGACATCGAGCGTGGCCGCTACCTGGTCATGATTACCGGCTGTAACGATTGCCACACGCCGAATTTTCTAGTGAACGGCGGCAAGATTCCGGAAAAGGATCGGCTGGTCGGTGATAACTTGGGCTGGCGCGGACCGTGGGGCACGACATACCCGGTCAACCTGCGTCTCTATTTTCAGGATATGACCGAGGACATTTGGGTGCAGATGGCGAAGGAGATGCGGCGACGCCCACCCATGCCTTATTACTCGCTCAACGCTATGTCTGAGGCCGATGTGCGCGCAATCTATAAATACATCCGTTATCTCGGGCCCGCCGGCACTCCCGCACCAAAGTTCATTCCGCCCGATAAGGAACCGCCGCAGCCGTACGTGCAGTTCCCCGCGTCCGCCCAGTAAAGCACGGCATCTTTCAGTAAGTGCGTAAGGGGAATTGATTAAAGGGGGCAGGCTGCTTTTCCAATTTCTGAGTTGTGAAAAAGCAGCCTGTCCTTTCTCCCTCCAATTCCGCGTTTGAGTTTAGCCGGCGAGAGAACACCGATCTAATCTCCTAGCGATGGAACCGATCCCGGCAGTGTTTCACGAGCAGTCGCTGTGGTCGGCTCATAGCTCCAACCTGTCCATAACCCGATCATGAAGTAGGCCAGCGCGCCGGTGCCGATCATGAATATCGTATCGCCGATGATGCGCAGCCAGCGCAGAGTTCCCATCCAGGGCAGCTGCAGAAAATCGGCGCTACGAGCGAACCAGAGGCCGTGCTCGACGCTTGCCCAAGCTTGCGCCACACCGATCGGCAACAAGCTCAAGAGCACCATCAACGCGAGGCCAATGTTCGTGCCCCAGAACGCGACCGCGATAGGTAGCTCGCGCCAAGCGCGCCGGCCGCTAAGAAAGCGGGCGACCAGCAAGACAAGGCCGAGGGAGAGCAACCCGTAGACGCCGAACAAGGCGGTGTGGGCGTGCACCGGAGTCGTGTTCAGTCCCTGCATATAGTAAAGGGCGATAGGCGGGTTGATCAGGAAGCCGAACAGGCCGGCGCCAACTAGATTCCAGAAGGCGACGCCGACGAAAAAACGGATCGGCCAGCGATAGCGCTCCATCCACGGAGCGGCGTAGCGTTTGCGGCTGGTGCGATAGGCCTCGTAGCCGATGAGCACCAGGGGGACGACCTCCAGAGCGCTAAAAACCGCTCCCACCGCCATGATCGAAGTAGGCGTGCCGGAGAAGTATAAGTGGTGGAAAGTCCCGGGAATGCCGCTGAGAAGAAATAACGAGCTTGAGGCGATAACCGCCTGGCCGGCATGCGGTTTGGCGATCAAACCCATGCGGGCAAAGACGAAGGCGAGGGCCGCCGTGGCAAACACCTCGAAGAAACCTTCGACCCACAGATGCACGACCCACCAGCGCCAGTACTCCATCACCGTGAGATGGGTGCGGGCGCTGAAGAGAAAACCGGCGCCGTACATGAGGCCGATGGCCGTGGTGGCGCCGGTGAACATGAAGACAAGGGAGCGCGAGTCGTCGCGCCGGGCGAGCGCAGGGGCCAGTCCTCGTAGCATCAAAGCCAGCCAGAGCACCAGGCCGACGAAGAGCGCGATCTGCCAAGCGCGGCCCAGATCGACGTATTCATAACCTTGATGACCAAACCAGAAACCGGCGTCCAGTCCGAGCTTCTGATGAATGGAGAGATATTCGCCGGCGAGCGAACCGGCGACGACGAGAAGCAGCGCGCCAAAGAGAAGATTGACGCCCAGACGCTGGAAACGCGGCTCGCGTCCGCCGACGGCGGGAGCTAAGAAAAGGCCCGCCGCCAGAAAAGCCGTGGCGATCCAGAAGACGCCCGTCTGGATGTGCCAGGTCCGCGACAAGCTATAGGGGATCCATTCGGCGAGAGGAAAGCCGTAAAAAGCTTGGCCTTCCACCGTGTAATGGGCGGTGACTGCGCCGAGAAGTACCTGGACCACGAACAGCGCGACCGTCACCCCGAGGTATTTGGCGATGGCGCGCATCGAGGGCGTGGGCTGGATGATCGCCAGCGGATCGGTCGCAGGCGGTTCAATGGCGGGTTCCCCGCGTTCGCGGAAGGCTGACCACCAGACCACGGCACCGATGCCGGCCAGGAGCAGAACCACGCTGGTCATCGACCAGAGAATGTTAGCGCTCGTGGGGCGGTTGCCGACGAGCGGCTCGTGCGGCCAATTGTTGGTGTAGGTGACGTTCGAGTTCGGCCTCTCGGTGGTGGCAGCCCAGCTGGTCCAGAAAAAGAAGGCGGTGAGCTTCTGCCGCCGCGCGGGATCGGGGATGGTCACGTTTTGCATCGCATAGTTTTCGCGCAGCCGCGCCAGAGCCGGCGCGCCGCCGAATAGATCTTCAAAGTGCCGGGCGACGCGGGTGATAGCCTCACGCCGATCGACGGATATAGTGACAGTGCCTGTCGCAGCGTCGTAGGTGTTGGCGCGGAGCTCTTTGCGCAGGCGCGCTTCTAAAATGATCCGGCGATCCGGAGACAAAACCGCGAAAGATGCGGCGCCCTCGCGCTGGGCCCAGATCTCGAGCAGCGCCAACGCCTCACGATGAAGCCAATCGGCGGACCAATCGGGCGCCATGTAAGCGCCGTGGCCCCAGATGGAGCCCAGCTGCTGCCCGCCGGTCGATTGCCAGACTTGCTGACCGGTGAGGATATCGTCCTGGGTCATGAGTAACTGCCCGTTCCCGGTGACTACTCGCTCGGGAATTGGCGGAGCTTGCCTGTAGACTTCACGGCCGAAAAAACCAAGAATTAAAAATGCCAGGACAACGGTGCTTCCAAGAATCCACCAACTCTTTTTTAAACTAGACATACATGGTTCTCCCGATGCTGAGATTACTCGCACAAGGCGCGAGGGAAAAGTACGTTGTTCTCAAGATGAATGTGTTCCATCAACTCGTCGGTAAAGCGGTTCAAGCGCAGATAGAGCGCCTGCCAGGTTGCACAGCTCTCCGGCGGGGCAACGAAGTCGTGAGCTAGCGTGCGCAGGTCGACGAGGTTTCTGCCGTGGTCTTCGTGTTCCTGTTCCATGACGCGGATAGGCGCGCTCACTTGCCCGAGATAGCCGCCGCGAATCATGGGAAACAGCACCTGCTCTTCCTTCGCCAAGTGGTCCAGGACGGCGCCGTGCACATTGCGCAAATGAGCTGCGAGATTATGGGGACAGGTCGGTTTCTCGGCGTGGACTTTTTCCACCTTGGTCGCCATGGCGATCAACTCCGGGAGGTCGGCGCGATGGCGTTGATGATAATGCTCTTCGATGAAATCGATCAACTGGTTTAATGGACGACTGGCCCAACCGGAGAGATCGCCCACGGCGCAGTCTTCGTTAGAAATCTCTGTCAGGAGGACGCTGGAATCCAATCCATTTTCCGCACAGACATCTTCCAGAAGACGGTGGCCTCCGCAACAAAAATCCAGCCGATGCTTAAGGAACACCCGGGTAGCGCCAGCCCGGGTAACGGCGAGGTCTGCAAGCGTTACATTGGCGGTTGACATAAAGGTTCTCCTTTCAAACGTTGGAGCTATTTGCAATCTTATTGAGCATCCTGTGTGCCATTATTTTTATTGAGTATTTACGGTTACTTGTCGAATCTGTTATGGTTGAAATAACGCTAAAGTGTTACGTAATAATTAACGGGGTTATGAATGGAACAACGCGAGAATGAACTTGCTGTGCTGATGGGAATTGCACGGGATCTAACGGCTTCTCTCGCTGCGGATGATCGTTATGGCAGACTCCTTGACGCAGTGACTCGGGTGATACCATGCGATGCCGCTTGCTTGCTGCGGCTAGAAGGGGATGACCTGGTCCCCGTGGCCGGCCGGGGTCTGGTTCCGGAGGCACTGGTGCGCCGCTTCAACCGGCGGGAACATCCCCGATTGGATACCATCTTGAACTCCGCCGACCCCGTACTGTTTCCTCATGACAGTCGTTTACCTGATCCTTTCGATCACCTGCTTAGTATGGATCACGAAGCCACGCTTAGCGTTCATGCCTGTCTCGGCTGCCGCTTAACCGAAGGCACGCAGGTAGTGGGCGCGCTCACGGCAGACGCGCTTCAACCGCAATCTTTTGATGGCGTGGATTTGCACACGCTGAGCCTGCTGGGGGCGCTTGCCGGCGCCGCCATGCGGACGACGGCTCTCATTGAAGCGCTGAAACGGACGGCGGAAAGGCGCGGCGAGGTGGCGCGGGAGCTATACCGTAGCGCGGGTCGCGCCAGCGGCGGTCAGATATTGGGTGGCAGCGCCGCGGTGCGCCGACTTCTCGATGAGATCCGCACCGTCGCCGCCTCCAATCTTTCGGTGCTCATCACCGGCGAAACCGGCGTGGGGAAAGAGCTGGTCGCGAGGCAAATCCACGATTTATCGAGCCGGCATGAGGAAACGATGATTCAGGTAAACTGCGCGGCTCTTCCGGAATCCGTGGCCGAGAGCGAGCTCTTCGGCCACGTGCAAGGCGCCTTCACCGGTGCAGTGCGCGACCGGGCGGGGAAGTTTGAGATCGCCCACGGCGGGACACTCTTCCTCGACGAAGTCGGCGAACTGCCGCTCTCCCTTCAACCCAAGCTCTTGCGCGCGATTCAGCAGGGGGAAGTGCAGCGGGTCGGATCGGATCGGCCGATCCGTGCCGATGTTCGATTGATCGCGGCGACCAATCGAGACTTGAACGCTGCAATGGAAACGGGTCGTTTCCGGGCCGATCTCTATCACCGCCTCGCGGTCTACCCGATTCACGTCCCGCCGCTGCGCGATCACCGGGAGGACATCCCGATGCTCGCCGCTCATTTTCTCGACGCGTCGCGGCAGCGGCTTGGACTCGGACCGGTGCGTCTCGCCGAAGATGCGCGGGCGCGACTGATAGCCGCGGAATGGCCGGGTAATGTCCGCGAACTGGAAAACGTCATCAGCCGGGGCGTGCTCCGAGCGGCGCGCGGCGAGACGGGACGGGGACGAACCATTCTCGTTGGAGTCAAACACCTCGACCTCGGAGATACGCCGCCACCGGCCGGCGCGGATTCGCCATCCGGCGATAACGCGCAAGCGGACAATTCGCAGTTGGCGCTGGCGGACAGAGTCGATGCGTTTCGCCGGCGCGCCATTCTTGATGCCGTGGGCCGGCACGGCGGAAATTGGGCGGCGGCGGCCCGCGAGTTGGGACTCCATCGCAGTAACCTTCATCAATTGGCATCCCGGCTTGGGCTGCGCATCCGGCAGACGTGAGGGAAATAAAGCCGAATGTTTTATCGTGCGCAAAGTCAACCCTTGGGTACGGCGGCAGAAGAGCCGTTGATTCTTTAAAGATTTGGTGTCTGACTTGCGAAGTTGATGTTAGCTTGAGAAGGAATCAAAGGGAACAGGCCACTTTCCCAATTTCTGAGTCCTGAAAAATCAGCCTGTCCCGATTAAGGAGATCCACAGATGAATTACGAGCAGCCCGGATGTGCCTATTGCCCGACGACGCTTCGAACCTGCCGCGACGGAGTGGCCGAGGAACTGAGACCCGGTTTTTGTCCCTCCAAGGTGGACCAAGAGGCGATCGATGCCGCATGGGAGACCTATGACAAAGATCCTTTCGTGCGCCGAGTGGCGCAAGCTTCAGCCTTGGTGGAAAGCGAGGGCTACTGCAAATGGACGCGAGTGGAGGAGGTTTGCGCCTTTGCCGGGAAAATGGGTTTCACCAAGCTCGGCATCGCCACTTGCATCAGCTTTGTCGACCTCGCCCATACACTCAGCGGCATTCTTGAGAGTCACGGTTTCGAGGTCGCTTCGATCTCTTGTAAGAACGGCGCCGTCTGCAAGGAAAAAATCGGCCTGCGCGATCAAGATAAGATCAGGCCCGGCCAGCATGAGTCGATGTGCAATCCCGTCTCTCAGGCGGAATTCTTAAACCGCGCCGGCTGCGAGTTGAACATCGTCCTCGGGCTGTGCGTCGGCCACGACAGCCTCTTTTTTCGCTACTCCAAGGGACTGGCGACGACGCTCGTGGCAAAGGACCGCGTGCTGGCGCATAACCCGGTGGGAGCGCTCCACTTGGCGGACAGCTATTATCAGCGCGTCTGGGGCCCCAACCGGCGCCAGCCTAAACCCAAAAAGCCAGTGGTCAGGGCGGGCAAAGGAACGGCGAAGTAGCGGAATTCGGCGGACAGGCTGCCAAAAAGATCTC
>Ga0153916_10004234_pt1 | contig 10823 bp, 7 predicted proteins | sample Opewatmetagenome_FD_109642 | JGI IMG/M metagenome (GOLD analysis project Ga0153916, IMG submission 109642) | Freshwater wetland microbial communities from Ohio, USA - Open water 3 Core 3 Depth 4 metaG | ecosystem: Environmental > Aquatic > Freshwater > Wetlands | place: USA: Ohio, Lake Erie, Old...
ACCAGAAACGGAGCTGCAAACCATGCGGATTAGTCGATGAACAGCCGAAGCAACGCCCGGACCAGTAGTTTGGGACTTCGCGTTCATTGACCATTATTTACCTCCATCAGGGATGCCCTCCCGACGAGCTTATAATCTATCGTCGTCAGCAAGGAATGTCAAGCACTACGGGATTGTACAAAATGACGTTTTGTGCAAGACGTCTGAGGGAATTAGTACCTGGTCACTCAGCTCTCCACTGGATAGATGGCTCGATGCGCGTGCATTTGCTCACACGCGCATAGCATGCGCATCGCTAAAAGGCGCATCAACTGTTGACCTGCCGAGAATTACCGATAGATTTCTCCAGTGTCGCCCAAAATGATGACAATCTCTAATTTTGGCAGGTTCCATGTTATCGGAAAACTATCCGCGCTTACTTCTTGGTGCCATATTGATGTGACGATTCCCGTTCCCAATATCTGCCCTCTACCGCCTCCGAAGTTTTTTCGTTTTTTGAACACCTTATCTGACTGCTAGGGGTAGTTATAGTCTCCCAGCCGTCAGAAATATCGGCACTTGGCATGAGGCGCACTGTCGACTTTTCGAGGCTGAAGGAAGTCCCCATAATGGGGCTTGTACCCATGATGGACGGCTATTTGTGCCCGAAGTGCGGAGGGGTAAGCCGCTAGCTTCTTTCCCCCAAGCTCCACGAGCCGGCTACACCAAATGGACTTTTGTTGATGTCTGACCTCATGCTCCAAAGGGCAGCAAGTACTGCCCCCGCAAGCCTTCGTTCCACTATGGGTTGGGCTTCCAACCCATTGGACAGACCGTCAACCCAAGAGAATCAGCGGCGGCTGCAAGACCTCCGCTGGATTGCCTTGTTAGGCTGATCGGTTGGACTCTATCGCCTGCCCCAATTCAATGGCTAGCCTCCATGTCCTCTGGTCAGTAACGCCTTGAAACACAAGGGATCCGAGCCCTTGAGATCACCGCAGGCAAGGAATGCTGACGCTCGACAGCCGCCGCGACACTGTTCGGGCGCGTATTCGCAGGTCCGACACGGTCCGTTCATTGCCTTTTTCTCCAACATCCGTAGATCATTCAGAATGGTCGATTCGTGCCAGATTCTGGCAATGGAATCAGTGAGGAGATTGCCCAGCGGGTAATCATGCAGGAAAGGACAAGGATACGCAGTCCCATCCGCACCGATGCTCAGTTCATCATATCCCGCCGAACAGATCATCCTCCCATCGGCCACATTGGACATGACAGGAGGATCCAGCAGGAACAGAAACGTCGATTCTGTAGAGATGTTGATCCTACCGGCCAATTCCCGACTCTTTTCGGCCAGGGTCTTGGTGAGCTTCAGCGAGCCCTGCCTGCCGAGACCAAGCTGGCTCTCATTCTGCTTTCCACGCCCGGCTGGAATGAACGGTATGGCCTTGAAGGCGTCACAGCCAAGTTCAACGGCCAGATCGATCAACTCCCCGAGTCGATCGATGTTCTGCGCAGTCGCCGTCATATTGATGCTGGTGGATAATCCCTCATCTTTGAAGCAGAGCAGAGCCTTGCATGCGTTTTCAAAGGCCCCATGCCTACCGCGAAATCGGTCGTGCTGCTCGCCGATGCCGTCGATACTCACCTGAATCTGAAACACGGGGAGATCGCGCAGTCCCTTGATGATCTTGGGCGAAACGTGAAACCCATTGGTAGCAATGTCCACCCTCATGCCGGTCTCTGCAAGATAGGCAAGGAGTTCGAGGATGTCGCCCCGCGCGAACGGCTCGCCACCCGTCAATGAAAGATAGAGGACTTTGGCGGCAGAGAGAACATCAATGAGACGAAATGCCTCCTTTGTGTCTAGTTCCCGGCGCCCCTTGCGTCCCGAGTTGGTAAGACAGTGAGGACAACTCAGGTTACAAGCATAGGTCACATCCCAGATAACGGTCTTGGGCGCAGAAAGAGGAAGAACGCTGATCGCGGGAACGGGTTTCGGCGGCGGCGATGTTCTTGAGAGCGTCTTCTCGATGAACTGGACAGCACTTGCGCTGTTGAGCTTTATGAGAGTCTCATCCCATTTCCGGGCTGTCGCTTCTGCGGTCAAGCCGAAAGCAGTTTGGCATTCTTCGCGGATTTCATTGATGGCGTGCGCCCCAGTGCACATCCCGGCGATAAACGTCTCTTGTTCATCCATCTCAACCTCCGCCGAGAGAAACGGATTGAACAGGATGCCGCTGAACGCCTCGTTTCGCAGCGTGATGAAGGAGAACAAGGCAGGCGCGGGACAGCTCGCCCCGTTCTGTTGCCATTTTGCTGTCATTCCTTACCAATCTGCTTGAGCATGAGGGTGAGTGCCTTGCGGTTCGCGGGGCTGAGCTTCGCGATCACTTTGTTCACCCGCGGCGTATTCTGCTTTGCGGAGAGTTCCTTTAGGTCTTTGACACCGCTTTCCTTGAGAATATCTATGAAGTTTTTCCAAGGAACCGGATCGATGGCTGGGCAGCCAGTGCCGATGCCCGCCTTGCAGTCGGCAATCGCGAGATTGCAGGCGATTTTCCCACCGCACGGGATAATCTTCGGACCGCAAAGAATTGATGACCCGCAGAGTATTGCTGCCTTACAGTTGATCGCAGCCCTGCACACGATGTCAGCCTTGCATATAATGTCCGTCTTGCAAACCACCTTCGGTCCCACAAAAATAGTCCCGAAATACGGTACGTAGTCCTGAGCCGTGACAACGACCTCCATGCTGCCGGTGGCAGGAGGAGTGATGTGAAGATCTGCCTGGCCGGTGATGTCGGTAATCGCCAAGGCCACCCAGTCGCCCATTGCAAAGCACACGACTGCATCCACGATGGCCGTGCCGGACGAAGTGGTCACCTTTACCAGCACGTGCTGGTCGGTCTTGGAGATCTTCGCCGGATGCGTGACCTTCATGGCATTCGGCTTGCCCACCCAGAGGGGCATCTCCGGGTCACCGAGCAGGTTCAGAGAGAATTTCGTCCAATTGTCCCACCACCCGTTGTTGGGCAGATTGAAGCGGGAGTCGTTCAAGAGCGCCAGGTGCCGTACGGATCCCAGACGCTTGAAGAACTCGCGTTGGTAGTCGTCTCCCACGCCGATCCAGCCGAACCGCGTGTTTCCAATGTAGGCCACGGCTCCGCCGTTCGGGTTTTTCAGCAGGTACTCGCTCATGCTGTCTTTCCACTGGAAATCGTTGGTCAGGCAGGAGTCCGCCCAGGCAATGAACGTGTGATAGCGGTTTTTCGCATTCTGGGCCATGCTATCGCCAAGTGTACAGCAGCCACCCCAATACCCGTGTCCGCTGAGACTCACGAAATGCTGGCCGAAATTCAGCGTATCGCGTAACCTGTTGCCAGTAAGATGGCTGACGGGCGGCGAGGTCGCATCGGCGGGCGGAAGGTCAATTTCATCCTCGTACAACCGCTTGACCGTATCGATGCCGGGGAAATCAGTGGCGATTTGCTTGCGCAGAATTTCCTGATCGGCCATTGACTCGTCTGCTACCGCCTTATCGAAGATGTAGCACTGTGGCGCCACTTCATCCGAATAGCCATAGACGACCACCCACTGGGTCGGGAGGGGAAGACGAACCACCATGAATGGGAGCGCAAGCATCCATTCGCTGAGACTCAAATCGGTGTCACTCTTGGCGAAGTACCAACCCCGCCCCGAGGTCGCCACCTCCGCGTCATAGGGGAGCCTCCGTATGTCCGTTTCGGTCACGACCGCCAACAACTGCCACATGAGGTCTGAGAACGAGAACGCGTTTTCGAGCTTGATGAGCGAATAGGGATCTGCAGCGTTGTGGTGATATTGATTGTTGTCGGGAGGAGTGGTGCCACTTGGCCATATCCCGATTCTTCCGCCCCAGTTGCTCGAAACCATCGTCAGGCGGCGTGGCCAATTAAGATCCAGCAATGTCCCATCGGGGGAACCGGGGGAACGAAACTGCTCGTACGCGATCACCTTGTTGACAAAGGCTACCGCGTCGTCGGCAGATGACACCGGAGCGCGTCCGAGGCCAATATCGGCCCAGTAGGACACCCCATCTATGTCAGCGCCGTCGAAGGTATGCTGGCCGTAAAGCTTATTGCCTATCAGATCCCAGTCGTGGACTCCGGACACGTTGTAATTGGGCCCGACAAGGCTTGAGTAGTACAGATCCGTGGGGATCCGGTTCCATTCGTAGAGCCACTGCAATTCCACATTGAGCAGGGCCGCCGGTCCGTTGGCCCTCACGAACGGCGACCATCCTGCCTGAGGCGTCGCATAAGTATTGTCGGTAGTATAATGCCAACCGACAGCGGCAGCGCCGGTGGAGTCGTAGGGAATGAGCGCTCCTGTTTTGGGGTTCACCAGAGCCAAAGACCAATCACCCGGCCAATTCCAGTCGAGACCGGCCTCTGCATGCATCTTCAAGTAAGCGCCTGTCCAATACGACGACTTATCATTGGGCGGATCGGTCGTTCCTACGGGGATGTGGCAGGTCCAAGCCCCGGGGACGGTTCGGACAGGGACGATCTCCACATCCCCGCCGAGCAGCACCCAGGAAACGTTCCAGCTCGAATAAGCCCATTGCAGGAACTTGCGCAGCACTTCCTGCAAGTCAAGGGCGCCAGTTTTGAAATCGCCATATGTGCCCTGAACGATGTCGGTGATGGTGACGACGCGGGCGCTCAACCCGCGCCGCTTCTTCCAGTTGACCAGCTTCTGGAAAGTAGTGACCAAGTCGCCTACCGGGACTGCCGGGACTTTCGGCGCCATCGTTACGTCATCCCACCGCTGGTTGTCGGTTATGATCAGATAATCGTACTGGGCGAGAACCAAAGGGATAAGGTCACTGATGTCGGTGATCCAATCTGGATTGAGGACTTCACCCCTCAGGATATCGGTGAGCCGCTTCGCTTCAGATTTGGTGCGGGGCGGCCTGAAATCGCGGCTACCTACGAAGAGGCCTCCTTTCTTCTGGGCCGTCGTCGATTCGTAGGCCAGTATGATCTTGATCTCTGTTGCCAGTTCGATAATTCCATTCTTCTTCTGGTGAACGGGACTCACTGCAAGGGCAAGGACAGTCGCAACACCGCGATGCTCGATGGCGGCGACCCGGACAACCGGGGCGGGATCCGCCAGAATCCTCCGGTATTCCTCTAAGCGCGGAAGAGTAATGCCGCGCGCCTGGACATAGCTTGGCTTTTGGATTTCCGGGCGTTGCGGGCCAAACAAGGAACGTTTGATCGCCTCCTTGCCGCCGGGTTTGGCTGGTACGCCCGGCCGCGGCTCCTGAATTGGTGCTACAAACACCGGCTTCTCGGTGACATTGGTCTTCTTGCTAACTGTGACCTTAATGTCGGTAACGTCACTATATGGCGGCAGGGCAAGGCGCAGCAGTTGCATCGGAAATCCGGGCGCTCCCGGCTTGCCGACAAGTCGGGCATCCTCAAGGTCGAAGATCACTCCGAAGGGCGTTTCAGTCATATGTAGTGATTTGGGTTCGAACTTCACGATTAACGTAAGATCGCCTCGTCCTAAAGTGGGTATTCCCTTAATTCGAATCCTTCGTTTTGCAGTCATATATCCTCCTTCTGCCTGCAGTTCACATCTTGCTCGTTTCGAGCAGCCATATCTGCTAGCTCACGCTCACTATATGTATGTGTAATAGATCTGTGGTGACCATTCATACTCTGCCCAACATTCCCTTTTATCTTGCCACAATAGGTGCGCTAATCTTATAATGCACTCATAGAGGATGTCAACTGTATGATTATATTACATAGAAACGATTACAGGACCATGCTAGCAGCGTTCAGGACTTATCTCCTCAACACTTCATGGTGCTTGAACATTTGCTTGTTAAGTGTGAATCGTAAAATATGAGGATTGGATATTTCGACACTGGGAATATCCAGCCCTCCTGAGTCTGTTAGGCTATGTCAGAGTAGACCTGACTCTTGCCAATTCTGAACATCTTGGTTCTGCACACAGGGCACACGCCCTGAGTTGCCGGCCTGCCATTTTTCATGGTGATCCTTCTAGTGTCCTTCATTTCCCTTTTGGCACGGCACTTCATACAGTATGCTTGCATTTGACCCTCCTTTTTTTTCAAATAGATAGTAGGCTATTCAGCTCTATGGTGTCAATAGCCATAAAATGCCAAAACCCACCACTGAGCCTTGAAGCTGGTATGATAATGGTGAACGCAATCAGATTGACGTCAAACATGTAAACGGTGAATTTTAGTCCAATTGCACAAAGCGTCAGATTGTTTAAGAAGCGTAAAGGCCGAAAATTGTGCACTGTCACGATGGGCGAACGCCTAGTCATGGGCTATACTACGAGTAGAAATTCGCTAATTTGCGTTTACATCAGTAAAAACGGAATGGTCAGCTAGCCAGCACTACGAGTCCCGAACCCTCAAGGATTCTTTGACGTATTGATTGTTTTGCTTCTGCCCCAACCTTGCCGTCTAGAATACTTGTAACAACCTGATATAAATCTGTAGATAGCAAAACTGTGATACCTTGTCGTTGTGCACTTTCAAGTAGTTCTTTTGCAAATAAAGGCTTTTGACTTCGTTTCGGTGGTCTGTCATCCAAGGTATGCTCGCAGAAGGGGTTCCCTATAAGGATCCCCTTCACTGGTTTCTTTTTTTCAGATATGAAATTACCCATATTTGTAGTAAGCTCACCTAGTTTTTCAATTCTTACAGTTCCCTTCGAGCCCACTACCTCAATCAAGGCAGTGCCATGGTCAGAAACAACTAGACCATTGCTATCTTTGTCTGGTTGAGGTTCTACATCACAACCGATCAGTTTTAGAGCGTCTCGAACAACAGGCTCTAAGTGATGTTTGCCTTTCTCATAAAGCAAGTACTTCCAGCGCTCTAGCTGCCGCTTCTCACTTAGTTTTGCCTCCCTTTCTTTTTCTAATGAACTAATTTGCCCATCAACTCCAACAATACAGTTAATAATCTCTTGCTCTCCTGGAACTAAGATATCTTTAACCCAATTGGGTGGAGGTGTAGTCTCATCGACTTGGAGGAGCTTTTCTATACATCGTTCCAGCATCCGACCCTTGTCAGAATAGTAATCGCTTGGTAGTAATATGATATGGCCGAGTTCTACTCTTTTATCCAATGCTATGGCATGAGTACCAAATGCACTCGCTAGTATTCTCCATTCCTTACAATCACTTATATCAACATATGCTGACCAAGCTGGTTTAGTGTTGAGATAGTCGGAGAATGGATGAGCTGGGTTTATATATTCGATAGTTGTCCCTCTTGAACCTTGAATATCTCCTAACTCGTCACGTGCATCTGTGAATAACCAATCGTAGTTTGAAATATAGACCGAGCGGTCTCTGCCATCATGTCTTACAGAATAGTGGACAAATGACATTGGCAACATGAAACAAACTACGACCCCTGCCCGTTTGAGGAGAATACGGAGTTCTTCACGCCTTGTTCTATTTATATTTGAAAGAGTACTCCCAATTTGCCTAGTGACAGTCTGTAATTGTTCATCATTAAAATCCATATTGACGTATAGGGCATTAAAACCTTCAGGATAAACCACTACGGCGTCATAATCCTGAAAAACATTTGCATCTACCAAGTTTGAAGTGAGGGCGCCCGGTATTCCGAAGATGTTAATTGCGAGAACTTTCATAACCTAAATCATTCTACCATTGGGCACATGTATTTTCTACCACTCTCACATACTCCCACCTGTAGCTCCCGAACCTGCAACTTCGCGCCATAATTGAAGCGAGAACCGAGCAGAATCAAACAATCAGCCAAATCGTGTATTCGAGATTCAGTTCCTAGTTCTGCCTCAGTTTCGACTATATCCGGTTTGGTATCCACTCTGATTGGTCCTGCTTTAGTGTCTACTTCTTCGCGAAGTTCTACGGCCGCTTCTTCACTCGCTTCCGCGTCCACTTCTTCAGCTGCTTCCGCATACTTCTCCTTCAATCGCTTCCACCGTTGAAAGTGCCAGCTTTCTTTTAGCTACAATCTCTGAGGTCGAAGTATGGAGCTGCAGAAGTTGGAACCTGGAACTGGAACAACGGAGCAAATCTCGAAAGCATGACGTCCCTGATTGCTAGGCTACAAAACGATGTTTTGTGCAGTTCTACCTTAGTCCGAATCCTCAGTGGCAGCGAATTATCAATGGTAGAACTTCGGGCAGGTAGCGCATCTATGAAGAGATTTCTTCAAGGAAGTCGTTCAGTGTTCGTTTTCGGTTGGGACGCTCTGAATCAAGAGCTATTTTGAGTCGGTCTCGTGCCGTTCGACCGATACCAGCTTTCTCTAGCGACAGCACAAGGATAGCTACTCCGCTTTCGGACAGCTTCTTTAGAACGGGTGGCTCAGGTCGTTCCCAAGTAGCGAACGCATATCTGCTCTGTGTTCTGGAAGTGACTCCCCATTCAGTTTTGAACTCATTTGATCTGAGGAGGGCTGCTGCTTTTTTCTTTAGCTTGTCTACCTGTTCAACTGGATTATCAATTTCCGGTCTTTTACATTCCACAAAAGTTAGAGATGTACCTGTCCGGACCAATAAGTCAATCTCTTGCCCAAGTCGCTCGTATGCCCACTCAATTCTCACGGGGCCATTGGAGGCGGCATAATAGTGGTGCATTCCAAGAAGCTCTAACAGGAGACCGCGAGCAGCGCCGAGTTTGTCTTCTGCCAAACGAAGGTCTGACCTGGTCTGTTCCGCAGAAAGCATGACGTCTTTTGTGGTTGAGAGTAGTTTGCCGCGCATGAGGTTCAACAGATCATCTTTGGCGATTGTGACTTCGTGAATCTCAACGACCTTCTGACTAAGATGCTGTTGGATTTCCTGTTCGGCCATTGCGTATTGAGACCCCGTGAAGCCAGAGTAGTCACCACAGCAGTCATAGAAGAGAAGCCAGCCCGAATAGTCACTACCAAAGCTACCATGCGTCTCAAGTAAAATACCGTAGCTGTAATCATGACTGTCAGCCCCACCTGCAGGATGTTTGACGCGCATGACTAACAAAGGATCGGAGTTTCCAGCTCGCTGTCGAAGCAGGACGGCACCACTGAGTAGTGATATGAAAGTGAGGACCCCGCTGAATATGGTAGCCGACGCGTCAACAAGCTCTATATCGTACCAAAAGAACCTGCGCTCTAGTTCCTTTTGCGGTGACAAAGGCTGTTCTTTCGCCTTTGGCTCCAACAGTTCAGAAATCGCCCTCTTGGCCCCTGCCTCTGCGACAAGGAGTGTGTTGAAACCCCAACGTAACCCCATCAGTTCCTCTTTGGGATCGATCAATTCGTATTGAATAGGTCGGTAATACTTATCGAACTCGCGCCAATTCGTAGCCTTATGAATGTCAGCGACCACTGAGCGCGCAAATTCATCCCTTAGGAGCCGGTACCAAAGATACTGAACCGCTAGTTTGTATCCCTCAAATGCTTTGGTGAGTCTTTCCTCTGTAAGCCTATCAGGAAGCATGGGTTGGTGGTAGCCATGGGGATATCCTCGGCGAGTATCGCTCAGAAACAGGTGCATCTGCCATTGACTAACGAAATTGACCGCAGTTTCGTGGTCTGGTGTGACCTTGGGCAGAGTTAGCTTAGTGCACGAGGCAAGCCGTCGAAGTGGTATCAGTATCGCATCCGAGAATCCTTTTGCACGCGACTCCAACTGAATCCAAGACTTCGATGCTAGAAGACTGCGGGAGGCCTGGTGAATGTTCCGCAGCAGAATGGCTTTCTCACAGCTGTTTGGCACCTCCGCAATCGGAACGCCGCAGAATCTGGCCCGACTCAGAACAAAATCTTCGGTTAAATCCAGGCTGAAGTCAAAGTCAATGGTTTTGTGTAGCAGCCTGACTAGGGTTCTGAGTCCAAACATATAGCCATCGAAGATGCGGGCCACGGCGTCTGGCCCATGGTACGAGGCAAGCCATGTCCTGAGGCCTTTAACATCGAGTGATGTATCTAGAAGATGAATGGCCCCCAGAATATCCCCGGTTCCGGACAGAATTGTGTATCGATTGTCTCGGTCAGACCCGGTCATTTCAGTGCCCCCGAATTCCTGAAATCTACAAACCTTTCTGGAGCTTGGCCCGCAACAGCGCTCTTTATTGTACATCACACGAAATGGCTGTTTGTGTGATGATGGACACTCGATAGCCCCGCTTCAGGAATTTAATACCGGATAAGCCCAGCCTAAACGCTTCCTCGCTTTGGTCAAACAGCAAAGGGGGGCAGTTGTACACAAACGACACTTTCGTGTAATATAGGCCGCAAATCACCGAAGTGTTGATGAAATAATCAAGGAGGAGCTAAGTATGACGGTAGATGTAGAATCCCAGAACCTAGTCCTGAGATTGTGGTTTCTGATGCACCGAGACTATCGCCTGCTTGTGAACTGCGAGGACCAAATATATGGTGAAAAGGGGCTTACCATGGAACAGTTCTCAGTGCTTGCGGCTATCAGATACATCGGTCATCCTGCAAGGCCAAGCGACATAGCCAAGTGGTTAGGACGTAGCGCAAACACCGTGAGTATGATAATCGACCGCATGGTGAAAGCCGGTCTGGTCAAAAGGACAAGGGACAGGATAGACCGTAGAGTAGTGAATGTGACTACCACCAGCAAGGCTGAGAACTCTTTTAAACTGGCAATCCCCGCGAGCTGGGAGTTTATTCAGAGAATCATGTTGCCACTGTCACAGGCGGACAAGCAGACCCTTGCCAGGTTACTTGAGACCATAAGATATGAGACATTGGATTATCTCAATCCCGGAGAAGACATAGAGGCGCTGGTGGCAAATGA
>Ga0153916_10004235_pt1 | contig 10823 bp, 3 predicted proteins | sample Opewatmetagenome_FD_109642 | JGI IMG/M metagenome (GOLD analysis project Ga0153916, IMG submission 109642) | Freshwater wetland microbial communities from Ohio, USA - Open water 3 Core 3 Depth 4 metaG | ecosystem: Environmental > Aquatic > Freshwater > Wetlands | place: USA: Ohio, Lake Erie, Old...
CAGTTCGACGGCCCCTGGCGTCCCCGCGCCGAAGCCCAGATCACTTCCTTGGAAGTCGGCGGGGTGGACCATCTCCGCATAACTGATCTCATCACCGGGCAAGCGAAACAACCAGCAGCCCGCCGGGCCGCCGCCGGCCGTGGCTGCCGCAACCGCGAGCCCGCCCGGCGACCGTAAGCGCTCGAACCGCCCTCGCGCCGCGTCCGCCAGCCGAAAGACCTCCGCGGCCGGCACCCGACTGGAAACGGTCAGGCGGGGCTGGCTCTCCGCCAGCTCGGTCCTCACCGAGACGACCAGGTCGATGGCCGCCGCGGCCTCGGACCCACCGGCCGCCGGCGGCAACGCCCGCCAAGACGCATCGACGTGGACGGGCCAGCCGCCCGCTTCCGGATAGGCAACCACAAGCGCCGTGCCGCGGCAAGAGCACTCCGATGGCAACGGAAGCGGGCGCGAGCCAAGCCCGCGCATGTCCACACCAAGAACCCTCGCTTCCAAGGCGGATGAGGGTCCGGCGCGCCAGTCCGTCAGACCGCGGTGCGGCTCGGCCAGATGGACCACTGCCTCCCATCTTCCCACTCGCAGCCGGGCGGAGTGTTTCTCCAGATGCCAGGCAGGCCGGTTCATCGCAGGCGCGCCACAGGCCGAGGGCCTACAAAAAAACCCCGCCGTTCGCAGCCAAGGCGAGACGGCGGGGCCGGAACAGAGAAGAGGCCAAACGAATCCGTTACCCTTATACCACGGATGACAAACCGGGATGGGGAAACGGCAGGTCTGCCCCCGGAGCCCCCCCAATTCCCCGTCAGCCTCTGATCATACCAAGTTCAGCCGCCTTGTCCAGGATTTTTTTGACGAAATGTGGGCCGAATTGCGATTTTCCGCGGTCTGGCCCTCTTTGGAGGGGTTCGGCCCCCGGATTGCGGGCCCGAGCAAGATCCCTATAATCACGGTCACCGGCTCGAAAAACGGACCCTCCCGGAATGACGTAATGCCTGACTACATCGAGGTTTGTGAAAAGGCCGTCCGCGGCGCCGGCGCGCTCCTGTTGGATCGCATCGGCCGTGTGAAGGTCTACGAGAAGGGACCCGCCGATCTGGTGACCGAGGCCGACTTGGCGGCCCAGCAGTTCGTCCGGAAAGTAATCCTCGAAGCCTTTCCCGACCATCTCGTGCTGGGCGAGGAGGATCAGGCGCCTGTGGAGACGCGCCGGGCGACGGGTTGTCCCCGCTGGATCGTCGATCCCTTGGACGGGACCACGAACTACGTCCACCAGGTGCCGTTCTTCGCGGTCTCGTTGGCACTCGAACAGGAAGGCGATCTCCTGGTGGGCGCGGTGTACCATCCGTCCGCCGACGAGTACTTTCTCGCGTTGCCCGGCCAAGGAGCCTACCGCAACGGAGTGCGGATCCACACCAGCAACGTCATTTCCCTGGGCAGTGCCCTGGTGTCCGTCGGGTTTCCCAGCGCAGTGACCGCGGACTGCCCCGACCTGCGGCTGTTCAACGAGGCCGTGCTGCTGAGCCAGTCGATCCGCCGCACGGGATCGATGGCGCTCAATCTGGCCTACGTGGCGGCGGGGCGGTTCGACGTCGCCTGGTCGTACTGCGCCAAGGTCTGGGACGTGGCCGCCGGAAAGCTCCTGATCCGCGAGGCGGGCGGGGTGGCGACTTCTTTCGCCGGGGAGGACCTGCCGCTTGAGCACGGCCCCGCGCTGGCCGCGGCAAACCGGCCACTGCACGGCGAGATGATGGCCCTCATCCGTCGGCTCGGTCTACGCTAGAAAGCAAGCGATAGGGTGCCGCCGTGTCCGTTGTACCACAACGCGCCTCCAGCCAGAACGTCCCGGCCAAGTAAAGCCTCGATGCCCTGCTGGGCCAAGTTGGACTCAATCACCGGAATTGCCGGAGATATGACGTGCATCTGCGATGGACCCATCAACACGGCCAGGACGACATCATACTGGCTGCATGGATGTGGCGTACCGCCGGTAGACGGCGTATGGATCAACACTTGGCCGGTGGGAGCTATCCCAAGCGCCTGAATGACCGCAGCGTCGATCACCGTGCCAGTTGCACCCGTGTCGATTAACGCGCGAACAATCTGAGGCCCAGGAACCGGAAGGTTGGCAGCCTTCAAGGCGAGTGCGCGCGGCGCACTGACGAATACTGCCAGCGGCACAACAGGTCCAACCGGACTGATCTGTGTTGTCAGGACTGGCATTCAGCAAGATCGCGGGTGAAAGAGCAAATCCGTTCGATTCGCTGGATCTGCTTCACGAGGAAAGGCTTCAGTCCAAACTGCGAATACCCGGCCTTCAAGGCGTCTTCATAAGTCTCCCAGACTCCGCTGACGGAATCTCCGTGGATGAGGGCATACTTGCCCTCGCTCTCGCCGAGAAGGCGTTCCTTTTCCCGCTCGTAAGTCTCCAGTTCTGTCTTGAGCACTTCCGCAGATGCCATGGCGCGCCAGTCCTTTCGGGTGCGGGCGCAAGAAGAAGGTCGCAACTCAATCGCAACGACCGCCAGTAGTTCCGTTCCAAGCGCTCCTCACGGTCGCCCTCCGGGACCGTACTCGGCGATTTGGAGCGCTCACCTCTATCAATTGTACCAGATATGTTACACGCTGGCCGGTTCGCGTCAAGGCGCTTGTTTCAAGCAAATTACGTACCGTATCCCTGAACTATCTAGTCAGAATCAAGACCCCTACCCTCACCGCAATCGCATATACCCAATGTGAGGGGGCCGTGTGTCGCTGGCGGTGCTGTTTCAAACTGACCCACTACCCGGGCTTTTTGGTCCTTCAAGGAAGCGGTCGCTCCAGTTAGACTGGAGAAGGGTGCTTGTCTTTTCGGGCCGCCTCTGGGCCCAGGGCTAGGGATCTGTGCTGTATGGACCGCGGTCAGACCTTCTCCAGGCAGCGTCGAGAAACCATCGCCACGCGGGTCTGCCTGCGGCGGCTTGTCCTCGGCGTGGTTTCCTGGGCCGTGCTCTGGTGCTGCCCGGCCAGCGGCCAACCGAACCCCTCCTTCGTTGTGTCCGAGGCCCGTAAGACCGCCGCGGAGCCTCCTGCCAAGCCTTCTGGCGGGCCACCCGGCAAGCCGGCCGTCAGCCCGGGGTCGAGCCCGGAGGGGCCGCCCCGGGTGCTTGCCAAGCCGACCGGCGAAGCACCTCCCCAAGGCGGGCCGGCGTCGCCGGCGCCCGGGTCCGCCCACCAGGTCGAAGAGGCGAGTTTCCCCGTGTACTACCTGAAGAACAAGAACGGGGATCTCGTGCCGGTGCTGGGGTTCACGCTGGAGTATTTTGAGGACCTGCTGAAGAGAAAGTACCGCCAGGACCCCGCCGATCGCGTGCCGCCGTACAGCCTTCAGGCGTTGAGCATCGCCGGGGCAGCGAAGGGAGATTTCGCCGAGCTGAGCGTTCAGGCTCGCTTCCTCGTGCGCGACGAGAGTTGGGTCCGGATCCCCCTTCGCCTCGATCAGGCCGTCCTCCAGGGCGGGGCAAAGTACCAGGGACCCGGCCAGCAATTCCTCCATTTTGAACCGGGCGGCGAAGGGTACGTCGCCTGGGTCCGCGGCGGCGTCGGCCAGCAGCACGAGCTGTCGTTCAAGGTCCTGGTGCCCCTGGTCCGGGCGGGCGACGAGACCCGCCTGAGACTCTTCGCGCCGCCGGCCACCAGCTCGGAGCTCAAGCTGACGGTCCCCCAAAGCGGCATCGTCGCCGAAGCGTCCGAAGGAGCGACCTTGTTGCCGGCCCAGCGGGGACCCGGCGACGCAACCTCGCTCACCGTCCTCGGCGTCGGCAGGGACTTCGAGCTTTCCTGGCGGAAGACGGCGTCCCAGCCGGCCGAAGCGATGGCGGCCTTGGAGGCCACGGGCAATATCCTGGCCAAGGTGGACGAGCGCGGGCTGGACTTGGAGACACGGCTGAGCGTGCTCAGCAAGAACGGCACGTTCGAGGCGTTCCGCGTGCGATTGCCCAAGGGAGCCGATCCGCCCTCCAGCAGCTCCTCGCCCTATGCGATCCGGTCGCTCGACCCGCCGGGCGCTTCGGGGGGTCCGGACCGCAGGTTGATTGAGGTGCGGCTCCCCCACAAGACGTCCGGGCCGGTGGAAGTGCTGCTCAAAAGCCGGCTCTCGTTCGACAAGGCGGCTCCCGCGGGGTCGTGCGAGCTGACGGGCTACGAGGTCCTCGACGCTGCCGGCGGCTCGGGGCACCGCGTGTCGGGCCAGATCGCTGTGACGGCGGAAGGGGCCTGGCACGTGCTCGTCGGCCAGCTCCGCGGCGTGCGCCAGCTCGACGAACCACCCGAGTCGTCGGGCCGCGAAGAGCGTGCCGCCCGTTTCGAGTACTTCTCCCCGTCGTTTTCTCTTCCGCTCCGCGTGGTTCCCCGGAAGGGCCGCGTCGCCGTCGAGCCGGAGTATCTCGTGCTGGTCGAGGCCGGCCAGATGACGCTCCAGGCGCGACTGAAATACACCGTCCGCACCGCGCAGGTCAGCGCGCTCGAGGTCGAGCTCTCCTCGTGGAAGGTCGACGAGATCGGCCCGGACAACCTGGTGGCTTCGTTCGGGGAGCCCGACGCCTCGGGAGTCCTTTCCATTCCGCTGGCGCAGCCGGTCAAGGTGCCGGTGGAGCTGACGCTTCGGGCCCACCGGGCCATTCCCGCCGGGGCCAAGTCGATCGCCTTCGAGCTGCCGCGTCCGCGTGCGGACGACCAGGCCCCGGCGACCCTCGTGGTCCTGCCCGCAGACGACGTCGAATTGATCCCCACGGCCAAGACCACGACCGGGCTGGTTCGGCAGCAGGTCGCGCCGCCGATGAAGCTGCCCGAGCGGCAGCAGGCCCCGCTGTTCTATCGCGGGGACTCGGCCAAGGCGGTCTTCGCGGCCGACTTCGTGCTGCACGAGCAGAAGATCACCGTGGCCGTCGACAGCCAGATCGCGCTGGACGAGCAGAAGGTCCAGGTCCGCCAGAGCCTGGCCTATGGAATCTCCTACAAGCCGCTGGATCGCGTGACGCTCGAGGTTCCCCAGGAGCTGGCCGGGCTCGAATCGTTGAAGGTGCTGCTGGAGGACAAGCCGTTGCCGCTGGTCGATCTTGCCGAGCCCCAGACCTCTTCCGCGCCTGCCGGCTCCGTGCGGAAGCAGGTGGCGCTGCCGCCGCCGGTCCAGATCGGCTCCTGCAAGCTGGCGATCGTGTACTCGCTGGAAGCGCCGCGGCTGGTGCCGAAGACGGGCGTCGCCGCGACGATCCCCCTGGTGATGCCCGTGGAGGGAGAGCTTTCGGGGAACGTGGCGCGGGTGAGTGCGAAGGAAGGGATCCAGGTCCGGCCGCGGGAAGGTCTGTGGAGCCCGCTGGACGTCGGCGCCTCGCAAGGCCCGCGGCGCCGCGGCCTTCCTTTGCAGGCGAGCCGGCGCGCCGGCGACCTTCCCTTGACCATCGAGCTGGAGGACCCGAGCGCCCTGGGCACGACCGCCGTGAATCGGGCCTGGGTGCAGACGTGGCTCACCGGGACCCGCCGGCAGGACCGCGCGGTCTTCTGCCTGACCGGCAACCAGCGGAGCGTCGAGCTGATCGTTCCGGCCGGCGTCAACCTCGGCGAGGTGGAGCTGCTTTTGGACGACAAGCGGATCGCCGCGCAGGCCACCCCCGAAGGCCACCTGGTGGTCCCGCTGTCGGCCGACGCCGGATACGTCCAGCGCCGCCTCGAGGCGGTGTACCACTTTCCCACGCCGCGGCCCGAGCCGGGGCTGCTGGCGCTGGAGCTGCCGCGGCTCGGGCGCGACGCCTGGGTCCACCGCATGTACTGGCAGTTGGTGCTCCCCCGCAAGGAGCACGTGATCCTCACGCCCACCTCCCCGGCCGGGGATTCCTTTGCCGGTGAATACTCCTGGGGGTGGAACGGCCTGTTTTGGGGCCGAAAGCCGCTGCTGGAGCAAGCCCAATTGGAGAGCTGGTGCGGGGCCCGGCACCTGGCCGACGTCTCCGGCGAGAGCAACCGCTACCTGTTCAGCGCGCTGGGAACCGTGGGACGCTGCGAGCTCTACACGGCCGTGCGGCCGCGGATCGTGCTGCTGGCCTCGGGCATCGCCCTGGTCGTCGGGCTGACGTTGATCTACGTGCCGAAGACCCGCCACCCGGCCGCGCTGCTCGTGGCGGCGGTGGCCCTGGGCTCCGCCGCGGTGCTCGAACCGGAGCCGGTGCTGCTGGTGGCCCAGGCGGCCAGCCTCGGCGTGGCCCTTTCGATCGTGGCGGGGATGCTCCATCGGGGCGTGGTCCGGCGGCGCCAGCGGACGAGGCCCCGCGAGCTGTCCAGCTCGGTTGTCCGGCGGAGCAGCCCGCAGACGCATCCCCGCTCTCCCGCGGCCGACCACGAAACGCCGACCGAGACCGTCCCCGCGACGGCCCCGAACCCGAATCCCCCAGCATGAATGCCCGATCGCTGATTGCCGCCTGGCTGGTTGCGGTGCCCTGGGGCGCGATGGCGCCGCCGGCCGCCGGTGCTGCCGACCAGCCGCCCTCCGTTCAGGGCGGCGCGCCGGTGTCGGCCGGGGCGGTGCGATTCCGCCGGGTCTATGCGCCCCTGGACGCGCTGAAAGACTTGACCCGCGGCACCACCCGCTACGTCCCCATGGATCGGGCCGAGTTCGAGCGACTGGTGCGGACGGCGGCAGCGCCCGCGGGCTTGCCCGCGTCGGCCGGGCAGGTCCTGACTGCGGCCGAATACCGGGCGAGGCTTTCCGGGGACGCCTTGGTCGGCGGCGAGGCGATCCTCGACGTGGCCGGCGCGGGGGACGCCCCGGCCCTGGTCCCCCTGGACCCGTGCGGCCTGGCCGTCGGCCAAGCGATCTGGCTCGGCGAGAAGCGGCAGCCGGCCCGGCTCGGTCTGGGGGCCGACGGCCGCCTGGCGGTGCTGGTCGAACGTCCCGGCCAACTGCAACTGGGCTGGTCGCTCCGCGGCAAGCGCGACGCCGCCGGCTCCGTCGACTTCTCCCTCGAGCTGCCCCCCTGTCCGTCGAACCGCCTGCTGCTGGAACTCCCGAAGGGCGTCATTCCCATGGTCGACCGGGGCGTGATCGCGGGCAGCACGGCGGGGGACCACGGCGCGGCATCGTGGCGGATCGAGCTGGGCGGCCATCACCGCGCCAAGCTTCGCGTCGTGCCGTCCGGGGAGTTGGACCCGCACCGCAGGCTGAACACGCTCCGCGAGTCGCTCTCTTACGATCTGTCGCTCCGCGGACTGGACCTCGCGGCGCAGCTCAGCTTGGACATCCCCAACGTCTCCCTGCGGCAGCTCACGCTGGAGCTCGACCCGGGGCTGCGACTGCTGACGGCCCGCGCCGGCGAGCAGCCGGTCGCGTGGTCGCCGGTGTCGCCGCGGGAGGGGAGCGCGAAGCATCGGGTGGTGCTGGATTTGCCGGAGCCGATCCAGGGCACGGCCCGGGCGCTGCGGCTGACGGCCGCCGCCCCGATCGAGATCGGCCGCCTCTGGCACTTGCCTTCGATCGAGGTGGAAGGGCCGTTTTGGCAGGAGGGAGGGGCGACCTTGCTGGTCTCGGCCCCGCTGGCGATCGAGCAACTCCAGACCGTCGATGCCCGCCAGGTGGGCACCGCGCCCTTGCCCGCCCCCCAAGCCGGCAAGTCGGTGGAAATCCAGTTCTTTTCTCCCAAGGCCGGCCTGAGCGTCCTGCTCGCCCAGCCCCGCGCGTCGCTCCAGGTGGATTGCGGCACGACGCTCGATCTGAGCGGGGTGGAAATGACCGGCCGGGTCGTGGCCAACGTCCGGGCGGCCGGCGGGGAGTGCTTTCAGATCGACGCCGACGTGGCCCGATTCTGGACCGTCCACTCCGTCGAGACGATCCCGGCCAACGCCCTGGACGATTGGACCTTCCAGGACGGACGAGGGACCCGCGGAAAACTGACGGTCCGCCTCGCCCGGGGCGTGCTGCCGTCGCGGCCGCTCCGGCTGATCGTCGCCGGCCGGTATCTCCACGCGCCCTTGGGGCGGGCCCTCTCGGCCGACGACTTGACGCCCCTCGGCTTCCACGCCCCTTCCAGCGGCCGCCGGCTGACCGCGCTCCACGCGGCCGAATCGTACCAGTTGAAGCTGGCCGAGGCAGGGCGGCTCGCGCGCGTCGATCCCCAGAATCTCACCGCGGCCGAGCTGGAGCTGGTGGCCGACCCCTCCCGGGGCCCCATCTTCGAGAACCTGGGGGCTGCCGCCTCGCTCCTCGTTGGGCTCGAGCGGCAACGCCCGAGCTACTCGGCGGCGATTCGGGTCGAAGCGGTCGCCGGCGAGGGGAGCCTCGTGGAGTCGTACCGCGTGAAGTGCATTCCGGAGACGGGCCGGGTGGATCGCGTCCTGGTGCACTTCTCCCCGCCGCGGAGCGTCCCCTGGAAATGGTCCTTCGGCGCCGAGGACGACGAGCCGGTCACCGCTCGTCCCTGGCGACCTTCGGGCCCCGCCGACGGCACCTTGGCAGCGAGCGATCAGACCTGGGAGATCGCCCTGCGCCGGCCGAGGAGCACGCCCTTCGAGCTGCACGCCACGCGGAGCTTCCCCTGGTCCGGCCCTGCTCCCTTGAGCCTGGCTTCCCTGCCGGAAGCGGCCAACCAGCGGGGAACGGTGGCGATCGGAGCGGCCGGGTCCGCGGGCGTCCGAATCCAGAACAACCGCCTGTCGCCGATCCCGGTCGAGCAGGCTTCCGTGGACCAGCACGGCACGACCCGGGCCATGTTCCGCTACGACCCGGTCCGTGAGGCGGCGCTCTCGGCCGCCGAGCCTGCCGTGGTCCTCGTGCCCAGCGAGCGACAAGAGGAGTCCCTTTCGGCGTGGGTATGGAGCGGCCGGCTCGAGTCGCGCTTCGAGGCGGTGGGGACGGGCCGGCACCTGGCCACGTATCGCCTCCAGAATGGAGGCCGGCAGCGGCTGAAGATCACCCTTCCCCCACCCCTCACCGTCCAGAGCGTGCGCGGCGTTTGGGTCGATCGCGACCGCGCCGCCTGGACCCCCGTCCCTTCGGAAAACGCCAATGGCCTGGCGGTTGCCTTGCCGCAAGGGCGGAAGTTCCCCGTGGTCTCGGTGCAGTTTACGACGGCGGGGCCGCCCTTGGGGATTGTCAATCGGCTGGAGTCGGTGATGCCCGAAACGGACGTGCCGATATTGGCCCGGGCGTGGACGGTGTGGCTGCCGCCCGGCTATGACGCTTCCAGCGATCGATCGCTGTTCGAGCCGGGGGAGTCGGGCTCGGCGATGACCTTCACCCAACGGCTTTTCGGCCCCTTGGGGCGGCGCGCCGGGGAACCTCCCTTCGATCCCCTCGCGGCCGAGCACTGGATGCAACTGGCGCAGTTGTCCCCCGATCCTTTCCAGGACTCGCGCAAAGCGGACTTGCTCCTGGAACGGCTCGGCGGCGGTGAAGCCTGGGCAGACCGGCTTGCCAAGGCGGCCGCCGACCAGGGACTCGTGCTGCTGGTCGATCGACGGGCCATGAGCCGGGCGGGCGTGACCCCGCGGACCCCGATTGCCGCGGCCGCGGGCAGTCCGGACGGCGACCGCGGCAACCGAGGTCTGGCCGCGCTCGGGCAGGCCAGCCTGGTCCTTCTGCTCCACGGCGACGCGGCCTTGCTGACCGGCGCCGGGGAGGCCGCGCTGGAGCACGCCTGCCTGGTTCCCGTGAAACGGGAGGTGGTGTGGCACCTTCTCCCCGGCCCCTTGGCCGAACGCCTCCTCCAGGCGAGTGCCGCCCGCGACGATCCCTGGTTTCTGCCGATCGACGTGTGGAAACAGTTGCCGGCGGAATCCCGGGCCCCGTGGACCGAGGTGGACCTGGCCGGCCACGGTCCCAGCGACGCCCTGGGCTGGACGGTCCATCGCATCGAAATCGACGGCGGCGAGGCGGTTCCGCTCGCGGTCTTCCACCGCCCCACGATCGAGGCCCTCGGTTGGGCGGCCTTCCTGGCCGTGTTTGCGGCCATCGCCTGGAAAGGCGGCCGGCGGTTGGGTTGGCTGGTGGCGCTGGCCGGCGCGGCGGCCGTCGTGGCCCTGATCCTGCCCGAGACCTACGTTCCGATCGGGTCGGGCGTGTTTCTGGCGGCCGTGGCGGGGCTCCTTTTCCGGGCACTGTCTCCCCGGAGCGAGGTCGAGCCTGGGGACGCGGAATCGAGCCCCGCCGCACCGCCACCCGGCACGGCGGCCGGGTCCGAGCGGAAGACCCTCGCCGTGCCGGCTGCGATGCTCCTGTTGGGGTGCATCGGCGCGGCGTGGGGAGGCGAGATTGCGGACCAACCGGCGGCGCAGCCGGATACCGTCTATAGCGTCTTCCTGCCGATCGACGACAAGCAGCAGCCGGCCGGAGACAAGGTCTACGTGCCGGAGGGTCTCTACGGCATCCTCCAGCGCCTGGCGGCTACCCCGGAGAAGGACCCGCAGGGGTGGCAGATCACTTCGGCAACGTACCGCACCTCGCTCGCCTGGCAGGCAGTGCCCGAAGACCTGGCGATGGGAGATCTGAAGGTCACTTTGGACCTCCAGGTGCTCGGCCGCAGCGTCGACGTGCGGATTCCGCTGGCACACGAAGGGGTCCGCCTGATCCCCGGCGGGGCACGGCTGGACGGCCGGCCGATCCAGCCCGATTGGCCCGAGGGAAGCGATCGCCTGGGCTTCGCCGTGGCCGAGCCCGGCCCTTGTCGAATCGAGCTGTCGCTGCGGCCGGTTCCTCAAGCGGCGGGGGGGTTCCTGACGTTCGAGATGAAGATACCGCGGGTCGCCGTGTCGCGCCTGGAGGCGGCGATTCCCCAGGACGCTCCGGGGCTGGAGGTGCCGTCGGC
>Ga0153916_10004236_pt1 | contig 10821 bp, 8 predicted proteins | sample Opewatmetagenome_FD_109642 | JGI IMG/M metagenome (GOLD analysis project Ga0153916, IMG submission 109642) | Freshwater wetland microbial communities from Ohio, USA - Open water 3 Core 3 Depth 4 metaG | ecosystem: Environmental > Aquatic > Freshwater > Wetlands | place: USA: Ohio, Lake Erie, Old...
ACCTTCAACCGTACTCGGGGGTGTGGGCCTATGACCTTCAGGCGGACACCTGGACCGAGAAGGGGGCCGCCCCGATTGACGCGACGCTCTGGAACTACGCGATGCTCTGGGCCTACGACCCGCGCTCCGGCCGCGTCGTCGCCGCTCTCGGTCCGGACTTGTGGAGCTACGACGTCGAGACCGACACATGGACCCCGATCCACCAAACCAACTCGCCGGGTGACACATCTCCCCCGTACGCCGTCTACGACGCCTCCGTGGACCGGTTCATCATCTACGGGCCGTGGCGCCTCGACATTCGCACCGGCACGTGGTCGATGTCCGCCGCCGTCGCGCCGACTCTCGTCGCGGGCTTTGGATGGCAGGCGCCCAAGCTCGAATACGACGAGGCGGCGCAACGGACGGTGGTCTTCGCCAATGACCAGCTGGCTCTGTACGACGCCACCGCGGATCGGTGGGAAACCCTCAACGAAGCCGATCACGGAGGGTCGCTGCCCCTGTCCATGGTCTACGACCCCGTGAATCGGCGGCTGATCGGCTGGCGGGCCCATCCGTTCGATCCGGGCGACGTCATCGCCTTCGACCTGGTGACCCGCGAGCGGACCGTCCTGCTCGAACCGAGTGACGTACGGCCCGTGCCGAGCTCCGAGTAAGGCGCTCGGGCCGACCTGGCTGGTCCGAACGCGAGAGCGTCCCAGAGGAGGCAGGGAATGGACGCGCGCGGGACGGCTGGTCGCCTCCTTGTCGGTCTGACCATCACCTCCCTGCTGGCCGCATGCGCCAGCTCGGGCGCTCCCACCTGGACGTTCGCCCCCGTGCCACCGCGCACCATGGAGCCGGAACCGATGGCGGCCGCCGCCCCCGAGTCGGTGGTGGCGACATGCCAACCCGGGTCGACGCCCAACAAACCCGGCCCGGTCGATCAGGCGCGACCGCTCGGGCTGTCGGGGATGGCAGGGCTGTCGAGGATGGCATTCGACCGCCGGGCAGGCAGGCTGGTGGCTCTCGCGGGCACCCTCGATGGACCCGTCGAGACGTGGACATTCGATGTGTGCACGAACACCTGGACCCGGATGAATCCCAACCAGCCGCCAACGCCAGGCTCCCGCGGGCTCGTCTACGACGTCCACTCCGACCTGACGATCGCGTCTGATTCAGCCGGGATGTGGGCCTACGACCTCGAGGCCAACACCTGGACGGAGAGGGGCCTCATGGCTCCGCCTGCCCTCGCTCACCCGGCTCTCGCGAACCTCCGGTTCTACCACCCTGGCTCGGGCCGCATCGTCGACCTGGGGGACGACGGCGACGACGACACCCTTGGCCTGGCGCTGTGGACCTACGAAGTCGAGACCGACACGTGGACCCCGATCCAGGCGGAGTCGCTGGCCATCGGACCCCACTACGAGTTCTTCGCCTACGACGCCTCCATCGACCGGCTGGTCGCCTACGCCAATGCCTGGGGGCCGCCCGATGCGGACGGGAACCGGCTTTTCGGTGCCAGGGCGTGGCTCCTCGACTTCCGCACCGGCAGCTGGTCGCGCACGGGCACCGCCGCGCCGGGGTTTAGCGCCGGGTGGTGGGGACACGTCCCCGCCATGGCCTACGACGAGGCGGCGGAGCGGACGGTGATCCTCGGCCAGGGTCATTCGGCCGCGTACGACGCGACCGCGGACCACTGGGAGACCCTGTACGAGACGCCCTCCCGGGATCAGCTGCCGTGCACCACCCGCCCGGAATGCCGCCAGCTGCAATTCATGGTCTACGACCCGGTGAACGAGCGGCTCGTCGTCTTCGGGGGCTTCGTCTTGGCGGCCGGATCCGAGGTCTACCCCGACGACGTGCTGGCGTTCAACACGCGGACCCGCGAGTGGACGGTCCTGCTCGAGGCGAGCGAAAGGTTGCGCGGGCCGAGCTCTGAATGAAACGCCAGGCCGATCCGCGAGAGCGTCCAAGAGGAGAAACGACATGAATGCGCGCGGCACCGCTGGCCGGCTCCTCGTCGGCGTGGTCATCACCCTCGCCGTGGGCGGCTACTCCGCCAACGTGTCGCTCTCACCGTCAACGTCGCCGTCAGTGTCACCGTCGCCGGCGCCGCCCTCGCCCACGCCGTCGGCGGCCACGTCACTATCGCCGTCCCCGGCGGCGTCGGGCCCCCTGACGTTCGGGCCGGTGTCCGTGGTCACGGGCACCAGCACCTGCCCGACCATGGACTTCGCCCTCACGACCGACCCCGACGGCACGCACCACGTCCGTGGGGGCAACGTCGCGTGCAACAACAAGACCGATGATCCACGTGTCAGTGGCAGGCATACGGCTCCCGGGACCTGGAACGCCGACCTATGGGGAGACGTCGGCGCCGGCCGCTTCTCGCTCGTCCAGTGGGCCACCACCGTCCGGCTCGAGAACGACGGTGGTGCCTGGGAGGGCAAGCTCACGGGCGGCGCCGCTCTGCCCGGACGCGGGGACTCCATCGTCCTCTGGTACAAGGGGACCGGCAGCTACGCCGGGCTGTCCTACTTCGAGCTGGACACGGGACAGGACCCCTGGAGGATCCAGGGTCAGGTCTTCCCGGGCGACCCTCCGCCCCCGTACTCGGAGGACGCAACCGGCACCGAGCGTCCGGAGGCCGGCGAGCCGGTCGCCGGTGACGCGGTGGCAGTGATCGAGGGCACCGCGACCTGCCCCACGATTGACCTCGGGGGAGTCGACGATTGACGCCGAGGGCGTCACGCACTACCGGGGCGGCACCTTCAGGTGCACCGTGACGGCCGACGATCCGCGCGTCAGCGGCACCGAGACGGCACCGTGGAACGCCGACCTGTGGGGGACGGCCGACAACGGCGCACTCGTGCAGTGGGGCACCTCGCGTCTCGAGAGCGAAGGCGGGGCATGGGAGGGCCAGTTCACCGGCGTCTACTCCTCGGATCCCGGGGACATCATCGCGATCTGGTACGAAGGGACCGGCGACTACGCAGGGCTGTCCTACTTCGAGCTGTGGACCGGGAGCGAGCCCTGGACGATCCAGGGCCAGATCTTCCCCGGCGACCCCCCGACGCCGTAGGCGAGCCGACTCGTGGGGACTCGGCTCGGTCGCAGGCGGTGGCGGCCGCGCGATCGCGAACCGCGCTCGCGAACCGCACAACAATCGGCGCCTTCGCCGCTCGACCGGTCGTGCTCAGGTTCGCCGACCCTACACCGCTAACGGCCCCGAGAGTCCCAAAGCACGTGCGTTACCAGGCTACGCTACTCCCCGGAGGATTCACGCTCAGTAAGCGCAGGATACTCGACGATATCGCTGTCGGGCCGGTGCCGTGACGGACTGATCGCCGTCCGCCCTACGCGGACATTGGCTTCGCCGCCCAAATCACAGGTGCTGCCCACATCACATGTGCCCCAGAGCCTGCCCACGGAGGTAGACGGTGCCTACGACTTGGCGCGAGGACCCGATCCCGGCCCTAGCCGGTGCGATCGTGATCAAGGGTCGGATGGCAGAGGTGGCGCAGCAAGGTCGAGAGAACACGAGCGAGATCTCGCCCGCCTCCTGACCCTCGTTCCGGACGTCGTCGTCCTCCGCGCCGAGCTGACAGCGCAGGAGCGCGGCTACCTGCGCACGCATCGGCCCTACTCGATGTCTGACACCCGGCGTGGCGAAGGGTCGCCGGGGCTGACGATGGCGCAGCAGCGCTCGCATTCATCATCGCCACCGATTGACCCATTACCGTCATCGGACCGGCTCGGATCCCGATCGGGCCTACCCCCGAACCAGCTTGCGCTTCACGGAATACCCGATGGCGGCTGCGAACCGATCCTCGAACGAGTGACTCGGATCGATCTCGCCGGACTCGAATCGCGAGACATACGGCTGCGTGGAACTCATCCGTCGTGCGACCTCGGCCTGCGAGATCCCGAGTTCCTCGCGCTTGGCGGCCAGAGCTCGGATGAACGCCCGCCGCTCGCGCACCGCAGCCAGGATCGCCGGAAACTCGGGGTTGGCGGCCGTTCGCACTGCGTCGAGTTCGTCGAGGAAGTCCTGCTGATCAGCCATCTGGTGGATCCTTGTCTGCTGACCAGCAGCGACCGCCACCTCGCCCGAGGTCTCGCGCCTGCCCCTCGTCTGTCGTCGCCTTCGGCAAACCCGACGCCTGCCGGCCGGCGCCGCCACCGGGGCTGCCGTTCCCGGTAGGATCGGCGGGCCATGTCGAACCGGCCGATCCTGGACCCAGTCGAGGCGACCTTCCGCGACCTGCGCGGAGCGGTCTATGCCGCCGACGGGCACGCGGCGATGGCCGCCATCGAGCGCAGGCCGGATCTCCACACCCTCCAGTACGTCGGTGACGGCCTCCGGCTCGCGCTCGCTCAGGGCGTCACGGGTGCCGCGCGGCGGGCGGGACAACACATCGCCGCGCTTCGAAACCGGGATCTCGACGGCGACGAGGACCTCGCGATCGAACTCGAGGCAGCGCTCGGGCTCGCGCAGTCCCGGGCGCTGCAGGACCTCCCGATCGACCTCGACGAGTTGTGCCTCGCCCTGGAGGGCGACCCGCTCATGACGGGCGGCCGGGTGGACCTGCGCACCGGTGAGGTGCACCACATCGGCCCGCTCTACGAGAGCGACTACTTCAATGAGATCGGCGAGCCCGACGACGAGGAAGCCGACTTGGCCAAGGACCTTGAAGTCGCCGACGCCGACGACCGCTGGCTCCGGTTCGACTCGCTCGGATCGCGGCCCGGCTTCCGCGACATGGCGGAGTTCCTCGACACCGTCGCGGACGAGCGGCTCGCCACCCGGCTCGACCGCGCACTCGGCGACCGGGGCGCCTTTCGCCGCTTCAAGGACGAACTGGCCGACGTGCCGGACGAACTCGCCCGCTTCCACCGATTCACCGATGACCGCCGCCGCGGTCGCGCCCGGCACTGGCTCGCCGAATCGGGGCTGCGCCCGACCGTGCCCGGCGAGCCGGCCGCACTCGGTCGTCCCGACCTCCACGGGCACCCCTGACCGTTGCTTGCGCTTCACGCCACCTGGGCGCTCGACCACCGCCTGCACCTCTGGGCCGAGGATGCCGCGGCCTTCGAAACGCGCCGGCGACGGACCGCGCGGCGGGCCTCCCGGGTCCCTGCCCACCCGTGGGCCGCCCCGGCCGATGGCGTGGCGCACGCCATCGAGGCCGCGACCGCCGGCGACGCCGACCTGGTCGGCCGCGCTCGACCGGGCCGGCTGGCCCTCTGGCTCCCAGGTGACACGGCGAACCCCTCGCCGTCCCCCCGCAGCGCCGCCGCGCCGCCGCACGGTGACGAGGTGGCGGGAGGCGTCGAACCCTGGACGGTCCCGACGCTCGCGTTCGACCCGGGCGCGGCGATCCGCCTCCTCCTCGCCGCGACGTTTCGTTCCGAGGAGACGTCGGGCGGCGCGTCGCTCGACTACCTCGCTGCGACCGTCCTGTTCGCCCTGGAACTCACCACGCGGGGGCGCTTCCTCCCCGGGCTGGTCCCGTCGCGGGATGGCCGGGGTTTCGAAGCACGCTGGCTGCCGGTGCCCGGCGCCACCGATGGCGAACGGCTTCGGGCGCTGGCGCGTGTGATGCCGCCATCGTGTCGCGCCGAGGCCACCGCCCCGTTCGACCAGCGCGGGCGTGGCGCCGTTGACGTCCTCGCGCAGATCCTGGCCGACAGCGTCGATTCGATCGCCCGCGCGGGCGTCGGGCCCCGGCCCGTCCCGAGGGCCGCCGGCCGGACCAGGCACACGGCGCCGCTCGACGCCCTGCTCAAGGCCCTTGCGGCAGCGAGCCCCACCATGCTCCCGGACTCCCACGAGGTTCGCGCCCTGGCCGGGACCGTCACGGCATGGCACAGGCGGGCCGCGGCCGGCGACGCTGGCTTCCGCACCTGCTTCCGGGTCGTCCCGCCCGGCGACGGGGCCGATAGCGCCGAGGGGCAGGTCTGGGCCCTGGAGATCCTGCTCCAGGCGACCGACGACCCGAGCCTGTTCGTGCCCGCCGCGGACGTCTGGAAGACGGGCCGGCGGCTCGCCGTGTTCGGTCGCCGGCTCGACGATCCGCAGGAGCGGCTGCTCGCCGACCTCGGCCGCGCGACACGACTCCACCCGCCATTGGACCGGATGCTCAACCAGGCACACCCGGCCGGGCTCGACCTCGACGTCACGGGCGCGTACGCCTTCCTGCGCGAGGGAGCGCCGGTCCTCGCCGAGGCCGGCTTCGGCATCCAGCTCCCGTCGTGGTGGCAGGCCGGACGCCCGCGTATCGCCACCCGCCTACGGGCAACCACGCGCCCATCGGCCGGCGCCTCGGCGGCCGACACGCACCTCGGGCTCGAGGCCATCGTCGACTACCGATGGGAGCTCGCGATCGGCGACACGGCGGTGACAGCCGACGAGATCCGCAAACTCGCCCGCCTGCGAGGTCATGCCGGATTCCACCCACGACGGCCTGGCCGGGGGCGGCTGGAAGGTCTTCCTCGACGCATTCCCCCGGCCATCGCCTGGAACCAGGGCGGCGGCTAGGCCTCGGCGATCACCCCGATCGAGATTCGAAAACCGGCGCGGCGCTGCAGCGGCGGCATGAGGGTGCCCTGACCGATCGGCGTGTCGCCGGGGAACCAGCGGACCCACTCCTCGTTGAAGGTGTCGAACTCCGCCGGATCCCGCAGTGACCAGTTCGCCCAGACGACCTTGTCGAGCGAGCTCCCCTCGGCCTCAAGCTTCGCTTTCAGGTTCTGCAGGCACTGGCGCGTCTGCTCCTTGATCGCCCCGTTGACGAGCTGACCGGTCTCGGGATCGACGGGTCCCATCGACGAGACGTACACCATGCCGCCGGCCTTGACCGCCCGCCCCGATCCGACCTCTGGCCGGTACGCCTCGTCCGGCCTCGGCATCTCTCCGGCAGTCAATCTTCCCTTGCCGCGACGCGTCGAGTCCGGATGCTGGGGGTCCTCGGGCGGGATGCCGAACTCGCCGGGCGGCAGCTGGATGCCCCTGGACTTGAACTTCGGCATGAACGTCGGCCGGATCCCGGTCGGCTTGAGCAGGCCCTCGATCTTTCCGTCTCGAACACCCGTCTGCTCGTACACGAAGATGTCCTGGGTGAGGATCTCGTCGTCCTCGATGCCGAAGACCTCGGTGATGTTGACGATCTTGCGCGATCCGTCCTTGAGCCGGGCGGTGTGGACGATCAGGTCCACCGCGGACGCGATCTGCTCACGGATCGCCCGCAGCGGCAGCTCGTAGCCGGTCATCAGGACCATCGTTTCCAGCCGGCGGAGCATGTCCTTCGGGCTGTTCGCATGGCCGGTGGACAGCGAGCCGTCCTGGCCCGTCGTCATGGCCTGGAGCATGTCGAGGGCCTCGCCCGCACGGCACTCACCCACGATGATCCGGTCAGGGCGCATGTGGAGGGCGTTGCGCAGCAGGTCGCGGATCGTGATCTCGCCGCGGCCCTCGAGGTTCGGTGGGCGCGACTCGAGCGGGATCAGGTGCTCCTGGCGAAGCTGGAGCTCGGCCGCGTCCTCGATCGTGACGATCCGCTCGTCCTCGGGGATGAACGAGGAGAGAACGTTGAGGCACGTGGTCTTGCCCGAGCCGGTGCCGCCCGAGACGAAGACGTTGAGGCGGGCCTCGACGCAGGCCCGCAGGAAGTCGAACATCTCGGCACTCGCGGTGCCGAAGCGGATCATGTCGTCCACGGTGATCGGCTTGGCGGGGAACTTGCGGACGGTGATGACCGGTCCCACGAGCGAGAGTGGCGCGATGACCGCGTTGACCCGCGAGCCATCGGGAAGGCGGGCGTCGACCCGCGGGCTCGTCTCGTCGATGCGCCGCCCGAGCGGCGTGATGATCCGGTCGATGATTCGCCGGACGTGTTCGTCGTTCAGGAAACCGACGTTGACACGCTGGATCTTCCCGCCTCGCTCGATGTAGGTATGGCTGGGGCCATTGACCATGACCTCGGTGATCGTCTCGTCGGAGAGGAGCGGCTCGAGCGGCCCGAACCCCGTCACCTCATCGACCATCTCGTCGATCAGGCGCTGGCGCTCGTCCCGCGTCACGGCGAACTCGTGCTGGCCGATGATCCGGTCGACGTCCCGCTCGACCTTGGTCCGTACCTCCGCCACGTTGGCGATATCGAGATTCGAATCGAAGGCGCCGATGATCTCGTTCTGGAGGCGGATCCGCAGTGCGGCCAGCAACTCCTCCCGAGCTGCATAGCGAGTCGAGTCCCGCGGGGCAGGGGGCGGAACGGGCACGAGTGCGTCGACGGTCGGCGCGTCGGCTCCCTGTTGCGCCCGCTCGACCCGCTGGCGCAGCGACATGACGTACACCTCCCCCGACTTGCCGCAGGCCAGGTGATGATTGATCCGGGCCTGCGCGAGTTGGTGTCGGGGTGCCTCGCGTGATGAGTCCGCGGCGAGCATACCCCAGCCACGCTGGCGGAGGCCCCTGGCATCACCCGCACGGTGCACCAGGGCAACCCCAATTGTAGGCCGGACCCTGCGGGTCCTACACGGTGCTCGACTCCGATGCCGCCTGGAGGAGGCCGCGGTAGGTCTCCGGCCGGCGAGCGCGCAGGTATGCGCCCTGGCCTCCGGATGCCTCCACGGCCGCATCGCTGAGCGTCGCGACCGCCAGGCGTGGCCGAAGATACCCGGCCGACACCAGGCTTCCGTCCGGGCCGGCGATCCCGCTGCCGCCGAAGAAGGTCACGCCGCGGCGGCGGTCCACGGTGTTCGCGAGGGCGACGTACAGGTTGTTCTCGATCGCACGCGACGCCAGGTTGGCCGCCTGCTGCGCGCGGTAGGGCTCCATGTCGGCCGACGGCACCGCCAGCAGCTGGGCCCCACCGACCGCCAGCACGCGAGTTACCTCGGGATATTCGATGTCGGCGCAGATGCAGACACCAACCCGGACGGGGCGCGGCGCCGAGGCCTTACCCAGGGTGAGGTCGAAGACCGGGTAGTCGTCGCCACGGACGAACGCCTCGTGCTCGCGCTCGAACAGGTGGGTCTTGCGGTAGACACCAGCCAGCTTCCCGTCGGCGGCGATGACCAGGCCCGCGTTGAAGGGATGGTCCGCATCGCCGGGATTGCGTTCCAGGAAGCCGCAGACGATCGCGACGTGGTTGGTGGCGGCCAGGACGCACAGCTCACGGGCAGCCGCGCCCTCCACGGTCTCGGCCAGCTCCAGGATCTCCGGGCGGATCGAATAGCCCTGCACGAAGCACTCCGGAAAGACGACCAGGTCGCAGCCGCGGGAGGCCGCCAGGCGGACGTGGCGCCGCGCCAGCCTGAGGTTCGCGGCGACGTCACCGACCGTCGCGCCGACCTGCGCGACACCGACGCGCAGACCGTCGAGCGAGCCCGGGGCGACGACGCCGGCCGCAACCGAGACGTTACCCGCGGCGGACGGGCTAGCCGTGGCCCACCTCTTCGGGCAGCTCATACCAGGGCATGCGCTCCCCGACGCGGGCCCGCATCTTCCATCTCGTCGACTTGGGGGCTGCGTTGATCCTCGCGCGCAGGGACACGATCTGGGCGGCCGGATCGAAGCGGAGCGGGCGTCCGACGTCGAGCTCGCTCGCTGTGATATCGCCCGCCAGGAATTGCCCGAGCTTGTCGAGGTTGCCGGTGGTCGTCCGCCACCAGCCCCAGTCCGAGGAGGTGAGCTCGAGGATCCTGCGGACGTTGATCATGGCCCGCTTGTCGTCTGCCTCGCCGGTCCCGTCCGCCTGGCCGAGTGGGTGCTCGGCCAGCAGGATCAGGGCATCGAGCACGTCCTTGCGGTTGATCTTGACGACCTGCAGCTTCGACATCAGGAGCTCAGCCAACGGCAGCGTCGGGTGCGTGGCGTCGAGCCGTCCGGCGAACTCGAACTGATGGCACATCTCGAGCTTGTCGACCAGGATGTCGACCGGTCGCCGCCGCGGCACGTCGACGAAGTAGAGCTGCTTGTGCCCGTACAGCGCGTTGTACTGGCGGTCCGGCGTGTAACCCTCGGCGACCAGCAGGTCGACGAACGCCTTCCGGTCGCGGCCCCGGGTCGCCAGGTCCAGGTCGCGCCCGTCACGATCGATCCGGGCGGTCCAGGTGGGCGCCTGGGCGTGGAAGGCGAGGCCGCCCATCAGGCGCACCTGGAGGCCACGCTCGTCCGCGAGCGAGATCAGCCGGAGCGCCTCCGCGAGCGGGTCGCCGAGGGTTCGCGGGGGGGGCGAGGCGTCGGCCGACGTCATCGTGGCAACGGGCTCCGCGTTCCTGGTGAATCGTGCGATTTGGCCGGAAGATACGCCCTTTCCGCGGGCGGGGCGGTCAGTATACTGGCGCGGTCTTCGAACTTCGAAGGCACGCCCGTCGCGGGAGGAGGCGGCGGAGCGCAGCCCGGCGACCGCTGCAGCGGTGTCCCCGAGGCGCGGTCGTGAGCCACGATTGGAGGCTTGCGTCGATGGCCGCGACGACCGAGGGTCGGGCGCTCTTCACGAGGCAGTCGTCGGGACTCGTTCGTGAGGTCAGCGTCATCAACGCGCTGTTCTTCAACACGGCCGCGTTCATCGGGGTGGGCGTCGGCTGGTATCCGGTCTTCTACTCGCTGGCGTTCGTGGCCATCGGGACGTCCGGCGGGTTCACGACCTACGGCATCGCGGCGATCCTGATCGGGCTCGCCTGCGTCATCCTCTCGCTCATCTTCGCGAGCCTCACCAGCGTCATGCCGCGTTCCGGCGGCGACTACGTGTTCACCAGCCGGATCGTGCCCCGGATCGGGCCATTCCTCGGCTGGCTCGAGAGCTGGACGCTGGCCTTTGCCTCGGTCGCGATCAT
>Ga0153916_10004237_pt1 | contig 10820 bp, 4 predicted proteins | sample Opewatmetagenome_FD_109642 | JGI IMG/M metagenome (GOLD analysis project Ga0153916, IMG submission 109642) | Freshwater wetland microbial communities from Ohio, USA - Open water 3 Core 3 Depth 4 metaG | ecosystem: Environmental > Aquatic > Freshwater > Wetlands | place: USA: Ohio, Lake Erie, Old...
AATCCCTTTTCGCCCAACCTAAGCATGTGGTCTCCACAACACCACTCTTCAACACCCAACGTTGCGAAACTGACGCCTAGCCGATTGAACATCGAGGCTATTGCCCTTGCAACCCCTTGATTCCTCAGGTCGTAGACAGGCGAACAGCAAACGAAGTAGAGAACCTCCACGTCGGTCGCGTCGGGGTAACTTCGAACGTTCAAGCCTTGAGCCCACTCCATTCTCTTGCTCTGATGAGTCGCCATCGGATTGTGGTACTTGTACACGCTTTCAAGCACATCCTTGACCGTCTTGGGAATAGTTCCAGCCTCAACCAGCAGACTGTGATCATCGAGTATAGCGTTCGCACAGCCGATGAGTTTTGGACAGAACATCGTGCACGAGTTGCATTGGGTGCACAGCCACACGTTATCCGCCATGGGCTTCAGCCGCTGTTCTGAACCTTGGTCTCTCGAATCCGCAATGAACCTGTAGTTGGCTGTCAAGCTGGCAGGCCCGAGAAACTTTTCGTCAATTGCTGCGGGACACGCTGAATAGCAAATTGAACATTTTATGCACAATGCCAAGTCCCAGAATTTCTTTAGGTCGGCAGGCGTCTGAACGAACTCGTTGGGTTTCTTGAACTCTTCTTCAGGCTTCATGAGAACCGTCTTGATCTTCTTGTATTCACTGAAGAAGGGCTGGATGTCGACGACAAGGTCCTTAATCACGGGTAGAATCGATATCGGTTCGATCGTTAACGAGTCAGCGTTAAGATGCAGCACCTGCGTGTAACATGCCAGCATCGGCGTTCCGTTGACGTTAACTGCACAATCGCCGCAAATTCCCATCCTGCACGATTGCCTGAAACTGAGCGTCTCATCCAGATTATCCTTTATGTAAAGCAGAGCATCCAACAGCGTCATTCCCTTTCTCACAGGAACCTTGAACGCGGACACGTAGCGCTTCTTGTTCTGCGGGTCAAATCGACTTATCCTGAATTCAACAACCTTCTCAACCTTAGTGCTCATCCATCATCCCTCCTAGTAGGTCCTCGCAACTGGCTGCCATTTGGTTATCGTCACCGGAATGTACGTGAGTCTCGGACCATCCTTGGTATAGTGCGCCAGAGTGTGTTTCAGCCAGTTCTGGTCATCCCGCTTCGGAAAATCAACCCGCGAATGTGCACCTCTCGATTCTGTCCTCGTCACTGCACTGACTATGGTGACTTCCGCCAAGTCCAACATGAAGTCAAGCTGCAACGCGTTCAAAAGCCCAGTATTAAACAAGTGACCCTTATCTTCAACCTTGATGTGCTTGAACCTTTCTTTAAACACGCGTATTTCTTTCAAGCCAGCCTGAAGATCATCGCCCTTGCGGTAAATCCACACCTTATCGTTCATCACGCGCCTCATATCATCCCGGATAGAAGAAACTCTTTCACCGCCCTCGCTTCCCAACACTCCGTCGTAGACTCTCTTTTCTTCAGCCAGAACCTTCTCCTTTGCACGCTCATGACTGCCCGTCTTCAAAGCGTGCTTCGCAGATTCTTCCCCGGCAACGGCGCCGAAAACGAGGCATTCCGCGGTCGAGTTTGTTCCAAGCCTGTTCGCCCCGTGAACGCTGATGCATGAACATTCGCCGGCAGCGTACAAGCCCGCAATCGGCGTCTCGGTTTTTATGTTAACTTGAATCCCACCCATCGAATAATGAGCCGCTGGCCGTATGGGAATGTGCTCCTTGACAGGGTCCACTCCTCCGAGCTTAATCGCAACGTCACGGATGAGGGGCAGCCTCTCTTTGATTTTCTCCTCGCCCAAGTGAGTGAGGTCTAAAGCCATGTAAGGTCCGTATGGTCCCTGCAGTCCGCGGCCTTCAAGAATTTCAGTCTGCTCTGCCCTTGATACCACATCGCGAGGCGCCAGCTCCATCTTTTCCGGAGCGTATTTCTTCATGAACCGTTCGCCGTTGGCGTTCAGCAGGTATCCTCCTTCGCCCCTAGCGCCTTCCGTTATCAGCACGCCCGAAGGAACTAAGCCTGTCGGGTGGAACTGAACGAACTCCATGTCTTCCAGAGGCGCGCCCGCTCGGTAAGCCATAGTCATTCCGTCGCCAGTGGTCGTGTGGGAGAACGTCGTGAATTCGTAGATGCGCTCGTGACCTCCAGTCGCCAAGACAATAGCTTTGGCGGCCAACGCCTGCATTTCACCCGTCTTCATCTCAATAACCGTAAGTCCCGTCGCAGTGTTGTTCTCAACCATGAGGGAAGTGACGAACCATTCGTCGTAGAATTTTATGTTACTGTAAGACAGGGCTTTTCCATAGATGGCATGCATCTCATGGAAGCCAGTCATGTCAGCGGCGAAGCATGCTCTCGGAAATGAGTGCCCGCCGAAGGCGCGCTGATCTATTTTTCCTTCTGGCGTGCGGCTCCATGGGCAACCCCAATGTTCTGTCAACACTATTTCCCTAGGTGCTTGCCTGACAAAGAACTCTGCAACATCTTGGTCGGCTAAGTAGTCGGCGCCTTTCACGGTGTCAAAAGCATGCAGTTCAAACGAGTCTTTTTCGCGCATCACCGCCCCTGTTCCACCCTGGGCGCACACGGAATGGGAACGCAGAGGATGATGCTTTGAGACAACAGCGATATCCAGTTTGTTGCTGACTTCAGCAGCCGCCACCGCCGCTCTTAGACCAGCCAAGCCAGCGCCCACTATTATTATGTCATGGGAGTGTTTTTCCATGCTGTTCTTCTCCAGTCCAGTAAGAATAACCCTTACTTTCCGATGTGGGTTTTATAGTTTTCCAACAGCTTCGGAACATTGACACATTCACCCACCCTAGGCATGAACGCAAGAGAGCAAGACAACATTTTGCGGCGCTTGTTAGAAACTCTTTTATGCCGTTTTTCACAAGGCTCCTAACGTTAAACGAGGTGCTGAAGTGAATGTTCAAGGGAATGGACCACGTTGGAATTGCAGTCAGGAATCTTGACGAAGCGATTGCCGTTTACCGAGATTCCCTAGGTTTTAGGCTTATCGGAGTTCATGTGCTGACGGAACGCAAGGTTAGAGTAGCCTTTCTGTCCACGGGCGATGGGGCTCAAATCGAACTCTTAGAGCCGATGGGAAGCGACAGCCCCGTTGCCAAGTTTCTCGACAACCGAGGAGAAGGCATACAGCACCTAGCAGTCAAAGTCGACGATATCGAAGCAACGTTGGAACAGCTCAAAAGCAAGAACGTGACTCTTGTCGATGACAAACCAAGAGATGGCGCAGAAGGAAAGAAAATCGCTTTCGTCCACCCGAAAAGCACGAAGGGCGTACTCTTGGAGCTCATCATGGAGAGAAAGTAAAAAAGCATGTCTGCAAAAATCAACGTGGACAAGCTTCAAGAGGGTTTATGCACAAAACGACTGGCAAGAAGCATCTTTTTCCGCCGAGAAGTAACTTCAACGAACGACTGGGCAAAAGAACTAGCCCTCCTTGGCGCCGCCGAAGGAACGGTCACCATTGCCGAAACCCAAACAACTGGTCACGGAAGGCTGGGAAGAAAATGGGTTTCGCCGAAGGGTGGGCTATGGTTTTCCATCATTCTCAGACCCGAACTCACGCCATCAAAAGCCTTCACCATTACTTACGCAGCTGGTCTCGCCGTGGCTGAAGTTCTGCGAGAATTGTGCGGTTTGAGAGCTGAAACCAAATGGCCGAACGATGTCTTGGTTAGCGGTCGGAAAGTGTGTGGGATACTTTCTGAAACGAACGTGACAGGCAACAGAGTCAACTATGTAGTCATTGGCATCGGAATAAACGGAAACTTCGACCCGCAAAAAGCCTTTCCTGACGAAGTGGGGCGAACTGCGACTTCACTTCAGCACGAACTCGGGAGAAAGGTCTCTTTAGAGGGATTGTTTAGGGGATTGCTTGAAAAGCTCGAGAGCACCTACGAGCAGTTGCTAAGCGAGGGCTTTGAACCAATCTTGAAAAGGTGGAAAAAGCATGCTGGTTCTCTGGGTCGCCAAGTGGAGGTCGCCACTGAGACCGAGGAATTGCGAGGGGTTGCCTTAGATGTGGATAATGAAGGGGCTTTAGTCGTTAGGCTTGAAGATGGAACGGTAACGCGTGTTTTCGTCGGAGACGTCACGTTTCGGACTGAACCGTGAGAGGAAACAGTGCGTATCTATTTATAGGAGGCGGGTAGTCCTATCCTCTGATCCAGCCCTTGATGCCGAGCTCCTTGACCGTTATGCTGGTCGGTTCTGGCTCGTGAAACCTGCTTTGACCGTTCTCATCCATGTACAAAACCTTCGGCCTCAGCGTGAACGTCCCCTTGGATATGGGTTTGACGACCATCTTCACCTGTTCGGTCATCAGAGAGTCCAGCCTCTTGCCCTTCATGTTAAGGTTGCATCCTTCAACCCTATAGATGTCGGGCGCCCTTTCAATCCTGAAAGCGTCTGGAATGGCTTCCTGCACCTTGACTAGGAGTGCAGGTGCTTTCCCAGCGTTCACAAGCTCAATCTCCAAATCCACGTCCTCGCCTACTTTGGCCTCTTTCACGCCAAGGATTAGGTTAGCCTGCACGTCGGCGTGTTCAAACCTTTCTAAGCCCACCGCTTTTTCATAAGTTGGAGTGGGCGTTGAGAAGGAAGTTGTCGTTGCGGCTACGGTCGGAGCGTGAAGCACATCTGCAAGCGACAGGGCAAGTTGATGCTCTTCTTTCGCGCTTTCTAGGAGTCTCTGGACCTCCTTGCTTTTTTCGGCGTATTTTGCCTTGGTGAATAAGTTCGCTGAAGCTTGCAGAACCTCCGCAGCCATCCTGTAATATTGCGCTCTCTTCTGCGGTTCCGTTTCCGTTTCAGCTTTGTGCATGTACATGTATGCATCGAAGAGTTTGTTGGTGGCCCTTGCGTATTCGGAAGCGTTCTCGTATCCTGCCTTGAGGTAACATTCCGCAGCGGCTTCCATGTGTTTCTTAGCCGTGGAGTAACTTTCAACGTCCCTGATTATTTCAAATTCTGTTCCAGCTTCCAAAGCCTTGCAGAAACTGCTATTCGCGGAAGCCACCAGGCTCGTTGACCTGTCCACCATGTGTTCTTTAGCTTGTTTAAAGAGTTCGGCGGCCTCAGCGTACAGTGTCGATGAGGCTTTCGCTTCTGCCATCATCATCTTCTGCCAAGCCTGACAGAGGCACAGTATCGGCTGCAGCTCCCGGCGGGTCTGTTCCGGCGCAGCCTCCATAATCCTTCGGAATCTTTCAGCGCCCTCTCCATATTTTTCCGCGCCGGTCAAATAGTCGCCCTGTCTGTCCAAGATTTTCGCATCTTCAATAGTTGTCCTCGCAAGGCAGTACTCGTGCCTCATGTCCGAGGCATCAAGAAGTCCAGCCGCCATACTCCTTTCATCTCCCAGCGCGGTGTCTTCGAATTTCGTTTTGATTGCGCTTTTCGCTTCGACGAACAGGTTGGCCGCTTGCAGAAAGAGACTTTTTGCCTGTTCTGTCTGTTCGCGTCGGCTTAAGTCTTCGGCTTCTTCCAGCCTGCCCCATGCCAGATAGTTCTGTTTGAGGTATTTCCACCGTTCAGTTGATTCATGGAGGTTTGCGGCGTTTTCATAATGCTCCCTCGCTAGTCCGTACTGTTGCTTGACGTGGTGGTTTCTCGCCTTTTCAATCTCTATCCACGCTTGCATGTATGAAGCGAGGTCTCGATAGAGGTCTTTCAGTTGCGGAATTTTTTCTGCTGCTGTCAAGTAGCTTTCTGATGCGTGCGCAAAATGCTCGGCTGCTTGGACATGCTCACCCAGAATGTCGTGTGTCCTAGCGATTTTCCAGTGAGATTCCGCTATGCGGCTCACCATGTCCAGTTTCTTGGCTGATTCGACGGCTCTTTCTAAAACCTTCACAGCCTTTTTGAGAACCTCGGGATCGTCTGCCATATCATAGAGGCGAGTGAGTAACGTAGCGTAGGTATCCTGGGATTTTTGAAACGTGGCAAAATAATTCAGCACTCCCATTTTCTCGAAGTGCGGCATGACTTTGCCACATAGTTCGAGGCACTCTCCCTTGCTAGAGATAGCTTCTTCGAGAAGTCGTTTTTTGCTTTCAGGGTTGGATTCGACGTTGGAAAGTTCCGCCTTTATCTCTGCCAGAAGGTCATGGTACACGCCTAGATTCCAATAATCGAAAGGCGTCACGCGTTGAATGATGTCAATCGCCTCTTTCCTGTATTCCAGAGCCTTTTGAAGAATCGTTAGCTTTTGTCTCGGTTCAGCTTCTGAATTAGCTCTGGCTCTTAGAGTCTTGCTGACTACATGAAGCACGCCCGAGACAACCCGGGGGAGCCCAGAGTCTCTGGCGCACTTCAGAACTTTCGTTCCTGCAGCTTCTGACTTTTTCAGAAGCTCACATCTTTGCTGAGGGTCTGTACTCCAGTTCGCCAGGGCCCAATAATGCTCCGCTGGACCACTGGGCGGGCTGATTAGACCTCCCCTTGGAGATATGAACGATATTATAGAGTAGTAGTGCTGTGCTTTCTCGTAGAGTTGCATCGCATGTTCGGCTTCTTCTGTTTTTTTTTCGGGGTCTTCTGCGGCGATTGCTCTCCAGTAGCCCACGTATGCTAGGCAATCGAGACTGTACGCTAGTAGGAAGTTGTCCCGTGTGCGTTCGCCGCATTCCAGCGCCGTTTCAAAGTGTCTAACAGCTTCCTGTCCGCCCTTGCATGATCCCAGCCACATGTGGGAAAGCCCCGACGAGTAGATATCGCCTGCTTTTTCCGAAAAGTCAACTGCCTTGTTCAGGTGCTCAATGACGTCTAGGCTGTTCTTTTCCTGTTCCTCTGGTTCTTGAACGAAAACATCCGACAGGTCCATGCATAATGCCATCGTGAAGTAGGCTTTCGCGTTTTGCTGCGGACTGTCGAGTTTCGTAAGGGCTTCTTTAGCCTTGTCTCCCCATTCTAACCCTTTGTTCAAGATTTCCCGTAGGGTTTGCAGGTCCCATTCAAGGGCACGTCTGCAGTAGAAGAAGAGCGGAAGCCCACTGTAAGTCTCAACGTACTCGCTCACGTTCTGGGAGCGGGCAAAAATCTCCAACGCCCTGCCTTCCAACTCCAGACAAGTGTCGAGTGACTTCTTTTTTTCCACCGGGGTTGAGGCGAGCCAGTAACCCAGATACTTAGTGACGGCTTCACATCGAAACGCCCTAGGATAGCTTAATTCGTTCTCTGATTTGCCGTAGAATTCGCGAGCTTTCTCGTAAGCGATGATCGCCCGTTGAATTCTTTCTTTGAAATCGTCAGCGTTGACTGCTTGCATGGCGGCTTTGTGGAGGCAGAAACCGATTCTTTCCTGCGCTCGTCCTGCTTGGGTAGGATTTGTCTTTTCAACCATGGATAACGCTTTTTCAAGCAGAGCTGCTGCGTTTGTCCAATCGTACTCGTTTTCCAGGCGTTTAGCCTTATCTAGCGCCTCTTGCCCGAAGGACATGTATAAACCAATGGATTGTTAGGCTGTCGCACGTAGAAAAGCCTTTTGTGTACTCGTCGTTTCATGAATTATGCATATGGACCGTTTGAGTGAAGGTTTCCCAATTTTTGAACTGCGTCATCGTTAGCCTTTAATCCAGCCTTTGATTCCAAGTTCCTTGACGGTAACGTTTATGGGTTCAGGCTCGTAGGATTTGTACTTGCCGTTTTCGTCGAGGTACAGGATTCGAGGTTTTATGGTGAAGTTTCCTTTTGACTGAGGCTTGATGGTTATCTTTACTTCTTCCGTCTTCAGCGGGTCCAGCCTCTTGCCCTTCATGTTTAAGTAGCTGTCTTCAACCCTGCAGGTTTCGGACACCGTTTTCACCTCGAACGTTTCCGGGATGACTTCTTGAATTTTGATTAGCAACGCTGGTGCTTTTCCGGCGTTGACCATTTCTATTTCCATGTCTATTGCTTCGCCGACCTTTGCTTCTCTGGTTTTCAGAATCAAGCTTGCTTGTATGTCCGCGTGTTCGAATCGTTCGAGGCCCACGGCTTTTTCGAATGTTGGAGTTGGAGTAGTGAATGATGTGGTTGTTGACGCTGCTGTGGGAGCGTGAAGAAGTTGGCTTAATGACATGGCGAGCTGTCGTTCCTGTTTGACGCTGTCCAGAAGTCTTTTGACTTCTTCGCTTTTTTCGGGGTGTTTTGCTTTAGTGTATGATCCAGCGGAGGCTTGGAGGATTTCCTCTGCCATCTGGTAATACTGCGTTTTCTTGGTTGGTTCTGTTTCTGTTTCGGCTTTGTGGATGTAAACGTAGGCGTCGAAGAGTCTGTTCGTGGCTCTTGCGTATTCTGAGGCGTTTTCTTGTCCTGCTTTGAGGTAGTAGTTTGCTGCGGTTTCCATGTGGTTCTTGGCTGTTGAATACGCTGTCATGTCTCGGGTGGTTTCGAATTCTGTTCCGGCTTGTAATGCCTTGCAGAAGCTGCTGTTGGCTAATGCGAGTAGGCTTGTTGGCTGGTCTGTGGTGTGTTCTTTGGCTTGGAGGAAAAGTTCAGCGGCTTCGCCATACAAGGTTGACGAGGCTTTGGCTTCTGCCATCATCATCTTCTGCCAGGCTTGACAAAGAAGAACTATCGGCTGAAGCTCCCTGTGGTTCTGTTCAGAAGCGACTTCGGCGATCTTCTGAAATGCTTCTGCGGCTTCACCGTATTTTTCAGCGCTTGCTGCATGGTCGCCTTGTCTGTCGAGGATTTTTGCTTCTTCTAGAGCTATTCTTCCGAGGCAGTAGCTTTCTCTGTTGTCTGAGGCTTTGAGGAGCTCTGCCGCCATTTCCTTCTCGTCTTTGAGCTCGATTTTTCGCAGTTCGTTCTTGATGGTTTGCTTTGCTTCCCCGAGCAGACTGACTGCTTGCTGGAACAGGTCTCTGGCTTCTTCAGTCTGGTCTTTTCTGCTCAGGTCTTCTGCTTCTTCTATGCGAGCCCACGCCAGATAATTCGGGCATAAGTAGCTCCATCGCGCTGTTGTTTTATGGAGGTCTGCCGCTTTTTCGTAGTGTTCTTTCGCTTGTCCATACTGCTTTTTCATGTGGTGGTGCTTTGCTTTTTCGAGTTCGTTCCATGCTTGCATGTAAGATGCGAGATCTTGATACAGGTTTGTTAGTTGGGGGATTTTTTCCGCTGCTTTCACGTACTTTTCCGAGGCATGGATGAAGTTTTCTGCTGCTTTCAGGTGTTCTCCGAGAATGTCTTGTGCTTTGGCGATTTTCCAGTATGATTCCGCCATACCACTGACCATGTTTAGGTTGCTGGCTGATTCGATGGCTTTCTGCGAGATTTCTATCGCCTTTCTGAGGTGTTCCGGGTTGTTTGTTAAGTCGTAAAGCCTCGTTAGTATCGTGACGTAGGAGTCTTGGTAGCCTTGAAGCGCCACAAACAGACTAATTTCCCCCATCCGTTCTTGATATGGGATGCTCTTGTTGCATAATTCTATACATTTTTCTTTGCTGAGCACCGCCTCTTCAAGAAGTCTTCTTTTATTCTCAAGGTTCGTTTCGATTTCCGCGAGCTGCGCCTTTATCCCAGCGAGATAATTCTGCATTACTCCCCGATCCCAATAGTCGAAAGGGCTTAATTGGTCCATGACTTCGATTGTTTTTTCTCGATATTTCAAAGCCCTTTCCAAGCGATTTCTTTTTTCCGCAACGTCTAGTTCTAAATACGCTCTAGCTTCAAGAGTCTTACTGACTACGTGAAATACAGTCCCGACGATTACCGGCATGTCAGAAGCCTCAGCCTTTTTCAACGCTTCTATCCCGGCTTTTTCGGACTTTTCTAGGAGCTCCAGTTTCTTGTTAGGGTCGGTTTCCCGGTCGGCTCCATGCAAGTAGTACTCTGCGTAGCCAGCTGGTGGAGCTATCACCCCGTATCTAGGGCTTGCATACGACATTGTAGAGTAATGATGCTGAGCATTGTCGTAAAGTTGCATAGCCTTTGCAGCCAGTGCGTTTGCCTTGTCAGGGTCTTCCATTGCTCCAGCTTTCCAGTAAGTTGCGTATGCCTGATAGTCCAAACCCCAACCGATTAAGAAGATGTCTCGTGTCCGCTTGCCACATTCTAATGTCTTCTCGATATGCTTTGCTGATTCTTCTCCTCCTGTGTTTGCTCCCCACCAAAGATGTGATAATCCCAAGAGATAGACGTCGCCAAGTTTCTCGGAAAGCTCGGCGCTCTTGCTCAGGTACTTGTTAGCTTTCAAACGGTTTTTCTCTATATCCTCTGGCTCTGCGATGAAACTCCCACCCAAAAGTAGGCAAGTTGCCAGAGTGAACTGCGCTCTGGCAATCTCGTAAGAGTTTCCGACTTCCGAGGGAGCTGCAACGGCTTTTTCACCCCATTCAACCCCTCTTTTCACGATACTGTCAGCAGTTCTCCTATCCCATTCAAGAAAGAACCTGCTTTCAAACACCATCCAAAGATCATTGTAAGTCTTCCCATATTCCAGCATGTTTCGAGATTCTGAAAAAACCGTCAACGCTTTGCTTTCCAACTCCAGACTCTCGTCAAGAAGTTTTCTCTTTTCAGGCGGATTAGAAGTAAGCCAATAACCGAGATACTTGGCAATAGCTTCGCTGCGAAGCACGTACCCTGTCTTCAGTTCATCCTCCATTCTATCGTAGAATTCTCCAGCTTTCTGATACTCTTTGATGGCGTGCTCCATCTTTTCCTTGAATTCGTCTTGGTTTTCCGCTTGCATCGCCGCTCTGTGAAAACAGTTGCCGGTTTTTTCTTGAATCTCTCCTTTTTTCTTGAGATTCTTGTCTTCGACGAGGCGCAAACTCTGCTCGTAGAATTCTGCAGCTTTCAGCCATTC
>Ga0153916_10004238_pt1 | contig 10816 bp, 5 predicted proteins | sample Opewatmetagenome_FD_109642 | JGI IMG/M metagenome (GOLD analysis project Ga0153916, IMG submission 109642) | Freshwater wetland microbial communities from Ohio, USA - Open water 3 Core 3 Depth 4 metaG | ecosystem: Environmental > Aquatic > Freshwater > Wetlands | place: USA: Ohio, Lake Erie, Old...
GGGGACAGTACCTTCAGCATGGTAGTTATGCTCCCTGCAGGTGACAAGAATGTTTCAGACCTGGTGGACAATCTGGATGTTGCCCACTGGGATTCATGGTTCGATAATTCCAGACTAACGGGAGTCCAGGTCGATTTACCAAAGTTTAAATATGAATTTAAGGGACTTCTGAATGATCCTCTGAAAAACCTTGGACTTGGCGTGGCTTTCTCAGGTGAAGCAGATTTCACCAGGATTAATCCTGCCGGAAACCTGTATATTTCAAGAGTAATTAACCAAACTTTCATCAATGTCCAGGAAGAGGGCACTGTAGCTACAGCAGCCACCATTGTAAAGGTGATTTAAACTAGTTCTGACGGAGGGGGGAGTGCTATCCATTTCAAGACTGATAAGCCGTTTCTTTATCTTATCAAAGAAAATTCAACAGGAGCCATAGTCTTTATCGGAAAGGTCGGAAAACCCTAATACTCGTAGCTGGCAGTGATGTTTCTGGCTTAATGGGAGACGTGAAATGAGTATTGATAATCTGTGATTATTCATTATCTTTGTGTAAGAGTACCCATTTCGCACAGAATTTGACTACATAGCACTTGGTGTTTCACCTGTAATTTTCGCAATTTCTCAATCTGGTTTTTAATAATGATACTTCAGTTACTCATATTGAGACAATTGTTATTGACAATGGCATATTTCAAACTTTGAATTTGTTTATGTATTAATTCCCCTAAACAATTAATATGAAATCAAAATTTTACACCCGATTCACAATGGTTTTTACAACCATTCTAATGTTTACATATACTACAACTTCACAGACCAGTATTACAATTCCAATTATTGCTGGCGAGGATGATGCGGAAGAAGTTAAAGTAGTGTTGGATGGGGAAAGAGTCCTTGGAGAGGTGGATATTTTCAGTTCTGACCTGGAATTAGGCTCTGAAGACAATGGACAATATGTGGGAATGATTTTCAGGGATGTGCAAATTCCAGCAGGTGCGACTATAACGAATGCATATATTCAATTTCAATGTGACGATAATAATGATGAAGTCATTACTCTTACCATATACGGAGCTAAAGAAGCTAACCAGTCTGCAGCTTTCACTGAAACCCTTTTTGATATTTCCAGGCACCCCGGCACAACAGCAACAGTGTCCTGGACACCGGCACCCTGGACGCCGGAAATGCTTGAGGCTGAGGGCCCTGAGCAACAAACCCCTGATTTAAGTACTATAATAGCAGAAATTATTTCACTTCACGGATGGACACTTGGAAATAATATAATGATAGTAGTGACATCTGATGCCACTGAGGCAAAACAGCACCGGGAGGCTACATCATTCGATGATACATTCGATGATGATATGTATCCTCCTACCTTGAATGTTACATACATTTTGACTGATTTTGCTCAAAATGAAAAAGTTTGCCAGGGAGAAGTAATTCCTCCTTTGACAGCTATTGGAGATAGCATAATATGGTACAGCGAACCTGATTTTACAGGATTTTTACATACCGGAAACATCTTTCAAACGGGAAAGAGCGAACCAGGCTGCTTTACTTTCTATATTACATCAACTTTCGATGACAATACAGTATTAAAGGATACTGCATCACTTATCATCAGTGAGGGTAATAAACCAATAACACCGGAAACAAGTGATGATACAATTTATTGCCCCGGTGACCAGATGGCATATATAACTGCCTCGCCATTGTCTGGTGGACTGGTTTCTTGGTATTATGATCCCGTTTTATCAATTTTACTGGCTACAGGAGTGCAGTACAATCCGTCCGGCATTACTTCCACAACCACATATTATGTAACTGAAACTGTTGGGGATTGTGAAAGTCCTCCAAGCGAAGTAACGGTAGAGATCAGAAAAACTTCACCCTATGAGAACGAGAAGATCTGTATAGTAACTGTTGATCTTAATACGGGGAAGAATATTATAATATGGGAAAAAACGCCAGACCAGGGTATTGCTTCTTACAATGTTTATAGAGAAACCAACATTACCGACATCTTTGATCCAATAGGGATATTAAGTTCAGTAAACCCAGGGTTTTTTATTGATAATGATTCTGACCCTGCAAAGCAATCCTATAAATACAAGATCACTACTGTTGACAGCTGTAGCAATGAATCAGCACTGAGTGCCCCTCATGCAACAATGCACCTGACTTTGAATGACGGATTAAATGGAGGGACGAATCTTATATGGAGTAAATATTATGGGTTCGATGTTCAAACATATAATATTTGGAGGGGTTCAAGTGCTGACAACATGTTTTTAATTGGGTCAGTTTCAGGAAGTAATTTCACTTATACCGATCAGTATCCATTAGCAGGAACTAATATTTATCAAGTCGAGGTTGTAAGTCCTTTTTCATGCAATATCAATAATTTGAAAGCTACCTACAGTTCTTCCTTTTCAAACATCGCCTATAGATATGCAGTGTCAATTGGTGAATTCAGTTCTTATAAATTTAGAATATTTCCAAACCCAACATCCAATATAACGACAATTGAATTTTCTAATCCGGAAAGAGAACAATATCAGCTAATATTAACTGATCTGACTGGGAAGGTTCTGAAAAGCATGGATAAAATCACTGATGAAAAGATAGAGATTAATAGGGATGGTTTGTCAGATGGATTATACTTGATTGAATTGAAAGGACCAAAAACCTATTGGAGTAAAATACTGATTGAATAAAACAGATTTGATAATAACTTCTCTCGATAATTTATTATCGTTTGTATGATATTGAAGTATTCGTACTGCCCATATTAATTCACTTGTACACCAAGAAAAGGTCAATCGAAGGCCGTAATGGGGTCTACAAGCTACTTCCTATGAAGATCAAATAAACGGACGTTTCTATACAAAGGGTATTAATTCTATACTGTCCAAAGGAATTAAGGACCTTTGGATTTTTGTAAGAAAAATTGTAATTTGATACTGATTTCTGAAATTAGTTTTTGAAATTTATTTTAAAACAGTATTCCGGCGAATTACAGTTAATCTCCCAGGATCAGAATTATAGCTTTTCAAAGAGTTATCTTATATAATCTCACAAATTATTGTCTATTAAATAAATAACCTATGAAGTATTTTAAATTTCAAAGGACAATATTTATCCTGGTTGTCTTGCTCAGCATTAATCGAATAACTTATGCAAAGGCAGGTACTTTTACAGGAACGGTTTCACCCGATACTCTGATTGCGGGAGATACTTCTATTATACGGCTGGATCTTGGGAATTATGACCCGGATAAACTACTCGCTGAATTATGGCTATGTCAATCCACGGGTCTTGATGAATGCACTGAATGTATTGATACAGTTAGGAGTTTTAAAACACAATTGTATCAAAACACTTTATTCGATTTTTATTTTGATATTCCTTTGGGCACATCTATTGGTAGATATTCTTTATTAGTTTATTATGAATATCAAGGAAATACAATCCTGCAATATGATTTTTTCTGGATATTTTCACCTCCGTATATTTACCGCCAACCGCAGGACGTAATTGTTTGTCAGGGAGATTCAGCCGAGTTTGAGGTTAGGGTAATCGGCGAATATTCTGGTGAATTAATTTTTAACTGGTATCATAATAATATTTTATTTACCGGATCGAACTGGATATACATGGGAATAGAAAATGTACAGTTACAGGACACGGGATTTTATTATTGTATTATCATAAATGATTATGGGGCAGATACTACTGATATTGTCAGGATTGATCTTGAAAAAATGCCTTCCAGTTCCGTGCATCCTGCCGGTCCTGACAGGTTCTGCCCGGGATCAGGAAATACTGAATATACAATAAAGAATGATCCATATGCCATTAATTATACTTGGCATTTGTTCCCGGAAGAAGCTGGAAGTCTTTTAACGATTGATACATCCACCCAGGAAGTAGCATGGAATCATGATTATGTTGGTATTGCCGGATTATTTGTCTCAATGCTGAGCGGTAAATGCGGAGAAGTGCTTACAGACACACTTGAGATTGCAATTCCAGGTCCGTCAGAATCTCCCGGAATATGTATTGTAGGGATAGATGAAGAGACCGGGAAATACCATATCGTCTGGGAAAAGTCAGGTTACTCAGATGCTCAATTGTATAACATATACCGTGAATCAAACCAGGCAGATATTTACTTTAAAATTGGGTCGGTAAATCCTGAAGAATTAAGTGTGTTTGTCGATTTGTCCTCTGCACCCGATATACTTTCCCACCGGTATAAGATCAGTTATATCGATTCCTGCGGAAATGAATCAGAATTGAGTCTCTTTCATCAGACTATGCATCTGTCAGCTAATATGAGCATCAGCAATGATGTAAACCTGATCTGGTCGGAATACAAGGGAATCGCTTTCCCTGCTTATGAAATATACAGGGGGAATCAACCTGATTCTATGAAGCTTCTTACACAGGTGCCAAGTACTGTTACTGCTTACAAGGACTCAGATCCCCCATCGGGAACTATATGGTACCAGATAGGGATGTCTAATCCGGCAGGATGTAATCCGGAGAAAAAAGCCGTTATGGGTTTCAGCTCATCCAGGTCAAATATGGAACAAGTTCAAAATACTTCGATGCCAGAAGTAATGTTTGAAAATAAACCATTTATAATATATCCGAATCCAGCAGAAAATAATCTATATATTAGTTTCAGTAGGACTTCTGCCGATCCTGTATTTTATAAAATATACAACACTATAGGGATAAATGTTCTTGAAGGATGGATTCATTCAGAGAATAACAATATTGATATTAGTTCTTTACCCGGTGGAGTTTTTATAATGGAAATATGGACTGAAGAGGATGTATTTAAGACAAGGTTTGTTTGTTATTAGAAAAACCGATGGTTTTGACCGCCTGTGGCCGGAGTATATTGATCACCTTTTGCCAGAGCTAATTGTCTGTTGTTAAAGTATATATGTTAACTGTAATATAACAGGCGAAATATAGTTAAAACGTCTGGCTCATGTACTCACATAGCTATGTGCTTCGACAATTTGTTCTAACGGATAGGTTCTGTCTATGACTGGTTTAATATGTCCGGCTTCTACCAACTCTTTGATCAAAGCAAGACGTTTAGAGTCTAACATTAGTTTTCCATCATCGATTGATACGTATTTTCCTTTTGGAGCAAGAGCTTTTTTACAGGCATCTTTCAATTTTGAAGTTTTTATTTTACCAACAGCATCAAGTACAAAATCATATTGAACACCCGGGTCTAAAGTATCCACTTTGGTATAATCAATTACAGTATCAGCCCCCATAGATTTTACCAGTTCCAAATTTGCTGTGCTGCATATCCCGGTTACTTTCGCCCCAAGGTATTTGGAAAATTGAATTGCAGTTGTGCCTGTTGTCCCGGAGGCTCCATAAATAAGCACATTTTGTCCATGTTGAATATTCCCTTTCCCCATATATTGAAATGCCAAAAGTCCACCATAAATAACCACGGTAGCCTCTTCATAGGATATATTAGTCGGTTTTAATGCCAAACATCCATGCATTGAATCTGTCTCTTTCATGCATTTGTACTCAGCATAAGCACCAAGTCCAAACCCGGTAAGCCCAAAAACCTGGTCACCTGTTTTAAATCTCTTTACATTTTTACCTGCTGATTCAATTTCTCCTGCCAGCACCAGGCCTATTATGGCCTTTCTTGGTTTTGTCAAACCCAGCATTAGTCGCATCGGTATCCAAAATTGGATAGGTATTTGAGAACCCCGAATGAATATGTCGCTTGCAGTTACTGCAGTAGCATTAATTTTTATACACACTTCATCATTTTTGGGAGTTGGTTTTTCCACCTCTTTGAGTTGAAGAACTTCAGGTGGTCCGTATTTTGTGCACACGATGGCTTTCATTTTGTTTGAGTTCATTTTTAGTTTTTTAAATTAAAAATATACGCGATACATTATGTTAGGTAAAAAGACCATTTGAGTAATGTAGCCAATTGAGTTAGGTTTACTTGCATCGTAATACTCTGACATTTTACCCTGGTGATTGGTGATATTTGGTAAATCAAGAAATATTTCGTGTGTAGCTTTGGGCCGATTAATTTTATAGCTTACCGATAAGTTTAATGAGTATAATGCATCCATCCTTTTATCGTACGCTTTTTTGTAGTCCCAAAACCTGCCATTTGCCGGGTCAACAGCTAAATTTCCATTTACATCACGTAATAGTGGAATGTACCTTTGACCACCACAAAAAAATACTTTGGCATTTAAAGTCAGTGTTTTATTCTGATTTTTGCCAAGTTTATCAAATTCCTTTCCATACAATAAATTAAACACGTAGTTATTATTGAATTTTGTGTTTCTCTCAACTCCTTCTAATGATTTGTATTTTGAATTAAACAACGAACCATTAATTAAGAAATAAAAATGATTGTCGAAAAACCGCTCAAGGGTAATTTCAATACCGTAGTTTTTCCCGGTTCCTTTATTGACTAAGGGAACATATCTATAATCAGAGCTTTCGTTAATGGTTGCATAATAACTTGTGTCGCTATTTTCTACAGGTAAATTGTAAAGGTTCTGGTAGTATACTTCTACTTTTGCCCTTAAATCTTTTGTAAAATTTTTCTCGTATCCCAGCACATAATGGTCTGCTTTTAGTAAATCGAGGTTTTTATTGGGTTCCGTTACACTTCCGTCGGGTTGTTGAACCCTTGTAAAATAATTGTGAATTCTTTCCATGTTGCTGTGTTTGCCATATCCAAAGTGTATCGAATTGGTGTTATTAAATTTCCAGTTTATGGCAATTCTTGGTTCGAGCGTACTTTTATGGTTTAGCTGAACATTCATGTTATGAAATCCGGATACTATTGAAATTTTATCATTGAAGTTGTGTTTCCAACTTATGAAGTTCTTTATTGTAGTTACGTTCCCATTGAAATCTATTAATGTGAACCGGGTAGTAGCATCATCCTCAAGTTGACTTTGATAAGTTTTATTAACATAAAGTGAATATTCTGTACCTATTTGAATTTTGTTTTTTGCATTGATTTTGTTGCTATATGTTATATTCCCTTTATAGGCCGATGTTTTCATCCTGCTGCTATAATTTAATATTCCGTCACTTGTTTCAATTAAAACGCCCCCATTACCGTCGTCAGGTTTAGTTATTGTTGACTCATATACATCTTCATCAATGCCTGTTATTGAATAGGAAAGGGTAGTTTTAATAAAACTATTGTTATTAATAGTTAAGGTATGGTTCATTCCGAAATTTCCAAGGTAATTATCCTGGTCAAAATCTTCTGTAATTTCAGGCCTCATACTTCTGTCGCCGGGTGTCTGCCAGATCTGAGGTTCTACGTCTTTTACCAATAAATTATCTTTACCTCCCAATCCGAAGAAAGAAAAGGTACCCATTCTTTTAGTAGGCAGTACCACCTTAAATGTAGCATCCTGGAATGAAGTAGTAACTCCATCAACATTTACTATACCAATTTTTTGAAGCAATCCAATTGTAGAATACCTGTAATTAATAAGGTATGAACCTGCGTACCCTTCTTTAAATGGGCCTTCCACTGTAAATTCGGTTCCCATTAAACCAATCCCTGCAGTGGCTTCAAATTTCTCATTATTCCCGGGTCTTAGTTTAACATCGTAAACCCCCGACAACACATCGCCATATTCGGGTGAAAATGCTCCCGTATAAAAATCGGAGGAGGCTAATAATTTATTGTTTAGTGCACTAAATCCTCCAACTGTTGAATTTTGATCCGCCTGATGGCTCGGGTTTGTAATTTCAACTCCCTCCAAGCGCCATTGGACGTATTTGGGGGCATTACCTCTTATAATGATATCGTTATTCCCGCTATGGGTACTTGTTACCCCGGCAAAATTCGTCAGTAAATGAGATGGATCGTCATAGCTGCCGGCGTAACGTTTTGTTTCTTCTATTGAAATAGAACGGGCGCTAACCATCGCCATATCGTTATGTGCTTCGCCTTTATTTTTGTATGCCTTAACAACAACTTCATCCATATTTAAGACAGATTCTTGCATGCTTAAGTCCAATACTACCTCCTTACCGGAGTTTACTTCAATATCTGGAATGGTTTTGGTTTCATAACCCAGGTAAGATATTTTTACTGCTATTCTGCCTAAAGGGATGTTTTCAAATCTAAAAATACCGTTCACATCAGTTACAGTACCAATTAATGGGTCGGTACCAGGTATTATTATAGTGGCACCTATTAACGGTAATTTACTATCAACATCAACTATGGTACCTCTTACTGTTTGTGTGAGGTTTTGACTAAAAGCCAGTGTAGTGAACACGGCAATTATTAATGTTGTTGAAATAAACTTTTTCATATCTGTTACATATATTTAATTATTAAAAAACTTTTTATTATGTTATCCTTCCACGGAATTGACCGAGATTAGTTTCAGGTTTAAATCCCTTATGATATTTAAAATTCCATGCATATGAGCTTCGTCTTTTAGATTTCCTATAAGAATGGTATTGTCTCCTTCATAACTAATTTGCATACCTTCAAAGCTGTTCTTCCATTTTTTATCAAGATGCCCCTGAATTTTTATTTTTGTTTTGCCTTTCATATTCTTATTGATTAAATTCTTAGACAAAAGTCGGGTACCCCCAACAAAAAAAAATCATCCCTGAGGATGATTTAAGAGGATGATTTTACTTAATTAAAGGATTATTATGTGAGGGCGGAGTTATATTATACCAAGTTCTTTTGCCTTATTTACGGCTTGTGAGCGGTTTTCAACATCTAATTTCAGAAGAATATTCCTGACATGCGTTTTAGCTGTATTTAATGAAATAAACAATTTATCGGCTATTTCCTGGTTCGATAAATCTTCGGCAATTAGTTTTAGTGTGTCGAGTTCGCGGTCGCTTAACACGGATCCTAAATTATTTTTCATGAATTTCTCTCTCTTTTCTATAGCAAGTTTGAGCTTGTCGATTAACTTTTTGGGAATTTTAGTTTTTGTAGTTGCCTGTATTTTGTAAACTTCTTTTAGTAAATCGCTTATACCAGAATGATAAAGAACAAAAGACATCAATATGTTTTCGCAGGCAGCAACCTCCAATGCTTCAATCAGGTTGTTTATGGCTTTTTCTTTGTCTCCGGTGGCCTTATTCAAAATGGAATATATGACTTTAGTTTCAATCATTCTCTCAATTCTGTTTGCGGTTTGTGCCAGTTTCAATAATTTTGAAAGAACAATCTCCGCCTCACCGAATTTCATTTCGATTATTAATAAAAGAGCATAGGGATAATATCCAAGGTCATCTGAATAAGTTATTTTTTTATCAAATTCTAATCCATTTTCTTTAAAAAAATGGTTGGCTTTTTCAAGTTCATTCTGTTTAATCAGCATAAATCCCTTCATGGCAATATACAACGCCATAGTGTAAGGAAATATAATATTCAGTTTAAGAATATCATCCGCCTCATTTATCATCTTTTTAACCCCGGCAACATCTCCACGTCCGTATAAAATAAATGAGTAAATCACCATGACATGCACTTTGATAGTATTATTTGATTCGTTTTTACATAAGTTATAAGCAGTTTTAATGTTTTCCAGAGCATCATCGAAATCTGTCCGCATAGATTCTATACCTGCCATCATTGAATACACCCCGGCATAAGTGCATTCTGATTTTGTAATTTGGGAATAACCACTTTCTTTCATAAAGGTTATAAGGTCGGAGCACTTCTTATAGGATGATGTATAAAGCCCCATCCTTGCCTCAATGGGAGATAATCTGCTTGCAATGGTTGATATAAGATATATGTTTCCTGATTTTTTACCATACTCCAGCGCATTTTCAAAAGCTTTAATACATTCCTCTAAGTTTTCACGAGACATTTCTGCAATACCAATTGAGTACCATCCCCAGCTAAACCACAGCGGGTCATCTTCTGAAAGGTTTTCCATAGCTGCTTTGCTATAGCTAAAAGTTTTCTCCGGGACTGCTCTTATTGAGTAGAGGTAAGCAAACGCAACGGATATTTTTCCTGACAGTTTCTTATTATACTGAACATCTTTTTTTGATGAATTTTTATCATTAATGATCTGTCTTGTAATTATTTCGGCACTCACCAAAAAAGGTTCAGCCTTCTGAATTTGACCGGCTATAATCAATATCCATGCATAGTATAAACAAAAATCTGCATTCTTTTTAATTAATTCATCAGGTAGTAAATCACCATATTTCATAATAGCAGCATGCTGTCCGTTTTTCCACATAGTCTCTACTATTTCTCCAAGAAGCTGTATGCTTTTTTCGAAATTCTCTGTCTCTATCGCATGTTCAATTGCTAATAGTGGCATTGAATTATCCTTAAACCATTCACTTGCTGTATTATGAAGATCAATAATAGTTGCTTTATCTTTTAGATGAAGTCTCTGTTTTAATAACTCCGCAAAGAGGTGATGATATCTATACCAATTCCTCTCAGTATCCAGAGGTATAACAAACATGTTATTTTTTTCCAGAGTCTCAAGAATTAGTTGACTGTCATTTATATTCAAAACAGCGTTACATAAAGGAGCCGACATTTGCTCCAGTATTGATGTTTGCAGTAAAAATTCTTTGATGTCATCAGTTTGGATCTTTAGCACCTCCTCCATCAGATAATCCATAATGTAGCGGTTATCTCCTTTTAAGTCCTGAATAAATTCGGAAATATCTTCACGGCCTTGCATTGATAATGCTGTTAGCTGCAGGCCTGCAATCCAGCCTTCGGTTTTTGTTTCAAGAGCATAAACATCGTCAATAGATA
>Ga0153916_10004239_pt1 | contig 10815 bp, 16 predicted proteins | sample Opewatmetagenome_FD_109642 | JGI IMG/M metagenome (GOLD analysis project Ga0153916, IMG submission 109642) | Freshwater wetland microbial communities from Ohio, USA - Open water 3 Core 3 Depth 4 metaG | ecosystem: Environmental > Aquatic > Freshwater > Wetlands | place: USA: Ohio, Lake Erie...
ATCGCGGTCGACCGGCTGGCGACCGTCAACCCGGGCCTGGTCAACATGGCTCGCCCGCGGGCTGCCGCCGGCGGCTGAGCCCCACCACCGAGAGGTCGAACGAGGGCCCGGCTGCCATGCCGGGCCCTCTGCTGTCCCTGGCGACGGCCGGCGCTGCCAACTGCCACTCGGTGTTCGCCACGGAAGGCGTGAACGTGGTCTCCACCACCGAGGAGGCCCCCAAATGACGACTTTCCGCGCTCGCCTCGGCGCCGGGATCCCACCGCTCGTCCTTGCCGTGTGCGTGCTCGCGCGCACGACGCTTGGCCTGGTCGTGCACGGGCTGCGGCGCCCCGGCGCCCCGGCCGCTATCAACCGTCTCACGGGAAAGGTTGCGCCGCGATGAACGACGACCAGGTGCCTGTCGGACGGCTCGTCTCGACCATCGTCAGCGTGCTCGCCGGGGCGTTGCTGCTTTCCCTGGGTGGTCTTGTCTTGCTTGGCCTCACGAGCGGCGACGCTGCTGTCCGCGAGACGCTCACGCATGTTGCCGAAACGGTGCTTGGCGTGTTCGTTGGGATCGCCGCCGGCAGGCTGGCCAGCCACGAATAGCCCGCTCCCCTTCCTCCGCCGGCACTGGTACGCTGTCGCCGAAAGTCATGGCGCGGAGGCGAAGATGGAACGCATTGATGACGGCGACCTGGGCATCGTCGCGGCCGGCCCGGTCGGCTTCGGGAACAACATCTACGTCGTGGTCGACAGAGCAACGAACGAAGCGGCGTTCATCGACGCGCCCGACGGCGTCGACGAGATGGTGGCGGCGGCCGAAGCGGCCGGCGTGCGCCCCTCCGCCATCCTCCTGACGCATTCACACCCCGACCACACGGCCGGCATCGACGCGTTGAAGAAGAAGTACGGCGCCCGCCTCTACGCCGACCCGGCCGAGCCCTGGCTGCAGGATGGCCAGGTCGACGCGGCAGTGAAGCACGGCGACGAGGTCCGCGTAGGCAACCTGGTGTTCCGGGCGGTCAGCGTACCCGGGCACACGCCGGGCAGCACGACCTTCGTGCTCGGCCGGCATGCGTTCGTTGGCGACACCCTCTTCCCGGGCGGGCCCGGGCGTTCGCGCACCAATGCGGACCTCCAGCAAGAGATCGGCTCCATCACGTCGAAGCTCTATGCCCTGCCCGACGACACGGTCATCTACCCCGGCCATGGCGCGAGGACCACGATCGGCGCGAGCAAGGCCGAGTATGCCGTCTTCGCCGGGAAGCCCCACGACCCCGACCTGCACGGCGACGTGAGCTGGCTGGAGTCATAGACAGCGGCGGGAGAGCGGTTGACAGGCCCCCTATACTCCGCCCATGGATGCGTTCTTCGGTATTGTCGCCCTGCTGGTCGTCAGCCTGTTCGTCATCGTCCCCGCCGGCTTCGTGCTGGTCGCGGCGTTCGCCTATGTACGTGTGCAGAAGGGCCAGCCGGTCGACATCGGCACCGGCCTGAGCGCCTACACCGTCGTCCTGCTGGGCGCTTCCGCGCTCGTGCTCACTCTGGGCGTGGCCCGGCTGCTGACGGCGCTCATGGGCGAAATTGCTTTCGATTACACCTACGGCGACGCCAACGGCGACGTCGTCATTTTCGGTCTCGATGATTCCAGCGGGGCCACCGACCTGGGCGCCGACGATGACCGTCAGAGCCAGGATGTGGCGACGGGCCTGGCCCTGGTCATTGTTGGAGGCATCGTTGGCCTGGGCCATTTCTGGCTTCGCAGCTTCTTGAAAGATCGCGGCACATTCGACCGGGGCGTCGAAGGGGCGTGGGACACGTTGGAAGCGCTGGTGCTGGGGGTGATCGTCCTCGTCCTCGTGGCGACAGTGTTCGATGAGACCCTCTCGCGGGCCATTGTCACCAAGGAGGGCAGTTCCCCGGGCGACACCATCGCCGCGATGTTCGCGTTCATTGGCCTGTGGGCAGTCTACGGGTACCGGGCGCTCGGACATCTTGGCGTGCGCTTCGGTCGCCCGCAGACAAGCGGCGGGGTGCCGCTCTAACGGTCGCTTCCCGGGTTACGGTCGCGGCTTTGGGTGAGCGGCGAAGAACTGCCAGATCAGTTCGCTCGCACTGATTTCGTGCGTCGTGGGGCCGTCGCCCCCGGCATGGTCCTTGGCCCCGGGCCAGGTATGGCCCCCGCCGTCGATGACGTAGAAGACCACGTCGGCGCCGCTGCAGTCGGTGGATGTCAGGCGGTCGACGTGCTCCGTGAGCTGCTCCGTAAAAGGGTCGCCGAGGCAACCGTTGTGAGCGGCCCATTGCGCCACGCCGTCTGGCGCGGTGTCGAACGGCACGTTGTAGTCTTCGGTGCCGTGGAACGTGACCATGGCCACCGGCTCGCCGTCGCATTCCTGGTAGACGATGCCCGCGACCGGCGCTGCCGCGGCGAAAAGCCCGGGCAGGAAGCAGGCGACCTGGGACGCCATCTCCGCGCCGTTCGAGAGCCCGGTCGCGTAGACGCGGTGCGAGTCGATGCAGAGTTCCGACTCCAGCCGCTCGACGAGCGCCGCCGTGAACGCCACGTCGTCGGAGCCGTCTTCGTTGTAGATGCCGGCGATGTCCCATCCCTGGGGGTAGCCGCTCCCTTCGGGCGTCACGAGGACGAACCCCTCGCGGTCGGCGATCGGGATGAGGCCGCTGTAGCTCTCCTGGTCGACCGCCGTTTTCGATGACCCGTGGTAGTTGACGACCAGGGGCGCTTCGCCAAGCGGGACATAGTTGAGCGGCGTGTGGACGCGGTAGGAGCGAACCTCGTCGCCGACATCGATTGTCTCGACCGCGTCGCCCGGGTCGCGCGGCAGGCCACAGCCGGTCGACGGCTCGGCGAGCAAGACCAGGTGTTCTTCCGGCTCGGCTTCGGGCGCTCGATACTCGGGCGTGCGATGCGAGATGGCGGTCTCCGCCGGCTCCGGCGTCTGCGTGACCGGGCGTGCACCGCCGCAGGCAGCGAAGACCGCCACGGAACCGCAGAGCGAGAGGACCGTCCGATTCATCCCCAGATTATCGCCCGCCCGTCCAGCCCACGCTTAACCCGGCACTTTCACATTGGACGACGGAGTGAACTCGTCGTGGTACGCTTTCATGTCCGAAGCGATTGAATATCGCTTCATGAAAGAATGAGATTCACGGGCTTCCAATCATGACGACCGACGCCACCAGCGAAAACGACACACAACCCGGACGACTTGAACGCCGGAAGGCACGCACCCGCGCCGCCATCCTCGATGCGGCCAGCAGGCTTTTCAATGAACGCGGCTACGAAGAGACGTCGATCCAGCAGATCGCCGAGGCCGCCGACACCGGCGTGGGAACGGTCTACGGCTACTTCAGTTCGAAGGAAGAGGTGTTGCGCGAAGTGGTGCGGCTCCACGCCGTGGCGGCCGTGCAGCGCTACCGGGCGTCGATCGACCGGCACAGCCCCGCGGCCGACCGGATGCTCGCGGCCCTGGATTCGTTTGCGCACTACCTCCGCGATGGCCGGACGATCCTGATCGCAGCCTTCCAGGCGGCCGCCCGCCACCGGCGCGTCGACGAGCAATCGACCGACTGGCTGCTGCGGGCGTACCGGGAGATCCTCTCAGAGGGAATCGCGCGCGGGCAACTGCCGCGGCTTCCCGTCGATTCGACTGCCCGGTTGTTGATCGGCACCTACACGATGGCGATGCTCGGGATCGGCGTGTGGCGCGGCCACGAAGACGACCCGCAGACGCTCGCCGACCTTCAGCAACTCACGCGGGCGCTGCTCACTCCGTAGTCCCAGGGCTACGTGCCCTGGTCGCGCCCGGGTCTGCCTTCGAGGGCCTGATTCGCACCCACCGATTCGGCTGCGGCGAGCGCGGCCTCGAAGCGGTCGCGCGGGATCGCGAGGATGAGGATCGCCACCGTGAGCACCACCACGGCGACATCGTCGAGCTGGCCGACGATGGGCAGGAAGTCGGGGATGATGTCGAATGGGAGCGCCAGGTAACCGACCAGCAACAACAGCGTGAGTTTCGCCGGCAGCGGCACGCGCGCGTCGCTGAGGAGCGTCCGCCCAAACCGCAGCTTGGCGCGTGTCGAAAGGGCGAGGAAGCGCCGGCCGCGGCTGCTCGCGTGGAGCGCCCGCAGCGTAATCGCCGTCACGGCGATGAACGCGCCCGCGCCGAGCAACACCCAGCCATACCACGGCATGGCGACAGCGTACCGAATCCGGCGCTCGTGGGCTGCACGGGCCTTGCCGGGCGGCGGCGCGCCTGCCTACAATGCGCGCGTTCCCAAAAGGCACCCCAAGGAGCCCACCATGACTGTCACTGCCGAGCTACTCGAAAAAGTCCCGTTCTTCCGCGACCTTCCCAAAGGCTCGGTGAAGCGGTTGGAAAAGCTGGCGAATACCCGCAGCTACCAGGCGGGCCAGGACATCGTGAAGGAAGGCGATGAGGGCGTCGGCTTCTTCCTCATCTCCGATGGCAAGGTCGAAGTGACCCGCGGCGGCACGTCGCTCACGACGCTTGGCCAGGGCGCCTTCTTTGGCGAAATGGCCCTCCTCGACCATCACCGCCGCAGCGCCACGGTCCGCGCCGTCGAACCGACGTCGTGCATCACGCTGCTGCGCTCCGACTTCATCGCCGAACTCCGGGGAAACCCGGACATGGCTATCGGCATGCTCCAGATGATGAGCCGGCGGCTCCGGGAACTGGACGAAAAGGTTACCGACTGAGACGTCGGGCAGGAGGGATCATGGCGGAGAGCGGTACCCGATCCGTGGTCCCCTCGGAGCGGATCGAGCAGGCCATCCTCGTCCTGCGCGACCAGAAGGTCATGCTTGATACCGATCTGGCTGCGCTGTATGGCGTCGAGACGCGTATTCTGGTCCGCGCCGTCAGCCGTCACCTCGACCGCTTCCCGGTGGACTTCATGTTCCAGCTGGACGCGGAGGAGTTTGAGCGTTTGAGATCCCATTTTGGGATCTCAAACGGACGGGGTGGCCGTCGCTACGCTCCCTACGCCTTCACCGAACAGGGCGTCGCCATGCTTTCGAGCGTGCTGAACAGCCCCCGCGCGGTCCAGGTCAACATCGAGATCATGCGGGCGTTCGTCCGGCTGCGAGCGCTCATGGCGTCCCATGCCGACCTGGCTCTGCGGCTCGATGCGCTTGAAGCGAAGTACGACGAGCAGTTCGCCGGGGTCTTCGCGGCCATCCGCCAGCTCACCTCCCCTCCCCCTGCCCCCACGCGTAAGTTAGGATTCAGGGCAGGGAGGGAGCAGTCTTGACCAATGGGCACCCGCCGCTTGCATCGCGGCCGTCGCTTCTCATCGGCCTCATCTCCGATACGCACATCCCCGAAGCCAGGCGCGAACTCTGGCCACAGGTGTTCGATGCCTTTCGCGGCGTGGACTGCATCCTGCACGCGGGCGACATCCACGACCTGAGCGTCATCGACCAATTGAGCGACGTGGCGCCCACCTATGCGGCCCGCGGCAACGGCGACGACGGTTCGGGCGGCCGTCCCGTGCAGCCGTTTGACCAGCGATTGAAAGAGGCGTGGATCATCGAACTCGGCGGGCTCACCGTTGGGCTCACGCACGATGTCCCGATACCCGAATACCCGCCGCACCTTACGCTCGACCGGGCGATGAACCGCTACTTCGGCCGCACCGACCTCGACGTGCTCATCTACGGCGACACCCACGTCGAGGCGATCGACACCATTGGCACGACTCTGTGCATTAACCCGGGGTCGCCGACCTACCCTCACAACCTCGAGACGCAGCTCGGCACCATCGGCTTCCTCGAAATCAGCGGCGGGCGCGCCGAGGCGACCATCTGGCAGCTCACCGGCGACGGCATCGCGCCGTTCGACTGGGCCAGGTGGAAGCGCCGCTGGTAGCCATCAACCGTGGGGGTGCGCGGCCGCATCCGGCGGGTCCGCCAGCGTGTGGCGCCAGGCCGGAAATCTCGCTGCGAGGGCGGATCGCACGCTCCACTCGCGCGTGCCCGCGGTGATGTCGCGGCGCTCGAAGTTCCAGAGCGAAAGCCCAAAGAACGCCGCCGCGATGGCCATCATCGCGCCGAAGCGAAGCCAGTCGAACCCGCTGATGAAGACGTGGGACGCGTCGGCCCAGTAGAACGGCGTCAGCTTCTTGAGAAACGCGAGGTCGGAAACGGCCGCACCGATGGTGTAGACGAAGTAGGGGACGACGACCGCGCCGATGCACACCATCGCCGCCGCTGCCCGGTTCGGTAGCAGGGTGCCCATCCAGAGGGCAAGCGCGATGTACATCAGGATCATCGAGTACGACATCAGGAGCGCCTGCGCGAAGACCCCGACGCCGAGGTCGAAGTCTACGAACACCTTCCCGAGGAGCAAGCCCGGCAGTGCCATGGCCCAGGCAAGACCCATCCCCAGCGCCACTGCCACACCCTTCTCGACAAGCAGCCGCCTGCGCCGAATCGGCTGCGCGAGCAAAAGGTCGAGGGTCCCTGCTCCTTCCTCGCCCACCGTGGTCCCGGTGCCAGCGATGATGGCGAAGGTGATGAGCAACAACGGCAGCCATGAGAATATCTCGGCCGACATGAACCCCTCGGGCGTGGCAAACGACTCCGCCTCGCCGAGGAAGCCTTTCATCGCGTCGGGGATCTCGAACTCCCTGAGTGACTTTTCGTACGTCGGGTAGACGAGGACCTCGATAAGCGCCATCACGAACACGGTGGCGCCGCCGCCGATCGCCATCCCTCGGACGTCGCGGAGGGTCTTGCGGAGGAGCACGGGAGATCTCACACGCCAACCTCCCCCGGTGAGGGCCAGAGCCCATTCTGCCCCTCGCGACGATGCGCTGCCACGGCCACGCGTCCCCCGTTTGGCGGCCCGAGGGGCCGCTCGTCTGGCGGATTGTGTGAAAAAGCGGCGACAACCTCTTGACTTCCCGGGCAAAGTGAACGATGATTCATTCAGTGAACCACGGTTCACTTTAGGAGGCCCACATGTCAACCATGCTTGAATTGTTCGCTCGCGCACGGCAGGATGAGGTCGCCGCGGCGGCCCTCAAGATCAACCACCGCATCGAGTGGGAGCAGATCTCCCGGGTCGTCCGGCTTGAACGAGCGCTGAAGAAGGCGCGCGCACGTATCATCGCCGACCCGCAGGTCAAGGCCGGAGCACACTAGTGGCCAAAGTCTCGGAAGCCCACCTCGAAGCCCGCAAGCAGAGCATCCTCGATGCGGCCTCGCGGGTCTTTTCGCGTTGCGGCTTCCGGGCGACGACGATGGCCGAGGTGGCCAGGGAAGCGGGCATATCGCCCGGGGCCATCTACCGCTACTTCAAATGCAAGGACGACCTCGCCGTCGGCTGCTTCCACGAAAGCATGCAGACGGTGCACGACCAGTGGCTCGAGCCAATCCCGCCGGGTCAGCCGCCGCTGGAGGAATTCGGGTCGCTCGGCCGGATAACCTTCGGGATGCTCAAAGACCCGGCTCAGCGCGAAGAGACCATCTTGGCGATGGAGCACTCTCTCAACCTCGCCCGTAAGGGTGACAAAGCCGGGCTGACGGCCCTGCGACAGGAACACGAAGGCGCCGTCGACGGCATCCGGCGCCGCGTGGCCGCCGCCCAGCGCGCCGGCGAGATCTCGCCCGATCTCGATGTGGCCGCACTTGCCGAGGCGTTCTTCGCCTTCTACTGGGGCGCCCGTATGGCCCGGCTGGTCCACCCCGAGGCCGACACCGACGCCCAGTTCGAACAGATCCTGACGCTCCTCCACCTCTCCGGGCCACGCGACCGGGCCTGACGCCCCTCTCCATCGCCTCCCTACATCAGCCATTGGTGGCCGAGCCCGGCAGCCGCCCCCGCGACCACCAGCAGCGCGCTGTTCGGGCTGTAGCGGACGAGCACCACTGCCGCGACCGCGAAGAGCCCGGCCCGGAAAGCACTGTCGAGCGCGTCCTGGGCCAGCGTCACCGACACCACCGCCATCAGCGCCAGGGCGGCCGCATTCGCCCCGTCGAGGAACGGCGCCGTGAACGCGTTCTGTCGCAGCCGCGACACGAAGGGGTGCGTCACGCCCACGAACAGGAACGACGGCAGGAAGATGCCGAGGGTGGCGACAGCGGCGCCGGGCAGGCCATCGATGACGTAGCCCGCGAACGTGGCCGAGCTGAAGAGCGGGCCGGGTGTGAACTGCCCAATGGCGATGGCGTCGAGGAGCTGTCGCTCCGTCAGCCAGTGCCGGCTTTCGACAAGGTCGGCGTTCATGAACGCCACGAGCACGTAGCCGCTCCCGTAGAGCACGGCGCCGATCTTGAGGAAGACCAGGAAGAGGCTGCCCAGCGAATAGCGGGCAGGCGCCTCGGCGAGGCTGGCCCAGGGCATGCCGGCGCCCCCTGCGAATCCGCCCGGCACGACCGCGGCGAGCCACCGCCGACCATGCCCCGCCGACGCCACGCGGGCCGCCACCATCAGGAAGCCCGCGCCAAAGATGAGGAGGATTTCGTTGAAGCCGGCGAGGGCGAGCACCACGACCGCCAGCGCGACAGCGAGCGTGAGCGGGCCTTTCACCGCCGCGCGCCGCAGGCCCCAGATCGCCTGCGCGACGACCGCCAGGATGACCGGCTGGATGCCGAGCATGAGCCCTTCGCCCGCGGGAGTGTCGCCGTAGCGCACATAGGCCCAGGCCAGGGCAAGCACGATCGCCACCGCCGGCCCGATGAAACAGATGCCCCCCAACAGCAGCCCGCGCCACCCGGCCCGGCGGCTGCCGATGTACATCGTCATCTCCGTGGAATTCGGGCCCGGGATGAGGCTGGCGACGCCGAGCAGGTCGACGAATTCGGCGTCGGTGAGCCAGCGGCGTTGTTGCACCAGTTCCCGTCGCATCAGAGCGGTATGGGCCGCGGGACCGCCGAAGGCGATACACCCCAGTCGCAGGAAGTAGGCGGCGACTTCGCGCGGTGTGCCGGAGCGGCGGCGTTGGCCTACTGTCATTGAGCACGCAGCCTAGCGGATCGCCAGCGCGCTGGCACCGATCGCCAGGGGAGCGACGGTCTGTTAGTCTCGACCAAACATTAACGTAAGGGTGAGGTCGGGTGGGCTCGTATTTTGGCCGCACGTTCTATGCGCTGGGCAACGGGCAGTACCGCATCCTCTGGTTCGGCACCCTCTTTTCCTTCCTGGGCATGCAGATGCAGGTCATGGCCCGGGGCTACCTCGCCTATGACCTGACCCACAGGAACAGCGCCCTGGGCGGCGTGATGCTCGCGTTCGGGATACCGCAGCTCGTACTCGGGCTCTGGGGCGGCGTCCTGGCCGATCGTGTGCCCAAGCGCCGCCTGCTCGTCTTCTGCCATGCGATCGTGGCCGCCAACTCCGCCTGGCTGGCCTTCATGATCGCGACCGGCCGGGTTGAGTTTTGGATGCTCATTGTCGCGGGGTTCATCCAGGGCGGCGGATTCGCGTTCATTGGCCCGGCGCGCCAGGCGTTCATCAGCGACCTCGTGGGTAAGGAGGCGATCGGCAACGCCGTCGTCCTCCAGCAGCTCAGCATGAACAGCACGCGCGTCATCGGCCCGTCGCTGGCAGGGACGTTCATCGCCATCTCGTTCATCGGTATCGGTGGCGTCTACGTGATGACAACCCTGGGATTCGTGATCGCCGCCGTCACGATGTTGCGCCTTCCGCCAGGCAACCCGATCCCCCGGGCGAACCGCCTTTCGGCGTTGGGCGACATGCGTGCCGGGCTTTCCTACGTGAAGGGCCGGCCGGCCGTCGCCATCCTCATCCTCACCTCGTTCATGGTGGTGATGATCGGGTTCCCCTACCAGTCGTTTCTCCCTTCGGTCGCGCGAGATGTCTACCACGTCGACGCGGGCGGCCTCGGCAACCTTCAGTCGGTGGGCGCCGTCGGTGCCGTGATCGCGACCGTGGTCGTGGCGACCTACGCCGGACATTCGCGGGCGTGGTTCTTCCAGCCGGTCCTCGGCGTGGCCTTCGGCGTTTCGCTCATGGTCCTCGCGCTCGCTCCCCACTTCATCACGGGGCTGCTCGCCATGTTCTTCGTGGGCGGGCTCGCCAGCAGCTTCCAGAGCCTGAACAACTCGCTCACCATGTCGATGAGCGATCAGGAATACCACGGGCGTGTGCAGTCGATCTCGATGCTCAGCTGGAGCCTCTTCGGCATCGTCGCGCTCCCCATCGGCATGGTGGCCGACCGCATCGGCATCCGCGAGACGATCAGCCTGATGGGCGCAACCGTCATTCTCGCGGTCATCATCATCCAGGCCGCCGGCCGCATCCGAAACGTGGCCGAGGATCGCTACGCCCGCCCGCCGCTGCGGGATTCCTCGGGGATGCCGGCCGGTGGGCACTGAGGCCACCTTTCGTGGCCAGCGCTTCCGGCCCCGCCGAAGTTAAGAAAGCGCAGACCGTAGGTTGGCAGCCCTGCATACTCGATCCTGGACTGGGACACTAGGGACGGAGGACAAAGATCATGCGGATGAAGACGATTCTCCTGGCTGCGGTGGCCGTGGTTGCGTTCGTGGCGCTCGCTGCCGCCTGTGGCGATGACGACGACAGCACCAAGACCACACCGGGCGGCGGCGGTAACGGTGCGGCGGGCTCGCCCGCGGCCGAAGGGTCGAAGCAACCACCGCAGCAGTCGCCAACCGCCGGGGCGGCGGGCGCGGCCAAGCTCGGTGACCTGCTCAAGGACAGCTCGAAGCTCACGTTCTACGTCGTCTACTCGTTTGAATCGGCGGGCGGCGCCAGCATCAAGGGCACCTACACGCTGGCCCAGAAGCCCCCGAAAAGCCTCTCA
>Ga0153916_10004240_pt1 | contig 10814 bp, 5 predicted proteins | sample Opewatmetagenome_FD_109642 | JGI IMG/M metagenome (GOLD analysis project Ga0153916, IMG submission 109642) | Freshwater wetland microbial communities from Ohio, USA - Open water 3 Core 3 Depth 4 metaG | ecosystem: Environmental > Aquatic > Freshwater > Wetlands | place: USA: Ohio, Lake Erie, Old...
CACCCATGTCCAGAAGCGCATCTATGCCCCGCTGCCGGGTGATTGAATCGGGTGAAGTCAGCTGTTCGGTTGCTTTCCACACCGCTGGAAAGAGCTCAACGATACTTTTTGCCGGCTCCCCATAAAGGAATAAAGGCAGCTGCACTGTGGGTATGGAATTGGTGTCCATAATCATCCCTGATGATAAGGTGGGTACAAGTATATCGCGAATCAGGCTAACCAAGTGCCGCCCCATGCAGGCAGGGTTATCTCTAATATTTGGTTGGTGATAGAGTGCTTCATCTCAGGTTGGAGAAGATCAGTGATCGTCTGCCCAACATTCCAGCCAAGCTCATCTGCATGGATGGAGGTACTCTGTTGGTCCCCACTGGCGTTAAGAATCACCAACACCTGATCTTCAGCACTTTTTCGGCGGAATGCATAGCAGGCTGGGTTCGTATTATTGTCCATCCGTCGGAAATCTCCCCTGCGTAGTGCCTGATGAGTTTTACGCAGCTGGATCAGGGATTTTAGATAGTCGCGTAATCCGCCGTTCCATTGACTCTCCTCCCAAGGGAATGCACCTCTGCAAGCCGGATCCTTACCGCCAGCCAGGCCAATCTCGTCCCCATAATAGATCGCCGGAGCCCCAGGATAGGCAAATTGGAACAGATATGCCAGTTTAACCTTATCCTGGTCATTTCCTAACTTGGTCAAGATGCGTTCAGTATCATGAGAGTCCAGTGGAGTATACATGGCGTAGGCATTTTCTTGTGGGTAACTAGCCAGCAAGCCCTCCACTTTTTCAGCAAAACGGGTGACGTCCACATTGTCGGAAACCAACAAGCCTGTTAATGCATCCAACACGGGGTAGTTCATCAGCCCATCGAAGTGCTCATCCCCTACCCAGCGTGCATCTGCTGACCAGATTTCTCCTACCAGGTATGCGTCCGAGTTGGCTGATTTAACTGCCTGGCGGAACTCAGCCCAAAAGCTATCATCATTGATCTCATTGGGGACATCCAATCGCCAACCATCAGCACCTTGATCGATCCAATATCTGGCAACCTCCAGGAGATAATTTCTGACCTTCTTGTTGTTTGTATTGAACTTGGGGAGACTTTTCATCCCCCACCACCCCAAATAATCACTGGCTTCACCCGAAGAATAGGCATTGATCGGAAAATGCTTGATATGGTACCACTGGCGGTAAGGCGAATGCTCCTGGTTCTCCATGATGTCGTTGAATGCGAAAAAGCCTCGCCCACAATGGTTGAAAACTCCATCCAAGATGATGCGCACGTTACTCCGGTGGGCATGCTCAATCAAGGCATGAAAATCATCCAGCGTGCCTAATTTCGGGTCGATTTGGTAATAATCGGTCGTGTTATAACGGTGGTTCGAAGTCGCCTGGAAGATGGGATTAAGGTAGATGGCATTAATCCCCAGATCGAGCAAATAATCAAATTTCTGGTGGATTCCAACCAGATCGCCACCCTGAAACCCCCAGCTGGTTGGAGGCGATCCCCAGGGCTGCACGTTTGGGGGATCATTCGCCTGGTCACCATTGTAGAAACGGTCTGGAAAAATCTGGTAAAAGATGGCTTCATGGATCCAATCAGGTACGGTCATAAAATCCCCTATGGCACGCTTCGCATTATTTTAATGGTTTGATAGATGCGATCGCTGGCTCTTTTCAATGCTGCCTCGGGATCGCTTCCGTTCTGAAACACAGCCTGGATGGCCATATCCAGCTCGTCCCAATAAATGCTGAGCACATTTTCATCCATGGTAATTGGATACGGGACCCCATCGGTGAAAGCTTCCATCGCTTGCTGGAATAGCACATCTCTGAGCCTGGTGGTGAGCACCGACGGGATATGTCCCACTTCCGCCAGGCGTAACTGAACACTCGGATCAAGCAGGTATCCCATGAACGCCAGAGATGCAAACCGGTCATTATCCGTTGTATTGGCGTTGAGGAAAATGCTATCAGCTTCGACCCACCCGGTCATATGGCCGCTGCCGAAGGCAGGCCAAGGATCTATCGCCAGGTTGTCGGCACCGATCGCCTGTTTCAGGGCTTCGATATTCCAGCTGTTATCGATGATGATCCCTACCCGACCTAGTTTAAACATTTGCAGGTCACGGTTGGTATTAAAAGTGACCGCACCGGCTGTATCATACGCAGCTAGCAAATCGAGCCATTGGATACCGAGAGCATCGTCGAATAAAGGATAACCGTCTTCGCCTACCATCCTGCCTCCCAGCCCGATGATACCTGCGGCGGAGAGGTCCGATCCGCGTTCGAGGTATGACCCCACCACGCCGCCATGGGTTGCCTGGGATGATCGTGATATGAGATCATCGACGGTGGATGGAGGGGTGGAGATCAATGCGCGGTTGCGAAACATCACTGACCCATGGAGTGACAACGGCAGGCTGATGAGGGCATCTTGATATTCACCACTGGCCAACCCGGCTGGTATCAGGTCATCTAGATAATTGGCCGGCACAAATGGCTTCAGGTCACTAACCAAAGTCTCCTTGAAAAGATTGGGTCCCCAGCTGGCAGGGCCCAATAACAAGCTTGGTCCGTGCCCAAGATAAGCTGCCTCTTCGTAGGTGCTATAGAGGTCATCCAATGGCACATAGGATAATGTGAAAGTCACATCCGGGTACATGCGTTGGAAGGAACGGATCACAGACCGGAGCACTTCTGTCTCAGTCACACTCCACGAATGCCAGATGGTCACTGAGCTGCCGGCAGGTGGTGGTGATAAAGGTGGTCGAGGCGGTAGCTCGGTTGGTGTCGCTCCAGGCGTACCCGCATAGGGCGTCGGTGATGGAACCCGAGCACCCGTTGATGGAGCAGTGGCTGTCAGCGGAGTGCCCAGGACAGGTGAGGTCGGTGTCGATGGACCGGGATACCCTGGGGCTGTCGGCGAAGCCTGTACCTGCTGAAAAGCCTGGGTCGTGGGAGTATCTTCTGGTCCAGGATAGCCCTCGCTATATGTAGCAGTTGGATAGAGGTTTTCGCCTGGTCCTGGATATGAGGGCGAATATTCGTTGGTTGGATAGGGGTTAACCTCTGGGGGTGGATACCCCGATTCACTCGTTTCAGTCTCCGTTGGGGTCGGTAGCTCTGGAGTGGAGGTCGATGGCTCGAGTGTTGGAGTAGCAGTAGCCTGGATTTGCAGTTCAGGCGGTTGGGTTTTCGTCGGCGATGGACTTAGGCTGGCAGTCGGTGATGAGATCTGCTGTGTAGGCTGTTGCTGCGGTGATGGTTGTGGGTAAGCTATCCCTGTTTGTGGGAAAGTGGTTGGATGGGTCAGTGGGGGATATGGTAACCCTATAACTTGCACGACGGCTGTGCTGGTCGGCTGCTGTGCGGTTTCGGATGAGATCCCAACCGGCGTATGTTTGCCTCCTCCCTGGACAAGTGTAGGAACTGTAGTCATCGCGGGAGATACAGGTATGGTAGCACGTTTACATGCCCCAATGACCATCATCATGGCAAGGATCGTACTGGTTAGGATGAGTAAAGATGCTGTGCGACGCATGATCAGACGGTATTGACACAATCTTCCCGGAAGTTCATGGTCTCCCGGGAAGATAGATCCAGAAGATTAGCCAATTATACTATTGACCCTTTGCCAACATCCCTACTCGAGCGAAGTCAGTCAGCTTCAATTCAGTCTGAGCCGCCTGGTTGGGAATATAAGCACTGAACCACGCCTCCTGCACACCGGCTTCCGGCCATGCCAGATCTATCACCCGTGTGTGGTTAGTATCGGCCGGTCCTCCCCCGAAACGCCACTGCTCGGCTACAACATTGACATCACGCACGCGTTGCACGCCAGTGCTGGGATATCCTTCCTGGCTGAGTACCATGGCAGCATACTTCCACTCCTCGGGGTTATCGCCTAACAGGGTAAGTGGGACACGGACAGTCACACGCCGTTGACCGGAATCCGCCAGGATCTGAAAATCACTGCTGGTGGCGATTTTCTCCGGAGCAACCTCCCCAGGCGTATAAATTCCTGGCTCCCAGCCTTCTACTGTGATGGCATAATCCCAGGCAAATCCATCCTGCAAAGCCAGGTTCCTCCCCGGCAGGAAATTCACGCCACCCTGCCCGTTGCCGTCGGTATCGATGTAGATATCGAATGTCTGGACAGACAATCCATTTGGCGAGCCCCATGGATTCTCCACCGGACCTCTCATGGAGAATTTAAATATGACGTTTTCTTCGTCTGATCCGACCTGGAAATTCAGGATGTCATAACACCCTGCTCCGAAGACTGCATCCGATGGGTAGGTATAAGTACCCGGACCATAATCATCCCGCTCGGGATCAGTTACGTCCAGGACCAGGCTCATCGTTCCCAGGTCTGGGACGGATATTACAGCCGGACCAGTACCAGGTAAGACATCCCCATCAAGTGATTTTTCTTCGCCTGCCAGAGAGACCAGCTCAGTGTGGATCGCCCGCAGGCTGATACGATCGCCAATCGTTACATTTCCCAGGTCGGAGAGAGGGATACCCAGCTCGAGCACGTTATTTACCTGTGCTGCTTTCTCGAGGCTGACAGGCGGATTCCAGCTTTCGTTGCCTCCCGAGATGGAAAGGCTGGCACCGGTCATAACACCATCTGTAATCTGCACCTCCACCAATCGATTCGCCGGGAAGCCTAACAAGGTGCCATTACGGCTAAAATTATTGGTTGGATCGTTGCCTGGGGTCTGCAGATATAGCTCAACACTGGTAGTTCCAGTGGTTAGTTGATATTCAGGTGAAGACGTCACCTTGAGATACAGCTCCTTGGAAGAAAATCCATATGCCAGGTCTTGGAAATAAGCCTGACCAGAAGCCATCACCCCACCGGAAGCGAGATAGACTCCGGCAGGATCCCATTCGATTCCAGTCACTTTGCCATCGATTGTCACCGAGATCAATCCGCTGGATGATATATCCGCGGCAATCGGTGCAAGCGAGATGATGGGTACATCCAGGGAAGGGGGTGGCTCCGCACCCAGCGAAACGTACACTTGTTTGAGCGTGTTACGGAATTGCTCGTCGAAAGCCCCATCACTACCCGAGTTCTGGTCTGTGCCAAACCACCAGAACCAGTCGGAGCCTTCGGCTATATACATGTAATTCTGCGCCTGTTTCAGCGTTTCGGTACTTGCCTTGCGGATGCCTGAAATGTACTTCTGGAGGAACTCGCGTGTTGTAGCCAAGTAATCCCAGGCCCGGTTTTCCTCATCTTCACCGATCCAGGTGGAGAAATCGCGGTTGATCCATGAGCCAGCCCACAGTTTGTCGATCTTGGGTTGCTCAGGCGCCAATGCCAGGAACTCACTCGGAGTGACCGTCTGGATCAGTGGATCCGAACTCAAGCTGGTGTACAGGCTGTTCAAGAATTCCTTGCCATCATTATCATAATTTTCCCAGGCGTTCTCGCCATCCAATATCACCGATACCAGTTGGGGTCCTTTGGTTCCCTTAGCGATCAACGCTTCACGGATGGCATGGATGCGGTTGATAAAATCGGTGGCCGCGGCTGTGCCACTTACCCCCGAATAGGTAAAGCCAACCTTATCCGAGATGACAACATCTCTAAAGATCATTGCGACCGGATTACCTTGAGTACTTTTCACGTAATAGGGTCGATATAGGACCTCGGCTTCGTTGACCACCTCTCTGCTGTCACGTGTGAAGCTGTCCATCCCCAAGCTGGCTGCCAGAACACCCTCGTCAGAAGCCATCCACTGGATTCCAGCTTTTGAAACCATGTAAACGATTTCCTGTGCGACAGAACCTTCCGCAGGCCACATACCGCGCGGTGCTCTCCCAAAGTGATCTTGGTAGAGCTTGACTCCCAACTGCACCTGATCATTCGCATCCTGCCAATAAGCAAATTCCTCACCCGGCAGGTCGATAGTTGGGTTGGCCACTAATGCCAAACGTGTGCTCATCAACAGCGGCAGGATTGGATGTGTGTAGGGTGTCATCGTCACCTCGATCTGTCCAGAATCCTGCAGCTCCTTATGTACAGGGATCACTTGGGCAACCAAGCGCTGATGCTCGGAAAACACGATAGCTTTATCAGACTCGAGGTAATTCGAGCCCTTGCTGACGAGGCTGGCAAGCGGTTCCTGAGCCAGCCAATCTGGGTCTGTCCAGGCTAAATTGAACAAAACCTGTAAATCGAGGAAGTCTTGAGTAGTGTATTCGTCCCCGGCTTCCCGCATATCCAGCAGCTGCTGGTAACGGGGGAAGCGTCCGATGACCTTTCGATTGGTATCGAAGAACCTGTTCAGCAGGAATTGTTTCTGTTCATCATTGAGCTGGTCTGCGGGCACCTCAGCCATCACCCAATACAGGTCCTTCGCACCAGCCTGGAAATCATCCAGCTGGCGGATCAGGCTTGGCGTCAGGTTGAATGTAACGTGGATGCTGGGATAATTCTTGAGCATGGCCGCCATATCCACATAATCTTTAGCCGCATGCACTCGCACCCACGGCTTTTCATACACACCCGACTCGGGATCCTTATAATAAACCGGCTGGTGTTGGTGCCAGATGATGGATAAATAGATCGGATTCTCAGATGCAGGGGTATTCGTAGCAATCTGTGATGACACCTGTGTACCGGTCGGTGAAGGAGTGGAAGTATCTGCTGGACTAAGTGTCACAGTCTTCGTCGGGTGGCCACATGCAGTGATAAAAATCGCTACCGCCGCGAATAAATTTAACAATATCCTGAACTTTGATTTCATATTCTCCTCGATTTCGGTTGACACCTTCAAACAGGCTGCTTTTATCAGTATGCCACCTGAACACTACAGTTCTTACTCATTTGTGTCCACCCATTTTAGCTTATTCACGAATACCAAAAAGCGAGACCAGACCGCGCCAGATTTCGTCCCTCCAGGCAGGGTAATTATGCCCGGCATGATATTCTCGATAATCTATCCAGTATCCCCTGTGAGCCAACATATTGTTCATCCGTTGGTTCGCGGTCAACAACTCGGGAATATCATAAAGGCCAACATCCAGCCAGATTTTCAAGGGTCGTCGTTCACCCTGCTCGAGCAGATCGAAGACAACCATGTCAAGCCCACCCAGTATAAATGCACCAGACTGGCTGAGCACATTGCCAAATATGCGCGGGAACCGTGCTGCAGTATATAACGCCATCAACCCACCCATTGAAGATCCAGCCACACCATACGCCCCCGGAAATTTATTGATATCGATGAGATTTAACTGCTTTCTCGCCGCGGGTATGACTTCATTGATCAAAAATACCAGGGTGTACTCATTGCAAGCATATTCAATTTCCCTTTCTGATGGACCTCCATTTTTCACCAGCGCCATCGCCAGGGGCTGGATACGTCGTTCAGCGATTAGATTGTCAACCATATTGTTCAAATGGATCCGGTTGAGATAATCCTGTCCATCCCACACCACCAATAATGGGACAGGTGCATCCACTGGAGGCTGGTATAGATAGACTGTCCGTTTTGGGCCATATACCAGCTGATCTGTTTGGACTACATGCCGGGTTATTTTGCCATGTGGAACGTTCTTCTTCTTGGTCAGAGATGTCGGTTGGTATTCTGGCATTTGAAAGTAATTGTTATTTCCGCCGATACCATTTGGGCTCAACCGCGGGTTGTTTGGATCCTGCAAATTATCTACGTCCTGGATGAAACTGTATTCGATATAGGCATCAGCAGGAACAACAAGCTGGTACGTCCAGATTCCAGGCTCAGCTTTTGCTAACCTGATTGGCTCATCCAGATCCCAACCATTGAAATCACCCACCAGGCCTGGGGCACTTTCACCCTGCCAAATAAATGTAACCGTATTCTCATCAACCAGGGGAGTTGGCTCTCTTTTCAGTCTTCTTATGATGGATCTAGACATGACAATCAAGACCTCCAGATAATAATGGTCATTTTTAAATGCGAGGGAGTGATATAAATTTCACGATAAAGATTATTCAATCCTCGAAAAGTACCCGGTTACCGGTAGATGAGATAGTGTCGATAACCTCCAATATTGAAAGATTTTTCTCAGGATTGTATTGGTTGCGAATAAAAACTAGTAAATCCCAATCATTCGTAATAATAGTCAGTTCCACACTAATAAATACCTATGGATTCAAGTATTCCTTTAATGCGGGTAAAGCTCGATCATCGTAATCAAATAAAGCCTGATTTTCCCATGCATTCCCTGAGGCAGGATCGGTTGAGTCCCATCCATTTCCTGTCACTGCTGTCCAGGTGGCATCCCAATAAAAAACGCCTAAACCCCGTCCGTTCGGGATTGCCCTTACGATAGCCATCACATCCCTTAACATTTGACGCTGACCTTCAGGTGTCAACGGGTAACCAGGGATTGTCATTTTACTATTAAAGATATTGGCCAGAAAATCATCTTCCTGGTCAGTGAATGCGTAGGCGGTTTCTACCACGATGACATCCTTATCGTAGCGTGAAGCAATGTCGTTAAGGTTGTATTGTAACTGTGGCAGGCTCCCATGCCAGAAGGGGTAATAAGAGATGCCGATCACGTCGAATGGCACTTCCCTCCTGGTAATATTATCGAACCACCAGCGAGCCAGGTCATTGTCGCCTCCCTCGGCAATGTGGAGCATGACCAATGTGGAGCTCGAGCAGTCTTTTACAGCTTGATAACCCTCTTTAAGTAATCCTGCCAGATTATCAAAATGGTTATAATCTCCATCCGGCCATAACATCCCGGCATTTATTTCGTTCCCAACCTGAACCATATCAGGCGGCGTACCCTGGGAAACGAGGCTGTTACAGACATCATGAGTGTACTCATAGACAGCCTTTTTGAGTTGTTTGAAATCGAGGTTTTCCCAGGCTGCGGGTTTGATTTGCTTCCCTGGATCAGCCCAATTATCCGAATAATGGAAGTCCACTAATAATTTGATCCCCAGGCTTTTCAGCCTTACTGCCATCGCCAAAATTTCAGCTTTGTCATGGTAACCATCAGCAGGATCCACCCAAACCCGTAAACGGGCGTAATTCAAGCCATAATGCTTAAGGATTTGCAGTGCATCAGAACTTGTTCCATCTTCGTATTTGTAAATCCCTCCCATATCTTCCGACTTCTTCAAGCTCGATATGTCTGCCCCGAGGATGGAAAGCTTAGCCTGACCGGGAACTAATTCGATGTCATCAAAACTGGCCCACGTATCGGGATTTCCATCCGAGGATAAGCTGATAGTGCACTCACCGTCCGTAACCTGATTTGATACTGATAGTTGAAGCCATCGATATCCCGGCGTGGTTGCAGGCACGTACACCCGCTTCTCCTCCTTCCCACATCTAAGGGCAAGATAGACTGCATTTTGCCCACCGCTAGAACGGACCCAGGCTCGCAGGGTATACCATGCATTTTCCAGCCCGGATATGGTCTGCCATGTTTCTGCCTGGTATGCCTCAGCTCCTTTGTGGGTCAACCGTAAATCACTAGAATGACCGCGATCTTCAATCAAAATCGCCTCTATTGTTCCGTTATTGTTCCAACCTGTGGGTGCACCCACCGCGTCCAGCTCTTCGAATCCTGGGTTTGCCAGCTTAACTGCTTCTGGAATTGGTCTTGGAGTGGTGCTCGCTGGGGATTCTGAGGCAGTGGGTTTAATTTCTTGGGAAGCGGTCATTGGGTTTGTCTTAAGCGTTGGATTTAGCAAAGTAATATCAGATCTTGTTTCAGTGGTTATCGGCATAGTCTGAGAGGGCATCGCCTGGGGTTGGATTGTCGTGCATCCAACAATGCTTACAATTATTATGAGTATAACGAATATCTTGATGCCCAGGCTTTGTTTTGTGGTTAACATATTCTATTGGTCTGATTTATATTCACATTTTATCGTTCGATAGGCTTCTGTTTATTTAGATAAAATCCATTATTTCGACGTTATCAACCAACATCGAACAATAATCCTGGATTAACTTTTCTTGCATCCTACAGTCCCCTGAAAGAAAGCTCACTTATCCTGCAAAGGAAAAGATGCGAACGAACAACTATCGCGAATGCTGATGTGTCAAGAAATATTATTGCTTTCCGTTTACCCTTTCACTGCTCCCTGAGTCAGGCCACCCACGATCTGATCTTGAACAGCGTAGTAGATGATCATGATCGGTATCGCCCCAATTAATGCCCCGGCCGCGAACACCCCCCATCGTGACCCAAACTGCGCACCAGCAAACCTCTGCAAACCCACCATCAGGGTATATTGCTCGGTACTTTTAAGGAGCACTCGCGCCAGGATGAACTCTCCATAGGTACTAATGTAGTTGAGGATGGCGATGACGACCAGGATCGGGCGCAAGAGTGGCAGGATCAAACGGGTGAAGATCTGCCAGTTGGAAGCTCCTTCAACCATGGCCGACTCATCTATATCGCGCGGAATAGTGTCAAGAAATCCTTTCATCAGCCAGATGTTGACACCCATCGCTCCACCCAGGTACACCAGGATCAGGCCGGTGTGGGTGTTCAAGCCGAACGAGGGAATGATATCGCCGATTTGGGAGATCATCAGGAACGTGGCGACCAATGCCAAGAGGCCAGGGAACACGTTGATCAATAATATACCCTTAAGCATCGTTATCCGGCCACGGAAGCGAAAGCGTGAGAAGGCATATGCTGCTATCGTGGTGATCGAAAGAGAGACCACAGAGGTGATCGATGAGATCTTAATCGAGTTTCCCAGCCACCTCCAGAAGGGGAATTCTACCGAAGCCAGCAATTCACGATAATTCCCAAACCCTGCATTCTTTGGGATCAG
>Ga0153916_10004241_pt1 | contig 10812 bp, 11 predicted proteins | sample Opewatmetagenome_FD_109642 | JGI IMG/M metagenome (GOLD analysis project Ga0153916, IMG submission 109642) | Freshwater wetland microbial communities from Ohio, USA - Open water 3 Core 3 Depth 4 metaG | ecosystem: Environmental > Aquatic > Freshwater > Wetlands | place: USA: Ohio, Lake Erie...
AAAATGTGAACGGTTTGCCGGTGGCCGGCATTGGTACCTGTCCGTGGAAGCCAGACCCGATCCGGTGTTCGGTGAGCGCCTGTGGCAACTGCTTGAGGAGAAACGCCGTGGATAAGAAGCTGCTGGACATTCTGGTTTGCCCCGCGTGCAAAGGCCCGCTGATTTTCGACAAGAAAAAATCCGAGCTGATCTGCAAGGCCGACCGGCTGGCCTACCCGATCCGGGACGACATCCCCGTCATGCTCGAAGACGAGGCGCGTCAGGTGGCGGAAGAAGAATTGCCGAAATAATTGAAATGGACATGATTAACAGGATACACAAGATTAAAACAAAATATTTTTACGTAATCCTGTGAATCCTGAGAGATCCTGTTAACCCTGTGAAATTCTCATGCACGTAATCATTCCCGCACGCTACGCCTCCACCCGTTTGCCGGGCAAGCCGCTTGCCGATGTAGCGGGCAGGCCGCTGCTTCAGCGTGTGTACGATTGCGCCGTGAAGAGCGGGGCGCAGGACATTACCATCGCCACGGACGATGCACGCATAGCTGCGGCGGCGGGGCGCTTCGGGGCGCGGGTATGCATGACGTCCGGTGCGCATCGGTCGGGTACGGACCGCCTCGCCGAGGTGGTCGAAAAACTCACCATCCCCCCTGATGAAATCGTGGTGAACCTGCAAGGTGATGAGCCGCTGATGCCGCCGGCATTGATTCGTCAGGTGGCCGATGCCCTGGCCACCCATGCAGATGCCGCCGTCGCGACGGCCTGCCATGCCATCACCGACAACAGCGAACTGATCAATCCCAATGTGGTGAAGGTCGTCTTTGACGCCAGGGGCTATGCCCTTTATTTCAGCCGGGCCGCGATCCCCTGGCCGCGCGACATGATGACCGGAAACAGCGATAAACCGATTCGCGCCTACCGCCATATCGGCCTGTATGCCTATCGCGCCGGTTTTGTACGCCGCTATGCCGCCTGGCCGGTATGCCCGCTGGAACAGGTGGAGCAGCTGGAGCAGTTGCGCGTCCTGTGGTATGGCGAACGCATCGCGGTATGCGAATCACGGGAGCTGCCAGGACCCGGCGTGGATACGCCGGAAGATCTGGAGCGTGTGCGAAAATATTTTGAATAAACGGTGTTAACGCGATACAACAGTGCAGGCAGGATTTACGATTGCATATGGTAAAAGTTCTCTTTGTTTGTCTGGGTAATATCTGCCGCTCGCCGACCGCGGAGGGCGTGTTTCGGAAACTGGTGCAGGAGCAGAACCTTGCGCGCCAGATCGAGATCGATTCGGCAGGCACCCACGCCTACCATATCGGCGAGCCGCCGGATGAGCGCGCCCAGGCCGCGGCGTTGCGTCGCGGGATCGACATCAGCGGTCTGCGCGGACGCAAAGCCATCGCCGCGGATATACGTACGTTTGATTACGTGCTGGCCATGGATTATGAGAATTTCGAAAACCTGTGCGCCATCTGCCCCGCGGGGCTTGAAGCGAAAATCCGGCTGTTCCTGGAGTTTGCCCCCAACCGGCCCGAGAAAGAGGTACCCGATCCCTATTTTGGCGGGGCCGGTGGATTTGATCGCGTGCTGGACATGATCGAAGAAGCGGCGCTGGGGTTGCTGGAAGACATCCGACGCCAGCATTTGTAACGACTGAATCATTCAGTTACCGAAGCCCGCCTTGAGCGGGCTTTTTCATGTAGATGCGTGTCAACATTGAAAGGAAGTATTCGGCTTTCATGCCGCTGGACGTCGCACAGCGCCCGTTGTGGCGGTACAAGGAACTCATACGGCTGAGATCGGCGGTTTGATCCCGCCACCCTGATCAATTCGGAGGCCCTGGATCAACCAAGTGAAAAAATATGCCTAACTTTTTATGCGCATAGAAAACAACGCGCGAGGATGATGCAGTGCTTTCTCAGGAGTTTTGATAATTGTCAAAGAACTACAGCTTTGGACAAGTTATGTTGTGCGTAGTGGTTTATCGCGTTTATCTCTCCAGGCAAGAGGATGAAATCATGAATGCAACAACTGCGACAGAGGTCGGAAAAGAAAGGCTGGTTAAGGACTTTAAAGCCGTGGTCGCGGACACGGAGGAGCTGCTCAAAGCCACCGCGAGCCAGACCGGCGAGAAGGCAGCTGCTGTGCGCGCCAAGCTCGAAGAAAGCTTGGTGGCCACCAAGAAGCAGCTCGCCGATCTGGAACAGGGCCTGATCGAAAAGGCCAAGGCGGCGACCCGGGCGACGGATGAATTGGTGCATGAGCATCCGTGGCAGGCGGTCGGCATCGCCGCGGCCGTTGGGTTCCTTCTCGGGATGTTGACCTCCCGCCGCTCATAGCATGAGCGATACCGACAGCGGCACCAGCACCAGCCGCGCTACGGGATTGTTCGCGTCGCTGCAGCAACTGCTGGCGACAATGCTTGGGATCCTGCAGACGCGGGTGGAGATTGTTGCCACCGAATTCGAGGAGGAGCGCGAACGGATCCGGGAGCTTGTCGTATTTGGCTTCGTGGCGTTGTTTTTCGTAAACCTCGGGGTCGTGCTCCTCACGCTTTTCACTGTAATGCTGTTCTGGGAAACGCACCGGCTGTACGTGTTGGGGGGTTTCGCTGTGTTATATCTTGGGCTGGGTCTCTTTACCGCCACCATCTTGCGTCGGCGGCATCGATCACGGCCGCGAGTGTTCGCTACGACCCTGGCGGAGCTTTCCAAGGATCGGGATCAGCTGACTCCTCCAATGATATGAACGCACAGCTGGCAAAAATAACACGCCGCCGGGCGGTACTGGTAGCGCAGGCAGCGGCCCAACGAAAGGAGGTCGGTCGCCTGACACAACAATGGCAGGGGCCGCTCGCGCTCGCAGACCACGGGATCGCGCTTGTGCGCACGCTGCGTGCGCACCCGCTCGCAATCACACTCGGGCTTGCGCTCTTGGTCCGTATGCAGCGCCACCGATTGCGCGTGTGGACCGAGCGCATCTGGGCTGGGTGGCAGATTTACCGTTCGCTGCGGGAACATGGAGTGAAGGGTCGTTCCTGAGCATGTGGGATTTACTCCGGGCTGATTTCGGCTGGCAGGCCAGTCGTCGGCGATACAGAGTGATGGCCGCCAGCGATGCAGCGTCATGTTGCCAATTGCCAGCTGTCTTTGTAATGAGGGAGATCGACCGGGCGATCGAGCTGGCGCGCAATGTTCCGGGCGCCAGGCCGGTCAAAAACGATCTCCGGCTCAAGTAGCCGGAGATTCCAGAAAGCCAAAAAAAAAGCCGCCACCAGCAAGCGCCGGTGGCGGCTTTTTTGTTCAGATTTTACTTGGGCTCGTTACCGCCTGAGTCCCCCGGACGCGTTTCCACCTGCACTATCTCCGGCTTGGATACGGGTTCGTGATGCACCGGCACCCGATCTTCATGCGCCACGGAGGGTGGCGGAGAAGTCGGGGTCCAGTCATTGCTTCGTTCCGGCTGCCGGTCCCATGACGAACCATTCTGTGTGCTTTCCTGAGCCGTGGGGACCACGCGATTGCCGATATCCTCCGGCGGCAACGTATTCTCCGACCGGCTGTTGTCAGCGGATTGCTGCTGCCTTCCCTGCTGCCGGTTGTTGCTGTCATTACGCCCGCTGAATTCGCCACCCTGGCGAGTGTCCTGAGGGCGCCCACGACGTCCACGACGCCCGCGGCGACGTCCATGACGGTCGTGTGTCTGCTGCTGACCACCTTCCTCTCGGGCTACCGGCTGACCACCCTCGGTCCTGGCGGCCTGTTGCGGCGGCTGCGAGGGACGCGGCGGACGGCCCTGGTCCTGGCCTCCGGATGATGGCGCAGACGGTTGCGGCCTGCGCTCGTGGCGCGGATGTTCGGTACGCTGGTGCCGTGGGCGCTGATGATGCGGGCGTCCACCGCCGGCATGGCCGCCATGGCCACGGTGCGGAGGGGCATGGCGCGCCGCTGGGCGCGGCGTGGATTCCGCGGGTGCCTTGGTTTCTTTCTTGCCAAAGAGCGCCGCGAAGAATTTTTTCAGGAAGCCGCCACCCGATGGTTTGGCTGGTGCCGGCGCTGGCGCGTGTGCCGGCGCCACCGCCGCGTGGGTCAGCGGTCCGATCACGGGAGTCTCGGCAGTCGGGGCAGAGGCCTGTGTGGATCTTTCCTCTTCCTCTTCTTCATCGACGATCTCGATGTCGTAGCTCGGGGTATCCGCTTCGGTTTCGTATTCGTCAATGCGCAAGCGTCGGATGTGATAATGCGGCGTTTCCAGTTCGTCGGTCGGCAGCACGATGATCGGCGTACCGATGCGCGTTTCGATGGCGCTGATCTCCAGACGCTTTTCGTTCAGCAGGAACGTGGCGGTTTCGATCGGCAGATGCACGTGCACGGCGGCGGTGTTTTCCTTCATCGCCTCTTCCTGGATCATGCGCAGCACGGATAGCGCCGAGGACTGCACGCTGCGGATGTGGCCGTTCCCCTGGCAGCGCGGGCACACCAGGCTTGAGGCCTCGCCGAGAGAAGGGCGCAGGCGCTGGCGCGACATCTCGAGCAGACCGAAACGCGATATGCGCCCGACCTGGGTGCGGGCACGATCGACCTTGAGCGCTTCCGCCACCCGGATTTCCACCTCACGCTGGTTGCGCTGCGGCGTCATGTCGATAAAGTCGATCACGATGAGTCCGCCGAGATCACGCAGGCGCAGCTGACGCGCGACTTCATCCGCGGCTTCCAGATTGGTGTTGAGCGCGGTTTCCTCGATGTCCGCGCCCTTGGTGGCGCGTGACGAGTTTACGTCGATCGTAACCAGGGCCTCGGTCTTGTCAAACACGATGGCGCCGCCGGAGGGCAGGCGCACTTCGCGCGAGAACGCCGATTCGATCTGATGTTCGATCTGGTAGCGTGAGAACAGCGGAATCTCGTCCTTGTACAGCTTGAGCTTGTCCATGTACTGCGGCGCCACCTGCTGCATGAATTTCTGCATGCGCTCGTGGATCTCGGCATTATCGACGATGATTTCGCCGATGTCGGCCTTCAGGTAGTCGCGGGTGGCGCGCACCACGAGATTGCTCTCCTGATACACCAGGAAGGCGGCGGGGCGGCTCTGGGCGGCCTTGGAGATGGCATCCCACAGGTTGATGAGGTAGTCCAGGTCCCACTGCAGCTCTTCCGCCGAACAGCCAATACCGGCGGTACGGGCGATGACGGAGTAGTCGTCGGGCAGCTTGAGTTGTGACATGGCCTCGCGCAGTTCCGCGCGCTCTTCACCCTCGATGCGACGGGAGATGCCGCCACCCTTGGGGTTATTGGGCATGAGCACCAGATAACGGCCGGCCAGACTGATGAAGGTGGTGAGCGCCGCACCCTTGGTGCCGCGTTCCTCCTTGTCGATCTGCACGACCAGCTCCTGGCCTTCCTTGACCACGTCCTTGATGCGCACCTGGCTCATGGGCGTGCGTTCATCGTAACCCTGGAAGTAGATGCGGGAGATTTCCTTGAGCGGCAGGAAGCCCTGACGCTCGGAGCCGTAATCGACGAAAGCGGCTTCCAGGCTCGGTTCTACGCGGGTAATCTTGCCCTTGTAGATGTTGCCTTTCTTCTGCTGGTAGGTGGAAGACTCGATATCGAGGTCGAGAAGTTTCTGGCCATCGACAATGGCCAACCGCAACTCCTCGGGATGAGTTGCGTTAAACAAAATGCGTTTCATGTATGTATCCCCGACGCTTGGCTTTGCGTGCCACGTCCGCCTCACGCTGTTTTGTGTCAGCGCCGTGAGGCTACCCTTCCGACAGGGTCAGGAACCGCTTTTGGCTGATTCCTGTTTTTGTCCCGCGCGACACTGGCGCACGGGTTCCGTTAATCAGACTTTACTTTCGAGCGATGGACAGGATCTTGCTGTCTCGCGCGTTGTCTGCCATTGAAATTGTCGGCAGGTGCTCGCTTTTCCGGAGCGTCTCTCTATGCCTCTACAGATCAGGGGAGAGGCTGTCACCCTTGTTTTTGGTCCTGTCGCGTATCCAGGCATCCGGGTTTTTACGTTTGTTTGCCGGCGCCGTCGTGCGAGAAAACCTTCGCGCCCGGCTTTTGGCCTACGCGAAAACTCTTTGAGTTCGTGTACTTGAATCAAAATTCGAGAATTCACTAAAAGTACACACAATCACTATATCAATGAAAGTGACCCTCAGCAATCTGTTATCATGCCTTTCGCATGGAAACCGACACGAAATCCGACAAAATCCCGGTCCGCTTCGTCGAAATCGACGAATCCCACGCCGGCCAACGCCTGGATAACTTCCTGATTTCCATGCTGAAGGGCGTGCCAAAAAGCCGGATTTACCGCATTCTGCGCAAAGGTGAAGTCCGCATCAATCGTGGGCGCGCCAAGCCGGATTATCGACTGGAACTGGGGGATGTGGTCCGGATTCCGCCAGTCCGGACGGCCCCGGCCCCGGAACGGGTCGAGCTGGGAGACAGGTTTGCCTGGCTGGCGGACCGTGTCCTGTATGAGGATGACCAGATTCTGGCATTGGACAAACCGACCGGCCTGGCCGTCCATGGCGGGAGCGGGGTGAGTGTCGGACTGATCGAGGCCCTGCGCCAGCTGCACCCGGAGGCGCCCATGCTTGAATTAGTGCATCGCCTGGACCGGGAGACATCGGGCTGCTTGTTGGTGGCAAAGACACGCGCCGCGCTTATGTCGCTGCACCAGCAATTGCGCGAAGGCGGAATGGAAAAACGCTATCTGGCCCTCGTTATGGGGGGCTGGCGGGGCGGGGCGCGGCATATATCGGCCGCGCTGGAGCGTGGCGAGCCGGGCAGGGGCAAGCGCAAGGTTGAGGTATCCGAAGAGGGCAAGGAAGCGGAAAGCATCTTTACGCCCAAAGGCCGGTATGGATCCGCGACCCTCATGGAAATCAAACTGCTGACCGGACGCACCCATCAGGCCCGGGTGCACGCCGCCCATGTGAAACATCCGATTGCCGGTGACGACAAATACGGGGACTGGGAATTCAACCGCGAGCTCCGCCCCCTGGGCCTCAAGCGTCTGTTCCTGCATGCACGGCAGCTGCGTTTCACCCACCCGACGCGGGGTAGTAAAATGACGGTCGAGGCCCCAATTCCATCAGAACTTACCGCTGTCCTGGAACGTCTGCGCGATGAAACGCCCGCATGAATTGATCATTTTCGATTGGGACGGAACCCTGATGGATTCCGTGGCCAAGATCGTCCGCTGTTTCTCCGCCGCGGTGGCGGACGCCCAGGCACCGGACCCCGGCGAGGCAGCGATACGCCATATTATCGGCTTGGGTCTCCAGGAGGCCGTGGATGTGCTCTTGCCCCAGACGGACGCGGCCATCCGGGCTCTGGTGATTGAACGTTATCGCGCACATTTTCTGCATCTCGACGCCACCGGCATGGAGCTTTTTCCCGGCGTGCGCGAGGGCCTGGAAGCGCTGGCGGCACGGGGGTACCTGCTCGCCGTCGCCACGGGCAAGGCGCGCCGCGGGCTGGACCGGGTGCTCAGCGACAGCCGCACGGCGCACCTGTTCTGCGCCACGCGCTGTGCGGATGAGGCCTTTTCCAAGCCGCACCCGCGGATGCTCGAGGACATCCTCGAACAAACCGGGTTCACCCCCGATCAGGCACTGATGGTGGGGGACACGACCTACGACATGCAGATGGCGCGCTCGGTTTCCATGGATGGGCTGGCGGTCACTTACGGGGTGCATGCGCGGGAATTGTTGCTCGAGCACGGCCCGCTGGTGTGTCTGGATTCGTTTACGGAGGTATGCGCATGGTTGCACGCGAGGGACGATGCGTCATCTGCCGCAGCCATGAACTCCTGAACAGCGGGCGTGGGGTTCGCTTCCAGGTGCGAAGGCATGGCGAGGTTGTCCCGGCCTTTGCCATCCGCTTTGATGACAAGGTGCATGCCTATCTCAATCGCTGTGCCCATCGGGCGCTGGAGCTCGACTGGGAGGCGGGTGAATTCTTTGACGCCTATGGTGAACACCTGATCTGCGCCTCACACGGGGCGCGGTTTGCACCCGCCAGCGGGGCCTGCGTTGGCGGGCCGTGTCACGGCGCGGGCCTGGTAAAACTCACGGTCACCGAGGAGAGCGGTCGCCTCTGTCTTGAGACAGGGGATGATATACACTTGGTGCCATCCGACGAAGTCGTATGAGGCAAATTACATGACGGACAACGACACACCAACCCCGGCTTCCAGTGAACCGGGCCGGTCGGCCCATTGGGAGCGCGACCTGCTCGAAAAGCTCGCATTCGCCTCGCTGAATGAGCAACGCAAGGCGCGCCGCTGGGGAATTTTTTTCAAACTGTTCTTCGCCGTGTACCTGATGGCGATACTGATTTTGTCACAGTCGGACGGCTTCAGCGGCAAGGCGCTGGCGCGGCATACGGCGCTGGTCGATCTCGATGGCGAAATCAGCGCCAGCAGCCTGGCCAGTGCGGATAACGTCATTTCCGGTCTGCGCACGGCGTTCGAAAGCACCACGACCGTGGGCGTGATCCTGCGCGCCAACAGTCCCGGCGGCAGTCCGGTGCAGTCCAGTTACATCAACGATGAAATCAAACGACTGCGCGCCAAGTATCCCAAGATTCCGCTGTATGCCGTGATTGGCGATGTCTGTGCCTCCGGCTGTTATTACGCGGTCGCCTCGGCGGACAAGATCTATGCCGACAAGGCGAGCATCGTCGGTTCCATCGGCGTGCTCATGAACGGTTTCGGATTCGTGGATGTGATGAAAAAAATCGGCGTGGAGCGGCGACTGCTGACCGCGGGCGAACACAAGGGATTGCTGGACCCGTTCAGTGTCGTGAAACCGGATGAACGCCAATATGCCCAGGACATGCTGAACCAGATCCATCAGCAATTCATCAGCGCCGTGCGCCAGGGGCGAGGCAAGGCGCTGAAGGAATCCAAGGACATGTTTTCCGGCCTGTTTTGGACCGGCGATCAGGCGATCAAGATGGGATTGGTGGACGAGCTGGGCAGCGCGAGTTACGTGGCGCGCGAAGTCATCGGCGCCGAAGAGGTAGTGGACTTTACCTATCGTGAGAACCTGTTTGATCGGTTCTCACGGCGGTTGGGTACGGCCATGGCCCAAACACTCGGCACGGAAATCCTTGGCCGCACGCCGGCTTTGAAATAAAACTCCACAAGACATGAGCACGAAGTGCTCATGTCTTTGTTTTCATCTCTCCGAAGCGGTCATCCAGATGGGTCGTTAATGATCGCTCTTGGCTTATCTGATTGCCTCAAACCGACCCTCAGCGGCCACTCACGTAACGGTCGTGGAGAGGAGCGGAGATCGCGCGCAATGCGATTACGGAAGTCCCGTCCGACTACGCGGTGTGAGATGCCCGCAAATATTCTGAATTCCAAAGAAACGAAGGCTGCGTTCCACTTTGTTCCGGCCCTCAAATATTCTAATCGCGAGTTCAATTAATTTGATCGCTAACTGTACACGATCTTGTCGCATATCAAAGTCCAAATATAAATTACGCGTATATTTTTTCACGTAAGCGTGATGCGATTCTATCGCGCGGAAAAATTCAGGGTTGTTGACGAGAAAGCCGGCCGGCAGCGGTGCTGAGCAGGTCGACCTCGGTTCAGACGAGCTTCGTCGGCGACTTGCCAGGGACCTACGTCGTGAGCCTCGTGGTCAACGACGGCTTTGTCAACAGTGATGCCAGCAACATGACCGTGGCCGCCCTTCACCACGCAGGACGAGATCAACAAGACGCTTGACTCGATGATCATGACGATTAACGGGCTGGATCCGGGAGCACTCAAGAACCCGAACATGAGGAACGCGCTGACCGACAAGATCAATGGGGTGCTGATGGATATCTACAACCATCTCTATCAGTATGCCCTCGACAAACTGCAGCACGACGTCCTCGGCAAGACCGACGGCTGCGCGAGCGCAGAGCGCCCGATAAGAACGATTGGATCAACAATTGCACCGCACAGAATCAGGTTTACCCGCTCATCATGCTGGCGATTGATCTATCGTTCTATTAAAAATAAGAGCGGTTACTTTATCAGTTTATCTCGCCAATTCTTTTTTTTGATCACATTCGTTTTAATCGCCTTAGCATCCTTTGACGGTCATGCAACTATCCTCACTCAAAAAAATGAGCATGATTTAGTAAAAGAATCCGAGCTGATCTTCGAGGGAACTGTTACCGAGGTCGCGTATCGCCTGTCTGACAAGGTAGATGAGAAGGATAGTCAGATACCATTTACGTTTGTGAAATTTAAGATTGAAAAGATCTTAAAAGGGAAAACTGATGACCGGGAGTTTATAACACTCAGGTTTGCGGGTGGTTATGAAGGCGAAAAGACATATCTCAGAATTCTGGGGATACCGCTCTTTGACAAAGGAGATCACGATATTCTTTTTGTAATTGGAAATGGGAAAAGAATTTGTCCTCTTGTAGGCTGGAACCAGGGCCGCTTCAGGATTATCGATAAGGTCGTCTATAGCGATTCTGGAGAGGAGGTGTGGTTAACTGACAAGGAACAAATAACGTTTGGGAAAGTACATCCTTTTAAAGAGGTAATTTCAAATACTATCGGAGATGTCGTATTGGAGAAGGTGTCATCCGAACCATTGCGTGATGAAGAACTGAAAATGAAAGGGAAAAAACTTGAGCAGGAGGAGTTTATGGATTTCATCGCACAAATGGTGTCCGATCTTCATACTGCGAAAGAGTTGGCGGGACTGGCACCGGTCAGAAGTGTAAATATTGATGAGAAACTGATCTACAAAATCCCTGAGGAAGGCCCGTTGAAGGAGAGG
>Ga0153916_10004242_pt1 | contig 10812 bp, 9 predicted proteins | sample Opewatmetagenome_FD_109642 | JGI IMG/M metagenome (GOLD analysis project Ga0153916, IMG submission 109642) | Freshwater wetland microbial communities from Ohio, USA - Open water 3 Core 3 Depth 4 metaG | ecosystem: Environmental > Aquatic > Freshwater > Wetlands | place: USA: Ohio, Lake Erie, Old...
ACGAAGCTCGACGCGATCGCCAGGCTCGGCGGCAGGGTGATCAAGGTCCCCTTCGAGCGCTGGTGGCAGGCGCTGGAGGAAGGCTCCTACCCGGGAGTCGAAGGCCTGTTCGTGCACCCGGTGATGGACGACGCCGTCATGGCCGGCAACGGCACGATCGGGCTCGAGCTCGTCGAGCATCTCGACGGCATCGACGCTGTGCTCGTGCCGTGGGGCGGGGGCGGCCTGACGACCGGGATCGCGAGCGCACTGCGCGAGCTGAGCCCCGCCACGCAGGTGTTCGCCTGCGAGCCGGAGACCGGCGCGCCGGTGTTCGCCTCGCTCGCAGCCGGCCACCCGGTGCCGGTCGAGTACACGCCGTCGTTCGTGGACGGGGCCGGCAGCAAGGGCCTGCTGCCGCCGATGTGGGAGCGGGCGCGACCGCTGCTCTCGGGCGCGTTCGCGTTGTCGCTGGACGAGACCGCCGCCGCGGTGCGCCTGCTCGCAGAGCGGGCCCGCGTCGTCGCCGAGGGGGCCGGCGCGCTCGCGGTCGCCGCAGCGGTGTCGGGCCGCGCGGGCGAGGGGCGGATCGTCTGCATCGTCTCGGGCGGCAACATCGACGCGCTCCGCCTGGCAGCCATCCTCGAGGGCCGCACTCCGACGTAGGGGCGAGGCGATGCCTCGCCCCTCCTCGCCGCGCCGGAGCATCACGCGACAATACGCCTGTGCGCACGATCTCCGTCACCGCCCTCCGCCGGCTGGTCGTGGCCGCCCAGGGCTACGCGAGCCGGTCACGGTCGGGCACGGCGCGGGAGGTCGAGGCGACCATCCGGCGGCTCTCGTGCGTGCAGCTCGACTCGATCTCCGCCGTCGAGCGGAGCCACAGGATCGTGCTCACCTCGAGGGTCGGCGCCTACCCCGCCGGCACCGTTCCCCGCCTTCTCGGCCGGGGACGCGTGTTCGAGTACTGGGCGCACGAGGCGTGCCTGCTGCCCGTCGAGGACTGGCCGCTCTTCGTGGCGCAGATGCGCGACGGCGGCCGTCGCTGGTACGGCAGGGTCGGTGAGACGCACCCGCACCTCGCGGACGAGATCCTCGCCGAGATCCGCGAGCGCGGCCCGCTCGGCTCACGCCACTTCGAGGGGGCGAGCGAGGGCGGCATGTGGAGCTGGAAGCCCGCCAAGGCGATGCTCGACCGGCTCTGGAACCACGGCGACCTCGTCATCGCCGGGCGCCAGGGGTTCCAGCGCCTCTATGACCTGCCGGAGCGGGTGCTACCGCGCGAGGTGCTCGACGCGCCGGTTCCCGACGAGCCTGACCGCCTGCGTGAGCTCGCGCTGAAGGCGGTGCGCGGCCGGGGCGCGTTGACCGAGGCGGGCGTGATGGAGCACTGGCGCCTCAAGGGCGGGGTCGGCCGTATCCGCCCCGTCCTCGACGCGCTCGTCGCCGACGGGTTGCTCGAGCGGCTGGCGGTCGAGGACGGCCGCGCCCCCGTGCTCGCGCCTGCCGGCGCCGACCTCGCGCCGGCCGCGCCGTCGGGAGCGGTGCTGCTGTCCCCGTTCGACAACCTCCTCTGGGACCGCCCGTTCGCGCGGCGAGTGCTCGGCTTCGACCACCTGATCGAGGTGTACAAGCCGGAGCCGGAGCGCCGCTACGGCTACTACGTGCTGCCGCTCCTGTGGCGCGACCGCATCGTCGGCCGCGCCGACCTGAAGTCGGAGCGCGCCGAGGGCACGCTCGTGCTGAAGGCGTTCCACCGCGAGGACGGCGTGCGCGCCTCGGGCGCGCTCGACGACGCGCTCGACCGGGCCCTCGACAGGCTTCGGCGCGCCTGCGGCCTCGAGGCGGTGCGCCGATGACGCGCCTCTCTCCAGCTCTCGGCACCCACCTGCGGCGACTACGATCCGCAGATGGACTTCGAGACGCGTGCGATCCACGCAGGGCAGGAGCCTGACCCGGCCACCGGGTCGGTGACGACGCCGATCTACCAGACCTCCACGTTCGCCCAGGAGGCGGTGGGCGTCCACAAGGGCTACGACTACGCCCGGGTCGCGAACCCCACCCGAACCGCACTCGAGGAGTGCCTTGCCTCGCTCGAGTCAGCCGCCTACGGCCATGCCTTCTCGTCGGGGCTCGGCGCCGCCACGACGATCATGCACCTCGTCGACCCCGGCCAGCGTGTCGTCTGCGTCAACGACGTGTACGGCGGCATCTACCGGATGTTCTCCCAGGTGTACGAGCCGAAGGGGTACGCGTTCGACTACCTCACGCCCGACGAGGTCTCGACGAACCTCGCCGCCCACCTGGACGAGCGCACGCGCCTCGTCTGGATCGAGTCGCCGACGAACCCTCTGTTGAACATCGTCGACATCCGCGCCGCCGCGGACGCGGCGCACGCCGCGGGGGCGCTGCTCGTCGTCGACAACACGTTCGCGACGCCGTACCTGCAGCAGCCGCTCGCGCTCGGCGCGGACATCGTCGTCCACTCGACGACCAAGTACCTGGGCGGCCACTCGGACGTCGTCGGCGGCTTCGCCGGCGCGAACGACCCGACCATCTCCGAGCGGCTGCGCTTCCTGCAGAAGTCGCTCGGCGCCGTGCCGGGGCCGTTCGACGCCTGGCTCGTGCTGCGCGGCCTGAAGACCCTCGCCGTGCGGATGCGCGAGCACTGCGAGAACGCTCGCGCCGTCGTCTCGCTCCTGCAGGAGCACCCCCGTGTGACGGAGGTGCTCTACCCCGGTCTGCCCCACCACCCGGGGCACGAGCTCGCGTCACGGCAGATGCGCGACTTCGGCGGGATGGTCTCGTTCCTCGTCGAGACGGAGGAAGAGGCCGTGGGGCTCGTCGCACGGACGAAGGTGTGGACGCTCGCAGAGAGCCTCGGCGGCGTGGAGAGCCTGATCGAGCATCCGTTCCGCATGACGCACGCCGCCACCGCCGGCGGGCCGTTCGCCTCGCCCCGGAACCTCGTCCGGCTGTCCGTCGGGATCGAGTCGGCCGCCGACCTCGTCGCCGACCTCGAGCAGGCGCTCGTGCCCGCCGGGGTGCGCGCCCGCGGTTGACGGGCGCGTGGACGATCAGGTCATGACGCAGATCCAGCCAATCGACCTCCTGCATGGGGGCACCGAGCGCGTGATCGCCTCGTACCTCGTCGAGACGGACGACGGCCCGGCGCTCGCCGACTGCGGGCCGGCCAGCTGCCTGCCCGCCCTGAAGGACGGCCTGGCGACGCGCGGGCTCGAGCTGACCGACATCCGCCACTTGCTGCTCTCGCACATCCATCTCGATCACGCCGGCGCAGCCGGCGTGATCGTCCGCGAGCACCCCGATCTGCAGGTGCACGTGTCCGAGGTCGGCGCGCCGCACCTGATCGACCCGTCGCGCCTCGAAGCGAGCGCCCGGCGCCTGTACGGCGACGCCTTCGACGGTCTCTGGGGCGAGCTCGCGGCCGTGCCGGAGGCGAACGTCCACGTCGTCGGCAACAGGGCGCTCGGGCTCGAGTGCTTCCCGAGCCCGGGGCACGCCTGGCACCACATCTCCTACCTGCACGCCGACGGAACGCTGTACACGGGCGACTCGCTCGGCGTGCGGATCGCGCCGGCGCGGTTCCTGCTCGCCCCCACGCCCCCGCCAGAGATCGACCTGGAAGCCTGGGAGCAGACGCTCGTCGAGACCGAGCGGCGCGGCCCGGCCCGCCTCGCGCTCACCCACTTCGGCGTCTTCGACGACGTCGAAGAGCACATCACCAGGCTCCGCGAGACGCTGCACGAGTGGGCGGAGCGCGTCGGCCACGGCATGGACGAGGCCACGTTCGTCGCGGCCGCCCGGGCTGACTGCGCGGCCTCCGACCCGAACGAGGTCGAGGCGTACGACCGCTCGGCCCCGTACTGGCAGTGCTTCCTCGGCCTCGAGCGCTACTGGCGCAAGCGGAGGCAAGCGGCTGCTCCGTGACGTAACGGCGCCGCTGCGTCACCGCGACTTCCTCGTCCGGTGAACCGTGACGAGCGGGTGGCGCTCCCAGCCTACGTCGCTTCGGCTGGTCGAGGTCGGGCCCCGGGAGGCAGGGGCGTTCGGCCGCGTGGTGGCGAACTGGCTGCGGCCGCCCCCGATCACCCGAAACCCGTGACGAGCCAGCGGCGGCGCACGAAGCGGACGCCCATCAACCCGAGCCGCACGACGATCAGCACGGCGAGCGCCGCCCACACGCCTCGCACGCCCCAGTCTCCCGCAAGCGTCGCTGCCAGCACGGCGACACACGCCGCGAACGCCGCCGCCATCGACAGCGCCAGATACGGACCGTCGCTCGCCCCGATCAGGATCCCGTCGAGCGCGAAGACGGCGCCGTTGAGCGGCTGCATCAGCGCGAACACGGGCCACAGCAGGGCGCACTGCGCCAGCACCTCGGCATCCGAGGTGAACGCCTGCGGGATCACGCTCGAGAGCGCGAGCAGCAGCACCGTGAACACCGCGCCCAGGGCGACCGAGAGCCCGATCATGCGCACGCTCGCGTCGTAGGCGGCGTCGGCGCGATCGCCGCCGAGCTCGCGTCCCACGATGATCTGCCCGGCGATCGCGACGGAGTCGAGCACGAGCGCGAGGAAGATCCACAGCTGGAACGCGATCTGGTACGCGGCGAGCGGTCCGTCGCCCATGCGCGCAACGACCGCGCCGGCGAGGACGAACGAGCTCATCAGGGCGATCGTGCGCAGGAAGATGAACTTCCCGACCCCGAGCAGCCTGCGTGCGAGCGCGACGCGCAGCGCGACGCTGCCGCGGCCGATACGACGCAGGATCGCCCAGGCCATCCCCACCCCCATCGCGGTCTGCGCGATCGCCGTCCCCCACGCCGACCCGGCGATCCCCCAGCCGAAGCCGTAGACGAACAGGAGCTCCAGCACCACGTTGACCGCGTTGCCGGCGATCACGATCAGGAGCGGCGTGCGCAGGTCGGAGACACCGCGCAGAAAGCCCTGGCCGCCGATCGCGAGGAACGCCGACGGAACGCCGACCGCCGCGATGCGAAGGTAGAGCACCGCGTACTCGGCCGTCTTCCCCTCGACGCCGAAGAGGTGGACGATCGGCCCGGCGAGGGCCGCGATGAGCGCGGCGAGGACGACCCCGACCGCGAGCGAGAGCCACAGAGCCTGGGCACCGAGCCGCGCCGCCGTCTCGTGCTCGCCGGCACCCGAAGCCCGCGAGACCTGTGCCGTCGTCCCGTACTGGAGGAAATTGAACATCGCGAGCACGGACAGCACCGTGGCGGCGACGCCGAGGGCGGCGAGCTGCGACCGGCCGAGATGACCGACGATCGCCGTGTCGACGAGCACGTAGCTCGGCTCGGCGGCGAGCGCGCCGAGCGCGGGCAGCGCGAACCGGAGGATCTCGCGGTCGTACGGAGAGCGGAGACGGATCACAGGGTCTTCGGCACACGCGGGCGAGGCATGGCCTCGCCCCTACGACGCAGTCGAGCGGCGCGCGATTCGCGCGCCGGACGACTGCTGCAACGCCTTGATCACGATCTCGTCGACATTCACGTGCAACGGACGCGTGAGTGCGAACATGACGCAGTCGGCCACCTCGTCCGGGGTGACGGGGTCGACGCCCTCGTACACGGCCTTCGCTGCCTGCTCGTCCCCCTTGAAGCGGACGATCGAGAACTCCGTCTCGACGAGCCCGGCGTCGACGGTCGTGATCCTGATCGGCCGTCCGAGCAGATCCTCGCGCAACGCATAGACGAACCCGCGCACGGCGAACTTCGAGGCGATGTACGACGCGCCGCCCGGGTACGCCTGGCGGCCTGCGATCGAGCCCATGAAGACGATGTGGCCGCCGTCCCGTACGTGCGGCAGCACGAGTCGCGCCATGCGCAGGACGCCGTCGACGTTCGTGTGCAGCACACGTGCCTCGTCGTCCTCGTTCGAGTCGGTGAACGGGTAGCGGCCGAGCGCGAGCCCCGCGTTGTTGAAGAGGATGTCGATGCCGCCGAGCCCGCTGACCGCCGCTTCCACGAACGCACGGCTGCTCTCCTCGCTCGTGACGTCGAGCTCGAGTGCGACGTCCGCCTCCACCCGCTCCACCCGGCGTGCCCCGCCGGCAACGCGGACGCCCGCCTCGCGTAGCTTCCGCACCGTGGAGGCGCCGATCCCCGACGAGGCGCCGGTCACGATTGCGGTCTTCCCCTGCAGATCCATCCCTCGAGCCTAGTCAACGTCCCTCGTTCGGGGGATGCGAGGCCCCGCCTGCGGCCGATGATAGAGCAGACATGGCCCAGAGCGCCCCCCATGCCCTGACGATCGCCGACCCGTACGAGCGGATCGCGCTCGCCGTCCGCGAGGCGCTCCCCGGCGAGCCCGGTGTGCAGCTGCTCGCACGCATCGTGGAAGAGCTCGCCGCCGTCGACGAGGCGAACGACGGCGACGCCTACGCGCAGATGCACCTGGAGCTCGAGCGCCAGGTCGGGACAGACCCGGTCACGGGGCTCCCGAACCGCGTGCGCTTCATGGACGACCTCACGCGCGCCATCGCGGCCGCGACACGCTACGACGAGCCGCTCTCGCTGCTCGTCCTCGACCTCGTCGACGCCGACGCCGACGAGCAGGCGGCCGGCGAGGGACTGCTACGGCTCGTCCGCATCACGGACGTCGTCGCCCGCATCGCACCGGGCCGCTTCGCCATCATCCTCCCGCGCACCGGCACCGTCGGCTGCGCGCTCGTCGCGGCCCGCGTGGCGGCTCCCGACGAGCATGTGTTCGTGCTCGGCAGCGCGACGTTCGCGAGCGATTCCACGGACGCAACGGCGCTGCTCGCGCGTGCCGAGAGCTCGCTCGAGGATCAGCCCTCCTGACGATCTCCGGCGAGCTCGACGCGGTCGATCGTGACCGGGGTCGTGGGGCGGTCGCGGCCGTCACGATCGACGAGCGAGATCCGGTCGACGACGTCCTGGCCGCTCACGACCTGCCCGAAGACGGTGTGCTTGCCGTCGAGCCACGGCGTCGCCTCGGCCGTAACGATGAAGAACTGGGAGCCGTTCGTGTCCGGCCCTGCGTTCGCCATCGCGAGCGCACCCTTGATCACGGGGTGGTCGTTGAACTCGTCCTCGAACTGGTAGCCGGGCCCGCCGGTGCCGGTGCCGAGCGGGCAGCCGCCCTGGATCATGAAATCGGGGATGACACGATGGAAGATGAGACCGTCGTAGAAGCCCTCGCCGGCAAGCCGGGTAAAGTTGTCGACGGTCTTCGGGGCGTCGTTCGGGAAGAGCTCGATCTGGATCGCGCCCTCGCTGGTGTGGAGCGTTGCGTTTGTCATGCCTCCGACGCTAGCGGATGCGGTCCTGCGGGAATCGCTAGAGCCTCTTAACAGGCCGCCAACAACCGGTTTCGAAAGCGATGCGTACACTGAGTCGATGGCGACGGCGGAGCCTCTGACCGGCCTGCCTCAGGGTGAGAGCTCGCGCGAGCTCGCCCGGGGCTGGCGCTCGCTGACCCGCGCCGCGACGATCGTCGCGGTGCTCACGAGCCCGGCGGTGTTCGTCTGGTTCACGCAGCAGAACGGCTGGAGCTGGTGGGTGTCGCTGCTCGCCACCGTGGCCGTCGTCGTCGTCTTCCGCGGCTTCGCAGACCTGCTCTTCCACCGGCTGATCCCGTGGCCGAGCTTGTTCGGGACCGAGAGCGTGCAGCTGCGCGAGGAGGACATCGTCGGGCGCCGCCGCGCCTGGTTCTGGCGCTTCTGGTTCAGGCTGTTCGCCTTCTTCTTCCTGCTCGTCACCAGCGTCTTCGTGATACGGCTGCTCCAGGGCAAGGAGGACGTGACCTGGTGGGGCACGGTCGGCTCGATGTTCAGCTCGATCGGCAGCATCCTCAGCTCGCCGACCCTGTGGACGCAGGCCATCTTCGTCTTCTTCCTCTTCTTCGCGAACTTCGCCATCCTCATGGGCCCGATGCTCCTGATGGGCATCAGCCAGATCCGGGCGTTCGAGCCGGGCGACGCGCAGTGGGGCGTCAAGCTCGACGACGTCCGCGGCCAGGAGGAGGCGAAGGAGGAGGTGCGGCGCGTCGTCACCATCTGGCAGTCGGGCGAGGCGTTCGAGCGCGCGGGCGGCAAGCGCGAGCGCGGCCTCCTCTTCCTCGGCGCGCCGGGCACGGGCAAGACGATGCTCGCGAAGGCGATCGCCACCGGCTTCAACTCGCCGTTCATCTCGATCCCGGGCTCCGGCTTCGCGCAGACGTTCATCGGCATCGACGCGATCATCGTCCGCTACCTGGCGTGGAAGGCGAAGCGGATCGCCCGCAAGTGGGGCGGCCAGTGCATCGTCTTCATCGACGAGATCGACGCGGTCGGCATGCGCCGCGCCTCGCTCGGCACCGGCGGCGCCGCAGGCGCGCACGGGGTCGGCCCGTCCGATCCGAGCGACCTCCTCTTCTTCGGCCCGTGGGGCGCCCTCAACCCGTCCGGCGACCTCGTGCTCGAGACCGGCCGCTGGCGCGACCGGCTGTTCGAGGAGCGGGCACCGGAGCGCCAGGGGCCGTCGGGCTTCCACCAGCGGCTCGCCGGCATCGCCAACTTCATCATGCCGGGCGGCATGGGCGGCGGCATGGGCGGCGGCCTCGCGCTCAACCAGCTGCTCGTCGTGATGGACGGCATCGACAACCCGCCGTTTCTCAAGCGCACGTTCACGAACCGGCTGAACACGCTGCTCGACGCGTCGTACATCGTGCCGCGCCGGATCGGCAAGGTGCCGCTGCGGCGGCCGGCGCCGCGTCCGCGCAGCGAGCAGATCTATTTCATCGGCGCCACGAACGTGCCCATGAACATGCTCGACCCGGCACTGACGCGGCCGGGCCGGATGGGGCGCCACGTGTCGTTCCGCACGCCGACGCAGCAGGACCGCCTCGACGTGTTCGACCTCTACATCAACAAGGTCTCGCACGACCCCGCCCTCGATACGCCGACACGGCGCGACGAGATCGCGCGCATCACGAACGGCTACTCGCCGGCCATGATCGACCAGGTCTGCTCGATGGCGCTGACGATCGCCCACCACTCCGGCCGCGATGCGTTCGAGTGGGAGGACCTCGTCGAGGCGATGACGACCCTCGAGTCGGGCACCGCCGTCGGCGTCGAGTACGTCGCCGAGGAGAGCAGGGCCGTCGCGATCCACGAGGCGGGCCATGCGATCAGCGGCCACGCCTACATGAAGGACATCGAGTCGACGCGCCTCTCGATCCGGATGCGCGGCGGCTCCCTCGGGCATCACCAGGCGGCGGCGAAGGAGGAGCGGTTCAGCAAGTTCCAGAGCGAGGACTTCGCGAACCTGATCTGGACGCTCGGCGCGATGGCCGCCGAGCGCGTGTTCTACGGCGAGAACTCCCGCGGCGTCGGCGGTGACGTCTACAGCGCGACCGCGCTGACGGCGACGATGGTCGGCCAGTGGGCGATGGGCCCGCAGCCGTTCACGGTGGCCCCGCGCGACGGCGAGACTGAGGAACAGGCGCGCCAGCGCGTGCTCGACCGCTTCGAGCGCATCGGCCTGCAGATCATGAACCGGACGGGCGGCGGCCCGATGACGGGGGATCCGGTCGCGAGCGCGCTCGGCGACCCGTCGAAGCGACGTGTCGCAGCGCAGATCCTCGGGCAGGCCTACGTCACGGCGCACAACCTCGTCCGCCACAACCGGCACGCGATCGAGCATGTCGCGGACAGGTTGGTGGAGAAGAAGGAGATCTTCGGAAACGACCTCCTCTCCCTGCTCGAGTCGGCGACAATCCGCATCCCCGAGGTCGACTACAACGACGAGGCGAACTGGCCGGGCGCGTTCTTCGCGAGTGGCTCCGACGCGCGTCCGGCAGGTCCCGGCGCCCCGCCCCCGCCGATGCTGGAGGCCGCATCGTGAGCGACAACACGCACGACTCGACGCTGATCGACGCCGAGCCTGCCCGCCCGGTGGGAGGCAAGGTGTCTGCACCGCGCTCCGAGCGCGCGCGGCAGTCCTCCTACCGCGGCCGCTTCGGGGTCGTCTACTTCCTGCTCGCGGTCGTCACCGGGGTCGCCGTCGGTGGGTTCCTCGTGCTCGTGTCACGGGCGGATCCCGCTCCGCCGGTGCCGTGGTCCGATTTCGTGCCGGAGGGGAGCGAGGCCGCGAAGGCGAAGCAGATCGCGGCCCGCATCTCGGAGCGGTACAAGCTCGCGAACGGCCAGCAGCTCGCCGCAGCCCTCGTCGGCCCGCCGGCGGTGTCGGCGGGAGCAAGCCAGGGTGGCGACATCCCCGTGCGCGCGATCGCGATCCGCCCCGACACCTCGACGGGGCAGCGGGAAGAGGACGACATCGACATCATCGACGCCCAGGGGAACCTGATGTTCATCCTCTGCGGCCTCGGCCAGAACTGCTCGATCAAGGGCGGCACGCCGTCGGAGGCCCGGCACGCGCTGCTGCGCCGCGAGGCGCTCGAGCTTGCGCTCTACACGTTCAAGCACGTGGAGGACGTCAACTCCGTGGCGGTGTTCCTGCCGCCGCGGCCGGACGGCGCAGCCGCCGGCACGTCGGTCTTCCTCCGGAAGAGCGACGTGAAGGACGAGCTCCGGCAACCGCTCGCGAGCACGCTCGCTCCGACCGTGCCCGCGATCGGGAAGATGAGCAAGGTGGAGCTGGCGAAGGTCGACCGGATCACGCAGCCGCGCCTCTACACGTACGAGTACCAGCAGGCGCAGGACGGCAGCGCCGTGCTCGTGCTCGACCCGGTCATCCTGGGTGCTTGAGCAAGCGGACTTCGCTTCGCGAAGTTCGGAAGTCCGCTAGCGCTGACTTCCGCCGCGCGAACACCTCCTGAAGCCGGGAAC
>Ga0153916_10004243_pt1 | contig 10812 bp, 9 predicted proteins | sample Opewatmetagenome_FD_109642 | JGI IMG/M metagenome (GOLD analysis project Ga0153916, IMG submission 109642) | Freshwater wetland microbial communities from Ohio, USA - Open water 3 Core 3 Depth 4 metaG | ecosystem: Environmental > Aquatic > Freshwater > Wetlands | place: USA: Ohio, Lake Erie, Old...
AAGGTTTGTCATCCTCGGGCTTGACCCGGGGATCTATAACACCTTGAAAACACTGGATTCCCGATTAAGGACTTCGGGAATGACAGACTGAAAAACGGAGTTTATGGACAGACTCTAATTAAGTTTGTCGTAGTTTTTAAGCTGACCGCATTAGTAACATTATTTTGTCCTTAAATTGACATTTGGTCGCCTCCTCTGCTTAAATTAAGCATGTGGGAATATACGGATAAGGTAAAAGAATATTTTTTGCACCCTAAAAATATCGGTGATATAGAGAATCCTGATGCGGTTGGAGAAGTCGGCAGTATTGTCTGTGGCGATGCATTGAGATTGACCCTAAAAATAGACAAAGATACAAATAAAATCGTGGATGCCAAATTTCAGACATTCGGCTGTGCAAGCGCAATCGCAAGCTCATCTGCGCTTACTGAACTCATTAAGGGAAAAACACTTGATGATGCAATACAGACGTCAAACAAGGACATTGCAGAATTTCTTGGCGGTCTTCCTAAGGAGAAGATGCACTGCTCTGTCATGGGAAGAGAGGCCCTTGAGGCTGATATTGCTAATTACAGGGGTCAACCAAAGGTTATTGAGGAAGAAGGCAAGCTTGTCTGCAAATGTTTTGATGTTACAGAAGAAAAAATAAGGAAGGTTGCAATAGAAAACCATCTTACAACAGTGGATGAGATCACAGATTATACAAAGGCTGGTGGCGGCTGCGGTGAATGCAGGGGGGAAATCGAGACAATTCTCAGGGATATTTGGTCACTAAAAACGCCTGAAAAGCCTGCTATACCCAAAAAACTCACTAACCTTCAGAAAATTGCCCTTATACAAGAGATCATCGAGAGGGAGGTAAGGCCAGGGTTGCAGGCAGATGGAGGAGACATTGAGCTCATTGATATAGACGGCAATAAGGTTATAATTGCCCTGCGCGGTATGTGCACAGGCTGTCTTATGGCAGATGTAACTATAAATGGTGTTCAGGATAAACTCAGGGAACTGGTTAGCGAGGAAATAGTCATAGAGGCCCAATGAATACAATATATTTCGACAACAATGCAACAACACCTGTTGCTCCTGAAGTCTTTGATGAGATGCTTCCATATCTCAAAAAATTCTATGGGAATCCTTCGAGCATGCATACCTTCGGCGGACAGCTTCATAGAAAGGTTGAAGAAGCAAGGGGCAAGGTTGCACAACTTATTGGTGCTGAACCTGAAGAAATAATATTCACGAGTTGTGGCACGGAAAGTGACAACACCGCCATAATGAGTGCTGTTGAGTCATTGCCAGGCAAAAGGCATCTCATTACAACAAGGGTTGAGCACCCCGCAGTCTTAAATTTCTGCAAACACCTCGCAAGAAAAGGCTTCAGGGTAACTTTTCTTCCAGTAAATAATCAGGGACAACTCTCCCTAGATGAATTATTGAAAGTGCTTGATGAGGATACAGCCTTGGTATCCATCATGTACGCAAATAATGAGACAGGCATCGTCTTTCCCATTGTGGAGATTGCAGAAATCCTCAAAAAAAGGCGCACATTATTTCATACTGATGCTGTCCAGGCTGTTGGAAAAATCCCTATAGACTCAAAGAAGCTACCTGTTGACATGCTTTCTCTTTCAGGCCACAAGCTGCATGCTCCAAAAGGAGTCGGTGCCCTTTATGTTAGAAAAGGTACCAGGTTTTATCCATATATAATAGGAGGCCATCAGGAAAGGGGAAGGAGGGCTGGCACTGAAAATATGGCCTCAATAATCGGACTCGGGAAGGCGTGTGAACTTGCCGGGGAAAACCTCACTGAGGAAATTTCTTATTTGAAAGGGTTGCGGAATAAACTTGAGACCGCACTTTTAAAATCCTGCCCCGATGTCAGGATAAACGGAGACGTAAATAACAGGCTGCCGAACACCACAAACCTGAGTTTTGAATACGTTGAGGGAGAAGCCATACTCCTCAGACTCAATGAATACGGGGTATGCGCCTCATCAGGCTCGGCGTGCACATCGGGCTCGCTCGAACCTTCTCACGTTCTGAGAGCAATGGGAGTGCCTTTTACAGCAATCCATGGCTCGATCAGGTTTTCCTTAAGCCGGTATAATACAGAGACAGAGATAGATAGGGTTATCGAGATTATGCCGGGGATAATAAAAGAGCTCAGACTGCTTTCACCATTCGGCCGGGAAAAACTAAACCAGAGTATCAAATGTCCATGATACGTTCTGTTCTGTACTCAACTGAGGCTCTTGCAAAAGTCCAATTCTGGTAGCCGCAGGCATTAGCCTGCGTTTTGTACCATATTGAAAACAAAAAAAACACGCAAACTAAAGTTTGCGTCTACATTTTAATTTCAAGACTTTTGCAAGAGCCTCAACTATAAAGATTACACAGGTTTTATGAACTCAGAAATGTTTTAATCAATCTTCCTCTGTAAACATTACCCCTTGGATTTAACTTGACAACATCGGAATTTTCCCATTTCTGAAACAGGTCAATAATCTTATCAATTGACTCCTGCTGAAGTTTTTCAATTGTTTCCCTGACTGGCAGAGAGGTAACGAAATTTTTATCTATAAAATCGCCTATTCTTTCCCGGTTGAAAACTGAAAGGAACACCATACTTTTTAATATCCTCTTGTTTGTTTTGAAAGAAAATATAAATCTTTCTAAAGAATCTTCAAGAAAAATATCATTCCTAACCTGTATCCTCCTGTCAATCTCCATTGCCTGAAACCAGTATTTTTTATCGATAATGCTGTCAGCCTTCAATTCCATTAATGTATGTCCAAAATTCTTTTTATCGGCTGTATAAATGTTGTGTGCAACTGTGTCGGCTGCAAGATGGCTCATATAACCATACACAAATGCATTCTGCTGGCTTGTTTTGGCAGCCTTCAAAATATCAAATGCAACATCCCAACTGTGTGAGTTCTTACTGTCAGGAAGATATTTCTTTCCAACGATAATATCAGCCATAATATTCCCATAAAGAAAATCTTTTCTGTATCGTCTTATAATCTCAAACAGGCCAGCGGGAAGCAGCGAACTCAGGTGATACAACTCATTCCCAAGGTATATATGTGTTAATGGCCCCCATGCAAATGCAGCTGTTGGAATTAACAGAAATGATATGATCAACAATAATTTTAAACCTCTCATTTCAACTCCTTTATTAAACCTAAAATAAGTCTTACCCCGATACCTGATGCGCCTTTAGGCATATAAGGCTTATCTTTTTCTACCCACGCAGTCCCTGCTATATCAAGGTGAACCCATGGGATCTGATCAGCAAATTCATATAAAAAGTATGCCGATGCCACAAGCGAACCATTTTTACCGCCATAATTCTTTATATCAGCGATATCACTCTTTAAATATTCTTTATATTCCTCAAAAAGTGGCATTTCCCACACCCGTTCGTATGTTTCAGCAGCAGATTTTTTTATTTTATCAAAAAGTTCTCTGTCATTCCCCATCATAGCTATTGCCTCATTTCCAAACGCTACGGAACATGCGCCTGTTAATGTCGCAATATCTATAATTGCCCTCGGCTTAAAGCGTTTAGCATAACCAATAGCATCTGCGATAATTAAACGCCCTTCTGCGTCCGTATTTATTATTTCAATCGTCTTTCCACCAATGGTTGTTATAACATCACCTGGCCTTGTAGCAGAACCTCCCGGCATGTTTTCTGTTGCAGGCAATATCCCTACAAGATTGACAGGCAATTTCAATTCAGAAACAGCCTTGACTATGCCAAGAACAGCTGCGCCGCCGGCCATATCATATTTCATTTTTCCCAGGCCTTCTGCAGGTTTTAATGATATGCCTCCACTATCAAAGGTAATTGATTTACCTATAAGCGCCAGGGGCGCCCCTTTAGCTCCTCTGTATTCAAGCACTATAAATTTAGGAGGCTCCTTCGATCCATTCGCAACAGACAGATAAGCTCCCATGCCGAGCTTCTGCACATCCTTTTTCTCCAGAATTTTCACTGAAAGGTTTTTTCGTATTAGAGATAATGCAATATTTGCAAGATGCGTTGGGGTCATATCATTGGATGGGGTGTTTACTAAATCCCTCACAAAACACACCGAAGAGGCTATTGTCTTAGTCCAATGAAGCTCATCCTTAAGTCCTTTTGAAACTTTTGAAAGTACCAGTATAGCATCAATCGCCTTGTTATCCTTTTCCCCAATATACTTTTTAAAGGTATAAAGTCCCAGCAAGGACCCCTCGATGAAATAAGCTGGAGATATTCTAAGAGCTGATATAATGCCGGTGGACAGTGCGATCCTGCTCATTCCCATATCGCGCAAATACACTGCTGCCTTTCCACCAGCCTGTCTTACCTTCTCGGTTGAAATCTCATCTTTTTTACCAAGACCGACAAGCAGAATTCTTTCAGGTTTAATATTTTCAGGAGCGGGAATTAAAAGGACTTCATTCTGTTTACCATGGAATTCTTTTAAAAATGATTTTTTGATAAGTTTTAATGTAGTTGAATCAAGGCCAGCATAAAGCCCTGAATCCCCTTCTGTAAAGGGCAGAATCAGGGCCTCACAGACACAGTCTACTTCCTTGATATTTTCTATATAAATATTCATATATTCAATAGTATTTTTTTCTAAAGGATTATTTAATCTTAGCTTATTTTCAAAATAAATATCCACTGAATCAAGCTGGGCTGAAGATAACTCTTAGCTTGCTACAGAGAATATCCAGTTAAAAAAGAAATGAAAGCTAAAAACTAACCCGATAAAATCCGTTCAAATTGACAGAAAACTCTATTTAAGTAATTATTTATTATGCGTACCAATTACACAAACCCGTCTTTCACAAGAAAAGCAATACAAAAAGTGTATGGAACACCGTTCACAGACGGTAATAATGTTAAGCTTTTATGGAAAAATAAAGAATTATTCTATACCATATTCGACTCTGTTAAAAATGCAAGGGAGTTAATATGCCTTGAATTTTATATATTCCGCAATGATGAAACTGGAAACGAGCTGGCAGAAATCTTAAAACAAAAAGCATCTGAAGGCGTAAAGGTTTATATCCTTCATGACCACTTTGGCTCTTTCGGCACCCCCATAAAATTCTGGAAAAGTCTCAAAAAGGCAGGAATTTGTATAAGGGCATCGCATCCCTTTAAGTGGGCTTCGCCCTTTCAGTATGTTTATAGGGACCATAAAAAACTCATACTAATTGATGGGATTAAGGCTTTCACAGGCGGGCTGAATATTGCAAATGAATACAGGGGATATCACAGGTTCAAGAAAAAAGGAGGATGGAGAGATACAGGTATATTCCTTGAAGGTCCTATAGCAAAAAGACTTTTGGATATATTCAAAGAAAGCTGGAAGATATGGAAAGGTACTTCCGTCCATTTCACCAAAAATGTGGAACAGCTAGCAGGTGGTCTTCCTGTGCTTCCGATATTCACAAGTTCTGCTAAAGGAAGAAGGAGGATGAGGAAGTTGCTATATTACAGCATCAACCAGTCTCGAAAAAGCATTTACCTGACAACAGCTTATTTTACTCCGAGTATAAGAATGCTTCAGGTGCTTGAAAACGCAGTATCAAGGGGAGTGGATGTAAAATTGCTTTTACCAGGTAAATCAGATGTATTAGCAGCACATTATGCAGGCAGGGCTTTTTTCACAAAGCTTCTTAAAGCAGGTGTTGAGATATATAATTACGAAGGAGAAATACTCCATGCAAAAACTGCTGTCTTTGATGAAATGTGGAGTATAATAGGCTCGTCAAACCTTGATTTCCAGTCACTCAGGAGAAACGATGAAGGCAACGTTGGTATAATAGACACAGGTTTTGGCAAGCAGATGACAGAAATTTTCACTGAAGACTTAAACCAGTCAAAAAAAATAACTCTTGACATATGGCTTAAGCGTCCATTTCTTGAAAAGATCAAGGAAAAATTCTTCGCGATGTTCAGGAGAAGGCTCTGAAGGAAAGCAAAAGGAATAACCAGTAGGTAGGATAAGGTAAAATAACACAAACAAAAATGCTTGTAATTATTGAAACAAGCTGATACACTTGTATTAGAAGAATGGAATCAAAAATCTTTACGGTAATCGTTGGTGATTTGATGAGCTCTCGTGATAGCTTAGACCGAGAACAGCTATCTCATAAAATTCGTTTGATAATCGGTCACCTTTCCATAGAATTCCGAAAGGAATTCTATGCTCCTCTTACTCTAACGCGGGGGATAGATGAGCTATCAGGGGTGTTCAAACGACCCAATATGAGCTATCGAATTTGTAGGCTTTTAAATGAGGGAGTATATCCTCACCTATTTCGTTTTGCTGTTGTTAGAGGCCCTTTGGATATTGCCATTAGCTCCAGGGATGCAAGGAAGATGGATGGCCCTGCCTTTCATAAAGCAGCTGATTTGATCCAACGAGCTAAGAAGGAAAATCTCTACTATTGTTTTAATTTAGTATCTCAATTTGCAGAACTCGATTCATGTCTAAACGAACTGGCAAACCTCCTTCACATTATACGTAGTGGTTGGAGTAACCATCAGCACCGCGTGGTGCAATTATACGAAAAACTTGGAAAACAGAAGGCAGTGGCAGATGAACTTGGCGTAACACAACAGGCAATATCTGACGCACTTCGACAAGCTCATTGGAAGGAATTAAAGCGAGTAGAAAATATGATCGGTGAAATTTTAAAGAAATGTAGTTAACAAGTGATATCGCTTGTAAATAATAATACAAACTACCAATCTTGTTAGAGAGATAATGAAAATGAATATTAAATTTAATATAGATATCTTGCAATTTGTAATTATCGTAATGGGCTATATTATCACTATTGCTACAAGTGGTTTGATTGTCCGTCATTTTACAGGTAGTGACAGACGCGAAACATCAAGCACAGATTCTGAGGGACAAATTTCCCGAGCTAATTATGATGTCGGGGTAATTATCGGCAAGTGTGAAAACTTTCTGACAATCACTTTAATCTTGGCTAGTGCTTTTACAGGATTAGCTCTAATATTTACTGCAAAGTCCATCGTTAGAAGCGAAGAGATTAAAAGAGACCCTAAGTATTATCTGGGTGGAACTTTACTGAATTTTAGCTATTCAGTCTTAATGGCTTTTTTTATTCGCATTGTCCTAAGTGCTATTGACCACCCAATATAGACATATTGAAAGGGCTGAAAAGAGACAGGGGACTTGAGGAGGTAACCGCAAAAAGACTCTTTACAGGGAAAAAGGATTTAGAGGAGTTGTATCAAAAGGTATGTGAGTATTACGGCATATCAGAGCGCTTCAAAAGGGAAAAGGCGAGGAACGCTTAACGCGTGGAAGGGCACGAGAGGTATTCGTATATCTTGCAAAAGAACATGCTTCTGCATTGAACCGTGAGATAGCGGAAAAGGTAGCTGATATGAGTCCGTCTGGTGCAAGTCACCAGTATAAAAGAATCAAGTTGCTTGAAAACGACAAGAAACTGTCGAGGCAGTGGAGGAAGGATATCGAAATATGGAAAACCTCATTAACAAATGGCTCTTTGATCCAACTGCGAGAAAAATCTTTATTGCCCTGGTGGGCATCGTAATCATTAATATTTTATCCCGCATATTGAAACGGTATCTAAGCCATCATATAAAAGATACTAATATACGTTATCGGATGCGAAAAATTGTTTCTTTTATCGGATATCTGATCGTCATTTTATTTATATCTACTGTTTTCAGAGAACGCCTTAGAGACATTCATATAGCTATTGGTATTGCAGGCGCTGGAATCGCTTTCTCTCTGCAGGAGATCATAGTAAGTATTGCAGGATGGGTAGCTATCTCATTTGGTCATTTCTATAAACCCGGAGACCGTGTTCAATTGGGGGGGATACAAGGGGATGTTATTGATATAGGCATTTTACGCACCACTTTAATGGAATGCGGCGAATGGGTGAAAGCCGATCAGTATAATGGACGCATTGTGCGTATTGCCAATAGCTTTATATTCAAAGAACCGGTTTTTAATTATTCTTCTGACTTCCCTTTTCTTTGGGATGAAATTACCGTCCCCGTAAAATATGGTAGCGACCATCATCTGGCAAGAGAAATCCTTTATCGCATATTAAATGAGATAGTAGGAGACTATGTTATTTATGCAAAGAACGCATGGAGAGATATAGTAAAAAAGTACCTTATCGAAGCTGAAAGCGTAGACCCGATGGTTACGTTGATTGTTACCGATAATTGGATGGAATTCACCCTCAGATACGTTGTCGACTATAAAAAGCGCCGCTCAATAAAAGACAAGCTCTTTACTCGTATACTTGAAGAATTTGAGAAGACAAATGGACGAATTGTCATCGCATCAACAACGTTTCAGCTTGTTGAAGCACCTGTATTCGATGTCAGGATCACTAAGGAAATAAAATGACAACACCTTTTTGAGAGTCATAGAACATTTAAAACATAACTTATAAAATATCTCTGGCATAATAAAAAAGTAATTCATGAATTCGATAACACTTAAAAAAATTTTATTTGTAATTAATAAATGGCTGCAAAAAAAAGCCTCTTTAATAAATCACAGTGAGGTTATCAAAGATATTTACCTCGAAGTTGAAACATCCGCAGGATATTTCCTTATCTTAACTTTAGCAAACCTCATAGCTCTCGGTGGATTAATTACCAATAGCGCTCCTGTAATTATCGGTGCAATGCTTATTTCTCCCCTGATGGGACCTATACTAAACATTGGTTTTTCCTTCATAACAGGAGATAAATTTGTTTGGAGGAAGTCCATTAAAAAACTTACCGCAAGTGTGGCTTTAACACTTATTGTTGCAGCCATTGCAACTTATCTTTCGCCACTTAAAGATGTGACAAATGAGATTATCGCAAGGACAAGGCCAAATTTATACGATCTTGGGATTGCCTTTTTTGCCGGGTCTGCAGGTGCTGTTGCCATCTGTACTAAGAAAAACTATCTGACAATAGTTCCAGGCGTTGCTATAGCAACAGCTGTAATCCCTCCTCTAAGTGTCACAGGTTTTGGCATCGGAACCGGCAATTTTAATATACTGTTGGGTGGATTTTTTCTTTTCTTCACAAATTTTGTGGCTATCATTCTTTCTACCTGCATAGTTTTTTACTTATTCGGCTTCAGGCCGAGCATGATAACAGAAGAGGTCAAACAATTGAAGAGAAGAATTATCTTCCTTGCTTTTGTCCTTTTTGTCATATCTATCCCCTTAATCTACACGCTTCATAAGTCTATTTCGGAGGTAACGTTGAGGAATAATGTACAAAATATATTAGAGATGGAATTTAATAAAGAAGGATATTCTCATCTGTCTACATTCAACTACTTAAAGAAAAAAGATAGGAAACTTGAAATCAATGCCATTATCAACACAATAAGTTACATGAAAGAGTCGGAGATAAATAATGCTGAAAAAAATATAAAAGATTATCTTAAACGAGATATCAAACTATACTTAGAGCAGGTTAAAGTACAACCCGGAGGACTTGCAGAAGAAGTGGTAAAACCACCCTCACCAACTATAGCTCCACCCAAACCGCCTTCAGAGGTTATTAAAAGTTCAAGGGAAGGTGTTATGTCGGTTGTAAGACAATCCTCTGATAAGGTCGAAAAGATTATATCACCCTCAACAATAGCAGACTTTTATGTAGGTTTTCATGACAAAACATTTAAAGTTTCAATAGTATTGAGAATAAAAAGAGATAAACCTCTATCTGAGGAAGAGATACGGTGGTTAAAAAGAATATTTGCAACTGACCTTGATCTGCCTGTTGATCTCGAAGTAGAAACTACACCTTTTGTCCCTTTACTCGTCTTCAAAAAAGGAGAAACAATCCTGACCGATGAAATGAAAAATGCCCTTATGCCAATAAACGATGCATTCATTAAAGATAATAGTATCACTGTTATGGTAGAGGCATATCCTGAATCTTCTGTCACTTACAATAAAAGAATTAAGCTTGCAGAGGAAAGAGCAAAAGTTGTGAAAACTGTACTGGCCGAAGATTATAAAATTCCCGAATCCAATATTAATGTAGTTATACATAAGCGGAAAGCTGTAAAAATACCTACTGTTAAGGTATCCATCCTTATAGCCCAGGGGAGAACTTAGCAGAAGAGGATATATCTATCTCTTAGGTTTCCTGAATACCAGTTAACACGTTGATTTTCTCAAAAGGTCTTTAAAAGAGCGAGAAATAAAGCGTATTAAACAAATGCTACATCAAGTACCATCATTACCGCAAAACCAATCATAGCTCCTGCAGTTGCTAAATCAGTATTTCCTGCACGCTGAGATTCTGGAATGAGTTCCTCAATTACAACAAAAATCATGGCACCAGCAGCGAAAGACAGAGCATATGGTAGGATAGGCTGTGCAAAAATAATAGCCGTTGCACCAATAACACCTGCAATTGGTTCAACTATTGCGGATAACTGACCATACCAGAAACTTTTCAAACGAGACATACCCTCACGACGGAGAGGTATAGAAACTGCAAGACCTTCCGGAAAATTTTGAATCCCGATACCAATAGCTAATGCAACAGCTCCTGTTAACGAAGCAGAGGGGCCACCTGAAGCAATAGACCCAAAGGCAACTCCTACTGCAAGCCCCTCCGGGATGTTATGCAATGTTATCGCAAGAATAAGCAAAGTGCTCCTTTGCCAGCCCGTTTTAATTCCTTCAGCTTCTTCCATTGGGAAACCAAGGTGCAGATGAGGAAGTATTTTATCAATACCTCTCAAGAAGATACCTCCCAAAAGGAACCCT
>Ga0153916_10004244_pt1 | contig 10811 bp, 9 predicted proteins | sample Opewatmetagenome_FD_109642 | JGI IMG/M metagenome (GOLD analysis project Ga0153916, IMG submission 109642) | Freshwater wetland microbial communities from Ohio, USA - Open water 3 Core 3 Depth 4 metaG | ecosystem: Environmental > Aquatic > Freshwater > Wetlands | place: USA: Ohio, Lake Erie, Old...
ATCGCGTGGGCGACGGGGTTCAACGTTCGCGGCATCGTCGCTCCGTAAACAGACCGACCGTCGGTCCGTTCATCGGGAAGCCTACTTCTGGCTCGGGTGTCCGTCAAGGCATCCAAAGCAGTTACGGAAGCAGTTTCAGACCGAGGCGCTCGGTGCCATACCGATAGGAGGCGCAGATCGTCCTGGCCATGTGGCGCGAGGTGAACGAGACCTTCAGACAGCCGACGCCGGATCGCGCAGGCGGAGCACCAACAGGCCGAATCGACCCGGCTGCGTGATGAATACCCGCTCGCCTCTGATCGTCAGGTGGCCACCGATGCCGGTGATCAGCGGCGATGGGAAACGGACCCCGGGAGCGCCGTCCACCCCGGGGGACATCGATGTCGGCTGCTGTCCCGAGGTCCTTGACGAGTGAAACGGGCAACCCGATGAATCGTTAGGGCCGTGCGCTGTCGCCGGTCATCTGGTGACCGACGCCTCTGGGCAGCGCGTGTCGTCGCGGGCAGACTCGAACGGATCCGGGGCGTCGATACCCGGTTCACACCACGGCCCGACGAGAGCGCGTCTAACGTTGGCGAGACCGAGCCGCGAGACGGAGACGCAGCTTCCGCTCGACAGGAGTCGGACGCGATGAACGCTTGGGGGGCTTGGGTTCTCATCGGGATGGGCGTTGCAGGGATGGCCGCCCTTCTTCGGGGCCTCTACCTCCTCTGGGCGAGACGGGGCGTCGTCGGCGGGTCGTCGCGCTCATCATCGTCCTCGTCTTCACCCCGGTGTCGGGGCCGGCAGGGCGCTTGCTGAACCTCGCGTTCGGGGGCCCGCATCCCTGCGACGACGGCCGCACCTGATGCGCTCGAGACGGTGGCGCGCGAGCGACGGAGCGGCGCCAACAACCTGCTGGTGGGGTCGGGCCAGGCAGAGGCCGAACAGGTGGAGTTGGCGATCGGGTCGGCCGTTCGCGTCCGCTACGTGACATGGGCGTTCCTGGTCGGCAACTACACCTCGATCGACTACTGGTTCTACGCCGGGGATCGACTGCTCGTCCTCACCTACCTGGAAGGCCCAACGGGCAGCTTCCCGACAGAGAGTCCCGCCGATCTGAGCGCGATGGCGCAGTCGATCAGGCTTGAAGCGTGAACCGCGGCCGGCCGTCTGTCACGGCGATGGCCAGGGGCCGACAGCGGTCACGCGCCGCACGCGGCCGAATGCAGGGGCTGGACGCGGTAGATCGGACGTTCCACCGAAGCGGACGGCCCACCGGCGGCGACCCTCACCGTCAGGAACGGTTCGAGCCGGAACGCCTGTCGAGTCGGAGTCAGCTCGCCGTCGGATATTCGGAGGATGAACACCGGCCGTTCGCAGATGAGCGACGCGATCCGTCGCTCCCGGGTGACCCAGCCCTCGTAGACGATGTTGGTGTCGTCGACGACCAGCAGGTCGGGACGAAGCCCTTCGACCAGCTGCCCGTGCCACAGGGGCGTCGAGGCGTCCCAGTAGGAGAGGATCGCCGCATCCTGCGGGAGAGACGCGAAGACCGCGTCCACGTAGGCCTGGCCCGATCGATCGCCGCTCCGGTCGGATGCCGACCAGTTGAGCGCCCCGAGCCCGACCGCGAACACCAGGGCGGCCGCCCCCACGATCGCGCCTCCTTCGATGGGCGTGAACCGGCCGGCCCAGCGAGTCATCGCGTCGGCGACCCACTGAAGCGCGACGATCGCCCCAATCCCGAGCACGAGCCACGGCACGAGCAGGTAGTGCTCGAGGTGCAGGTAGTTCGCCCAGATGTAGACGCCGGTCAGCAGGAACGCACCACACAGCAGCCCGTACGCCGGCCGTCGAAGCACGAGCACGACGAGCCCGATGAAGCCTGCGATCGGCAGGATCGGGGTGGCCCGTGCCACGAGGAGTGACCACAGCGCCGGGAGTGACCCAACGAACTCGCCGGGGCCCTTCGGCGAAAGGAAATCGAACTGGGTGCGGAACTGCGTCCCTTCCACGAGCCAGAGGATGCTGTCGAGCGTGGTCGGGTGGTTGTAGCTGAGCGGAGGGGACTGGCTCGCGGCCAGCGGGATGTAGAGATAGACGGCCAGCCCGAGCACGGCGGCCCCCAGTCCGGGAAGCAGGATCCACGGCCTCGCCAGGATCTCGCGGCGCCCGGCCCACAGCACGAACAGTCCGACGAATGGCGCGAGAAACAAGGACAGCAGGTGGTTCCCGAGGGCGAGACCGACCAGCAACCCGCCGAGCACGAGGTCCGAGAGCGCGCGCCGTTCGGACCACACGAGGGCCCTGTGGAGGAGCAACGCGCCGAACAGCAGGTGGAGCGGGTTGACCTCGGAGACTGTCGCGGCGGCCCAGACGGTGCCGACGGCCCCGAGCGCCATCGCGCCAGCCCCGGCGATCACCGGGCGGACGCCGAGCCGGATCCCGATCAGCGTGACCGTGCTCAGCGTCGCACTCACGAAGACGGCCGACAGGAGGTTCGCTCGGAAGGCGATCGACCCGATCGGGATGAGCTGCGCGAGCCAGGCGATCAGGACGTAGGTGGGGTACCCCGTCGGGTGCGCGACACCCAGGACGTGCGGCACGGTCTGCATCTCGCCCCAGTCGCCGAACGCGATGCCGGGCATGAGCGTCCGGAGGTAGACAACGAATGCGACGCCGCCAACGGTCGCGGCGAACGGCCAGGCCGGGCGAGTGGCGCGAGCGTCGGCGATGGCCATCAGCGCATGGTATTCGGGGAGGCGTTGCGACCGGCGTTGCAGCCGGCGGTTGACCCCGGCCGGTGCGCGGACGCATCATCTGCGACTGGGACGATCGTAACGGCGCGAGTAGCTCATTCGTTATCGGTGCGTCAGTCCGGCCCTCGGCCACACTGGCATGCCAACCGCCCGGCGACCCGTCGTCGGCCATAGAGGCAGGCGATGACAGACGTCCCTCTGTTTCGCACAAGGAGTCGCACGGTCCTCATCATCGAGGACGATTCGGCGAACCGCCAGCTCCTGGCGAGCATGCTCACGCGTGAGCGCTACACGGTCCGCACGGCAGCCGATGGCGAGAGCGGCCTGATCGCCGCACTCGATCCCGACCTCGACCTGATCCTCCTCGACATCGGCCTGCCGAAGATGGACGGCCTCGAGGTCACCCGCCGGCTCCGGCTCGATCGCCGCGCGAGAATGGTCCCGATCATCCTGCTGACCGGCCGCTCCGGCGTCGACGAGATGGTCCTGGGCCTCGACGCCGGCGCCGATGACTTCGTGTCGAAGCCGTTCCAGCGCCCCGAGCTGCTGGCCCGGATCCGGAGCGCCATCCGGATGCGCGAAGCCATCCTCGGGATGGAGTCCGCGCAGGCGGTGGTGGCCGCGCTGGCCAACGCCGTCGAGGCCAAGGACGTCACGACCGAGCAGCACTGCCAGCGAATGGCCGGGCTGGCGGCCGAGCTCGGCGAGAAGGTCGGCTTGACCGACGAGGAGCTCGAGGGGCTGGTCTACGGCGCCCTGCTCCATGACGTCGGCAAGATCGGCGTGCCCGAGGGCATCCTGACCAAGCCAGGGCCGTTGTCGCCCGAGGAATGGACCGTGCTCCGGCGCCACCCGGAGATCGGGGAGCGGATCTGCCAGCCGCTCGGGCTGTCCCGCTCCTTCGTCTCGATCGTTCGCCACCACCACGAGCGTTGGGACGGGTTCGGCTATCCAGACCGGATCGCCGGAAAGGCGATCCCGCAGGGCGCCAGGATCGTGGGGCTGGTGGACGCGTTCGATGCGATGACCCACGACCGGCCATACCGCGGCGCGCTCTCGCTCGACGTCGCGATGGAGGAGATCCGCACGGGAGCGGGTCGCCAGTTCGATCCGGAGCTCTCACCGGCGTTCCTCGGGATTCTCGAGGCCACGACCGTCAGGCCGAACTGATCTCGGGAGACCAATGATGCAAGCCCTGATCTATCTCGCCGAGGGGCTGTTCCTCGTCCTGTTCCTGGCCACGCTTCGCGAGTTCGTCCGGCGCCGGGATCCGGTCAGCCGCGATCTCGCGCTCGTGTTCAGTCCGCTCGCCCTGATCTTCGCGGCGGAGGCCTGGAGGGCGGTGACCGACTCGATGCCCCCCGTCGTGGCCGTCGTTCTGATCGGCCTGCTGCTGCTCCAGCCGTACTTCCTGCTCCACCTCGTCTCGCTCGTCCGCGTCGTGCCGCGACAGGCGCTCTGGCTCGCGCTCCTGCTGGCGGTCGGCAGCGTGCCGGCGATCCTTCTCACCCAGAGCCTGACCGGATCGACCGGTTCGAGCTCGTCGACGGCGCCGGCGTCGCCGGTCACGTTGGCCGTCGTGGCCGCCTTCGTCGCGGTCGAAGGCGCGGCCGCGGTGTATCTGCTGCTGGAGGCGCTCCGACGCGAGGGGCCGGTGGCAATCCGAATGTGGCTCGCGGCGCTGTCGACGGTCGTCTTCGCTGTCGCGTTGCTGACGTCAAGCGTCGCGTCTGTCGCCCAGACCCCACCCGACGTGTCGCGAGGCATCACCTCTCTCCTTGCCCTCGTCGCCGGGCTCGGGTACTTCCTGGCGTTCCTGACGCCGGGCCCCGTGCGACGCGTCTGGCAGGCGCGAACCACGGTCGAGTACACGCGTCAGCTGATCGCGGGCTCGAGCGAATCCGTCGACCTGATCTGGCGGGGCTTCACCCAGCTGGCGGTCAGGATGCAGGGCGGCTCTGCGGTGATGATCACCGGCACCCAGCCGGGTGCCGCGACGATCGTGGCCTCGACCGGGCTCGACCTGGAGCCAGGCGCCGTGGAGGTCGCCTGGGACGACCTCGAGTCGGTCGTCGCGGTGGCTCGATCCGGCTGGGACGTCCCAGCCGACGAGGTCGGGCCGATCCGGCACTACCTCGCCGACGCCACCAGGGTCCGGTTCGTGTCGGTCGTTCCGATCGACGTTCCGCACAGTGACGAGACCGCGGTCATGGTGCTCCTGTCCACGCACCGGACCCTGTTCCACAGCTCGGACTTCGAGTTGCTGCGGGCGCTCGGCGCGCAGACCGCCATCGTCGCCGAGCGGCGTTCGGTGATGGCCGAGCAGGAAGCGTTGACCGAGCGTCTCGAGTCGACGGTGGAGGCGTTGCGCTCGGCAAGCGCGGCCAAGAGCGACTTCGTGGCCTCCATGAGCCACGAGTTCCGGACGCCGCTGAGCGCGATCCTCGGGTTCAGCGAGCTGATGGGCGGCGAGCCGCGCGACGGCGACCGGGTCACCGTGCCCGTCGAGTGGGTCGACCACATCCACCGCGGCGGACAGCATCTCCTCGCCCTGGTCAACGACGTGCTCGACCTGGCCAGGGTCGAGGCGGGACGGCTCGACCTCCGGCCGGAGGCGATCGAGGTCGCCTCGGCCGTGACCGAGGCCGTCAACGGCCTGCGCCCGTTGGCTGACCGGAAGGGGATCCGGATCGAGACCGGCGTGTCGCTCCTGACCGTGGTCGCCGATCGAGGCCGGTTCCGCCAGATCCTCTACAACCTGGTCTCCAACGCGATCAAGTACACACCGGATGGCGGCCACATCCGCGTCGCCGCCAGTCAGCGCGACGGGGAGATCCGTGTCTCGGTGGCCGACAACGGCGTCGGCATCGACCCGAAGGACCACGAGAACGTGTTCGAGGAATTCCGTCAGGTCGGCGATCCGGCCGATCGGCAGCCAGGGACCGGGCTCGGCCTGGCGGTCACGAAGCGCCTGGCCGAGGCGCATGACGGGCGAATCGAGCTGGTCTCAGCCATGGGACAGGGAAGCACGTTCACCCTGGTCCTGCCCGCCCTCCCCGACAGCGAACTTGCGGCCAGGCCGGAGACGATCGCTCCGCGAGCGGCGGTCGAGGCCATCCCCTCCATGGCCACCGCGGGAGACGTGCTGGTGATCGAGGATGACCCGAGCGCGGTTCGCCTGCTTCGCGAGTACCTGGAGGCGGCCGGCTACCGGGTCCGCGTCGCGGCAACGGGTGAGAGCGGCCTCGCTTCGGTCGCCGAGCGAAAGCCGGCAGCGATCGTCCTCGACGTCCTGCTGCCGGGTATCGATGGCTGGGAGGTGCTCCGTCGTCTCAAGGCGGACGATCGGGCCCATGACATTCCCGTGATCATCGTGACGGTCGTCGAGGAGCGGGAGGTCGGCCTGGCCCTCGGCGCCGTCGACTATCTGGTCAAGCCGATCCATCGCGACGCCCTGCTCAACTGCCTGGCCCGCTACGTGGCCACGGGCACGGACGCCGGGCAACTCAGGCGCGTGCTGGTGGTCGATGACGAAGCGGCGGCGCTCGCGCTCATCCGCGCGGCGCTCGAGCCCGAGGGCTACGAGGTCGTGACCGCGCAAGGCGGTCGCGCCGCGCTCGAGTGGGCCCGCGGCGGCCAGCTCGTCGATCTGGTCGTCTGCGACCTGGTGATGCCCGAGATCGACGGCTTCGAGGTGATCGCGGCGCTCAAGCGCGATCGGCGAACGGCGATGGTCCCGATCGTCGTGTGCACGGCGCACGACCTGACGGCCGAGCAGAAGGCGCGGCTGAACGGACAGATCCTTGGAATCGTGGCCAAGGGCCAGGACGCCCGGGTCGGGCTGCTCGACTGGCTGAGTCGATCGGCGCCAACCCTGCTCAACTGATGGTGGCCGAGCGGGTCGTGCTCGTGGTCGAGGACGAGGAGCCGAACCGGGCGCTGCTCCGGGCCGTTCTGTCGCGCGCCTCCGACGAGCGCCTGCGCGGTGTGGTCCTGCTCGAGGCCGGCGACCTGGCGAGCGCCCGCGATGTCCTTGCAACCCGACACGTCGACCTCGTCCTGCTCGACGTCCGGTTGCCCGACGGCAACGGCCTCAGCCTGATCCCGAACGTGGCCGATCGGACGGGCGAGACGCCGAACTTCGTGGTCCTGAGCGCGAGCGTGCTGCCGACAGACCGGGCCGTGGCGCTGGCGACGGGCGCCGCCGGCTTCCTGGCCAAGCCCTACCGTCCGTCCGACCTGATCGAGGCGGTCGCGGACCTGCTGCCGGCGGAGGGTTGAGCCGAGCGAGGGCCATCGCCGACCGTCTACGATGGCGTCCTCGTGTCCGATGTGAGGGGGGATGAGCGAACCCGCGCCTGAGCCTGAGCCTGTCGACGACCCGCCACCGGTCAGGTGGACGGTCCCGGCCTCCGTTGCCGAGGTCCCGGGCGCTCCGGGTCTCGTATTCGCCGACATCTCGTCGCGCCTGGTTGCCTTCATCGTCGACGCGGCGATCGTCGGGATCGCCGGCGCCGCCCTGTTGATGGCCCTCGGCTTCGGCGAGCGCATCGACACGGCGACGTCGAGCTACGTCTGGGTCTCGGGCTGGACCGCCAACATCGCCTTCGCCCTCGTCGGGGCGGTCTACTTCGTGTTCTTCTGGACCGGCGGCCGGCGAGCGACGATCGGCCAGCGCGCCTTCGACATCCAGGTCGGCAACGCCTTCGACGGGCGGCCACTCACGCTCAGCCAGGCGGCACGGCGCTGGCTCGGGTATGGCAGCTTCCTCGGACTCCTGGCGATCGTGTCGGCCCTCCGCGGCTTCGACTCGCTGGCACAGCTCGTCTGGATCCTGGTCCTGCTGGCGACGGCCACCCGCAGCCCCACCAGGCAGGGGTTGCACGATCGGTTCGCGATTTCGGCGCTCGTGCGACCCGCGAATCGCGCGTCCGGTGGACCGGCCATGGCCTGCCTGATCATCGTGATCATGCTTGCCTTGCTGGTCGTCGTCGGCCTCGTCGCGTTGATCTACCTTGGCCGCCAGGTCGGCCCGCTCACGCCGCCACCGGGCACCACGATCTGAGTCTGCCCCCGCTGCCCGATACACTGGGCCGGTGACCGGCTCCGACGACCGCGCGCCAGCCCTCGACATGGACCCCGACCACTTCCGGGCCGCGGCGCACGCCGTGGTCGACCTGATGGCCGACTATCTCCAGACGATCGAATCGCGGGCGGTCTTCCCGGCGATCGAGCCCGGTTCGCTCCGCCCGTTGTTTCCTGCCTCGGCGCCCGAGGCACCCGAGCCGCTCGAGGCGATCCTGGCCGACTACCGGCGCCTGGTCGAGCCCAACGCGACGCACTGGCAGCATCCCGGCTTCCTCGCCTATTTCGCGACGACCGCCTCGGGTCCCGGAATCCTCGGGGAGATGCTCACCGCGGCACTGGGCCAGAACGCAATGCTCTGGCGGACCTCGCCGATCGGGACCGAGCTGGAGGAGGTTGTCGTCGATTGGCTGCGCCAGGCGCTCGGGCTGCCCGACGGGTTCGACGGCCTCCTTACCGACACCGCCTCGACCTCGACGCTCATCGCCCTCGCCGCAGCGCGCGAGGCCTGCGGCGCGGAGGTCTCGGCGCGGGGGCTGGCCGGTCGCAACGACCTGGGTGGTGGTCTCCGGGTCTATGCCTCTGCCGAAGCCCACAGCTCCGTGGAGAAGGCGTGCATGACGCTGGGGCTCGGGCGGGCGTCGCTCGTGCGGATCCCGGTCAACGAGCGGTTCGAGATGCGGCCGGACGCCCTGGCCGCGGCGGTCGCGACCGACCGTGCCGCCGGCCTCCGGCCGATCGCCATCGTCGCCACGGTCGGGACCACGTCATCGACCTCCGTCGATCCGGTCGCGGCGGCGGCGGAGGTGGCCGAGCGCGAGAGCCTCTGGCTGCATGTCGACGCCGCCTATGCCGGGGTGGTTGCGCTGCTGCCCGATCGTCGGGCGCCGTTCGCCGGCTGGGAACGCGCTGACTCGATCGTGGTCAATCCGCACAAGTGGCTGTTCACTCCACTCGACGCGTCGCTCCTGCTCACGCGCAGGATGGAGGCGCTGCGGGCGGCGTTCAGCCTCGTTCCGGAGTATCTGCGAACCCTGGACCGTTCCGCTCCGGTCCGTGACTACAACGAGTACACCCCGCAGCTCGGCCGCCGGTTTCGAGCGCTCAAGTTGTGGATCCAGCTGCGCTGGTTCGGCATCGAGGGGCTGCGCCGGCGGATCGAGCGCCATCTCGAGCTGGCCGCCGAGCTTGCCACGGCGGTCGAGGCCGATCCCGACTGGGAGCTCCTGGCGCCGGTCCGGTTCTCCACGGTCTGTTTCCGCTGGCGACCGGCCGCTGTCGCGGCTCGGGCCGACGAGCCCGCGATCGCCGAGCGCCTGGACCGGGCGAACGCCGCGATCATGGACGCCGTCAACCGCGGCGGAGAGGTCTTCCTGTCGCATACCCGGTTGGCCGGTCGGTTCACGATCCGGGTGGCCGTCGGCAACCTGCGAACCGAGGCGCGCCACGTCGATCGAGCCTGGACGTTGTTGCGGGCGGCGGCCGCCGGTCAGACGGTCTAGCGATGGTGCCGGCCCTGCGACCCGCCCTGGCCGACCGGCTGGCCGACGCCTGCGGCCGGCTCGAGGCCTTCGAGCCCGGCGACGCATTCGACCCGCGCGTCCCGGCGGCGCTGGTCGCCGCCGGTTTCCACCTGTTGCCGGTTCCCGCCGGCGCGGGCGGGCTCGGTGCCACGATGAGCGAGGCGGCCGACGTGCTCGCAACGCTCGGGGCGCTGGACGGCTCCGCGGCGCTCGGGTTCGCGATGCACGTGCACTCGGTCGGGTCGATCGCCGACTCGGCGGCCTGGCCGGGGGCGCCGCGCGACCGCCTGTACCGCGCGATCGTGGACGGCGGCGCGCTCGTCAACAACGCCTCGACCGAGGAGGGTGGCGGCTCGCCGGCACGAGGCGCGATCCCCGGGACGATCGCCCGGCGAGATGCCGCGGGCGACGGCTGGAGGCTGACCGGCGAGAAGACCTGGACCACCTGGCTGCCGGCCCTGCGCTTCGCGTTCGTGAGCGCCCGAATCGACGAGGGTGACGGCACGGCCGGTTACGGCTTGGCGCCGGCGGTCGGGATCTTTCTCGTCGACCTCGACGGCGAAGGCATCGAGCGCCGGCCCGGGTTCGAGGCCATGGGGATGCGCGGCTCGGCGTCCGGCCGTCTCGTCCTGGCCGATGTCCACGTGCCGGCCGACGCGCTGGTCAGCCGGCGCCTTGCCGTCGAGCCAGATCCGCGAGGTGCGGCACCTGGGGCTTGGTTCGCGATGGCCGTGGCCGCGACGTACCTCGGGGTCGGTGAGGGCGCCCGGCGGACCGTGGCGCGGTGGGCCCTCGATCGGCGGCCGGGCGACGGCTCCACGGCGGTCGCCGAGATCCCGAGCGTCCAGCTCCGGCTGGGCCGGCTGGACGCGGCGCTCCGGGCGGCGCGCATTGTCCTGTTCGACGCGACCCGGCGCTGGGAAGCCGCCGCAGGGGACCAGGCCGGCAGGGCTCGCCTGGCCCCGGATCTGGCGCTGGCCAAGGTCACGGCGACCAACGCCGCCGTGAGCGCGACCGACGAGGCGATGCGGATCGCCGGCGGACCGGGTTTCCTTTCCGGTCGGCTGGAGCGCGCCTTCCGTGACGCCAGGGCCGGGCTGATCAACCCGCCGCTCGACGATGTCGCCCTCGCCGGCTTCGGTCGGGCGGTGCTCGAGGCGGAGCGATGAGCGATCGAGACGGGCCCGGCCGCCCGACGCCCGGACCGCCATACCCGGCCGCCTTCCACGTGGGCGCCGGTCACATGATCGTGCACGGCAACCGCGCCTTCGTCGAGGCGTTCGGGCAGGGCAGCATCGGCCAGCCGGCGCGCGAGGCGCTGCTCGACCTGCCGCCGGCCGCTTTCGAGCTGATGGACCTGGTCTACCGCAGCGGCAGGCCCCTGGCCTGCCGGATCACGACGCCCGCCGGCGAGCGGCGGCTGGTCGTGGCGGCTCGACGCGATCCGGAGACCGGCGAGACC
>Ga0153916_10004245_pt1 | contig 10810 bp, 16 predicted proteins | sample Opewatmetagenome_FD_109642 | JGI IMG/M metagenome (GOLD analysis project Ga0153916, IMG submission 109642) | Freshwater wetland microbial communities from Ohio, USA - Open water 3 Core 3 Depth 4 metaG | ecosystem: Environmental > Aquatic > Freshwater > Wetlands | place: USA: Ohio, Lake Erie...
AGACGCGGGTCAAGTTCGGGGCGGCTGACGTCCTGCTCAAGCCGGCGCTGCCGGGCACCGGCATCATTGCCGGTGGCAGCGTGCGGGCGGTGCTCGAGGTGGCCGGCGTCAAAGACATTTTGACGAAGTCCCTCGGCAGCGCCAACAAGATCAATGTGGCCAAGGCGACAATGATTGCCCTCGCCGGGCTGAAGAACCCGGAAGAAGAGCGCAACAAGCGCAAGGGCATCCAGTCGCCGCAGCCGGCAGCGGGAGCAGCAACCGGTGGCTAAGATCGCGATCACACAGACCAAGAGCGGCATCGGCTATCCGGAGGACCAGAAGCGAACGCTCAAGGCCCTCGGGCTGAAGCGGATGCACCAGACGGTCGTCCACGAAGACTCCGCGTCACTGCGGGGTATGATCAACAAGGTCAGGCACCTGGTGACCGTGGAGGCGAAAAGTTGAAACAGAATGACCTGCGGCCGGCGCCTGGCTCGAAGCGACCGAGCAAGCGGGTTGGCCGGGGCAACTCGAGCGGACACGGCACCTATTCCGGACGCGGCCAGAAGGGCCAGAAGGCGCGCGCCGGCGCCATCATGCGGCCCGGCTTCGAGGGCGGCCAACTCCCGCTGATCAAACGCCTGCCCAAGATGCGCGGCTTCAATAACCCCTTTCGCGTCGAGTACAGCGTGGTCAACGTTGGCCGGCTGAATGCGTTCGAGGCCGGCAGCGAAGTGGCCCCCGAAGCGCTCCAGAAGGCCGGCTTCATCGGCTCGGCCCGCCGCCCGGTCAAGGTCCTCGCCGAGGGCGAGCTTGACCGTGCCCTGACCGTGAAGGCGCACAAGTTCTCGGCGGCCGCCCGGGCCAAGATCGAGGCCGCCGGCGGCAAAGCGGAGGAAATCACCAATGCAGGCGACGAAAGGGCCGACTAGACCGCGCCTGATCCAGGCGATGATCGATGCCTTCCGCTTGCCGGACCTCCGGAAGCGGATACTCATTACTTTTGGCATCATCGTCCTGTCGCGCTTTATCGCTCACATACCGCTGCCCGGCGTGGACACGACGGCGCTGCACAACCTGTTCCAGAACAACGCGCTGCTCGGCATGCTGGACATGTTCAGCGGCGGCGCCATGCGTAACTTCAGCGTGGCCGCGATGGGCGTCTATCCCTACATCACGGCCTCCATTGTCATTCAGTTGCTCATTCCGGTCATCCCGTACCTGCAGAACCTCAGCCAGGAAGGCGAGGCCGGGCAGGCCCGGATGAACCGCATCACGCACTGGCTGACCGTCCCGATGGCCGGCCTGTCCGGATGGGGCCAACTCGCCCTGCTCCAGCGCGCCGGCATCGTCGGCAGCACCACCCCGCTGGCGACGGTCTCGATGATCATGGCCCTCATCGCCGGCACCATCTTCCTGGTCTGGCTCGGCGAGCTGATCACGGAGTACGGCATCGGCAACGGGGTCTCGATCATCATTTTCGCCGGCATCGTCGCCGGTTACCCGCAGCTTGTCCAGAGCGGCCTCCTGTCCGGCAGCGCGGTCAGCGGGACAATTGCCTATGGGCTGATCAGCATCGCTACCGTGGTGGCCATCGTGATCTTCACGGAAGCGCACCGCCGCGTGCCAGTGCAGTATGCCAAGACGGTGTTCCGGGGTGGCCGGATGTACCGGCAGTCCGGCGCCACCCATATCCCGCTGCGGGTCAACGCCGCCGGCATGATCCCGCTCATCTTCGCCATGTCCATCGTCCTCTTCCCGGGGGTCATCGCCAGCTACTTCCAACCGGCGGTCGGCCAGCCGGCGAATGCGGCGACCTGGATCGTCAACAATCTCACCCCGAATGCGCTGGGGCCGATTGCCGGCATCTACTGGGGCTCGTATTTCCTGCTGTGCATCGGCTTCACCTTCTTCTATACCTGGGTCATCTTCCAGCAGCAGGACCTGCCGGGCACGTTGCAGAAGCAAGGCGGCTTCGTTCCCGGTGTGCGGCCGGGCAAGCACACCGCTGATTTCTTTAACCACGTCATCAACCGCATCACCTGGGCCGGGGCGCTTTACCTCGGCATCATTGCGGTGATGCCTTTCCTCGCCCGCGAGATCACCAACGTCCAGGCCATCCAGCTCTCCAGCACCGGGCTGCTGATCGTGGTCGGCGTGGTGCTGGACACGATGAAGCAGATGGAAGCCCAGTTGGTGATGCGCCGGTACGAAGGGTTCATCAAGTAGCCGCCGGGCGGGGAGCTGAGGAGAACGATTGGCTAACCTGAATATTGTCTTTCTCGGTGCGCCGGGGGCCGGCAAGGGGACCCAGGCGGCCAGAGTGGCCGCCGAGATGGGACTGGCGCACGTGGCCACCGGGGACCTGTTCCGCCAGGTCTTGAAGCAGGATACCGAGGTGTCCCGCCTGGCGCGGCCGTACATCGAGGGGGGCAAGCTCGTCCCGGACGAGATCACGGTGAAGATGGTGATCGACCGTCTGGCGGCGCCGGACACGGCCGCCGGAGTCATCTTTGATGGCTTTCCGCGTAATGTGAAGCAGGCGGAGGCGCTCGACAAGGCGCTGGCGCCTCTCGGCAAGAAGGTCGACCGCGTGGTCTACATCAAGGTCAGTGAGCAAGAGCTGCTCGAGCGGCTGAGCGGGCGGTGGATCTGCCGGCAGTGCCAGACGCCCTACCATGAACGGTACTCGCCCCCGAAGGTGGCCGGCAAGTGCGACAAGTGCGGCGGCGAGCTGTACCAGCGCACTGATGACAAGCCGGAGACCATCAGGAAGCGCTTGGTCGTCTTCCGGGAGGAGACCGCTCCGCTGATCGACTACTACACGCGGTCTGGTAAGCTCCTCGAGGTGGATGGAGAGGGGACGGAGGACGAGATCGAGGGCCGCATCAGCACCGCCCTGCGCGAGCCGGCGGCGAAGCGGCGCTAGGATATGGGCATCATCGTCAAGTCAGAACCGGAAATCGCCATCATGCGGCAGGCAGGCAGGATCGTAGCGCAGGTGCTGGAAGTGCTCAAGAGCCAGGTGAAAGCCGGCGTGACCACCGAGGAGCTGGACGCCATCGCCCTCCGCGAGGTGCGGCAGCGGGGCGCCGAGCCTTCCTTCTACCATTACCGCGGCTATCCGGCCAACATCTGCGTCTCGATAAACGAGGAGATCGTGCACGGCATCCCGGACCGGCGTGTCCTCAAGGAAGGGGACGTTGTCTCGATCGATTTCGGGTGCGTCTACAAGGGCTTCCAGGGAGACTCGGCGCTCACGGTGGGTCTCGGCCGGCTGCCGGCAAAGGCGCGCGAGCTGATCGAGACGACCGCCGGTGCGCTGCAGGCGGGCATCGCCGCGGCGCGTGCCGGCAAGCACCTGGGCGATGTTGGCTACGCCGTCCAGCAGCACGTGGAGTCCCGCGGGTTCACTGTGATCCGCGAGTACACCGGCCACGGCATCGGCCGGGACATGCACGAGGACCCGCAGATACCCAATTTCGGGGCGCCCGGACAAGGGCCGCTGCTGCGCAAGGGTATGACCCTGGCGCTCGAGCCGATGGTCAGCACGGGCGACTGGCGCACCAGAGTTGGCAGCAATCATTGGACGGTCTATACTATGGATGGCAGTCTGGCCGCTCACTTCGAGCACACCATCGCCATCACCGATGATTCTCCCGAGGTGCTGACGGCCTTATAGTCGAAAGCTATGGCAAAGAAAGAGACAATTGAAGTAGAGGGGGTTGTCACCGAGTCCTTGCCCAATGCGATGTTCCGCGTGGACTTGCCCAACCAGCACCGGGTCCTCGCGCACATCTCAGGCAAGATAAGACTGCACTATATCAAGATCCTGCCGGGTGACCGAGTGCTCGTCGAGCTGTCACCGTATGATCTCAAGCGGGGCAGGATCACCTACCGCTTCAAGTGACAGGTACGGCGATGAAAGTAAGAGCTTCCGTCAAACCAAGGTGTGACAAATGCAAGGTGATCCGGCGGCGCGGCGTCGTCCGGGTGATCTGCTCCAATCCAAAGCACAAGCAGAGGCAGGGATAGGCCAGGAGGCGAGTCATGGCACGTATTGCCGGGGTTGACATTCCCCGCAACAAGCACATTGGGATAGCGCTGCGCTACATCTACGGCATCGGGCCGACCAACAGCCTGCAGATCCTGGCCCAGGCCGGCATCAACCCGGACGTCAAGTCCGACGACCTCAGCGAGGCCGAGGTCAACCGCCTGCGCGAGATCATCGACCGCAACTTCAAAGTCGAGGGCGAGCTGCGGCGGGAGATCAATCAGAACATCAAGCGTCTCATGGAGATCGGCTCGTACCGCGGCATCCGGCACCGGCGGAACCTGCCCTCACGCGGACAGCGCACGCGGACCAATGCCCGCACGCAGCGCGGCGCCAAGAAGACGGTGGCTGGGCGCGGCAAGAAGCGCGGCATGTCCAAGAAGTAACCCCTGAATTGAGATAGGAGACACTATGCCAGAAAAGAAGAAGCCCAGGGGCAAGCGAGTCGAACGTAAGGGCGTTAGCACGGGGCGGGCGTACATCCAGTCCAGCTTTAACAACACGCTGGTCACGCTCACCGACCCGCGCGGCAACGTGCTGTCCTGGGGCAGCTCGGGGACGGCCGGTTTCAAGGGCTCCCGCAAGGGGACCCCGTACGCCGCCCAGATGGCTGCCCGGGATGCCGCCCGTAAGGCGATGGAGCACGGCCTGCACCAGGTGGAGATCTTCGTCAAGGGCCCCGGCTCGGGACGGGAAGCGGCCATCCGCTCCTTGCAGAACTCCGGGCTCTTCATCACCAGCATTACCGACGTCACCCCCATCCCGCACAACGGCTGCCGTCCGCCGAAGCGAAGGAGGGTGTAGGGAGAAACATGGCGAGATACACGGGCGCCGTCTGCCGGTTATGCCGCCGCAGCGGAGACAAGCTTTTCCTGAAGGGCATGAAGTGCTACACCAAGTGCACGCTCGACCGCCGTCCGCGGCCGCCGGGGATGCACATCCGCCGGCGCGGCAAGGTCACCGACCGCGGGCTGCAGCTCCGCGAGAAGCAGAAGGCGCGCTACGTCTACGGGCTGCTTGAGCGCCAGTTCCGCGAGATCTTCGAAGAGGCGGCGCGCGCCAAGGGCGTCACCGGCGATACGCTCCAGATTCTGATGGAGAGACGGCTGGACAACGTTGTCTACCGCCTGGGCTTTGCTGAGTCACGCCAGCAGGCCCGCCAGCTGGTGTGCCACGGCCACATCATGCTAAACGACCATCCGGCCGACATTCCGTCGCTCGTGATAAGAGAAGGCGACACGGTGGCCTGGAAGCCGAACAAGACCAAGACTGAGTACTACAAGACGCTCGTCGAGACCATCAAGGGGAAGTCGCTCCCCGGCTGGCTGTCCCTGGACCGGCAGACCCTGGTCGGCCGGATCGTGTCCATGCCTACACCGGAGGACATCGGCGCCAAGTACGAGGTGAAGGCCATCGTCGAGTACTACAGCCGGTAAGGAGGGGGGATGTTGGCGGAGCTCACCAAGACTAAGGTCGAGACAGTCGAGACCAAGGACAACTTCGGCCGGTTCTCCATGGAGCCGGTCGAGAAGGGTTTCAGCGTCACGCTGGGCAACGCGCTGCGGCGTGTGCTGCTGGGCCAGCTCATCGGCGCGGCGGTGATCAGGGTCAAGATCGAGGGTATTCAGCACGAGTTCTCGGTCATTCCGCACGTCAAAGAGGATACGACCGAGTTCTTGCTCAACGTCAAGGCGCTGCGCATCAAGCCCGTCAGCGGGCAGGCCGGCCGCCTCCTCCTCGAGGTCGAGGGCGAGAAGCGGGTCACCGCGGCCGATATCAAGCCCTCGTCCGACTTCGAGATTGCCAACCCTGACCTGTACCTGGCCAATCTCGATTCACCGGACGCCCGCCTCTACGTGGAGTTCGATGTGGAGCTGGACCGGGGCTATCGCGAGGCGGCTTCCAGCGGCAACCTGTCGCCGGGCATCATCCCGGTCGACGCCATCTTCACGCCGGTGCGCAAGGTGAACTTCACGGTGGAGCCGATCCACGTTGGCCAGGAGACGACCCACGAGCGCCTCTGGCTGGAGATCTGGACGGACGGCACCATCAGCTCGGCCGAAGCGCTGAGCCGCGCCGCGTCCACGCTCGTCGAGCAGATCTCGCCGTTCACCACGCTGACCAAGGCGCCGCCGGTCGAGGTCACGCCGGAGCCGACGCGGCCGTCAATCCCGCCGGAGCTGTACAACATGCCGGTGGAACAGCTCAACCTCTCGGTGCGCACGCTGAACTGCCTGCGGCGGGGCAACATCAACACCGTGGGCGAGATACTGAGCAAGACCGAGAAAGAGCTGATGTCCCTGCGCAACTTCGGAATCAAGTCTAAACAGGAGCTCGAGGAGCGCCTGAAGTCCCTGGGGCTGACGCTCCCCATGGGCTAGCTAGGAAGGGTCTCATATGGGTCGCCGAACTGATCAAAGAAGAAAGGGCCAGACCTCAGCCTACCAGAAGGCTCTCTACCGCAACCTGGTGACCGACCTGCTCGGCTACGAGAAGATCCGCACCACCGAGGCCAAGGCGAGGCGCGTGCGCGGCATGGCCGAAGAGATGATCACCCTGGGCAAGAAGGGCGGCCTGCACAACCGCCGCCAGGCGCTGGCCGTCATTTTCGATGAAGACGTCACCGAAAAGGTCTTCTCCGACCTGGCCAAGCGCTATGCCGACCGCCCCGGCGGCTACACCCGCACTGCAAAGCTTGGCGCGCGGGTGGGCGATGCCGCCCCGATGGTCCAGATCGAACTGGTGAAGTGATGCTGGCGACACTCGGTCATCCGGAGCTGAATGACGCCGCGCCCTCGACCGCCGCTACCCGCGTTGCGCTTGTGGTGGAGTACGACGGCACGCGCTATTTCGGCTTTCAGTTCCAGGACGACCGGCCTACGGTCCAGGCGGAGCTGGAAAAGGCCATCCGCAAGCTGACCGGCGAGACCACCCGCGTGGCGGCCTCGAGCCGGACCGATACCGGCGTGCACGCCCGCGGACAGGTGGTCAGCTTCCGCACCGGCTCGGGCCTACCGCTCTCATCGTTTGTCAGCGGGCTGAACCATTACCTGCCGAAGGACATCGCGGTGAAGTCGGCCCACCGGCTGGCGCCTACGTTCCACGTCCAGCGCAGCGCGCTGAGCCGCCATTACGAGTACCGGATATTGAACCGGCTGACGCGCTCGCCCCTCGAAGCGGCGCGCAGCCATCTCGTCAGGGAGCCGCTCGACGCAGACCTGATGCATGAGGCGGCGCAGGCCCTGGTCGGCGAGCATGATCTCGCCTCGTTCACCAACCTGACCGGGGCGCGGGTACGCAGCACGGTGCGCCGCGTTGACCGCGCCGAGGTGCGGCGCGATGGCGACCTCGTTGTTTTCACCATCGTGTCCAGCTCCTTTCTGCCGCACCAGGTCCGCAACACGGCGGGGGCGCTGATCGAGGTGGGGCTGGGCCGGCTGAGGGCGGCTGATTTCGCCAGCCTGATCGAACGGAAAGAACCGGGCCTGGCCGGGCCGAGAGCGCCCGCCAGCGGCCTGTACCTGGTGCGGGTGAACTACCCCCGCCCTTTTGAGGAAGAAGCATGAAGACATACAGCACCAAAGCAGCGGACGTGAAGCGTGAGTGGCACGTCATCGACGCCGCCGGTCAGGTCCTCGGCAACGTGTCCACGCAGGCGGCCAAGCTCCTGATGGGCAAGCACAAGGCGATGTTCAGCCGCCATCTCGATACCGGCGATTACGTCGTCGTCATCAATGCCGAGAAGGTGAAGGTCACCGGCAACAAGCTGACACAGAAAATGTACTACCGCCATTCGAACTACCCCGGCGGCCTGAAGGCGACGAGCCTGCAAAAGCTGCTCGCCGAAGATCCGGAGAAGGTGATCGAGCATGCCGTGCGCGGGATGCTGCCGCGCAATCGGATCGAGGCGCCGATGATGAAACGCCTGCGGGTCTTCCGCGGCGAGGCGCACCCGCATATGGGCCAGATACCGGTCGCGCCGGCGGAGGCCAAACCGGAAGAGGCCAAGGGGTAAACGGAGGTCCATTTGGATAAGGAATACGTACAGGCGGTCGGCCGGCGCAAGACGGCCATCGCCCAGGTGAGACTGATGACCGGCACGGGCGGGATCGTGGTGAACGGGCTGCCCCACGCCGACTTTTTCAGGCGGCTCGTTGACCAGCAGGTGGTCATCAAGCCGCTGGCAGTCACCCAGAGCCAGGACAAGGACGCCGTATCGGCCAAGGTGATTGGCGGTGGCACCACCGGGCAGGCCGCGGCGATCGCCCACGGCATCGCCCGGGCGCTCGTGCGGGCAGACGCCAACACCAAGCCGACCCTGCGGGCGAACCGGCTGCTCACCCGCGACTCGCGAGCGAAAGAGCGCAAGAAGGTCGGCCTGAAGCGGGCGCGCAAGGCGCCGCAATCGCCGAAGCGGTAGTTTTCTGCCCAGGCTAGTAGTAAAGAGGGAGCCTCTGGCTCCCTCTTTTTGTCTGTTCGAGAGGACGCAAGCCTACGTGAGAGGACGCGCGGCCGCTTTCCGGTGCAGCTCGTCGTAGACCGTGTCGTTGATCGGAAAACCGAGGTCTCGCAACTCCGACCGGAGATCGGTCTCGAATCCATACGATAGGGCGGCGGCCATCAGAGTGGCGCGGAACGTGGCCGCCGCTTCCGTGTTGTGAGACTGATCGTATCGGGAGCGCGTGTCCTCGTCGAACGTTTGCAGGAGCGCCATCGTGCGCTTGAGCGGCATGCGGTAGCCGGAAGCGCCTTTTTCGGCGTGCTCACAGAACTTGTAGGCGATCGTCATGAACGTGCCGAAGGTCTCGTCTTGAGGCGTCGAAGGGTCGTTCCACGAGGCAAAGCGTTTCCCGCCGGACACGTATGCCTGGTACGAGCTCACCACGATCCGCATCGACGACAGGCCGCTCTCTTTGATGCCGGACACCACATCGTCGCTCAATCCGTACTGCTGCCGGTTGTTAATCAGCTCATAGGCGGTGGCATGCTGAAAGATCTGCGCCATTGCCTCGGAGAATATGGCGTTGGCGCTGCCATCGATCTTGCCGCCATAGTAGTAGCTGGCCGGACTGTTGAGCGTCACGTTGTGCCCCATCTCGTGGAAGAATGATGAGTACTGCGGCGTTCCCGAGAAGCTCGTGGCCGATGCTCCGAAAGACACCGGGCTGGTGAACCAGAGCGAGTACATACCGCCAAACTCGGGGTCGAGCAAGACGACCTGCCGGAAAGCGCCATCGACCTCGTACACGTCATTGTTGGCAAAGTCCTTCTGCACCGATGCGGCGGCGGTCAGCACGTACTCCACGGCGGCCCGCGTAGCGGCGTCGAGACGGGCGTCATCGAAGGCGGTCAGCCGGGCAGGCGGCGAATACCCCGGCATACGGCTCGCCAGCGCCACCGGACTCGACGGGACGGTGACTCTGACACCCTCGGGCAGAACGATGGGCTGGGTAGCGGCGGTGACAAAGAACACGTCGAGCTGTCGTGAGTCGGTCGAGCCGTCAGCGTAGTGGGCGGTTACCATCACCGCGTAGTTTCTCCCGGTATCGGCGTAGGTATGCGCAGCAGGGAAGAACGCGTGCGTGGTCTGGCCGTCGCCCCACTGGAACGTGAACGGGACCGTCGGACGGCGTGTATCGCCGCCGTTGACCACGACCTTACCCGAGCTGCGATCAAGTGACTCCACGGCCGGGCTGAGGCTGGAAGAATCCGCCAAAAGGACCCGGCTGAAGTTGAAGGGGGCGGTAGAGGGGGTGGCCGGCGTGGCGGGTGGGGACAGTGACGGGACGGACGTCGCCGCGTACGTGGACGGAGGAAGGGACGCCGGCGCGGTTGTGGTGGTCGCCGGCGGCGTGGCGCCGGTGGTGGCACCCGGACCGGATGCCAGCGGCGTTTGCTCCGTTCGACACGCTGATAGGCTCAGCACCACGGCGAGGCTGACCGCCAGGGCGAGCACTCTGCGTGATTTCGTGGGCATCTTCAAGCCGATACCTCAGGCCACGATTATACCGGCTCCGGACTCCGCCGGCAATGGGTGCGGAGCGCTCCGCGGTGTAGAATAGGTTTGTCGCTCCGCAACAGCCTTGAGGGGGTCAATCATGCCGTTCCCACACGCGGACGAAAAGACGAGGGACCTGTTCCTTTCAGTCCTGCCGGATGACGGCCGCGTCCAGGTGCGGCCGATGTTCGGCCACCTGGCCGCTTTCGTCAACGGCAACATGTTCAGCGGCTTCTTCGGCAGCGACATCATGGTCCGCCTGCCCGTGGCGGAGCTTGACAGGCTCATCACAGAGGAGGGCGCCTCTCCTTTCGCACCGATGGGGCGGGCGATGAAGGACTACGTCCTGCTGCCCCGTGCCTGGCACGACGACCCGGAGAAGTTGCGCCAGGCCCTCCGCCGTTCGCTGGAATGGGCCGCCGGCCTGCCGGTCAAGACGGCGACCCATTCGCCGAAGGCGCGTAGGGGCCGTTCCAAAGCCGCCTGAATTGACTCCCCGCCGCGTACCCTCTAGAATACCTCTTTAGTGGGCCAACACCGGAGCGGAGCTTGTACCAGAAGACAACCCTGACCAATGGCCTGCGGTTGGTGACCTCCACAATGCCGCACGCCCGCTCCGTTTCCATCGGTTTCTTCATCGGCGTCGGTTCGCGCTATGAATCGCCGCCGGTGGCCGGCGTCTCGCACGTCATCGAGCACATGTGTTTCAAGGGGACCGAGCGGCGGCCGCTGCCCAGCCAGATATCGGGCGCCATCGAGGGCGTCGGTGGCATGCT
>Ga0153916_10004246_pt1 | contig 10809 bp, 6 predicted proteins | sample Opewatmetagenome_FD_109642 | JGI IMG/M metagenome (GOLD analysis project Ga0153916, IMG submission 109642) | Freshwater wetland microbial communities from Ohio, USA - Open water 3 Core 3 Depth 4 metaG | ecosystem: Environmental > Aquatic > Freshwater > Wetlands | place: USA: Ohio, Lake Erie, Old...
CCTGGGCGCCCCTCAGCTCGCAAACCACCTCTTTGGTGTTCTCGTCCAATGGGTACGTGTTAGGTACGCTCGCGGCTGAGGATGGGTTGATCAAAGCCTGGGGCATCTGGCCGTAAACAATTCCGATTGATCGATTTTCAAAACCGGAGCAGTTGGTCTGCTCCGGTTTTGTTTTGCTGATATTCACTTCAAAGGTCAACTATAGACCAAGCTGCTTGATCAGGCTGCGCGCTTCATCTGCTCGGTCGAGGCAAAATGCATTGAGATGAACCCAACTTGACAGCACCTCTTTGGCTGAATGTCCGTACTTGGGCTGTACGTTGGCTCCGGAATCTGGAGGCAGGCTGAAGGCTGTCCAACCCGGTAGGTATTCCATCCAGAATGAGAGTGAAATCAAGTAACCCAGCCGCACCAGGCGCGGGTCGATCTCTGCCCGATTGTCGGCAATCCCGGCAAGATAGCCGTCCAGCAGGGCAGCTTCGAGCCTTTCCACATCATATGGATCGTAATCAAAGAAATACATGCTGTTTCCAACCAGTTCTCCCAGGTCATTACCTGCTGCGCCTGGGCCGGCAAAAGCCCAGTCAACGCCGATCAGTTCCTCCTCGCCAGTCTGGGGTGAATGTGTCCACATAAAATTCTTGCGGTGCACGTCATTATGGCAGAGCACCTGAGGCAGGCGGGTGTTGACAAGGTCAAAGCGGTTTTTTTCCACGATCAGTTGCAACACACGCAGCTTCTGCTTGTCATCCAACGCCTCCTGGATGATTGGCAGTTTCCAGACATTTTGTTCGAACTCGGGGTTCATGAAACCTGACCACCCATTCTGATCTGCCCAGCCGATGCCAAAGAAGGGGCCACAGAGCCAGGGTTGGTCGGGGAGGGGAGTACCGCACAGGTAGGCGCCCTGGAAGCGCCCCAGCTGCCGGGCTGTACGCTGAAAATAATCCAGCGACCACTGCTTGCCGGTCACTTCCCGGATATATTCGATCCACACCCATGCCCCATTCTCATTTTCCATTACCCCATAGCAGCGCGGGGCACGCACACCAGGCGGTAGCTCCTCCAGCAAGCCGGATTGGAATGCCATGATTTCCCGCCTCCAGTAGGTAGCTTCGCGCGGCTGCTGACTCGACTGTTTGGGGTTGTTCATGCATTTCAGAACCACCGTCCAGGGTCGCTTCCCTTTTGTAGTTTGCCCCTGCCCTTTGAAGCGGAACAAGCCGCTGGTGGTGTCGGTTAAAAGATCGTGACCGATCGGTTCGACTGTCCAATCGAGAATTACCAAATCCGGGTTGTGCTGGTCCTTGCGGACTGCCTCTGTCAAAACCGCTTGATCCATCGCCTTTAGCTGTTCAGGAAGATTACCGACCATTTTTGCTCCCTGCCGAATCTTTCTATTTCAACAGATGATCTAAAGTTTCCCGAGTAAGCAAGTCAGCACTTTCACCAACTTCCAGGAATGGTCGTACATCCTCAGCAGCATCTCGCCAGGGAGTTTCTTGTAAGCGCTGATGAATGATCGCTTTCCAGTTATCCAGTGTGAGGCTTACCCCCGGCCACCCTGTCTGGATTAATGCGTTATTGAGCAGCTTCAAGTTCGGTGCCGGCCAGGTTGGGTCGCTGAGATACCAGACCAGATCGTATAGGTCGCGCCCTTTGAGGTAGGGTCGTTGCAAGATCGCATGCAGCTTACCGGCTAACAAAGAAGCCCGATCATGGTGTTGGAGCTGAAGGATCACAAAACGGCGCGTAACGGTGGTAGCCAGGGTCGCGCCAGCGGGTGGGCGCGTATCGACTTCAATCTTGACAGCCAGAGCTTCAGAGCGGTGCGGCGAAAGACCTAGCTCGAACAGCAAACCTGGGAAACGAACAAAGGCGCTGTGGACTGTTTTCCTGTCGTTTACTTTTAATTCGACCTGGTAACCTTCGGGGGCCAGCTCTGAGCGGATGGCTTGCAGGTAAGCGTGAAAATCATACTTGTCTTGCTCCTGTTCGAGGGCAAAATCGAGATCTTCGGAATACCGTCTGTGGGCGTACAGGAAACGTAGAGCCGTGCCGCCATGAAATGCCAGTGGGATCATCGCTCCAGCGTGCTGCAAGGCTCCCAGGAGGCGCGCTTGTAAGTATTCACGGGTTGTGTTACGAGCTTGAGACGGGGTGGAGGCGCGATGTACCAGATCGGCAAGGTAATCTTTCATGTTTTCTCATACTCCGAGGATTCAGATTCAACCATACTGGCGATGATCTCATAAGCTCGCTGCACTTTGTGGCTGGAATATAGAACTGCGTTCTTATGAAGCTCATCCAGGTTCAGGTCTTCCAGGTTCTGCAAGCGCAGTTCGTGCAAATAAGCAGGCGAATCGCTTCTGGCTTGCAGATAGATCAAGTCCAACAAAGCTTTTTCCGGAGCTGCAACGAATGCTGTTTGGTTATTCACCAGGTCGGTCATGCAGTAACCCGACAGAAGGACGGGCTTGATGTGGCGAAACTCGAAAATTCCCAGGGGTGTGTTCCAGGAGCCTGGTCGCAGTGTGGTAACGCTGGTTGTCGCCGGCACATACTCCGGGATTAATCCATAGAAAGCTAATGCTGACTGGCAGCTCACATAGGATGCATGCACCATGCGGTTGGCGATGGTGAAAGGATGAGGTTTGACTTTCTGATAGGGAGGTGCGATGGCATACAAGCCTCGGCGTAGCTGGTATATCTTATTGGATTTTGTCCATCGGGCTAGCTGGACCTGGATGCTGGCGGGATTTACCTTACCGGCCAAGAGCAGGGAAGATTCGAAGACCGGTTCGTCGCCGACAATCCTAAGGAGTTTCTCAAATTCCATAAGGTTATCTTATCATAATTGATAAGATATTGCAATGAACAATCCGATCAACCGGTGAGCATTTTTTATGTCAAGCTCAAGACCACTTTAGAATGTCCTTCCGGATGCCTCCTGCCTCCACCCACCATACTTCATCAGCAAACCGTTCGATGAAATAACGGTCGTGCACCACCGCCAGGACAGCGCCGTTGAAGCCTGCCAAAGCTTGCTCGAATTGGGTGCGGCTGGGAATATCCAGATGGTTGATTGGCTCATCCAGCAGCAGGCATGTGCAGCCCTCTGCCACCAATCTGGCGAGAATCAGGCGCGCACGCTGACCATAGCTGAGCATGGTGATGGGTTTGAGCGGCTCATCTTTGGTGAACATAAAAAATGCCAGGAAGGTACGCGCCTCAGTTTCATTGGGGAAGAGGGGGGCGATGGTTTCGAATGCGCTGCGTTGAGGCTCCAGGCTGCCCTGTTCCTGTGCCATATATCCCAGGCGAAAGCTGGGCCCCAGACGGACTTCACCCGCCAGCGCGGGGATCTGCCCGGCGATGGTGCGCAGCAGAGTGGTCTTCCCGCTGCCGTTTGGACCGGTCAGGACAATCCGCTGCCCGGCGCGCACTTCCAGGTCCAGCTCCTTCAGCAGCGCTCTGGACGGATCATACCCAACGCTTAAGTGCTCCAGCAAGATGGCAAAACGGCTCTGGTGATTGGCTTCCTTAAATTCCAGCTTGATCGTCCGGTCTTGCTGCGGCTTTTCCACGCGCTCATCCGACTCAAGGTAATGCTCCAGCTTCTTCTCCCTGGCTTTGGCTTTTTTGGCAACTTTTTTCGCGATGCCTTGCTGGTAAGATTTGAAGCCTTTGATCTTCATATCTGGCCCGCCGATGCGGATTGAACTGGCCTGGCGCTCGGTGTAAGCAGCTTGAGCCTTGACGCGAGCGATATCCTGCTGCATGGTTTTAATCGCTTGCTGTTGGTCCCTATATTCAGCCCACTGTCGTTCGATTTCAGCCTGGCGTTGCTCCAGGTAGGCGCTGTAATTGCCCGCATATTCGCGGAACCCGCGTTGGGGGTCCATCTCCAGGATGCGCGTGACCGTGTGATCCAGGAAGGTGCGGTCGTGTGAGACAATCAAAGCCCCGCACGGCGAAGTATTCAGCCAGTCTTCCAGCCACTCCAGCATGCCAATATCCAGATGGTTGGTCGGTTCATCGAGCAGCAAAAGCTGCGGTTCAGCCAGCAGGACTAACGCCAGCGCCAGGCGCGTCTTCTGCCCGCCGCTCAGACGGCTGATGGGCAGGCTTGCCTCGATTTCTGCCAACCCCAAGCCAGCCAGGATGCCAGCCGCCCGCCCGGTCTCGGCGGATGCAATGCGCTGTAAAAGGCTATCATAACGTTTTTGCAGCTCCGGATCATTGGGCTGGCGTGCCAGCGAGACGGCGGTAGAGGCAAGATCTTTTTCCAATTCCCGGCTATCCCCCACTGCCTGACCGATCACCTCACCCATGCTGGCGGTTTGGTCTAGCTCGAAGCCCTGCGGCAGGTAACCGATGCGCAGATCGGCGTCACGCCGCACATGCCCGCTGGAAGCTTCTTCCTCACCTACCAGGATGCGCAGCAAGGTTGTCTTGCCACAGCCGTTGGGTCCGATCAGCCCGATGTGCTCGGCTGGGTTCAGGCTGAATGTAATATTTTCAAAAAGGGTCTGATGGTCGAAAGTTTTTCTTAAATGATGAACGGTAAGCATACTATCTCCAAAACGTTCTTACGGGCACTGGGCACGTTGACGGTCCACACCTGGCTAAAAGATAAAAACACAGGTTTGTGGGAGAAGACCATTGGAGGGTAACTTACCGCGTCATAATCTAGAGGGGATTCCTTATTCTGTAGGATCTACGAAGGAGATTTTATCAGGAAGAGGTTCTTGAGTCAAATCATTTCGGATTTAGATAGGATAATTCAAAAAGTTGTGTTATGTTCAACTTTTTCTGATTGATCCGGAATTTCCGCTGAGTATCTTAATGAATCGCATGATCAATTCAGCAGATCTCGTTTGGGTGACTTAATTCAACAATTCTAATGTATCATTATAATAATAGCTTTTTGGTCGCAGACGGAAATTTTATTTAGATTGGGAGAGATTCAATGTTTAATTTTTTTAAAACATATTTCTCACCTGAAAAAAAAGCGGGGAGGCTTGAAAAGGGGTTACAGAGAGCAGTGTTGGAAAACGACCAACCAAAAATGGAATCTTTATTTTATAAAGAGTTTATGCTCTTGTTCAAAGGGAAAAAGGTTCAGCTTCTTTCAATTTTAATTCGAGAATATGGTCATAAGTTTAAGGATGTTACCTCATTAGAACGTGAAATATCCTCTATTTACCTCAAACAAGCTGCCGATTTATTGGTGGAAAACAAGCTTGATTCCGCTGCCCTCGAACTATATGATGATTTTGGATATGATGTGGAAGCTTTGGATATTCTCGCCAAGCAAGGCCGAGCGAATGATTTGGCGATCCGCATTACAAAGGATAACATCATCGATAAAGAGTTAGTAAGAACTGCAGTAACTCTTTGGGAAAAATACAATGGGGATATTAGAAAAAATCCAACGATGGGCAATGTACTGACCAATATTACCAAATTTGCACCAGAGAGCATTCCAGACAACCCGCGAGTGATAGAGATTACTGGACAGTTCAAGGAAGCTGCTATTTTATATATCAAAGAAGGAGATTTACTTAATGCGGCAAGGTGTTATGAGAAAGCTGAAATATTTGGCGAGGCATGCAACATCTACGAGCTCATGGGAGATAAAGAAAGTGCATCCCGAGCCGCTGAATCTTCGGGGGATTTTGAAAAAGCTCTAAGATTCGTTGTTAATCCAGAACGGAAAATAAAACTTCTGATTCGAATGGAAAGATTCGCTGAAGCACATGAATTTGCTGGTGGTCTTGAATCACCAGGTGAGTATTTCAATTTGATTAAAGAAAAGGCAAAAAATCGGATTAATGTGAAGATTAAAAGTCACGATTTCAACGGCGCAATGGAATTGGCAGATATTGCAGAGTGTGAGCCTGCCGAGAGAGAAGAAATTTTATTGCTAGGTCGTCAACATTTTGATAGAAAAATTGCTTCTGCCTCATCGGAGGAAGAAATTAAATCTCTATATCGAGAAAGGATAAATCTTGAGGAGAAAGCTGGACATTTTGAAGAAGCCGCAGGACTCGCCGAAGAAGTTTTAGAGGATCTTGACCGTGCTAGTTTATTGTACGAGAAAGCCAATTTGTTTAATCGTGCAATTGACACAGCATCCAATCATTTTGCAGAGCAGCCCGGCAATAATGTGGCAAATATCCGACTAGCGGAGCTTCACGAGAAAGGAGGAAATTTAATTAGAGCTGCTAAGTTATATGAAATTGTAGGGCAATATGGTAAAGCCTGTGATCTCTATGAGCGTATGCAGCAATTCAATAAAGCTATTGAATGCTATCTTAAAACACCCTACCCCAGCCAAAATGTACTTGTCCGACTTTATACAGGAGCTGGAGAATTTATTAAAGTAATTGAGATCTATATGGTGTCTGAATCTTTCCCGGATCTAGAGAAAGCCCTTTCGCTTGCAACAACACACAATTTGACAAGCCATATAAGGGTGATAAAAGAAAAAATGGCAATATTTTTAAAGGGAAGCGAAAAAGATTTAGAACAATGCTTCACGAATGCGAGGGAAGAAATCCTTGTTTCATACTCAAAAGTAATTGGTATCGATTTTGGGACAACCAATTCGGTAGTAGCGATATTTAACAAAAAAAGTAAGAAAATAGAAATAATTCCTAACTCTCGCGGCATTTTGTGTGAGCCCTCTTTCTTTGGAGTTGATGAAGATAACCATCCTATTTTTGGTGAGGCGGCTCGACTACGATCTTTAATTAAGCCTGATTGTGTCGTAGCTCGCGTTAAGAGAAGTCTTGGTGAGAAGGAACAATTTTTGGTTAATGGGAAACCATACCGTTGTGAAGAAGTGACCGCAAATTTCCTTCAGCATCTTCGATCATTTGCGGAGGCATATATGCAATCGAAAGTAGAGGCACGGTTTTATGATCTACTTGAGAGCCTCGATCTTATGTATCCTGCTGAAATATTAAAAGCTTTTTTGAATAAACAAAAAGGATATATCCATGTAGAGGAAGTCGTTTTATCCGTACCGGCTTACTTTAATGATAACCAAAAGAGAGCCACGCGTGATTCAGCCGAGATTGCAGGGTTACGTGTTCTCCGCCTATTACATGAGCCTACCGCTGCAGCTTTAGCATATGGTTATCAAAAACCCTATTCGGGAAAATTAGCCGTGATTGATTTAGGGGGTGGAACTCTGGATATCTCAATTGTCGATATCGAAGAAGGGGTGCATGACGTCAAAATCGTTGGTGGTGATACAAAATTGGGGGGAAGCGATATTGATGCGTTATTGCTTCAACATGTAATCCTTAACATAAAGGAACTCTGGGGAATTAATTTAAACGAAAGAAACCATCCGGAAGAAATTGTTCGCTTAAGAGAAGCCTGTGAGAACTTGAAAATAAATCTTTCCTCAGTTAATCAAAGTACCATCGAACTGGAATTTTTTTTGAATAACCCCTGTTATACTTTTTCAATGACAAGGACGGAATTAGAGGCTCTATCTAAACCAATTCTTGAGCGTATCGAGGCAACATTCAAAAAGACGATTAAAGAATATGGTTTAAAGATTGATAACTTTCTCCTAGTCGGAAATGCCACCAAGATGCCTGCGATCAGAGAATTGGCAGAAAGAATTATTCCGGCGAAACAAATAATGGGTATTGATCCCGGGATCGTGGTAGCCACTGGGGCTGCGTTGGAGGGATCTATATTGGCAAATGAATTAACGAAAATATTGCTTCTAGATATTGTTCCTTTCAATCTTGGAATCTCAGTATTTCAAGAGGAAGGTGGAGAAGAAACGATTAGCAAAATAATTGGGAAAAATTCACGAATCCCAATAAAGAAATCGGATATATATACCACCAAAGAGGATAATCAACCTAATGTACATGTTCGGATATATCAAGGCGAATCATCACAACCAAAAAACAATTACTTCTTGGGTGATTTTATCCTCGAAGGAATCCAATCCGCTCCCGCTCACATTCCTAAGATAGAGGTAACTTTCGATATTGGGGTTGATTGTATATTGACAGTTACTGCTATGGATCAAACAACAGGTAAAAAAAGGTCAATTAAAATTGAGAGCGCTGTTGTGCTTTCACCTCAAGAGAAACAAAATTTAATGAATTACTTTTCACGGAGGGAAAATGCTAATACATTCGAAAAAGGGTTGGAAAAAGTAAGAATGGATATTGAAACTTTAAAGTTATCTTGTAGTGAAGCAATTAAAGCCGCTGAGTACGCTATTAATGATTTCTTTGGAAAATTTCATGAAAAAGTAGAAGTTAATCCCCAGCTTTATAAGGTGAATCCGGATCAAATCAGGGAAATTCAGGATATGTTTATCCAAAAAAATCAGTTTATCCATGGCATTCCGAAATATGCAGACCAATACACTTCGATACTCAATAATTTAAGTCAAATCGAGGCAAGACATTTAGATTTTAGTGATATTGAAATTATTACAAGACTGAAAGAACGAATTGATGCTTTGTCACATTACAAGCACTCTTTAGAAAATGTTATACAATCGGTTGAGAGGAATGTCACCGATGTTGTAGCAAACTGGATACAGACCCTTGAATCCCTGGAACCCGATTCGGAGAAAATGACACCACTTGAAATAGCAAACTATCACCTGACTTCTGGAAGAGCTAATCAAGCCAGAGAAATACTAGAATCCCTCGCATTGAGTTCAGAAGGTTTGACAAAAGAAACGTTCCAACTTCTGTTGAAATGCTATATCCGGCTCGGATTGAAGGAGGCATACAGAGATGCACATATGCGGTTTGGTAACTTGTTCGGGATAATCTACCCGGATTTTAACCGCTTAAATTCCTTCCTCAAAATTGTGGACGATTCGGTTTTTATGATTCAAGGAGTATCTCAACACCACGGTGCTTTCTCCGGCAGTGGTTTTTGCATAGCAAAAAATCTCGTCGTTACCAATCGCCATGTCGTTGAAGGAACCTCGCTGCCTGAAATTAAAATTATCGGAAAAAACAGAACTTATATTGTAGACAAATTAGAATTAGATCCGAGTAACGATTTGGCTATTCTTAGAATAAGTGATAATTTAATACCTTTACGTTTAGGCGAGTTTAACTTTGTCGAGCCAGGTGAGCAGGTTCTTGCGATTGGTTTTCTTGCTCCCAGCTCAAGTTTACACAGCGAAAATATCTATATATCGAGAGGAATTGTCAATTCCATTAGGAATATTGATGCTTCGTCCGAAAGAATAATTTTTATAGATGCAAAAATCGGCAGTGGCATGAGCGGAGGCCCACTAATTAATGACTTAGGTGAAGTCGTTGGCATTGTAACCTCTTTCATTCTATACAGTGTAAGACAGAATGGAAAAGGGTCCTCCTTTGTGGAGGATCAGCCAGTAGCATTGCCGATTCATTTGGTTGGAAGATATGTCGAGTAGAGCTGGAATTCTATCCGGTTATGTTTCGCTTGGTTTATATTTTACGTGGGGAATGTAACCGAAGTTGACGGTTGGAGGATTAAGTCTCCAACCGTATCAAGCCGCGCTGCAGTGCCACGGTGACTGCCGCGGTTCGGTCGGAGACGCCCAGCTTGCCGAAGATGTGGATCAGATGCGATTTGACCGTCGCCTGGCTGACATGCAGGCGGCTGGTGATATCGCTTTGCGATTACCGCGAGCCTGGTGCTGGTTTTTTGGGTGATATGCTACAATTATCTTTGTGATTGTGCTCACAAATCTGCAAAAAGTCGTTGATCAGACGACCGTGATCGACATTCCTGCGTTGGAAGTAAAAGCGGGGGAAGTTGCCGCGCTTGTCGGCGGAGTAGACAGCGGCAAGGATATCCTGTTCCAATTGCTCAGCGGTCGTATTCACCCGGCGACTGGCAGTGTGTGCCTGGCCGGAGTGGATCCCTATCATGAACGGAAAGCTTTCAGCCGCCAGGTGGGTGTGCTGTTCCCAGATGACAACCTTTACAAGCGTTTGTCTGTGCTTGGCAATTTGCAGTTCTATTGCCGCCTGTACCGGCTGCCAAAAACGCGCCCGATGGAGATACTGGAATATGTCGGCCTGGCTGACCAAGCCCATACTATTGCAGAGAAGCTCTCCCCTGGCCTATCCAGGCGGCTGGCGCTTGGACGGGCACTCCTTGCCAACCCAAAAATCCTGTTATTGGTAGACCCGTTTGCAGGCTGCGAGCAAGTCTCCATCACGCTGATCAGCCAGGTAGTGCGCAGGCAGGTAGAGGCTGGAGTTGCAGTGCTGGTCTTCGCCCATGATACAGCCAACCTGGAGAATCTCTGCGACATAGTTTATCGTCTGGAACAAGGTCGGATAGCCGAGTCGTATAACCCTCAGCAAGAGCAGCAGCGCAACCGCCCATTCATGATCCCAGCGCGCGCGGAGGATAAGATCATCCTGATCGATCCGGCCGAAATCCTGTATGTTTTCGCCCAGGATGATCGGGCCTATCTCCAGACAGCTAACGAACGTTTGCTCACCCAGTTCACACTAGCCGAATTGGAAAAACGTTTATCTCGCAGCGGATTCTTCCGCGCCCACCGCGCTTATCTGGTCAACCTGCAGCAGGTCAAAGAGGTAATCCCCTATACCCGTGACAGCTTCAGCTTGCGGTTGAAAGATGCCGCCGGGACGAAGATTCCCCTGTCCAAGTCCGCCGAGCGCGAGCTGCGCGAACTATTGGAGTACTAGACCTTGCTGATTTGCGCATTTATAAGCTGCTAAAATATCTTTGCAAGCAGACTATTCAACTGCTATTTCAAGCCGTTTACCGCTCCTATAC
>Ga0153916_10004248_pt1 | contig 10807 bp, 9 predicted proteins | sample Opewatmetagenome_FD_109642 | JGI IMG/M metagenome (GOLD analysis project Ga0153916, IMG submission 109642) | Freshwater wetland microbial communities from Ohio, USA - Open water 3 Core 3 Depth 4 metaG | ecosystem: Environmental > Aquatic > Freshwater > Wetlands | place: USA: Ohio, Lake Erie, Old...
CCGCCGCGCAAGCACTCGTACACGGCGCGGCCATAATTTTTGGCGGACAGGCCGAGCTTGGGCTTGATGGTGCAGCCCAGCAGCGGACGGCCGTACTTGTTCATGATGTCGCGCTCGACCTGGATACCCATGGGCGGGCCGCCGCAGGTCTTCACATAGGCGATGGGGAAGTGCACGTCCTCGAGACGCAGCGCGCGGAGGGCCTTGAAGCCGAACACGTTGCCCACCAGGGAGGTGAACACGTTGACCACGGAACCTTCTTCGAACAGATCCATGGGATAGGCGATGAAGGCATAGAAGCAGGTGTCGTCGCCGGGCACGTCTTCGATGCGATAGGCGCGGCCCTTGTAATAGTCGAGGTCGGTCAGCAGGTCGGTCCACACCGTGGTCCAGGTGCCGGTGGAGGATTCGGCGGCGACGGCGGCAGCGGCCTCTTCACGGGGTACGCCGGCCTGCGGGGTGATCTTGAAGCAGGCCAGGAGGTCGGTGGCGGCCGGGGTGTAATTCGGCATCCAGTAAGTTTCGCGGTACTCTTTAACGCCCGCCTTATACGTCTTGGTCTTTACTGACATAGCATGATCTCCTTGCGGTTTGTAAATGGCTCTGTCTGGGTGTGCCGCTCTTACTCTGCTGCGAGTGGCTGTCGGTTGCTGCTGGGGAGTAAGTATAGAGGTCTGTAGCATAATGTAAATTAAATAATTATAATGAAAACCATAAACATTAGCTTATGGTGTTGTTATGCATATTACCTTACGTCAGCTCAAGGTGTTCGAGGCCGTGGCCCGTCTGGCCAGTTACACCCGGGCCGCTGAAGAGTTGCACCTCACCCAGCCCGCGGTGTCAATGCAGATCAAGCAGCTGGAAGGGGGCGCGGGTCTGCCGTTGTTCGAGCAGCTCGGCAAGAAAATCTATCTCACTGAGGCAGGACGGGAGTTGTATCACTATAGCCGAGCCATCTCCCAGCAATTGGACGAGGCTGATCGGGTCATGGCCGAGATGAAGGGGGTGCGGCGCGGACGTTTGACAGTGGCCGTCGCCAGTACCGCCAACTACTTCGCCGCCCGTTTGCTGGCGGTCTTCAATCAACGCCATGCCGACGCCACCATTATTCTGGAGGTCACCAACCGGGAAGGGCTGCTGCAGCATCTGGACGTCAACGATATCGACCTGGCGATCATGGGGCGTCCCCCGGAGAAGTTGGACTTGGTCGCCGAGCCCTTCATGGAAAATCCGCTGGTGATCATCGCCTCGCCCAGCCATCCGCTGGCGCGCATGAAGAAAATCCCCTTGGCGCGTATTCAACAGGAAACCTTTGTGGTGCGTGAACAGGGATCGGGCACGCGTATCGCCATGGAGCGCTTTTTCGCCGAGCAGGGCGTGCAGCTTTCTACCGGCATGGAGATGAGCAGCAACGAGGCGATCAAGCAGGCGGTGCAGGCGGGCCTGGGCCTGGGCATCGTCTCCATTCACACCCTGGAGCTGGAGCTGGAGACCCGGCGCTTGCAGGTGCTGGACGTGGAATCTTTCCCCATTTTGCGCCATTGGTATGTGGTGCATCGTCAGGGAAAACGCCTGTCCCCGGTGGCGCAGATATTCAAGGAGTTTGTGATCAAGGAGGCGCGGGGCTTATTGAAGGTGCCGGGGTGATGGAAACCCGCGAGGGTTGACGAGCTTGGATGAGGGGCCTAGAGTTCCAACTCCGGAATGCCGGCATGGCCATAGCCGTTGCACGGAGGTGAATATGGACAAGCAATTTGCGCGTATTCTCATGTTGAGTATTTTGTTGCCCGCCGGCGCCGCTCTGGCCGGGGCGATGCAACGTGAGCCCATTTCGTTTGCCGCCATGGATCAGGCCTTGGCGTCGAAACTTATGACCATCCCGTCCCCCGCAACGGCGCGACGGATCGGTCTGGACCAAGGGCGCTCCACGTTTGCCGAGTCTGCAAAAAAATAAGAGAGAGGCGGCCATGTACGGTTTCGATACCAAAGTCAGCGGTTCCTTTGATGAGGCGGTGGCCAAAGTGACCGAGGCGCTTGCCAAGGAAGGCTTCGGCGTGCTGACCGATATCGACGTGCAGGCAACGCTCAAGAAAAAGCTCGGCATCGACAGGCTGCCTTATCGAATCCTCGGCGCCTGCAATCCGCCGCTCGCGCACCGCGCCTTGGAGGCCGACCCGGACATCGGCTTGCTGTTGCCGTGCAATGTGGTGGTGCGGCAGGAACAAGACGGCGCCATCACGGTGGCGTTTATGGATCCGGCCGCGGTGTTGGGGCTGGTGGACCGCCGCGAGGTCACGCAGCTGGGGATGGAGGTGCGTGAAAAACTTTACCGCGTGCGGGATGCATTGCGCTGAACTGCCATCTTGGGCATGGCCTTGCGATTCAGGATTGTTTAAAGTGAAGCTGTGATTGTGCCGACTCTTCTAAAGATAACGGATAGAAATAAGGTGCAGGCTGTGATGTTGCGGCTACTAAAAGTGATGCTGATTTTCTCTCTGGTGCTAGGGCAGCCGGTCAGCGCCAGTCCTTTTTTCGCGCATCATAACGGTAATGCGCACACTGCCCATATCATGGGCGGCGTTATGCTGCATGCACATGAAATGACGCCGTCTTCTCCGTTGGCCGATGATTGCGCCGCCAAGGCGCGTTGTGAGGGTGGCGGCCATTGTTGCCCCGGGCTTATCAGCGAGGGGCTTGTTACTAAAACCACTCCTCCTTCAATCCGGCTGGAACCCGTTTCCATGCTAGTTATCCAGCGGGAACTGCCCGTCGAAATTCGTCCTCCTCGTACCTTGCGCGGTTAATCGCGTACCCACCCCTGTAATTCATTCGCGGCGTCGCGCCGCACTGCGGCTTCGCACGTGTCTTGCGGGTGGCGATTGCGCCATGGATTTCCCGGATTAGGAAACATTCCCCTGTTTGTTTTTGGCAAGGCATGGGAATGACGAGGAGAATACGACATGCCCTTTCGTTGGCTTTGCAAATGTTTGTTTACTGTCCCCTTGTTTTTAGCCTGCGTTTCGGTACGGGCTGGGGCACCGCCATCGGAATCCGTGCTGACGCTTCAGGCGGCGCTTGATCAGGCCGCGGCGGTCAATCCGGGCGTCGCCCGGTTTCGCATGGAGGCCGCTGCTCGCGCGGCCATTCCGTCTCAGGCAGGTACCTTGCCGGATCCTTGGTTGAGCGCCGAGCCCGGGCGCGGTGCCAATTCCCAGTTGCGTTTGGGTATCACGCAAGCCTTGCCCGCGCCCGGCAAATTGCATTTGCAGCGGCTGGTGGCCGAACATGAAGCCGAGGCCGCGCAACTTGAGGTAGGAGAGGCAACCTTACAGTTATCCGCCGAGGTAAAGCAGGGGTGGTGGCGCTTGTTTTTTCTCGACCGTGCAGTGGAAGTAGTGCGCCGCAATCAGGATGTGCTGAGACAAACGGCGGCTGTTGCCCAGACACGTTATCGAGTTGGCGAAGGTCTGCAACAAGATGTGTTGTTGGCCCAGATGGAGTTCTCCAAGTTGCTGGAGATGGAGATCGAATGGACCGGCGAACGCCGGACGGCGGAAGCGAGGCTCAATACTTTGCTGTATCGCCCGCCGGCCACACCAATAGTATTGCCCGCGTCGGTGGAGGAAGCCCTGCCTGCATCGCCAGATGAGGATATGCTCATTCAGCAAGCCCAGGCGGCACGACCAGCACTGACTGCCCAGCGCCGACAAGTGGATGTGGCTAACAGCCAACAGGATCTGGCCCGGCTGGACTACCGGCCGGATTTCTCGGTGGGGGCTAATCATGAGTGGCGAGAAGGTGAAAAGGACTTCACCAGCGTCATGTTTGCCATGAGCGTGCCGCTGCACACCGGCTCTCGTCAGGACAGGGCGGTGGACGAGCGTGGCGCCGAGCTGCTGGCGCGACGCTATGCCTTGCAGGATGCCGAGGCACGTGTCGCCGCGGAAGTGGCGGTGGCCTTCAGCGATTATCAACGCGCCCGCCATCACGCCGAGTTGTACAAGACCAGCCTTCTGCCCCAGGCCGCGCAGACGGTCTCCGCCATGTTGGCCGGCTATCAGGTGGGCAAGGTGGATTTCTTGAATCTCGCCCAGGCACAGATGACCCTCAATGATTACGAAACTCGCTATTGGCAATCTCTGAGCGAGGCCCGGGAGGCCCTTGCCCGGTTGAGTGCCGCGGTGGGTAAGGAGATTACACATGAATAAGCGCATGACATTGTTTGTGCTGGTGGCGCTCATGGCAGGACTCGCCGGCGGTTATTGGTGGGCGCAGCGCAATATGAGGCACGGCTCAGCACCGCTGACGGCGAACGGTGCGCGCGTGCCACTGTACTATCGCCAGCCTATGAATCCCTCCATTACCTCGCCGGTGCCCAAGAAAGACGAGATGAATATGGATTACATCCCGGTTTATGCCGATGAGGGGGCGAAGGACGCTTCTGGCACGGTGCGCATCAATGCGGTAATGGCCCAGAACATCGGGGTGCGTACCGCCAAGGCCGAACGCCGTGTTTTGGGGCATGTGATTCGCGCCGCAGGCCGGGTGGATTACGACGAGACGCGGCTGGCGCGCCTCAATCCCAAGACCGAAGGCTGGGTGCAAACCCTGGAGGCCGCCACCACGGGCCAGCAGGTGCATCGCGGCCAAACATTGTTGACCCTCTATTCGCCGCAATTGGTAAGCGCCCAGCAGGAATACTTATTGGCCATGCAAAACCGCGCGGTGATGCAAGGCAGTCAGCACGGTGAACTGCGCCACGGTGCCAATGAGCTAGCCGACGCGGCGCGTGCCCGCTTGGCCTTGCTGGATGTGCCGTCCAAGCAGATAGAGGCCTTGGAACGGACTGGAGAGGTGCTTCAGGCGCTGCCGCTGCAATCGCCCTTCGCTGGGGTGTTGGTAAGCGTGGGCGTGCGGCCGAGCCAATATGTGACTCCCGGCAGCGAGCTCTACACCATCGCCGATCTTTCCAGGGTGTGGGTGTATGCGGACATCTACGAAAACGAGCTGCCTTGGGTGCGTGTGGGCGACAGTGGCGCGATGAGCCTCGCCGCCGCGCCGGGGCTAATATTCAAGGGCAAGGTCACCTATATCTATCCCACGGTGGATGCCAAGACCCGCACTGTGCGGTTGCGCTTAGAGTTCGCCAATCGGGAAGGACTGCTCAAGCCCGAGATGTTCGCCGAGGTGACCTTGAGCGGCACCGAGAAGACGGCGGCAGTGGCGGTGCCCGGCGAGGCGGTGATCCGATCGGGGACGCGCGACCGGGTATTTGTGGTGAGCGCGCCGGGCAAGTTCGAGCCGCGTGAGGTGCGATTGGGGATGAGTGCCGAGGGCTGGACCGAGATCACGCAAGGCGTGAAGGTCGGCGAGGAGGTGGTGACCTCGGCGCAGTTTCTCATCGATTCGGAATCCAAGCTCAGCGAAGTTACGGCCAAGCTCAAAGAGCCGGCCGCGCCAACGTCCCAGCCATCGAGCATGTCCGATTTAGATATGGGGGACATGCGCCTCGATGCGGGAGGACAACACCATGATTAAAGCCCTCATCGATGTTGTCCTGCGCAATAAATTTCAAGTCTGGCTGGCCAGCGCATTGCTGGTGACAGCGGGGTTGTGGGCGCTAAAGAACACACCGCTGGATGCTATCCCCGATTTGTCCGATGCGCAGGTGATCGTGTTCGCCGAGTATTCGGGCCAGGCTCCCCAGGTGGTGGAGGATCAGGTTACCTATCCCCTCACTACAGCGCTGCTCGCCGTGCCGCACGCCAAGGTGGTGCGGGGTTATTCTCTGTTTGGCATGTCCTTTGTGTACATATTGTTCGATGAGGGCACGGACACCTACTGGGCCCGTTCGCGGGTGCTGGAGTATTTGAATTATGTCAGCGGACGTTTGCCTGCGGGGGTGAGTCCGACGCTGGGGCCCGACGCCACCGGCGTGGGCTGGATTTACGAATACGCCTTGGTGGATAAGAGCGGCCGTCACGACCTCGCCCAACTGCGCTCGCTCCAAGATTGGTTCCTGCGTTATCAATTGCAGATGGTGCCGGGAGTGGCTGAAGTGGCTTCGGTAGGCGGCTACGTCAAACAATATCAGGTGGACGTGGATCCGCGCGCACTGGCCGCGTACAACATTCCGCTGGCGACGGTGCGCGAAGCCATCGCACGTTCCAACAGCGACGTGGGCGGTCGCGTGGTCGAGCTGGCTGAGACTGAGTACATGGTGCGCGGCCGCGGCTATCTACATTCCATCGCCGATCTGGAAGGTATCCCGCTGGCCGTCAACGAGCGCGGCGTTGCGATTCGTTTGCAAGATGTCGCCCGTGTTCATCTTGGCCCCGAGTTACGGCGCGGTGTCACCGAGCTCAATGGCGAAGGCGAGGTGGCGGGCGGTGTGGTGGTCATGCGCCACGGCGAGAATGCGTTGGCGGTGATCGAGGCGGTGCGAGCCAAAGTCGACGAACTGAAAAAAGGCTTGCCCGAGGGGGTGGAGATCGTTCCCGTGTACGACCGGGGGAGCCTAATCGAACGGGCTGTGAGTACCTTGAAGCGCGCCCTTATAGAAGAGTCCTTGATCGTCTCCTTGGTGTGCGTGTTGTTCCTGCTGCACATACGTTCCGCCTTGGTGGCCGTCGTCACCTTGCCGCTCGGGATCCTCGCTGCTTTGCTCATCATGAAATGGCAGGGCATCACCGCCAACATCATGTCCCTGGGCGGCATCGCCATCGCTATCGGCGCCATGGTGGACGGCGCCATCGTGATGATCGAAAACGCTCACAAACACCTGGAACGCGCCGTGCGTGGCAAGGGGGATGTCTTGACCAACAATGAACGTTGGCATGCCTGCAGCGCGGCGGCGAAGGAAGTGGGTCCGGCGCTGTTTTTTTCTTTGCTGATTATCACCGTGTCCTTCCTGCCGGTATTTACCCTGCAGGCGCAGGAAGGCCGGCTGTTCGCGCCGCTGGCTTATACCAAGAGCTACGCCATGGCCGCCGCTGCGGTGTTGGCGGTGACCTTGGTGCCGATATTGATGGGCTATTTCATCCGCGGCAAGATTCTGCCCGAGGCACGCAATCCGGTGAACCGGCTGCTGCACGCGCTGCACACGCCGCTGTTGTCGGTAGCGATGCGCGTTAAGTGGATCACTGTAGCGTTAGCGGCAGTGTTGCTTATAGTCACTGTGTACCCCGCCGCGCGGCTGGGAAGCGAATTCATGCCGCCCTTGGACGAGGGCGATCTCTTATACATGCCCACGCTGTTCCCGGGCGTATCAATTGCCAAGGCAAAGGAGTTCACCCAGCAGAGCGACCGCATCTTGGCCGGCTTTCCCGAAGTGCAATCGGTATTCGGCAAGGCGGGCCGGGCGGAGACCGCCACGGACATGGCGCCGCTTTCCATGCTGGAGACCACAGTGCGGTTGAGACCGCGCGCCGAGTGGCTTGACCCGGCCAAAACTACTCAGCAATTGATCCAAGAAATGGATGCAGCCTTACACTTTCCCGGCATCGCCAATGCCTGGACCATGCCCATCAAAAACCGTCTCGATATGCTCGCCACCGGTATCAAGACGCCGGTGGGCATCAAGGTGAGCGGGCCGGATCTCACCGTGTTGCAGGAACTGGCTTCGCGTGTGGAGCAAGTGATGAAGCAACTGCCCGAGACGGTTTCCGCCTACGGGGATAGGGCGGTCGGCGGCTATTACCTGGATTTCGACATCCATCGCGAAGCGGCGGCCCGCTATGGGCTGACCGTGGGGGATGTGCAGGACGTGATTCAGACCGCCATTGGCGGCATGAACGTTACCCAAACCGTGGAGGGCTTGGAGCGTTATTCGGTGAATCTGCGTTATCCGCGCGAGCTACGCGATAATCTCGAAGAATTGCGGCGGGTGCTGGTGGCGACGCCCAACGGTGCGCAGATCCCCTTGTCTCTAGTGGCAGACTTGGTTATGCGCCGCGGCCCCCCGGACATTAAAACGGAAAACGCCCGTCCCAATGCCTGGGTGTACGTGGACATCAACACGGCTGACCTCGGCGGTTATGTGGCTCGCGCTAAAGAACGGGTGGCGCGCGAGGTGCCGCTGCCCGCCGGCTATACGCTGGCCTGGTCAGGGCAATATGAATACATGGCGCGTGCGGCGCAGCGCTTGAAGATCGTGGTGCCCGCCACGCTGCTCATCATCTTCGTGCTGCTCTATTGGAATTTCCGCAACCTTACCGGGCCGCTGGTGGTGATGCTGTCCATCCCCTTCGCGCTGAGCGGTGGGGTATGGCTGGTGTATCTGCTCGGCTACAACCTGTCGGTGGCGGTGGCGGTGGGTTTCATCGCCCTGGCCGGGGTGGCGGCCGAGATCGGCGTGCTGGTGCTCACTTTCATTGATCATGAAGTGGCGCGCAGGTGCGCGGCAAAACAGTCGCCGCTTACTACGCAGGAGATTATGGCGGCGGCCCGCACGGGTGCCGCCGAGCGTTTGCGCCCTATCGCCATGACCGCCACCGCCATCATCGTGGGTCTGTTGCCCATCATGTGGGGCAGCGGCACCGGCTCGGAGGTGATGCGCCGCATTGCCGCGCCCATGGTGGGCGGCATGGTCAGTGTCACCGTGTTGAGCCTGATTGTCTTGCCGGTGATTTACGGTTTGGTGTTGCAGGTGAGAGAGAAACTTTGATTGTTAATCTACATTGAAAGGAAAATGTTATGAAATTCATTACATCTATGGCCGCCGCCGTATTAGGTCTCGTCTTTGCAACCGCCGTGGCCGCCGGCGATGCACTGGACGAAAAACAGGCCATCGACGGTTATGCCGTTACCTTCCATATCGCCAAGGCCAAGGCCGGTATGGAGATGGGCGGCTCGCATGATTTTATGGTGAAGATCGAGAAGGACGGCAAGGCCGTTACCAATGCGCAAGTGAATTCAAAGGCCATCCATCCCGACGGCAGGGGAGAGACCAGGATGATGATGGGCATGGGCGATAGTTACATGGCGGGATATGATCTGGGCCATTCCGGCAAGCATCAGATCATGATTCTGTTCAAGACCGCCGATGGGGCCAAACACGGCGGCGGGGTGTGGTATTCCGGTTATTGAAGGCCATCGTGTCATGGGCGGCAGTATCATGGCGGCTTGTCAGTCGCAGGGAGACGGACTAGACTGCAGTTCATGATAGTGGGTACGCCCCCTATTTCCGCGAGGATATACTCCATGCGCCGCCGCCCCTTCCGGGCCTGCCTCAGTATGCTGTTGGTGTTCACCCTGCTGAGCATGGTGCCGCTGCGCGCGGCTATGGCCTTGCCAATGGTGCTGCAAGGCGCAGCGCATCAGGTGCATGCGTTGCACGGCGCGGGGCAGATGGCGGACCACGCCTCCGCCGATCACGCGGCGTCTCATACCGATCAAGATGACCAGCGCCATTGTGGCGGGCAGTGTGGCCTGTGCGGCGCCTGTCATTCCGGTCTGCCTGCCGCTGTCGTATCCAGTGTCATCGGGATGTTCATAATGCCCGCTATACCGCGGCCAGTGAATATGGCCGAAGTCTTTCTTTCCCCCGATCCTCGTCCACCGCGCGTCTGATACACCCTGGGTTTAAGGATGCGGTTGCCCTCCGTGGTAGCCGTTGGGTGTATTTCATCTGCGCGGAGTTATCTCTCATGAGTAAAAACGAGCATAGTTTTCCTATGGTGGAGGCGCTGCCATTCCCGTCCCGTCGGCGCTTTCTTCAGGGCCTGGCCACCGGAGGCGTGTTGTTGGGATTGTCGCCCTTAATCAAGCCGGTTTGGGCGCGGGAGACGGTGGGTGCTGTCACCGGCACGGCACAGCTGCTCACCGGCACCGAGTTCGATCTCACTATCGCGGAAACGCCGGTCAATTTCACCGGCGCGCCGCGCATGGCCACCGTCGTCAACGGCTCGCTTCCGGCGCCGACCTTGCGCTGGCGCGAGGGCGATACGGTTACCCTCCACGTCACCAACCGCTTAAAGGAGATGACCTCCATCCACTGGCACGGGATTATCCTGCCGTATGAGATGGACGGCGTGCCGGGGGTCAGCTTTCATGGCATCGCACCGGGCGAGACCTTTGTCTATCGGTTCAAGGTGCGGCAGACGGGCACCTATTGGTATCACGCCCATACCTTCCACGAACAGACGGGGCTTTACGGTGCCATCATCATCGATCCCGCCCAGGGCGATTCGATCAAGGCCGATCGCGATTATGTGGTGCAACTCTCCGACTGGACCGACGAAGATCCGCTGACGATGTTCAAGAAACTCAAGAAGCGGAGCGGCTACTACAACTTCCATCAGCCGACAGCCGTCGATTTCTTTCATGACGTGTCGGCCATGGGCCTTGCGGCCGCCCTCGACAAGCGCAAGATGTGGAACCAGATGCGCATGAACCCGACCGATCTGGCGGATATCTCGGGTTATACCTACACCTATCTCATGAATGGCACCACGCCGACGGGTAACTGGACCGGAATATTCAAGCCTGGCGAACGGGTGCGGCTGCGCTTTATCAATGCTGGCACCGCGAGTTTTTTCGATGTGCGTATCCCAGAGCTGGCGATGACCGTGATTCTGGCTGATGGCCAGAATGTCGAGCCCGTGACGGTGGATGAGTTTCGCATCGGCCCGGGTGAAACTTATGACGTGGTGGTGTCACCCAAAGATGAAGCCTACACCCTCTTCGCGCAGGGGATGGACCGCAGCGGCTACGCCCGCGGCACGCTCGCACCGCGCGCAGGCATGGCGGCCGAGGTGCCCGCCATGGACAAGCCCGAGTGGTTGACCATGACGGACATGATGGGCGA
>Ga0153916_10004249_pt1 | contig 10804 bp, 10 predicted proteins | sample Opewatmetagenome_FD_109642 | JGI IMG/M metagenome (GOLD analysis project Ga0153916, IMG submission 109642) | Freshwater wetland microbial communities from Ohio, USA - Open water 3 Core 3 Depth 4 metaG | ecosystem: Environmental > Aquatic > Freshwater > Wetlands | place: USA: Ohio, Lake Erie...
GCGGCGGACCCAGGAGATCGACGACACCATCGTCAGCGCCTACGTCCACGGCGCCTCGACTCGGGACATCGGCCAGATCACCGAGACGCTGATGGGCGAGCGCGTCGGGCGCTCGACGGTGAGCCGGGTGACGAAGTCCCTGAACGAGAAGGTCGAGGAGCTGCGAAACGCACCGATCACCGGGCCGATCCCGTACCTCTTCCTGGACGCCACCTTCCTCGATGCCCGCTGGGCACGGAAGGTCGAGAACGTCTCGGCGCTCGTCGCCTACGGCATCGGCCTGGACGGCAAGCGCCAGCTGCTCGCGGTGACCATCGGCGCCGAGGAATCGGAGGACTCTTGGGGCGAGCTCCTCGGCCAGCTCAACGAGCGCGGTCTCACCGGCGTGCAGCTCGTCGTCGCCGACGCCCACGCGGGGATCGCCAAGGCGGTGCGTCGCCACCTGCCCGAGGCACCACTCCAGCGATGCACCGTCCACCTGCAACGGAACGTGCTCACCAAGGCGCCCCAGCGCCTCCGCGCCCGACTGGCTCGAGAGACCTGGCAGGTCTTCCAGGCGCCGAGCAAGGCCGAGGCCCGCAAGCGGATGGCGCAGCTCGCCGCCGGGCTCGGCAAGCAGATCCCCGAGGCCATGGCCTGCCTGGAGAACGGCTTCGAGGCCGCGACCCACTTCTATGCGTTCCCCAAGGAGCACTGGCACCGCATCCGCTCCACCAACGGCCTCGAGCGGCTCCACGGCGAGGTGAAGCGCCGCACCCGGGCCGTCGGAGCCTTCCCCGACCGCGCCAGCGCCCTGCGCCTCGTCACCGCCGTCGCCCTCCAGGTGACCGCCATCTGGACCGACCGCCGCTACCTGGACATGTCCCTGCTGAAGTCGAAGGAGGTCGCCGTCGCCAAGGCTGCGTGAAGCAATCGAGGAGCTTCACCGTGAGTCCGATTTACACACAACTCGGGACTTGACCCACGAGGCCGTCCACCTCGTGCACCGCAACCACACCGCCGCGTACTGGGGCGCGCTGGCGAAGCTCATACCCGAGGTCGATGCGCGGCGTGGGGAGCTGCGCGAGCGAGGGAAGGCGTTGATTTGGTAGCGGCCGTGAGGCAGCGGCAGCTACGTGCGGAACGCGACGCCTAGAAGGAGCTGCTCGGCCCGCACCTGGCGAAGCACCTCTTGCCAAACGGCCGTGCTCTCCCCTGTCGTCACATCGGTCTTCTTCACTCCTTGCGTCAGCGCAGGGTTGACGCGGTCCTCAAGGGGACCAGTCGGCGCGATAGCAGGCCGGCGAAACGAGTGCCGAGCCGTACCGGGGAGTATGGCCGGGGTGAAGCTGAACATGCCTGCGAGGGGCTGCTCCGGCGTGGCCCCTCGGTAATACCTAAGCTTTTCCTCGCTCACGCATCCACCGTCGGTGTCCGCGCATGCCTGATTCGTTGCGCCTTGAGACAGTGGCCAGTCGGTGACGGCTCGGAAGGACGCTGGTGCGTCCGCTGGTACGTTCACTCCTGGCCGATATGGCTCACCAGACGCCACGACGAAGACCGTGTCCAAGAGGAACTGGCCGCCCTTGCTGGACCCGAAGAGGATGAGGTCTCCTCGCGCGAGGGCACGGAGTAGCGGCTTGCTGGGCTGCTGACAGATGCAGTAGACGAAGGGGCCGTCGGACACGAACGGGTCCGTGTTCTGGTGGCCGGCGAACTCCGCCGGTTTCGTCACTCGCGGGCGAATGCACATCTCGGGTTCGTCGGGCCCCAGTGGTTGGCGGAAGACCTGAACGATGTCCGCGTCCGCCTCCCACTCGCCCCAGAAGCGGACATGGTCGTGCGCCTCGGCCCGCTGTCCGAGGTCCGACATGACCTCGCCGCGCGCCTCGATGAACGACCGGTAGTGGCGCGGCAACCGGTTCCAGCCCTTGCGATTCCCGGCAACGAGTTCGGGCGGAGGCTGCGGGCCCGGGTGGATGAACTGGATGACCTTCGGCACGTGCACCTCCTGTTCGACCCAGGGTATCACCTCAGCGCGCATCAACACTGCGTGCGGGTACTTCCGCGGGGTCACTGCTACGATGAGCCAGACGCCGAAAAGGAATCTCGGAGGCGAGAGTGCGACCTATCGACCTATCGGAATTCTCGTACGGTTATGCTGTCACTGAGGCGTTGGTGAAGACGATGCCAGGCGGGGTTCAGGCAGCGCCGCTGTTCCCTTCGCTCAAGAAGGAGGGGCAACCCGGGTACGGATACGATGTCGCACTCGAGTTCAGCGGGTTCCTTCTCTTCTTTCAGTTCAAGCTGTCGGACCAGATGGAACGCCGGAGTGCGCTTGAAACGAAAGACGGCTTCTTGGAGCCGTACTTCTTTCGGATGCACCTTCGGGCAAGCGCACATTCGGACCAGCATCAGCTCTTGATTGACTTAGAGGCTACTCAACAGAACCTTCCTCACGAGGTGTACTACGCCGCCCCGCTGTTCCACACCTCTGTCCAGCTGAACGAGGCGTACCGTACAAATTCGGTCGTTGACCGAACGGTGTTCTTTCGCCCGTCGGACATCGGAGCGCTGCCTGATTCGGACCCTCACTGGGTGTCGTTCGCCGACGGTTCGAACCAAGCGTACTTCTACTCGCCTCGGGGGAAGGAACTTGGGGACATCGCCATTAGCGGCGATGTTCTCTTGAAAGGGCTCCTTCACCGTCAGCCTAAGCAGTTCACCGAAGCGTCGTTCCGGGCGCTTGGGGAACAGATGGAGGAAGTAGTGGTCGGTCGATACCGACCCACACCACGGCGGCCACGTGCGCGCAAGCCGCCTCAGGAAGTCGAGCGCGAACGCGCGATGGAGTACATGGCAAGGCTACTTGTTCCGGAAGTCCCGGTAGGTGAGGGTCCTCGCGTCTTAGAGGAACAGGTTCGAGCCCAGCTCCGCGAGCTGCGAGCGACGCGCGACCCGCGCGAGGTTGTGTCGTACATGGCGCGGGCCTTCTTCGGAACAGAGGTCGTCGCGGTCGTTCGCGGGTAGCATTATTGACCCGCGTCGTCCAGCGCAAGCTTGCTCCCGCCGGAGGACACGTAGGAGGAACAGCATGGCCGACTGTCGTTGCTGCGAGAAGAAGACGCCGACCCAGGGCGCGCGGGTGTGCCCGGAGTGTGGGCACACGTTCGTGGGAAACGGCTGGGATGGAATCGACGCCCACTGGCGGGCGAAGCACAACAAGGTCATGTCCTACGACGAGTTCCGGAAGGGGATGTGCGGGCCGCACCGCGGCAAGTGAGCGGGTCGGCCCACCCTGATGTTCACGCTGCGCTGCACGAAGAAGCTGCTCACGCGCCTGGGCTCTCCCGTGCCGGTTGATGAGGTTGACCCCACCACGCGCCTCGGGGACTGGTACGCCAACCTCCTCTTCCAGCCGGGCGGCCAGGTGGTCCTCTTCGTGAACGAGCGCTCCCTGCTCCCGGTGCTCGTTGCGGCCAGCCCTCGAGCAGCCTCGTGACCCGGTTCCAGGCTGCCGCCGCTGGCATGCTGCTTCGCCTCGGCGTCCCGGCCGCCGCCGTCGAGGCCGAGCTGCGCGAGATGGCGGAGGTGCGCATCGCGAAGACCGCGAGCCGGCAGATTCTCGGCTCGATGACCGACTTCGCCTTCTTGAAGGACGGCTATCGAAACGACCGGATGGACGTGGACGCCGTCGCGATGAGGCTCGCGGCGACCCGTGCGGCCCTATCGGCATGAAGCACCCGGCGGACGTGGCGCTGGATGCGGGTTCCGGACCATGCCGATCACCGATTCCGGAGCAAGCCGATCACCGATTCCGGTCGAAGCCGATCACTGATTCCGGAGCAAGCCGATCGCTGAACGCATGAGCCTGGAGGCGGCCGAGGGAGGCCGCACGGGCGCGTTGACGCCGCTGGGTAGTCCGCCGCACATGCCGCCTCCACCAAGGAGGCGGGATGGCGGCCGAGAGGCTACCGATGCGGAAGCTGCGAGAGATCATCAGGCTGAAGTTGCAGGCCGGGCAGTCGGGCCGGGCGATCGCCCGCGCGTGCGGGCTGTCACCGAGCACGATCAACGAGTACGTGGGGCGCATCGCGCTCGCTGGGCTGGCGTGGCCGCTGCCGCCGGAGCTCGACGACGACGGCGCGCTCGAGCGGCTCCTCTTCCCCGACGAGGGCCACCCGGTGTCGAACCGGCCGGAGCCCGACTGGATCTACGTCCACCGCGAGCTGCAGAGGCGGCACGTGACCAAGATGCTGCTCTGGCAGGAGTACAAAGAGGCGACGCTGGGCGGGCTCCAGTACAGCCAGTTCTGCGACAAGTACCTGCGCTGGGCGCGGCCGCTGTCGGCGACGCTGCGGCAGGCGCACCACGCCGGCGAGAAGACCTTCATCGACTTCAGCGGCAGCGGCCTCGACGTGGTGGACCCGTTCACCGGCGAGTGCCGGAAGGCGGTGCTCTTCATCGCGGTGCTGGGCGCGTCGAACCTGACTTACGCGGAGCCGGTGCTGAACCAGGATCTGCCGACGTGGATCGGCTGCCACGTCCGGGCCTTCGAGTACTTCGAGGGCACCACCGAGATCTGGGTGCCCGACAATCCGCGGGTCGGTGTGACCAAGGCGGGCAAGTACGAGCCCGTCCTCAACCGGACGTACGAGGATCTGTCCGCGCACTTCGGCGCCGCGGTGATACCGGCGCGGCCGTACAAGCCCCGCGACAAGGCGAAGGTCGAGGTGGCGGTGCTGATCGCCTCCCGGTGGATCCTCGCGGTCCTGCGGAACCGCACGTTCTACTCTCTGGACGAGATGCGGGCGGCGGTGGCCGAGCTGCTGGAGAAGCTGAACCACCGGAAGATGCGGCGCCTGAAGAAGTCGCGGCGCGAGCTCTTCGAGGAGATCGAGCGGGCGGCGCTGAAACCGCTGCCGGTGCGGCCCTTCGAGTACGCCGAGTGGGCCCAGCCGAGGGTCGACCTGAGCTACCACGTCGAGCACGACGACCACTTCTACAGCGTGCACTTCTCGCACATCGGCGAGCGGCTCGACCTGCGCGCCACCGAGACCACCGTCGAGATCTTCCGGCGCGGCACGCGGATCGAGAGCTACCCGCGCAGCTACGCGAAGGGGAAGTACACCACGCGCAAGGAGCACATGCCGCGCGCCCACCTCGACCAGGTGGAGTGGACGCCGGAGCGGCTGACCAGCTGGGCGAAGAAGACGGGGCCCAAGACCGTGGCGCTGCTCGAGGCGATCATGGCCGCGAAGGCCCACCCGCAGCAGGGCTTCAAGGCGTGCCTCGGGATCCTGCGGCAGACGAAGGACTACCCGCCCGAGCGCGTGGAGCGAGCTGCCGCGCGGGCGCTGCACTTCCGGACGCTCAACTCCGGGAGCGTGGCCTCGATCCTCAAGCACAACCTCGACCAGCAACCGCTGCCCGGCGACGAACCGCAGCAGGCGCTGCCGCTCCACGAGAACCTCCGCGGCGGCGGCTACTACCACTGACCACCCGAGACCGCGCCGACGCGGCCTCGCGGCGCCCCGGCGCCGGGCTCGACGCCCGCCCGCCGACCTCATCGAGGCCAGGGAGAAGCACATGCTCGTGGAGCAGACGATGGAGAAGCTCGTGGCGATGAAGCTCAAGGGGATGGCGGAGGCGCTCCGCCGCTGGATGGACCAGCCGAAGGAGAAGGCGATGGCCCCGCTCGACCTCATCGGCCTCCTCGCCGACGCCGAGTGGAGCCACCGCGAACAGCGAAAGCTCACCGGCCGGCTGCGCAACGCGCGCTTCCGCCAGGACGCGTGCGTCGAGGACATCGACTACCAGCACCCGCGCGGCCTCCAGAAGGCGGTGATGCTCGAACTCGCCGCGTGTCGCTGGGCGGAGGCCCACCAGAACGTCATCTTCAGCGGCCAGACCGGCGTCGGGAAGAGCTACCTCGCCTGCGCCCTCGGCCAGAAGGCGTGCCGCGAGGGGTACTCGGTGGTCTACCGCCGCGCCTCTCGCCTCTACGACGAACTCGCCCAGGCGCGCGCCGACGGCACGTACTTCGGCCTGCTCCGGCGCCTCGCCAAGACCGACGTCCTCATCGTCGACGACTTCGGCCTGGAGGTCCTCACCGCGCCCCAGCGCAGGGACTTCCTGGAGGTGGTCGAGGACCGTCACGGCAACTCGTCAACCGTCATCACCAGCCAACTCGACCCCAAGAACTGGCACCCCATCATCGGAGACGAAACCATCGCCGACGCCGTCTGCGACCGGCTCGTCCACAACGCCCACAAGGTGAAGCTGTCCGGCGAGTCGATCAGGAAGACGAAGGCGGACTTGACCAAGGGCCAGAAGCCGGCGAAGTAGAGCGACCCAGCGGCGTCACGCCCCGGGTGATCGCCTTGCCGGAACGGGTGATCGGCATCGGCCGGAATGGCCGATCGGCTTGGCCGGAATCCGCAACGCGGCTCGAGATGCAGTGGCCGGGCATGTGCGAGGCGGTCGTCGCCATCGACGCGGCCGCGTGGGACGGACCGCCGGCCGCCCCGTTCGCCCTTCGACAGGCTCAGGGCGAACGGCATTCCATGACCCGCGGTGGACGCCCGCGTCCCATACCGTCTCAGGGCGAACGGGAAGTGCGGGGAGCCCTCGGCGGCGCCGCCGGCGACGAGGTTACAGTCGAGGTTACAGCCGGGGTTACAGTCGAAGGGACAACCAACGAAAAGCCCCCGACAACTCTGGGAGAAGTCGGGGGCAAGATGGAGCGGGAAAAGGGATTTGAACCCTCGACCCTCGCCTTGGCAAGGCGATGCTCTACCACTGAGCTATTCCCGCAAGAACTCTCGTGAAGAGTGCCGTTTTATAGAAGCGCCCCGGAAGAGTGTCAAGGGGCGAGACCGCGGGGCGCCGGGTCGATTCTCACTCGCCATCGCCCCGCTCCGCCGTCGCGCCGCCCGTGGGCTTGGGGCCGTACACCGCCCGCACGAAACCCGTGAAGTAGGTCCAGGCGGACCAGACCGAGAAGACGAGCGACATGTACAGGAGCCAGGTTCCCACCTTGTTCGCGTCGAGATCGAACGAGAAGAAGATCGCGTCGATCGGGTACGTGTAGTGGATCATGAGGAAGACGATCGCCGCGACCTGGAAGGCGGTCTTGTGCTTCCCCTCCTGGCCGGCGGCGATGACGACGCCCTCGCTCATGGCGATGGTCCGAAGCCCCGTCACCATGAACTCGCGCGCCATGACCACGATGACGACCCACGCCGCGACGCGCCCGAGGTGCACCAGCATGACGAGCGCGGCCATCACGATGAGCTTGTCGGCGAGCGGATCGAGGAACTTCCCGATGACGGTCACGCGCCCGGTCTTGCGCGCCACCCAGCCGTCGAGGAAGTCGGTCGTGCCGGTCACCGCGTAGACGATGCCGGCGGTGAAGCTGTTCACCTTCGACTCGGCCCAGGTGAAGTACAGGAACACCGGGATCATCGCGATCCGCACGAGCGTGATCGCGTTCGGGGCGTTCAGGAACTCCTTGCGGAGCGAGCGCGCCACGCCTAGCCCTCCCCCGCCGCCGAGGGATCGGCGATGACGCGCCCCTCGCCCGTGAGCTCGACCGCCACCACCAGCGGCGCCGGCCCGTCCTCGACGAGGGCGCAGACGCGGGGGGTGAGCCCGCCCACCCAGCCGACCAGCGCGGAGAGCGGGACCTTGAGCGGCGACTCGGGGTGGACGTCCACCGTGACCGGCTCGCCCGCGGTGGCGAGCAGGAAGCGGCCGCGGCCGCGCAGGTGGACGAGGTGCAGCTCCGCCGAGATCGACGACGGCACCCGGCCGTTCTCGAAGGCGATCCCGTCCTCGAAGCCGAAGAGCGCCTCCTCGCGCAGGTACGCGGCGTCGGGGCCGAGCTCGAGCGCGGTGAAGCGCCGGCTCCCCGTCCGGAAGAGCAGCACGCCGTCGCCGCTCGCGAGGTGCATGCGCGTCGAGCCCTCGCCGAACGCCTTCTCGGTCGAGCGCCCGCGGAAGCGCTTCATCTCGCCGATGAGCGCCACCCTCCCCTGCGTGGCGAACAGGCCGTCGAGCCGCACGCGCACCTCGCCGCGCACCGCGACCGAGAGCGAGCCGGGGGAGACGGAGAACGTCTCTCCCGCGGGCGGCTGGACCAGCCGCGCGGCGGCCCACGCCCCGAGCACCTCGCCGGGCTCCGCGGGCCGGACCGCGGGCATCCCGCCCGGCGGCGGCGTGCGGAGCGGCTCGGGCGCGGCCTCCGCCTCCACGCTGGACGGGGGCTCGCCGGGCTGCGTCGCCGCGGCGCGCCCGGCGATGAGCTCGTCGCAGCGGGCGACCATCTGGTCCGAGCCCGCCTTGCGGAACCAGTCGCGGGCGCGGGTGAGGTTCCCCGACTCGAGCAAGGCGAGGCCGAGATAGCCCATGGCCTTCTTGTGCTCGGGGTTCAGGTCGAGCGCGATCTCGAGCTGCTTCACGGCGTCGAGGTACCGCTTCGCCTTGAGGCAGGCGAGGCCCAGGTTCACGCGGGCGGCGGGCTCGACGGGGTTGTCGTCCACGAGCCGCTGCCAGGCGCGCACGGCGTCCTCGAAGCGGGAGAGCTTGTAGTAGGCCTGCCCGAGGAGCCCGAGGACCTTCGCGTCCTTCGGCCGGAGCTCGAGCGCGCGCTCGAGCGACGCCCTCGCCGGCTCGGCGTCGCCGCGGACGAGCAGCTCCGAGCCCCGGTTCAGGTGGAACAGGAACTCCTCGTCGATGCCCTCGACCTCGTCCACGCCCGCGGGGCTGGCCACCTTCTCACCGCCCGGCCTTGTAGGCCTGGTAGAGCGCGACGACCTTGCGCACGTACTCCTGCGTCTCGGGGATGGAGGGCACGGCACCGCCGGCGCGGCGGACCGCGTCCGGTCCGGCGTTGTAGGCGGCGAGCGTCTTCACCATGTCGCCGCCGTACTGGTTCGCGAGGATGCGCAGGTAGCGCGCGCCGCCCTCGATGTTCTGCGCGGGGTCCCACGCGTCCGAGACGTACATCTCCTTCGCCGTCCCCGGCATGAGCTGCATGAGCCCGACGGCGCCCTTCTCCGAGAGGGCCTGGTGGTCGAAGTTCGACTCGACCGCCATCACCGCGAAGAGGAGGGCCTCCGGGATGCGGTACTTCTCGGCCGCGGCCCGGATGTGCTGGCGCCAGCGCTCGAGCGGGGTGGCGGCGGGCAGCGGCGTCGCGGCGGCGACCGGCCTCGCGCGCGCCTGGGGCGCCGGGGGCGTGGTCCGGTAGAGGCCCGCGCCGCCCGCACCCCGGTTCACCTTCCTGTACCGGGTGTCCGTGGGCGCGTTCGAGAAGTGCACCACGCCGTCGCCGTCCACGTACGAGTACACCTCGGCGGCGCCGGCGGGCCCGGCGGTGACGAGAAGCCCGGCGAGGACGAGGCGGGGGAGCATTCTTCCGGCGGAAAGGTACCAGTAGCACGCGCGGGCGGACAACTTTATTCCCCCACCCAAACGTACATGGAATAGAGAATGACCATGCCCGCACTACCTCCAGGGGAGCACGTCGACTTCCTCGTGCTCGGCGGCGGCGCGGCCGGCCTCTCGTTCGCCCTCGAGGCGGCCGACCATGGGAGCGTCCTCGTCCTCACCAAGCGGCAGCGCTCCGAGGGGTCCACCCAGTACGCGCAGGGCGGCATCGCCTCGGTCCTCGCCCAGGACGACGCGCTCGACCTCCACGTCCAGGACACCCTCGTGGCCGGCGCCGGCCTCTGCAAGCGCGACGCGGTCGAGGTCACGGTTCGTGAAGGCCCGGAGCGCATCCGCTGGCTCCTCTCCCTCGGCGCCGAGTTCGACCGAGAGGCCCCGGACCGGCTCCACCTCACCCGCGAGGGCGGCCACTCCCGCCGGCGCATCGCCCACGCGAAGGACGCCACCGGCCGCGAGATCGAGCGCGCGCTCCTCGAGTCCTGCGCCGCGCGCGGCGTGCGCATCGTCGAGGACCAGGTGGCGGTGGACCTCATCACGAGCGGCAAGGCCGGCCTGGGCGGGCCGAACCGCGTCCTCGGGGCTTACGTCCTCGACCGCGCCTCCGGCGACATCGTGGCGGTGTCCGCCAAGGTCACCATCCTCGCCACGGGCGGGGCCGGCAAGGTCTACCTCTACACGACGAACCCGGACGTCGCGACCGGCGACGGCGTCGCCATGGCCTTCCGCGCGGGGGCGGCGGTCGCGAACATGGAGTTCTTCCAGTTCCACCCGACCGCCCTCTATCACCCGCAGGCGAAGAACTTCCTCATCAGCGAGGCGCTCCGCGGGGAGGGCGGCATCCTGCGCAACGCGGCGGGCGAGGCCTTCATGGTCCGCTACGATCCGCGCAAGGAGCTCGCGCCGCGCGACATCGTGGCGCGCTCCATCGACGCCGAGACGAAGCGCCGCGGCGACGACTGCGCGTTCCTCGACATGACGCACCTCGCGAAGAGCTTCCTCCTCGAGCACTTCCCCAACATCTACGCGACCTGCAAGGAGTTCGGGATCGACATGGCGGTGCAGCCGATCCCGGTCGTGCCCGCGGCCCACTACCAGTGCGGCGGCGTCGTCGTCGATCTCATGGGTCGCACCTCGCTGCCCCGGCTCTACGCCATCGGCGAGGCCTCCTGCACCGGGTTGCACGGCGCCAACCGACTCGCCTCGAACTCGCTCCTCGAGGCGCTGGTCTTCGGACGACGCGCGGCGCTCAGCGGCGCGGACGTCCTGCCCGAGGCGAGCGGCCCGCCGCCCAAGCTGCCGGAGTGGAACCCCGGCGACGCCCTCGCGCCCGAGGAGGGCGTGGTGGTGGCGCACAACTGGGACGAGGTGCGCC
>Ga0153916_10004251_pt1 | contig 10802 bp, 9 predicted proteins | sample Opewatmetagenome_FD_109642 | JGI IMG/M metagenome (GOLD analysis project Ga0153916, IMG submission 109642) | Freshwater wetland microbial communities from Ohio, USA - Open water 3 Core 3 Depth 4 metaG | ecosystem: Environmental > Aquatic > Freshwater > Wetlands | place: USA: Ohio, Lake Erie, Old...
CGGATCGGTTCGGTGCAGATTGCGCATCGCGTCGTTGATCAACTGCGGCGTCCAGGGCTGAATCAGCGGCTTCATGCCGTTGTAGCCGATCAGCGCGTGGCACGACGCGCAGTGGTAGCGGAAGATGCCCGCGCCGATCTCGGTCTTGGCGTCGATGGGCAGGAGATCGATGTGCGCCAGCGCTCCCTTGGTCAGATGGGCGCCGAGATAGAAGCGCAGCCAGGGCGACCGGGCGACCACCCCCTCGCGGTGGAAAGCGTCGACATCCCTGACGCGAACGCCGGGAGCGTAGATGTAGCGGTCGATCTGATAGGGCTTGCGCGTTCCCTCGCGGATGAACTCGCCGGTGGCGACGGCCACCACGCCGGCCAAGAGGAGCAGCAGCGCGCTGGGCGGCGTGATCCAGCGCGAGCCGACGCTGTGTCCGAGGGCGAGGGCGGCGACAATCACCAGCGTCACGGTGAAATTCAACCCCAGCATGGTCACCAAGATGGGCGCTCGCACCAGATTCAGCTTCGCGTGCTCGGGCATCGCCGCGAGATACCAGGCCCCGCCGACGACGATGAGAACCATTCCGGCAAGCGCCCACTGGGAGATCCAGCGGATGAGCCGATCTTTCTCCAGAAGCGCCGGCGGTTGACAGGCCGCATGCAGCGCGATGCCGAGAGCGGCCAGCGCCAGCGAGCCGCCGGTGCGCAGCAGCACCTGGGGCAGAAAGGAAGGATTGAAGAAGGCGGCGAAAAAACCGCGCTCCGGCGACCACGAGCCCGAGGTGAGCATGAAGGCCGTGATGGCCGTGATGAGGACCAGACTTAACCACGCCGAGATCGCATAGATCCAGCCCACCGCGACATGCTCGCGGGGCGTCAATCGGTCCCAGAGATAGTAAAACGCGAAGGCCGCGGCGATCTCCGTGGCAAAGACCGCCCACTCGGCGGCCCAGCCAAAAACGAAGATGTGGATCAATGCGCTGGTGGCCTCCGGCGCGGTGAGGCCGATCGTCCACCAGATGCCGACGCCGCTGACCGCGCCGAAGACGATCGTGATGAGCGTGAAGACGCGCGCGAGACGCCTGAGATAGGCAAGCAGCGCGGCGGATTCTTCGCGGTAGGCCCGCCGCGCCAGGTCCGCCAGGAGAAAACCGCCGCCGACGGCGAACTGCGCCACGATGACATGGGGAATCGCCACGAGGGGTATGAGCATGGGCGCCGTGATGAACGGCACGTACCAGGCCGGATAATCCATCTCGATCCTCCCCTCTATGATGGGGCCGCTCAGATGCGCTTTAGACGATTTTCTCGCCCCGGTAACTCTTGGCGAGCAGCTGCATCGGGTTAAGCGGCCGCCGGCCCGTGCCCTGCTCGATTTGAATCGCCGCCAGCGGACAATCGGAGCAGGTGATATCCGGATCGCCTTCCGCCATGGCTTGGAACGCGCGGCCGCCCCATTTGAGCGACGCTTCGAAGTTTTTTTGTTTCATCGCCCAGGTGCCGTCGTGGCCGGAACATTCTTCGACCACCCTGACCTTGGTGTTGGGCATGAGCGAAAGCACGTCGCGCGTTTTGTAACCGATATTTTGCGCGCGCAGATGACAAGGCATGTGATAATTCACCTTGCCGGCGCCGGTTTTGAAATCCTTGTTGAGCTTGCCGGCCGCCGCCAGGCGCGCGAGAAACTCCAACGGGTCCATCGTTTGCGCCGCGACTTTTTTCGCCTCGTCGCTGCCGAGCAACCGCGGGTACTCTACCCGAATCATTTGCGAACAGGTGGGATTGGTCGCCACGACGATTCGATCCTCGTCGACGAAACGCCGCAAATGCGCGACATTGGCCTGCGCCGCTTCCATCGCTCCGTCCATGTCGCCATTGTGCCACAGCGGCATGCCGCAGCACCGCTCATAGGCGAAGACGACATCGACATGGTTGCGCGCCATCACCTCCAGCGTGTCCAAGCCGATCTCAGGCTGATTGTAATTGACGTAGCAGGTGGAGAAAAAAGCAATTTTGGCCGCCGGCTCCCCCTGCGGAGCTGGGCGGCGCGAGTTGAATTCCGTCGCGAAGGTTCTCGCCGCAAACGGCGGAAGCTTCTTGTCCTTGTGAATGCCGAGCAGGCTCTGCATGAATTGGCGATGGAGCTTGCTTTCATTCGCCCAGTTGGCCAGCGCCGATGTCGTCGTGCCCAATCTGCCGACGAGGTCGGGATTGCCCAATACTTTATCGACAAGCGGGACGCCCTGCTTCTTGACCCGTTGAGCTTTTGCCCGCGCCATCAGCCGGGGAAAATCGACGGCCCAATGGTGATTGCCGGGAGTGTAGGGACATTTGATGTAGCAAAGCTTGCATTGGAAGCAGAGATCGACCGCTTCGTCGATGTCCTCGGCCTTGAGTTTTTTGCTGTCCACCTCGGCGTACTTTTCTTCGGTGCAGTAGCCGTCGATGGCATCGAAGATCTTGGGAAAGCTGCCGCAGAATTTCACGCACATCCGGCAATCGGCGCACAGGCCGAACACCCGCTCCACCTCCGAGCGCAGCTCTTTTGCGTCGAAATATCTGGGATCGACCGGATCGGTGACGGGCGTTTTATTCATGGAATGCCTCCGTTGGACCGGAGCAAAACGATGACCGAACGCAACCGAGAAAAGATCTACCAGATCGAGAAGGAGTCGTCACCCCCCACCCCGTTGGTCGGCGCCAACCAACCCTCCTCAACCTTGGCGCCGTTGATGAGACCGAAAAAATAGAGCCGCAGCATTTGCTCGATCATCTGCGCGAACGGCAAGTCGCGCCTGGGCTGATACCAGGTGTAGATCCAGTTCATCATGCCGAAGAGTGCGAAGGTGGCGGCGCGCAGGTCGACCCGCCGGCCGCCTTCCAGGTCTTGCAGCTCGCCGATCAGATCCATGAGGACTTTAACGTAGCGGCGCTTGAGCACCAGGATTTTGTCTTGAAAACCCCCGCTGAGCGACTCGTCCTCATGGGCCATCACCTTCATTTCGTGCATGTTGTGCAAAAAGAAGCTCAGATGGTTTTCGGCGAAGGCACGGATGCGCGCGCGCGCGTCCGGTTCCGCTAAAGCCGCCTGTTCCCAGCGCTGCAACAGGGTGAGAAAGCAGCGCTCCTGGATGAGATAGAGCAATTCTTCCTTGGTCGTGAAGTAATAATAGAGGCCCGCCAGGCTCATGCGCGTGGCGCGGGAAATATCGCGCACCGAAGTGCGGTGAAACCCCTTCTCGGCGAAAATCTTGGCGGAAGTTTTCAAAATCCGTTGGAGTTTTTCGTCGTGGTAACGCGTCGCGGCTTCCAAGCGGTTGGACATAGGTGAAAGGATATTTGCAAATCGGTCTTAGGGTGTCAACCTCGGGCTTTGGCGTGACGCAAGTCCCGGAATCACGCTAACCTCAGAGCGATGGGCACCAAAAGATAAGCAAAGGCGAGGGAAATTAAGGGTGCCGTGACCCAGCCGATGATGATGTTGCGCAGAATGCGCATCTTTATTGTTTGGATGCCCCGTGCCAAACCGAGGCCGAAAACGCTCCCCACCAACGCCTGAGATACGGAGACCGGAATGGCGGGAATCGTAAAGAGAGCAAAATCCCAAGAACGGGCAAAAAAATCGACCACCATAGCTTCCGACAATATTGCGATAAAGGCGCTTACGGCGTCGAGCCGCACGAGATCCCGCCCAACGGTGAGCATGGTGCGGCGCGAATAGGTCGCGATGCCGAGAACCATGGCGAGACCTCCCAGCAAAGCCAGCACGCGCGGCTGCGCGATCGTCCAGGCTCCGAGATGGAGCGGCGCGAAGAGATCCAACAGCGCGTAGAAACTCATCACGTTCGCCATATTGTTGCCGCCAAACGCCCATGCCCCATAGCACCCGGCCGCCACCAGGCCCAGGCGCAGCCATTGATCGAGCAAGAGCAGCGGCATCGGCAGCCGGCGCGAAATCCGAGCCGCCATCTTGTAGATGAGAAAGGCGGCCGCGCCGGCGAGGAGCGGCGCGCATGTCCACGCAAGAACGATCTTACCAAGCAGCAGTTGCGCCGGCGCGCCAAGGTTGCCGTGACGAAAAAGTTGATATCCGACCATAGCGCCCACGGCCGTCTGCGCCGCAGAGATCGGCAAACCGGCAGCGATCATACAGACCACGGCCAAGGCGGAGGCCAATGCCACCGAAAAGGCGGTTGGAAGTGAATCGATGCCGCCGAAAACGCCGAGCGTTTCCATCCCGGCGGGTCCGTTGACCAACCCTCCCAGCACCGCAAAGAGCGCACAAAGTTTGACTGCGGTCGCAAACCGCACCATTCCCGAGGCCACCGCGGTCGCAAAAACGTTCCCGGCAACGTTGGCGCCCACGGACCATCCGAGAAACACGCCGCTCGATAACCATGCCCACATGTTTTAGAGAATCCGTTTCAGGGCGGCGATGACCAACCGGTCGCCGACGTCTTCCGCGATGTCGCAGATCGAGCCCAGGTCGTCGACCAGGCGGCGCAGTTGCAGCTTGTGCGCCAATTCCAGCCTGTCGTCATCGAAGATCAGCGCCACCGCGCCCCGCTCGATCAAATCGCCTTCATGCTCGTGATCCGAGAGTTCTTTCGCCCCCTCTTTGACCTTATCGGGCTGGTCGAGAAACGCCCGCGCCGTGCGCGCCAGCACGCCGACGATTTTCACATCCCGGTCGGCCAGTCGGATCAGGCCCGGGTACAAGCCTTCCGGCACTCGGACCTTCTGTAAGATCATCTCCCGCGTCAAAGCTTGGATGCGGTTCGGGATTTTGTCCATGCTTTCCAGCAGTCCGAGGATATCGCCGCGGGTATCCGGCAGCAGTCGCCGGCCATAGATCTCTTCCTCGATGTCCCGACGCAGCGTATCGAGGCGATGCTCCATTAGATTGATGCGCTCAAAGCAGCTCGCGAAGCCGTCGCCGTCCTGCTTGAGATAGCATTCGATCGCCTTTTGCAGTTCCAGGGCTATGGCCTCCGTCTCATCGAGATACTCGGCCAATTTTTTCTCGATCTCATGCTGCGCCCCAAACAGGCCCATGAAATATTTCTTCATGAAGAGACTCAAGGGCAGCGCCCAATCCAACTCAACTTTCACGGGCGGCAAAGAGCATCGCCCGCTCAACGGCGAAGCCGACCTCTTCGCCTTCTTGATAGATTTCCGTCTTGGCCGTTTGAACGCGCAACACCGCGCCGTCAGCCCTGATTTTGTAATCGACGAGATGTCCCGCGTAGCTGCGCACCTCCACCCGGCAGCGAATCGGACCCGTCGGACTCAAGGAGATATCCTCAGGGCGCATCGCGACGAGGCATTCGCCGCCCAGATCGCTGCGGTCGGCGACGCTAAGGCGATGGCCGCTGAAAAACTCTACGGTGGCCGATTCTCCCTCGCGGCTGATAATGCGCCCCGGAACAAAATTCATCAGACCGATAAAATCCGCCACGAAACGGTCGACGGGGCGGGTATAGATGTCGGTGGGCGTGCCCACTTGAACGATCCGGCCGACGTTCATGACGGCGAGACGGTCCGACATCGCCAGGGCTTCCGCCTGATCGTGGGTCACGTAGAGGATGGGAATACCCGTCCGGCGCTGCAGATCTTTCAGCTCAAAGCGCATCTGCTCGCGCAATTTCGCGTCGAGATTACTCAAGGGTTCGTCCAGCAGCAACACTTCGGGTTCCTTGATCAGGGCCCGCGCCAGGGCGACCCGCTGCTGCTCACCGCCGGAGAGCTGACTCGGATACCGGTCCGCCAGCCTTTCCAGACCCACGGTATGCAAGGCGGACTTGACTTTGGACTCGATGAGATCCTGCGCCAACTTTTTCAGTTTCAACGGGTAGGCGACGTTGCCGTGGACCGTCATATGGGGCCAGATAGCGTAATTTTGGAAAACCATGCCGATGGGTCTGAACTCGGTCGGGACGCTGATTCGGTCCGCCGTCGAGTTCATGCGGGTTCTACCGATATAAATTTCGCCTTCGGTGGGCTCCTCAAGCCCCGCGACGCACCTTAACACCGTGCTCTTGCCGCAGCCGCTCGGACCAAGCAGAGAAAAAAACTCCTTGTCGCCGACGGAGAAAGTCACCGCGTCGGCGGCGACGACCTTGCCGTACCTCTTGGACAAGTTGATAATCCGGATCTTTTCCATGCCGCTCAAAACCCCGCGATACCGCCGGTTAGCTTTCGGATGATCGTATTACCCAGGATTAATAGACCCATGACGATCGAAGCCAGGGCGGCCGCTATCTCTCGATACCCGGCATCCTGCATATTGTAAACGACAACCCCGATGGTTTCGGTGTGATAGGCGTAGAGGAGAATCGACACGGTGAGCTCCCGCAGAGCGGGCATGAAGACTAGAATCCAGCCGGCGATCATCCCCGGCCGCGCCAACGGCAGAATAATATCACGCAAGCGCGGGAGTAATTTTGCGCCCGAGGCCTTGGCGGCTTCTTCAAGCGAATCGTGCACTTGTTGCAGCGTGGAATTCGTCGTTCTGACGGCAAATGGGAGATAGACCGCCAGGTACGCCACTAAGATGATCCACAAGGTGCCGTAAAGACTTACCGGCGGTCTCGCCCATGCGAGGATCATAGCAATAGCAATGACGGTGTGGGGCACTGCGTACGGGATCGTGGCGAGAAAGTCGAGCACGCGGCTGCCCTTGAGCTTTGCCTTAACGTGCAGATAGGAAATCACGGTGCCGACAAACATGGCCACCGTGGCCGACACGGCGCCGAGAAATAAACTGTTCATGATCGCTCTCTGCGCCGTTTCGAACTTGAGCACATAAGCAAAATTTTGCAGGGTCAGGTTGGCGGCGCTGAGCGGCGCGCCCCAGTAGCGCATCAGCGCGGTCAGCACCATGGAAAGAATAGGCAGGATCGAAATAAAGACGACGACTGCCGATATCAAAAGAAATAGCGGATAGCGGAGCGAGCGAAGTTTTAGCTCGGAGGGGTGAACCGCCTTGCCGGAAATGACTGTGAAGCGGCTCTCGCCCCTTTGAATGCCGAACTGAAGCGCCATCGTCAACAGCGCTACCAGCACGAGCATACTGGAAAGGGCCGTAGCCAGACCGAAATCGGGGATCGCCAGGGCGTAATAGATGCTGGTCGTGAGCACGAAAAATCTCGCTCTCATTCCCAGAAGCGCCGGTATGCCGAAATTGGCAAGCGCGCCGATAAACGCCAATAAGCCACCGGCCATGATCGCGGGCAGAACCAAAGGCAAGGTTATCTGGCGCATAATTTGAGAGGTGCCGGCCCCAGAGGCGCGCGCGGCCTCTTCAAGGCTTGCGTCCATCCGCTCCAGCGCGCCCGCGACCGTAATAAAAACCAAGATGAAATAGTGCACCGTTAGGACAAAGACAATGCCGCCGGCGCCATAGATGCTCCAGGGCACGGTTGCGAAACCAAAAACTTGCAGGACTAACCTGGCGAGGTAGCCTTGCGGCCCCAAAAGTTGGATCCAGGCAATCGCTGCGAAAAACGACGGCAGCGCATAGGGCAAGACCAACAGAGTCCGCAGTGTCTTTTTGAGGGGAAGATCGGTGCGTGTGACGAGAAAGGCTAGAAGCGTTCCCAGAACCACGCACATAGCGGCGGTGGCGCATGAGACCCATACCGAATTTAGCAGCGCCCGGTAGTAACTGGGATACGAAAAAACCTTTTGATAGCTTTTTAGAGACAGAACGCCGGCATCGAGGAAACTTCTAAACAGGACCTGCCAGAGCGGATAAATGACGATCAGTAGAACGAAGGCGCCGGCCGCCGCCATCAAGAGATAACGGCGGTCGAAGTTGGAAGCTGTCATTCGCAAAACTTGACGCGCGCTGCGCCCGCCTACTGAAGCATTAGCTTCTCGAATTTTTCCCGGATCGCCGGCGCGTTGTCGGCCGCCCACTCATAGGGAATCGGCATGAACTTGATCTGCTTAGCCGAAGGCTGCCCCGCCGGCGGTTTAACGTCGCCCCGTACCGGGATCACCTCCTGTTTGACCAAGAATTCCTGGCCTTCTTTCGACAACACGTAATCAACGAACGCTTTGCTGCCATTTGGATTCTTAGTTCCCTTGATAATCGCAATCGGACTCGGCACCGAGATTGCGCCATCCGACGGCCAAACAATAGCAAGCGGCGCGCCTTTCTTGATCAAACCCGCGACGATATAGTCAAGCGTCATGGCGATGCCGAATTCTTTACCGGCCAGAGCCGTAGCGGCTTCAGAGTTCCCGCGCACGATGGCCACCCCTTTGGCTCTCGCCCGCTCGAACCATCCCCAACCGTCCTTTTGCACGAAGGCGGCGACCGTGACGAAATTCGAACCGGAATAGAGCGGGTTACCCATGACGGCCTTGTTGCCGGCATCGGGGAAATCTTTCCACGACTTGGGCGCGTCTTTCAGCGGGATCACCTCTGTATTAACCGCGATAATCATGTTGATAAGCCGCCCCGCCGTGAAAAGCCCCTTCGGATCTTTAAGGTCGGCTGGAATTGCTTTTGCCTCCGGTGAGATGTAGCTAAATAACTCGCCGCGCTTTCTGAGATCATAATAAACAGGAGCATCGGCAAGCCAAAGCAGGTCGGCGCGGATTCCGCCGACCTCACGCTCCGCGGCGATTTTGGCGCCCACCTCGGTGCTACCGGCGCGGTATATCTCAACTCTGATATCCGGCCGTTTCTTCATGAAGGCATCGGCAAATTGGGTCGCAAGCTCCTGGGGCACGGAAGTGTAAAGCAGCACTCGGCTCGGAGTTTTGGCCTGGGCCAAAACCACGGCAGCGGTCAAGGCCAACATCCCACATACGGCAAGCAGTGTCAGACTTAACTTATGTAAAAACCTATTCATCTCCCACCTCCCTCGTCGAAGTTTTCATGAAGCTGCCAATTGCTCTAGCTGGGCATTGAGAAACGCGGTTGATTTCTGCACCATCCCCAACTCGTCTTTCGGATTCCAACCTTCGATGACCAGGGCGCCGTCGTATTTTTCTTTGAGCGCCTGCAGCACCGCACCGAAGGCGATTTCTCCTTGCCCCATCAGCACGTGAACTTTTCCGTCCTTGGTATCGCTGATGTGAATATGGCTGATCTTACGCAGCGAACGAATAAATTCGGCCACGTCCATCACCGTGTGCGCGTGCGAGACATCGAAGGTTACGCCGAAGTTGTCCATGGCCACAGCGTCGATAATCTGATTGGTGATATCGGGATGAATCACCACCTCTTTGTTGCGCCTTTCCATTGTTTCCATAGCAATAACCAGGCCGAGCTGTTTGCCTCTGGTGGCGAAGCGCGTGAAAGCGCTTATCTGCATGTCCCAGATACCGTCTACCGCGTCCTGCCGGCCGGTGAGAAAACCGGGGTGGATCGTGATTACCTTGGCGCCCATCTCCGCGGCCTCTTCGATGCCTTGAAGGACCTGGCGGATAGATTCTTCTCTGATGCCTCGATTGCTGGAAGTAATGTTGAGATCCCCGGTCGGACCGTGGACCGATAGGCTAAGGCCGGACTGGCGCAGCCGTTTTAGCAGATCGCCCTGGTCGTCGCGCCACAGGTGCTCGGTCCAAACTTCCAGCCATGAGACGCCCTGAGCGCGCGCCAGATCGATCACTTTGCCGAGCGGATGGGATTTAAAGAGCAGGCTGGAAATGGCAACTTCCATGGAATCTCTCCTTCGATTATCGGCACTTATGGCAGGAGCGAGGTTGTCAAATTAACTTTTGGTAAAGTGTGCGCGGTTAACACACCACTCCCTTCCCCCTCAACTCTTGCCGCAGTCGCTCGATTTCACCCCGCTGATAGATAACAACGTTCACACCTAAATCTCTTGCGGGCTTTGCATAGGACTCGTTGTCATCGATATAAACGATTTCCTCAGGCCGCACACCCGATTTTTCAATCATGGCCCGAACAAACTCCCGCTCGGGTTTAGTCATATGAAAATCGAAGGAATATACTTCGATATCGAAGAGGTGGCGGAAGTGATATTTCCCCTCCAAGAACGCGACGCGGCTCTTGATATTTCCCGAAAATGCAATCATCGAGTATTTTTTTTGCAAATTTGCGATGAGCTCGTAAATATCTTTGTCGAGAACGTAGCCGTTGTACCATTCCTGCTGGATCAAGCGGCTGTCGTAACCCGACGGCAGCTGTTGCTGTGCCCACTGCCAGAAGTCCTCATCGGAAATGAGTCCCTTGCGCAACTGAATGCTCTTCGGCGACGACAAGATTACGCCGACCAACCTTCGCTCATAGCCATGGACCGCCGCCAGCTTTTCTAAAGCGACGGATTTTCCTTCGGAAAACAGGACGCCGCCGAGATCAAAAGCGATCGCCCGAATCATCAAAACCCTCCGCATCGATCATAGCAGCAAGAAACCTACCTTGAACAGACTTTTATCGTGGTGTATAGCTCTGGGTAGCATGACTTACGAAAACGTTCTGGTTGAGAAGCAGGAACCGCTTGCCGTCGTCACGCTCAACCGCCCCCAGCAGTTGAACGCGCTCTCCTACGGCCTCTTCAAAGACCTGTGCCTGGCCATGCAGGATCTCGATCGGGATGACGATGTGCGCGTGATCATCGTCACCGGCGGCGAGAAGGTTTTTGCCGCGGGCGCGGACATCAAGGAAATGGCCGACAAGGGGCCGTTCGATCAAAGACTCCGGGACCGGCTCGCCTATCGCGATCAAATCAACAAGATCACCAAGCCCGTGATTGCCGCGGTCAGCGGTTTCGCCCTGGGCGGCGGTTGCGAGCTGGCGCTGAGCTGCGACCTCATCATCGCCCCGGAGACGGC
>Ga0153916_10004252_pt1 | contig 10802 bp, 12 predicted proteins | sample Opewatmetagenome_FD_109642 | JGI IMG/M metagenome (GOLD analysis project Ga0153916, IMG submission 109642) | Freshwater wetland microbial communities from Ohio, USA - Open water 3 Core 3 Depth 4 metaG | ecosystem: Environmental > Aquatic > Freshwater > Wetlands | place: USA: Ohio, Lake Erie...
CGGCTGCGGCGAGGCAATGGGGCGGCGTCGACCTGGTCGTCATCAATGCCGGGATCGCGCACGTGTCGCCGCTCGCCAGCATGGACCTCGAGGCATTTCGCCGCCTGGAGCGCGTCAACGTGGAAGGCACGCTGCTGCTGCTCGCCGAGGCCGGCCGTCACTTCAAGCACCAGGGCACGGGCGGCGACATCGTGCTGGTGTCCACGAAGAACGTGTTCGCGCCGGGCGCGACCTTCGGCGCCTACAGCGCGACGAAGGCGGCCTCGCATCAGCTCGCGCGGATTGCCAGCCTGGAGCTGGCGGAGATCGACGTTCGCGTCAACATGGTTTCTCCCGATGCCGTCTTCGGCGACGCGAGCAGGAGATCCGGGCTGTGGAAGACGGTCGGGCCGGATCGCATGCGCGCGCGAGGGCTTGACGAAGCCGGCCTCGAGGAGTATTACCGCAGCCGGAACCTGCTCAAGGCTCGCGTGACGGCCGAACACGTGGCGAACGCGGTCATGTTCTTCGCAACCCGCCAGACGCCGACCACCGGCGCGACGATTCCGGTCGACGGCGGGTTGCCTGACGCGACGCCGAGGTGACACGAAGGCTTAGGGCTTAAGGCTTAGGGCTTAAGACATGGTTGGCTTACGGCTTCGAGAGCCGCGGGCCCTGGGCCCTACCGGCCCTGAGCCTTAAGCCATAAGCCCTAAGCCGACAAGGATCGGCAGACCATGCGACTAGCAGTCAATATCGATCACGTTGCCACCGTGCGGGAAGCGCGCAAAGCCCGGGAGCCCGACCCCGTTGCAGCCGCGGTCCTGGCGGAACTCGCGGGCGCCGAGGGTATCACCGTGCACCTGCGGAGCGATCGCCGGCACATCAAGGAACGCGACCTGGTGCTGCTGCGCCAGGTCGTGGCGACGAAGCTGAACGTGGAGATGGCGGCGACCGCAGAAATGGCGTCGATTGCCGCGCACGTGAAACCAGACCAGGTGACGTTCGTGCCGGAACACCCCAACGAGCTGACCACCGAAGGCGGCCTCGACGTCGTGTCGCATGCCCGCGTGGTCAACGAGACCGCGGATCGGCTGCGCGAGGCGGGGATCAGGGTGAGCATCTTCATCGACCCCGATCCCCGGCAGGTGACTGCGTCGCAGGAAGTGGGCGCCAACGCGATCGAAATCAATACCGGCGCCTATTCGAACGCACGGCCGCACGACCGAGCCGCGCGTCTCGAGCAGATCCGGCTCGCGGCGCACGAGGCCAAGCGGGCGAAGCTGGAGGTGCTGGCGGGCCACGGTCTGACCTACGTCAACGTGCGGCCGATCGCCGCCATCCCCGAGATCGTCGAGCTCAACATCGGTCACAGCATCGTCTCGAGAGCGGTGCTCGTTGGCATGGACCGCGCAGTTCGCGAGATGATGGCGCTGCTGAAATGAATCGCCTCGCGCGGCTCGCCGCCGCCGTCGTTCTCCTGCCGGGCTGGGTCATTTCGAGCATCACCGCGGCGTCGGTCACTACCGTCAGCTTCCACGCCAAGGACGGCGTACCGATTGTCGGCTCGCTCTACCAGCCGTCCAGGCGTCCTACCCCGTGCGTGATCCTCGTGCACATGCTCACGCGATCGCGCGACGACTGGCAGGCCCTCGCCTCGCGCCTCGCGGATGCCGGGATCGCCGCCCTGGCCATCGATCTGCGGGGCCACGGTTCGTCCGGAGCCGATCCGCGGACCGATCCGAACGCGCTGCACGATCTGTCTCCCGATCTCCTCGACGTCCAGGCGGCGCGGGCGTTCCTCGCGAGCCGGCCCGACCTGGGCGTGACGAGTGTGGGCATTGCAGGCGCTTCGATCGGCGCGAACCTCGCCGTGCTCGCGGCCGCCTCGGATCCGACGATCGGCTCGATCGCCCTGCTGTCGCCGGGCCTGGACTATCGCAACCTGCGCACCGAGGCCGCGCTGAAGAAATACGGAGAGCGGCCTGTCCTGATGATTGCGAGCCAGGAGGACGGCTACGCCACGAGGTCAACCCGCAGGCTCCAGAAGGCAGCGGGAGCCGGCGTTCGGGAGGTGATGCTGGTGAACGGCGCCGGCCACGGAACGGCGATGCTGTCCAGGCAACCGGATCTCATATCGCTGATCGTCGAATGGTTCCAGCGCACGCTGTAGGGTGAACCGTCAGTCCTGCCGGCCGACCGTCCCGTTCTGCTATGATTCTTCTTTGCGGACTTTCGCAGCTGTTCAGCAGTTCAACAGCTTCGAGTTGAGGTCGCGCGGCCGCCCTGACGCCCGAAGGCGGGCTTTCGATCGTCGGCCGTTCGTTCGAGCCCTCTATGAAAGCACAGGTGATTGTCTTCGTCGTCGTCAGCGTGTTCTTCGGCCTCATCGTCGGGTGGATTCTGGGCAGCCAGCAGGCCATGCTGAACCGTGGAGCTGCCCCGGCTCCCTCCGTTCAACAGGCGAGTGCGCCGCCGGCGAAGGCCATTGACGAGAACCAGGCGGCGACGCTGCGGGCCGACATCCAGCGCGAGCCGGACAACGCGAAGCCGCGCGTGGCGCTCGGCAACCTGTACTACGACGCAGAACGCTTCGACGAAGCGGCAAGATGGTATGAGGACGCGTTGAAGCTCAACCCGAAGGACCCGAATGTGAGCACGGACCTGGGAATGGCCTACTTCTACCTGGACCAGACGGACCGCGCATTACAGCAGTTCGACTACTCGCTGAGCCTCGATCCGACGCACAGAATGACCCTGCTGCAGCAGGGCAGGGTGCGCGCCTTCGGCAAGCAGGACCTGGAAGGCGCGGCGGCGTCGTGGCAGAAGATCATTCAACTGGCGCCCGACAGCCAGGAAGGCCAGGCGGCGAAGCGTATGCTCGACGGGCTGAAGTCGGCGCATCCCGGGATCGGCGGCGGAACGCCCTCCACGCCCCGCGGCGGCGGGTGATCGATGTTCCTCACGCGCCTCGTCCTCTGCGTGCTGCTCGTCCTGCTCGTGGTTCGCGCGCTTTGGCGGTTCCTCGCGGGGCTCGCGGAGGGCATGGGCGTCAACCGCGGTCCGTCGCGCCGGATTGAGCAGGGCGTCCGCATGGCCCGCGATCCGATCTGCGGCACGTTCGTGATTCCGGCCAGCGCCCTCGCCGTTCGCGATGCGGACGGCCTTCATCACTTCTGTTCCGACAAGTGCCGGGACGCCTTCGTCGCGCGAACCCGGCAATCCACCTGACGATGACGCCGCGACCCAGCGCGCTCGTGACGCGTCGCATCCCGGCGTCCGTTCTCGCCACGCTCGAGAGCCGCTGCGACGTCGATCTCCACGCCGGCCGGGAACGCATCTCACGCGAAGAGTTGCTCCGGCGCGTGCGCGGCAAGCAGGCACTCATCTGCCTGCTCACCGACCGGGTGGATCGGGAAGTGCTCGACGCGGGCACCGATCTGCGAATCGTCGCGAACATCGCCGTGGGCTACGACAACCTCGACGTGGCGTACGCGCGCTCGCGCGGCATCGAGGTGACGAACACGCCGGACGTGCTCACCGAGGCGACTGCCGAGTTCACCTGGGGCCTGATCCTCGCCATCACGCGTCGCATCCCGGAAGGAGAACGCCTGCTGCGCGCCGGCGGCTGGAAGGGCTGGGCGCTCGATTTCATGCTCGGCTCCGAGCTTCAGGGCAAGCAACTGGGGATCGTCGGATTGGGCCGAATCGGCCTCGCCGTTGCCGTGCGGGCGCCGGCATTCCGCATGCGCGTCGCGTACACGACGGTCGATCCCGTTCCTGCGGGCTGCTCAGGTCCGCTGCCGGTTCCGCAGATGCAGGCCCTCTCGTTCGACGAACTGCTGGCGACCTCGCACGTCGTGTCGCTCCACCTGCCGCTCACCGACAGGACGCGGCATCTCATCGACGGCAAGGCGCTTGCGCGGATGAAGCGAACGGCCTATCTGGTGAACACGTCGCGAGGCCCGGTCGTCGACGAGGCCGCGCTCGCCTGGGCGCTGCGCGAGCACCTCATCGCCGGCGCGGCCCTCGACGTGTACGAGCGCGAGCCGGGCGTCCATCCCGATCTGCTGGCACTCGAAAACGTCGTCCTTGCTCCGCACCTGGGAAGCGCCACAACGGAGACGCGCACGGCGATGGCGGATCTCGCCGTGCGGAACGTCCTGGCCGTCCTGGACGGCCGGCCGGCGCTGACGCCCGTGCCCTGATCCGCAGATTCGCGCAGAACGGTTCATCCGCAGATTCACGCAGAACAATTCATCCGCAGATTCACGCAGATTCGCGCAGGACGATTCATCCGCAGATTCAGGAAGAGTCGGGGGCTATGAGAACCCGATCGAAGGGGGAGATGGCAAAACAGGACGGCCGGGCGCTTGCCGCTCTGGTGCCGAGTGCCGCAGATGTCGAGTGGATCATGCAGCGCCTGCGGCGTGCGCTGCCGGATCTCGAGGTGCCTGCGGTCGAGAAGATCGCCGAGGACAGGCGCAAGGACGCTTTCCACGTCCTCATCGGCACGCTGCTGTCAGCCCGCACGCAGGATGCGACGACACACGCTGCGTCGCTGCGCCTGTTCGCGAAGGCCGACACTCCGCACGCGATGTCACGACTGAGCACTGGTCATATCGAGCGCCTGATCTATCCGGTGAGTTTCTATCGCACGAAGGCCAGGCACCTGAAGGCGACGTGCAAGCAGCTGATGGAGCGGTTTCTGGGAAAGGTTCCGGACACGATCGAGGAGCTGCTGACGCTGCCCGGTGTCGGGCGAAAGACGGCGAATCTGGTGCTGATTCTCGCCTACGGAAGCCGCCGCACTATCTGCGTGGACACGCACGTCCATCGCATCTCGAACCGCCTCGGCTGGGTCTCGACGCGCACGCCCGAGCAGACCGAGCAGGCGTTGTACCGCGCGATTCCCAGGCGGTGGTGGCCGGACGTCAACCTCTACCTCGTCACCTGGGGCCAGAACGTTTGCCGCCCGATCGGGCCGCGATGCCGGGCATGCGTGCTCGCGGCCAGATGCCCGTCGGCCGGCATCCGCGCGAACAGGTGAGAGCGCTTGATGCCCTGCTCCCGGGCGGTCGACTCCTGATTCCCTTCGTCCTCGAGCTTCTTCGTCTTCCTGCCAAGCCACCAGGAAAAGAGCAGCAGCATCGTGGCGGGACGCCTTGCACGCGGCAATGATCTGCTGCGTGTTCGGGAGCACGCGGGCGCCGTGGGACAGGTCAACGATCCACGGTTTGGCGCGATTGGAAGGGCGGGGTGCTACCGTACGGGACGAAACAGTGCCGGCTGGGACTTGCACGCGGGGATCTGCTTGAGAAAGGGATAGGCGTCGAGCAACTCGGCCCGGTACTCGCCGGTCACCGGCTCGCCAAGCTGGTGCTTCAACTCAACGGCGTCGGCGACGGCTTTCGCCGCAAAGTGGTTGTTCAGGTAGAGGTACGCCTTCCGGACGAGCGTCCGCACGGCCGTTACGGTCTCGGCGAACGGTCTCAGCTCCTCGGGCGAATACAGGTAGTCGTACCGGTCTTCCGACTGGTCGTGCTTCCACCACTTCTCGGCGTTCCGCCCGTGCAGCCGCATGTAATAGAAGCCGGTCACGTTGGGCAGGCGATTCTGCCGGACCGAAAAGCGGAACTTCGGCTCGTCGATCTGCACCCATGCCGCCCGGAACTCGTTGAGCAACGTGAGCGTCGTCTTCACGGTATCGCTCCACGTGCGGTCCCGCAGTTCGACGGCCAGCGAGTAGTCGCAAAAGGCGCGCAGCAGCCATTCCAGGTATTCGACGGATCGCGGCGTCTGTTTGAAGCTCGGTGGAAACTGGACGAGGAGCGCGCCGAGTTTCCCGGCGTGCGCCAGCGGGTCGATGCTCTCGCGGAATTCGTCTGCGTCGCGTTGGGTGACCGCGGGCACGGCCCCCTCGCCAGCCGGTCGAACGGCGGGCGCCGATCCTGACGCGCGCGCAGCCATCGCCGGATGCGTGAAGGCCTGATGGAGCTTGACGGAGAACTCGAAGGCGCGCGGCGTTCGGGCGACCCAGCTGCGGGTAGTCGCCAGCCGCGGGACGCGATAGAAGGTCGAGTTCACCTCGACGGTGTCGAAATGCTCCGCGTAGTAGGCGAGCTCGTCGAAGCGTCTTCGTGCACGCACGGTGGCCGGCGGGTAGAAGACACCGTTCCACGACCCGCGTCCCGACGGGTAGCTCCAGCCGCACGTGCCGATTCGGACTTCACCGCTCATGGCCGCCCAGCGCTTCGAGCGCCTCCTTGTCGAACCCGAAGACCGCCCTCTTTCCCTTGACCACGATTGGCCGCTTGATCAGGTTCGGGTGCTGAAGCATCAGGTCGATGGCTTCGCGCTTGGTTCTTGGCAGCGGCCGTTGCTTGAAGACCGGGCTGCGGCGGCTGACGAAGTCGAGGAACTGCTTCTCGTCCACGTGCTGTTCGAGGAACTCGCGCGACGGCGGAGCCTTCCTCAGATCGCGCTCTTCGACGTCGATCCCCTGCCGTTCCAGAAAACTTCTGGCATTGCGGCACGTGGTTCAGGTCGGCTTCCAGTAGAAGGTCGGCTTTGGCATGGACGCCTCCACTCGCATTGTAGTCCGCACGTCCCCCCAACTCGCGAGAATCTGCAGCACCACGGCAGTGGACTACAATGAGGTGTCTATGTTGACGCTCAGCGAGGTTTTCCTCTCAATCCAGGGCGAATCCACATTTGTGGGGCAGCCGTGCGTCTTCGTGAGGCTTACAGCATGCGATCTCCGGTGCTCCTGGTGCGACACGCCGTACGCGTTTTCAGAGGGACGGAATCGGTCGGTAGACCAGGTGCTTGGCGATGTCAGCCAGTACGGGTGCCGCCTGGTGGAGGTGACCGGCGGTGAGCCGCTGTTGCAGGAAGACGTCTACGCGCTGATGGAACGCCTGCTGGCCGATGGCCTCACGGTGCTCCTCGAAACGGGCGGTCATCGAAGCATCGCGCGCGTGCCGGGCGGCGTCGTCGCCATCGTGGACGTGAAGTGCCCGGGCAGCGGGGAAGCGGACAAGGTCGATTGGGAGAACATGGCGCGCCTGCGCCCGCACGACCAGGTGAAGTTCGTGATCAGGGATCGCGCCGACTACGAGTTCGCCCGAGATGCGCTCGCCCGCTACGACCTCGCGTCGCGCACCGCGGCGGTGCTCTTCTCGCCCGTTCACGGCGTGCTCAATCCTCGCGAACTGGCCGGATGGGTCCTGGCCGATCGGCTGCCGGTTCGCCTGCAGGTCCAGGTGCACAAGTACATCTGGGGCGCGGACGCCAGAGGGGTGTGAACAGAAGTAGTCAGTACTGTCTACTGTCTACTGTCTACTGACCAACGACTACTGGCCAATGAAAGCCGTTGTCCTCCTGAGCGGCGGACTCGATTCCTACACGGCGGCTGCGATCGTACGGCAGCAGGGGTTCGACCTCTATGCGCTGACCGTCCGCTACGGTCAGCGTCACGGGCGTGAACTCGGGGCGGCCCGCGCTGTTGCCGCCCATCTGCAGGTCATCCAGCACCTCGAGATCTCCGTGGACCTTTCAGCCTTCGGCGGCTCGGCGCTGACCGATTCGACGGCGGTGCCGAAGGATCGCATCGTCGGCGCGGACGACGAGATTCCCGTCACCTACGTGCCCGCCCGCAACACCGTCTTCCTGTCGCTCGCGCTTGCCTGGGCCGAAGTGCTCGGCGCCACTGACATTGTCATCGGCGCCAACGCCATCGATTACTCGGGCTATCCGGACTGTCGGCCGGCGTTTCTCGACGCGTTCGAGCGCCTCGCCTCGGTTGCGACGAAGGCCGGCGTCGAAGGGGCGAGATTCAGGATTCACGCGCCGCTTCTGAGGATGTCGAAGGGCGAGATCATCCGCCGTGGCCTCGAGCTCGGCCTCGATTATGGCTTGACGCACAGCTGTTACGATCCCGGGGCAGAGGGAAAACCATGCGGGCGCTGCGACAGCTGCCTGCTGCGTGCAAAAGGATTCGAGGAGGCGGGCGCGATCGATCCGCTCGTCGCCGGAAGCCGGTTGGCGTCCCGGCAGGCCCGGCACGAACGAAAACCCGAAGCCTGAAGCCCGGAGCCTTGTCTATGACCGAGCGGCTCTACTACACCCAGCCGTCGATCAGGGAGTTCGATGCGACGGTGACGGCCGTCGAGCACATCGAGTCGCGGCCGGCTGCCGTTCTCGATCGCACGGCCTTCTACCCGACCTCGGGCGGGCAGCCGTTCGACACCGGCACGCTCAACGGCGTCCGCGTCCTCGATGTCGTCGACCGCGACGACCACTCGATCGCGCACGTACTCGAGCGCCCGCTCGAACCCGGCACGCGCGTCCACGGAACGATCGACTGGCCCCGGCGTTTCGATCACATGCAGCAGCACACGGGCCAGCACGTCCTCTCGGCGGCCTTCGATCATCTTCACCGCGCGCGCACGGTGGGCTTCCACCTGGGCGCCGACGTCTCGACGATCGATCTGTCGCGCGAATTGAGGGCGGATGCGATTGACGCGGCCGAAGACGAAGCAAACCGCGTCGTGTGGGAAGACCGGCCCGTCGCCGTGCGCTTCGCGACCGCCGAGGAAGCGGCATCGCTGCCGCTCAGGAAGGAGCCCGAGCGGGAGGGCACGCTTCGCCTCATCGATGTCGCCGACTTCGATCTGTCCGCGTGCGGCGGCACGCACGTCACGCGGACCGGAGAGATCGGCGCGATCCAGGTGCTGTCGTGGGAACGGTTCCGCGGCGGCATCCGCGTGGAGTTCGTGTGCGGGGCACGGGCGACCCGCGCGTTCCGGCGCCTGCGCGACGTCGTGGCCGGCTGCATCCGCGGCGTGTCGGTCGTGCCCGAGGAGCTGCCCGGTGCGATCGAACGGATGCAGGCCGAGAACAAGGAGCTGCGGAAGACCATCAGGGCGATGCAGGAGCGACTCGCGAAGTACGAGGCGATTGCGCTCGCCGACCGGGCGATACAGGTCGGCGGGCGGTTCGTGGTTGTCGAGTCGCTCGATCAGGTGGATGCGAACATCCTCAAGGCGCTCGCGCTGTCGATCGCCGGCCGGCCGGGCTACGACGTGGCTCTCTTCTCCGCGCAGGCGCCCTTCCTGGCTGTGGTTGCGCGATCGCCGGGTGGTGCGCTCGAAGCCGGAACGGTCCTCCGCCGCCTCGTCGAACGCTTCGGCGGCAAGGGTGGCGGACGCGCGGATCTCGCGCAAGGCGGCGGGCTGAACGGGGAGAAAGCGGAAATCATTGACGAGGCGAGGCGGGTGCTGGCAGCCTGCGGGTGAAGTTCGCCAGCCGCTCGACGGCCAGATCCGTGGTCGCATCGATCGTCGCCTGCGGCAACGTGAAGTTGTTGGCGATGATCGAAAAGGCGAGCGGTTCGCCGTCGGCCGTCTGCACGAAACCCGACAGCGCGCGCATGTTGGCGATCGAGCCCGTCTTCGCGTGCACGTTGCCCGCGGCGCGCGTCCCCTGGAATCGTCTTGCGAGCGTCCCACCCTCCACTCCGCCGGTCGGCAGCGCATCGATGAACGGCCCGCGATGGCGCGGATCCATGTAGATGTGCCGCAGGATCCGGACGAGCATTTCCGCCGTCACGTAGTTGTAGCGCGACAGGCCGGATCCATCGACCAGCACGTAACTGCCCGGCTCGACACCCCAGGCTTCGAGCACTTCCTGCACGACCTTCTGGCCCGCTTCGACGGTTCCCGCGCCGGCCTGCAGGCCGAGCGTCTTCAGCAGCGTCTCCGCGTACAGGTTCTGGCTGACCTTCATCAGCACCTTCGCGATCTCGGACAGCGGCGCGGAACGGCGTGACAGGAGCGTGGTCGACGCGGAAAGGTCGGGCACCGTTTCGAGGTTTCTCACCGCCACGCCGTCGCCGAGTACGCGAATGCCGCTCTTGACGAGCACCGACCGGAACGCCCGGGCGAAGAAGCGCGCGGGGTTGTCGACCGCGACCGTTCTCGCCGTCTCCGCGGCGCCGAGCGGGATCGCGCCGCCGGCGTCGAGCCGGTCGCTGCCGGCCATGCGGCGAAGCTCGATCGTCGGCCTGCCGCCGGGCGCCGACGTCGTGACGTGGTTCTCGACCGTCAGCCCGCTGCCTTCCGGGCGGACGGAAACGGCCGCCTGCAGTCCGACGGCTGTCCCCGGCCGAACGACGATCTCCGCAACGTTCTCGTTGTACTGGAGCGCGCTGACCGGCGCGGCGTAGCCGTAGACGAGATAGTCCCACGACCATCCGGCGCCGAGCGACTCCTCGTCGAAGCTGCGATCGTCGGCGACGATGCGGCCCTCGATCACCGAGACGCCAGCCTCGCGCAGCTGCGCCGCCCAGTCTTCGAACAGCGCCGTCGGACTTCCCGACCGCCCGTTGATGGTGGGATCGCCGCCGCCGACGATCACCAGGTCGCCCTTCAACACTCCGCCCTCGATGGGACCGTCCGCGAGGAGTTTCGTTTCGAAGGTGTAGTCCCAGCCGAGACGCTCGGCCGCCGCAGCCAGCGTCACGATCTTCATGTTCGACGCCGGCATGACCAGCTTCGTCGGATTCAGCCGGTACAGGACCTCGCCTGTCGCCAGTGACTGGATCTCGATGCCCCAGAGCATGCGCTCGAACGCCGCGGCGCCGAACAACTTGTCCAGTTCCGATCGGAGTTGTTCGACTGGAGTCGGTTCCGCCGGCGTGGCGGGCGTGACGGAGGGAGTTATCCCCGGGGGAGCAGGAGCGGGCTTCGGCGCAGCGGCGGGCGCCGGCGCTGCCGCGCGAGGGGGCGCCGCAGGAACGGCCGGCGGCGTCTTCGGCCCGC
>Ga0153916_10004253_pt1 | contig 10800 bp, 9 predicted proteins | sample Opewatmetagenome_FD_109642 | JGI IMG/M metagenome (GOLD analysis project Ga0153916, IMG submission 109642) | Freshwater wetland microbial communities from Ohio, USA - Open water 3 Core 3 Depth 4 metaG | ecosystem: Environmental > Aquatic > Freshwater > Wetlands | place: USA: Ohio, Lake Erie, Old...
CAAACCGAACACAGGCAAATCAACCTTCTTCAGTGCAGCCACTCTGGCTCCCGCCGAAATCGCGAACTATCCATTCACGACCATAAAACCCAACAGAGGCATAGGCTACATTCGAACGCCGTGTGTTCATAAAGAATTTAATGTGCAAGACAACCCCAAGAACTCGCTGTGCGTAGACGGCATCAGACTAATTCCCGTTGAGATGATCGACTGCGCAGGATTAGTTCCCGGCGCTTGGCAGGGACGCGGGTTAGGCAACCAATTCTTAGACGAAATTCGCAAAGCAGACGCCCTCATTCATATCGTGGACGCGGCTGGAGCCACCGACATCGAAGGCAGAATAGTCAAACTCGGGTCACACGACCCTCTTGAGGACGTCAAATTCCTAGAAGTCGAAATCACCATGTGGATGTCACAGATAATCAAACGCGACTGGTCCAAGATGGTACGAACAGCAGAATCAGGCATCACTGACCTATACGCGCTTCTGGAAGAGAAACTCAGCGGTTTAGCCATCAAGAGACCTCACATCTTCGAAGCCGTCAGAAAGGCTGGATTAAACGCTGAAAAACCCACCGCGTGGAGCGAAGACGACATACTCAAATTCTTAGACGCCCTCAGAAAAATAGCCAAACCCATGCTGATCGCAGGCAACAAAATCGACCTGGAACCAGCCGAGCAAAACGTGGAGTGCCTCAAGAACTCGAATTACATGGTTGTGTCCTGCACCGCAGAAGCCGAACTGGCACTAAGACGAGCAGCCGAAAAAGGACTAATAGACTACCGACCCGGAGACTCGAACTTCAACCTCCTAAAGCCAGAAGGCCTGACAGAAGTCCAGAAAAAAGCCCTCCAGACCATAAAAGACAAGATCCTCATCAAATTCGGCACGACAGGCGTGCAAGAAGCCATCAACATGGCCTATTTCAAACTCCTAAACATGATCGTCGTTTACCCAGTTGAAGACATTGAAAAACTCGCAGATCACAAGGGCAATGTGCTCCCAGATGCATACGTAGTGCCGTTTGGCACAACGGCCCGCCAACTCGCTTACTTGATTCACACGGAAATAGGCGAAGGCTTCATTTACGCCGTTGAGGCTCGAGAGAAAAGAAGAATTGGCGAGGACTACGTGTTGAAAGACAGAGACATAATTTCGATAGTCAGCGCCAAGAAAAGAGCTTGAAAAGGAAGAACTTGGCATCACTGTCCATAACGTCGCTTACGTTTGAGATAAGTCCTAACTGCTCTCAGCAGGTCGATACGTCTGAAGTCGGGCCAATACACATCCAAGAAACAGAGTTCACTGTACGCCGACTGCCACAATAAGAAGCCGCTCAAACGTTCTTCGCCAGATGTTCTGATAATCAAGTCAGGCTCCTGTTTAGGCAGATAAGCAGTATAAAGATGGTTTTCAAAGACTTGCTCATCAATCGCATCAGGCTTCAACTCTCCTCTCTCAATCTCCTCTGCGATCTTCTTGGCAGCGTCAACGATTTCAGCCCTGCCTCCGTATGCTAGCGCCACGTTCAAGAAATGGTCGCCGTAGTTCTTTGTTGCTTCTTCCACTTCCGAGATGAGCTCCTGCAAACTTTTCGGCAATAGGCCAAGTCTGCCAATTATTTTGACTCGAACTTTATTCCTGTGAATGCGCTCATCAGTGAGAATCTGGCGGAGTTTCTCCTCAACTATCCTTAAGATCTGTTGTACTTCTTTCGAGGGTCGCTGAAAGTTCTCTGTCGAGAAAGCGTACAACGTGATGGACTCCACATCGAGGTCCAGACACCATTTAAGAAGGTCCTCAACTTTGTCGGCGCCAAAATGGTGTCCCATCCATGGATTGATCGATTGTCCCATTGCCCAACGACGATTTCCATCCAGAATGATGGCTATGTGCTCGGGTTTGCCTCCGTTTTTCAATTGGTACTGCAGCCATTTTTCGTATATCTTATAGACACCTGCAGCCGATAATAGAGTCTTGAGCATGTTACTCTTTGAACCTCGCCTCTCTTAAGGCATGACTACATGGGCACTGACGTTTCTCTGGTAAATGAAGCACTGTGTCTCTTAAGACTTCTTGCAGCTTCTGAGTTCTGGTTCCGCCGATTATTGCGACTTCAATCTTCTTCAACCTGCGCTTCTTTCTCCCGGAAGAAGGTTGCGTATTTTCTGTGCAGGGCTGTTGTGATTAGGATTGAGGCAATGACTAATGTTATGCCTATTAGGATGGCGGAGACGAGGGTGTCGTATGTGAGTGTGGGTGTGATTAGGATTTGGGATGCTTGGTAGAATATTTGGGATGACCATGCGACGGTTACGACTATTACGACTGTTCGGAAGAGCCGTGGGTCACGTTCGAAGAACCATCGGATGGCTCTGCCTGAGAGTAACACTGAGACGCCTATTACGATCAGCATGATTGATTGCGAAAGGAAAGCGCCTAGCAAGCCAGGCAGAATTCCTAGCCATTCTTGTGGTAGCCTGGGAGCAGGAGGGTGTGTGCCGATGTAGTTTGAGGCTTGAAAGCCTCCTTGATAGAGCCCGACTCCGACGAGCAGAAACCCTGCGACTGCGGCGAAACTTGCGATCTGAACCGGGAAGGGTGGCGGCGAGTATTCTCTGATCCAGACGTAAAGCGTGCGGGCTGCCTTGTCAAGCATGAAACCCTTGATGACGAAAGCACCACCTAAGAAGATCAGGAAGAACATCCAAAAATAGCTTATGACGTTGAGTGCGTACATGACTCCGAGAACCATCAGCAAGATACCTGGGAGACCGACGACGATGCTAGCATATTTTGGGTTTTCGAACAGCATTTTGAGGTAGCGTGAAAAGATCCACACGGTTTCTTCTATGGATTCGCTGTGTTTAACCGTGATTCTTCGAACCGATGACACGGGGACTCTTGACTGCACCAGAGGAAGTATGGCTTCGTCTGCGAATCCGTCGCTTACGAGGATGACTTCGGTTGCTGGGAAGGTTTTGAGCACTTCCATCATTTCGGCGACGAGTGTCTTGTCGGCGCCGACGTCGCCGAGTTCTGAGCCTGCTATTGTTGCGATTTGGCATTCGTTTTTGAGTTCGTTTTCTTTGGTGCTTTGGTTGAATCTGTCGAAAATGCGTACTGCTTCAAAGATTGCGTTGGAGTCTGGTTCTTCTGGGTCTTTTAGGGCTAGGTTGACTGCGGCGCTGATGTTTTCTTCTCTTCCGATGATTGGTGTTTTTACTCCTGCTTTGACGCCTAGGTCGTCGTCTCTGTCGACGCATAGAATTAGCGTTCGTTCGGGTGGTGAGGCGTCTTTTGTGTCCACTCAGGGTTCCGCCTTTGTAGATAGAGGCTTGCGGTCACTTTAATTTTATGAATTTTATGTTCTTTAATGTTATGTTGTTTCTGCATCGGCTTCGTCTTGTTCTGTCAGCAGCTGGAACTCTTGCCAGGTCAGTTTTTCGCCGCGGTTCTTTTTTTCTTTGGCTTTTTTGGCGGCTTCTGCTTTGAGTGCTTGTCCTCGTATCTCGTATTGTTGCTTTTCTTTTTCTTCGCGTTGTTGTCTTTCTGATCTTGTTTTCTGCTGTAGTTCGACGACTTTTTGATGTGTTTCGTCGGCTTTGTGTCGAAGCTCCAGGTACTTCTGGTGTGCTTCATCTGCGGTTTGTCGTAGGTTTTTGATGTTGTTGGAAACCTCGATTAATTGGGTGTGAAGTTGTTGGCTTTGGTCTGCTAGTTCTGAGAGTTTTTCGTGCTTGAGTTTGGCTTCGGTCTGGAAAGCCTTGGTTTCTGTCTGCAGTTGAAACAGTTCGTCATTCAATTGCTCAATCTTCTTGTATACCACACATTGTTTTTCGAGTACTTGAACTCGATCAACCAAGGCCTTTTCTTCTTTGACGGGGAGTGAGCTGGTTTGGATTTTCCATTCGAGGTCTTTGATCTCTCTTTCCAGGTCTTCTTGTCTGGCTCTGGGTTTTTTTGGCGCCGCTGTCTTTCTTTTTTCTTTGAGTTTTGCGATTTGTTCCTGTTTTTGTTTTGCTTGGGTTTTGGCTTTTTCTCTCGCGGCTTTGAGGATTTGGACTTGGAGGTTTGTTTCGTCTCGTTTTTCTCTGAGGTTTTTTGCTTCTGTTTGTAGGGTTTTGATTTGTTGGTGTAGGTTGTTTCTTTTTTCTGCCCATGTTTTGGCTTGGTTGTTTTGTTCGTCTCTTTCTTGTCTGAGCCTTTGGAGTTGTTGGGTTGATTCTTCTACGTATTTGTTGTTTTGGGCAGGCATTGGATTATTTCCTTGCGGTGTGACTTAGATGAGGTTTTGTGGGTTTAGAAGGAGGGCATCGTTTCTTATTTGTGTGTGGTTTTCTTATTCGAGTATGATTCGGGCGTCTACGGTTTTTGCTCCTTTTTCGTAGACCAGTATTGGGTTTAGGTCGAGTTCTTTTATTTCGGTGTGGTCCATGACGAGTCGGGACGTGTTGACTAGTATTTTTGTGATTGCTTCGGTGTCGGCTGGGGGTTGTCCTCTGTAGCCTTTGAGGATGGGGTATGCTTTGACTTCGGTTATCATTTCTCGTGCGTCTGCTTCTGTTATCGGTGCGATGCGGAAGGTGACGTCTTTGAGGATTTCTACGAAGATTCCGCCGAGTCCGAACATCAGTGCTGGTCCGAACTGTGGGTCTTTGGTTTCGCCTATTATGACTTCGGTTGATGCGGGTGCCATTTCTTGTACGAGTATGCCTGTGATTTTGGCGTCTGGTTTGTGCTTTTTGATGTTTTGGAGGATTTTGGTGTATGCGTCTTTGACTTCGCTGAAGGTTTTGAGGTTGAGCATGACTCCGCCGACGTCGAATTTGTGGATTACATCTGGCGAGACGATCTTGAGCACGACTGGGTAGCCGATTTGGTCTGCGAAGTTGACTGCCTCGTCTTGGGTCAGTGCTACTTTGAATCGTGTTACTGGTATGCCGTATTCCATGCAGACGATTTTGGCTTCGGGTTCGAGTAGGTGCTTTCTGTTCTCTTTTTGCGCTTGAGCGAATACGTCGAGGGACTTTTTCATTTGTGTTCAACGTCCGGCGGTTTGTTGATTACTCTATTTGCTCATGTTTTAAGCTCTGTGGTATTGTCGTGTGCAGCGGATCTCTGTGTGCGTGTTGATGACAAAACGCACTATAGTGTCAACAACAAGCTGCAATGTGGCTGTAGCAGTGAGTGATTTTCAGAAGAAGAAGGCGAACAACGCTTAGGTCGTCTTCTACTGAAGCTTTGTGTGAATAGAAGTTGTTGTTGGAGTTTTTAGTATAGGCGTCAACAACAACTTCTTCGAAGAATGAATGCGCAACGTGGCTAAGTGGGTGTTTTTCTGTGTGCGGTGATGAAGTTGTCACGCTAACATGCCCATGCACGTGGTTGGCTGTGAAAATCTGTAGTTGAAGAAGTCAAATCGCTCAAGTGACATCAACAACTCGGCATGGACAGGTTTTGCTTATGTCACTGTGTCGTGTCTTTTGGTGAGTGTTATTGATTTTGTTGGGCATGTGCTGACGCAGACGCCGCAGCCGAAGCATCTGGCCTGGTTGAACACAAGCTTGTTGTCTTCATTGAGTTGTCTGGCTTTGAATTGGCATCGGTCCACGCAGGTTCCGCAGTTGCTGCACGTGTCATAGTCCTGCTGTGCCACGTAATCTGAAGCGACAACGTGGTCTGGGATGCCGAATCTTAAAAGAGCGCTGAGAGAGTGACAGCAGCAGGAGCAGCAGCTGCATATGATCTCGGGCTTTTCTTTTCCTTTAGTCGTGAATGCCATGTGGACGAGGCCGGCGTTGTGTGAACGCTGCAGAACCACTAAGGCTTGAGCGAGTGAGACCCTTCTTGCACCGTTCTGAATCGAGCTTCGGGCGCTATCATCCATGGCGATGCAGACGTCGACTGGACCGTCACACTTGTGAAATCGTGTCCTGCACTCGCAGTCTTGCACGGCGATGATTTCTGCTGTTCGCAGGATGCTTTCTACGCTTGACAGGTCGAGGACGGTTTGTTGACCGTGGATGGTGATGTTGACTGGAACGGTGACCGGCGTCCATTTACTAACGTGTTTTTTCACCAGTTCTTCTCTGGTCCAGTCTTCACCGCTGTTCATTTCTCTCGCCATCTCTGTGAAGTCCGTACGTGATGTCCGAATTACTTAAGAATTGCCGATTGAAGCTAATGATTCTCGAAAATCAACAACCGCATGGAGAGAAACAGGTCAACGGAGAAAACTGAAGAAAACGCCAGAGGTCCTTCGCGAAACTTCGTTCTGTTACTGGTCATAATCTTCATGGTGACTTTTGCGAGTTCCATGATTTCGGCGTCGCCTATTTACTTCTTAGTTAAGAACCTAGCCTACACACCTGAGGCAACAAGCGCAGTCTACGCGGCACTGTTATCCATCGGCAGCATCGCCTACATCACTGCCAACTTTGTAGGCGGCTTCCTATCCGACAGGATTGGAAGAAAGAACGTGATAATCTTGGGCACGCTCATCTTGACTCCAAGTCTGTTCGTCTATTACGTCGTGCCCAGCGTCGTCTGGGTGTGGGGAGTGTACTTCGTTCATACTTTTTCTATCCAGATGTTTCAGCCTTCGTTTCAAGCACTAGTCGCGGATTCGAGCAAAACAAAGTCGAGAGGAAAGGCGTTCGGAAACTACAACCTGTTTTGGATTGGAAGCACCGTTCCTGCGCCACTGATAGGCGGTTTTCTCGTAGACGCGGTCGGGTTGCGTTTTCCCTATATCATTGCATCTTTGATGTCCGTTGGCGGGTTGTTTACATCTTTTTGGCTCGTTGAAGCCTCACGCCAAATCAAATCCATGCCTAACCTTCAGGCAGGCGGCGAGGTTGAAGAAACCGTCATGCCATTTGCCAAAGTCTTGTTGATTTTCGGAGCGATGGGAATTCTCAACGGTCTGTTGAACGGCATGCTGTCGCCTCTGCTGAGATTTTACCTGGACTTCAAGCTGCACACAACTCCCACCGAGCTGGGTCTAGTCTTCTCCCTCGGCTCAAGCCTTGTCACCACAGCAGTCCAGATTCCCGGAGGAATACTAACCGACAAAGTTGGACGAAAACCCCTGATGCTTTCCAGCATGCTAGGTGTCCCCTTCCTGGCAGCCATGGCGTTCACAGGCTCGATCCTTCAGTTTATTCTCGCGTCGGCTGGACTGGTAGCCTTAGGCAACCTCGGCACTCCCGCTTACCAAGCCTGGATGATGGATCTGGTGCCGAGCGCCAAACGCGCCCGAACCACAGGAATCGTCAACACATTAACAGGCATTGGCTTATTCATCGGACCACTGCTCAGCAACTGGATATTCGAATCTCAAGGCGACATCGTTCTCCCATTTCTGCTCACGACGCTGCCATGGATTCTACAAACCCCACTAATCTTGATTCTGAAAGAAACCAAATCATCATAGACCTGAAGAGCAATCAAGGTGGTCGGGCGGGCAGGATTCGAACCTGCGACACACCGGTTTCTGCGTGACCGATGCCCATCTTCTGTTTGTGTGCTTGATAGGCTGGGTGACTCTCCACGAAGCCGTAGAGGTCTACAGCGTCTCCGTCACCATGCTTGATGGTGGCTCGGAAGCTCTACCAAGCTGAGCTACCGCCCGACTAAACGCTATGAGTCAGAACTTCATGATTTATACATTTCGTTAGTGTTTTTCCTTTGGAAAATCACATATACACGTTGTAATCAAGAGGGATGCCAGCTAAGAAGCCGGAGAGATGATTAGGTGATCTTTCGCAAGCTGTTTCTATCCGTTGCTGAGGCTTTGATGGTTTACGGCTTGATAATCGTTGCATATGGAACGTTAGTTATCCATGTGACTCAAACGTGGTCAGGCGATTGGACGGTGGACAGGAATCTACCAAGTTGGTTCACTCTGGACACATTCATGATGATCAGCTTTGCTTTGTCCTTTGTCGGATTCATCGTGTGGAGATACATCAAACACACGGAAAAGACCACTCCACTCAAACAGCAAGCCCTGACTGCTTAAACTCGTGAAGTCTGCTTTTCTCTTCTCAGAAAATCACCGATGTCGGCGATATTCCTCACGACGACTTCGTTTCTGTCGACTGCTTCATCGAGATTTCGCAATATTCTGCCAAACCCTAAGCATTCATTGTGCCGATTCAATATCAACGTGTAATAGCCTCTTCTTTTCAACCCTGTCACTTTGACTATTCCCCGTCTGAAAATGTCTCTTCCAACAATGAAAAGCCACGCAGACTTGTCATCGACCACAATCTTGTTCGCCTTTCCCTTAGCAATCATCGATAACAAAATGAAACTCGGAAAGAAAATTCGGTTCTTAACTTTACCAAGATAAGCTCCCGCGTAAAAGAAATCCTTCCGAATCAACGGCTTCAAACGCTCGCTCACAAGGAAATATCGCCCTTGCTTGGTCACAATCGAGCATGTGTCAAGACTTATCCTTGCATCGAATCGATTCGCGAAATCCATTATCTCCTTCATGCTGCTCACGGCTTTTTCCTGAGTTTGCAGACGAAGAAACCCTGCGTCTTCTCAGGCCAAATTCTTCGACACTTACCTATGGAATCGTCAAGCTCCCTTCCGAAAACATTCGTCAACCCGTTTTCTCCATAGCAGCTGATTCCCTCGATTTCAACACCCAGATTCTTCACCGCCCAGTCCATGTTCAATTCGTTCTCCTCAGGTTCCAGCGAACAGGTCGAGTAGACAATTTCTCCCTCAGGCTTCACGACCTTCACGGCTTCGGCCAGTATCTGCCTCTGAACCCCAGCGTTCCTCTCAACATCTCTGAGCGTTCGCCTCCCGAACCAAGCTCTGTCGGTCACATAGTTGCCTGAGCAGGGCACATCCAAAAGAACCCTATCAAAACTGATGCCTAACCGCGATGTGTCACGGGCATCCATGTGATAGACCACAGCGTTCTTAACGCGGCAACGCTCCAACTGATTCGCAAGCGCAGGCAGCCTCCGTTTGTCAACGTCCAAAGCCATGATTGCACCCGAGTTGCTCATGAGGTCGGCTAGCTGAACAGTTTTTCCACCCGGAGCCGCACAGGCATCAAGAACCCTCTTGTCCGCTAGATCGCTGAACACCGTCGCTGGAATCTGTGCAGCCGTCTCCTGAATCGAATACAAGCCCAACAGATACTCGGCAGTTGCACCAATCGAAAAACGTGACCTTTCAACCCAAAAGCCGTTTTCAGCAAAGGGAATGCGTTCAAGCCTCACACCCTGAGATTCAAGTCGGGCAAGTACTTCCTCTGGCTTGGCGTTCACGGTGTTGATTCTGATCGATGGCTTCAACTCGACCTCTCTATATGTCCAACCCAATTCCCTGTAGCGATTAATGAAAAACTCCTTGCCAGACATCGAACGATTAACTGAGGACAGTGTTCATAAAAACTTGCTGTTCTCAAAAGCGCCATTGTTCTTAGAAAATCCTTAAATCACAAACGAGAAACTCGAATACAGCGGGGCCCGTAGCTCAGCACGGCTAGAGCGCCAGGCTCATAACCTGTTGGTCGGGTGTTCAAATCGCCCCGGGCCCACCACGCATGAAATTCTGAAGAAGCATCGCGACATCAGGGTGTCGGAGCAAGGCTTATCTTCATATGCAAAGCGATAAACACACTCTATCACCATTGGGAAGTGCACTTGCTTGAGATCTGACATTGATCCGATTCTTACTGAGAAAGGCGCCGACGCTCTGCTGCTCTTCTCTGAAAGCATCCACGACGCAAACATGTACTACCTTACGGGTTTTCTTGCACCCGACCCGTTCATATTCATGAAGAAAGTCGGCAGTCCACCGACGCTCTTGATCAATGCTATGGAGTATCAGCGTGCAAAACAACAGTCTATGGTTAGAGACGTGCGCTCATACGTTGAATACGACTACTTCAATATTGTCAAATCCGTAAAAGACCCGCAAATCGGGTGGCTCAAATTCATCGCCTCAGCACTGAAAAAAGACATTGGACAAAAACTATTAATCGCGGTCCCGCCTGCGTTTCCTGCGTTGCTCCTAGACTTTTTGCGAAGCGAAAAGCTCAACGTTAAACCATTCAACAACCTGGTCGAGAAGGCGAGGGAAACCAAGGAACCCGACGAAATCAAAGAAATGACGACTGTCCAGAGAATCATGGAGAAAGTCGTGTCAAAAATAATCGACACGATAGCCAACTGCAAAGCTGAAGCCAACGGCACACTAAGCCACAAAACCAACGGCAAGAGAGAGGCCCTCACAGCGGGCCAAATCAAGGTAATGATGGGACACGCCTTTCTCGATGACGGCGTCGTGAACGAAGACCCAATCGTGGCCTGCGGACCCAAGTCAGCGCTTCCACACTACAGCGGCGAAGCCGATGACAAGTTCAAGGCAAATCAACCCATAATCCTCGACATCTTCCCGCAGAGCATAAGAAAAAGATACACCACCGACATGACCCGCACGGTTGTAAAGGGTAAGGCGCCGAAACAGATCAAGAAAATGTTTGACGCCGTGCTCGAAGCACACGACGCCTCGATAGACGCTATACACGAAGGCGTGATAGGAAGCGACGTGTACAACCTGTGCTGCGACGTCCTAGAAAAAGCAGGCTACGAGACTACACGTGGAGGCAAACAGACAGAGAAAGGCTTCACACACGGGCTCGGACACGGAGTCGGGTTAGCCGTTCACGAGGGTCCCGGAATGGGCGAACTCTCCAAGTTCCCACTAAAGGAGCACGCAATCGTCACGGTGGAACCAGGACTCTACGACCCGAAAATCGGCGG
>Ga0153916_10004255_pt1 | contig 10798 bp, 10 predicted proteins | sample Opewatmetagenome_FD_109642 | JGI IMG/M metagenome (GOLD analysis project Ga0153916, IMG submission 109642) | Freshwater wetland microbial communities from Ohio, USA - Open water 3 Core 3 Depth 4 metaG | ecosystem: Environmental > Aquatic > Freshwater > Wetlands | place: USA: Ohio, Lake Erie...
CTTCGTTCGAGGCGACGCCCCTCGCCTGGAACTCCAGGGTGGGTGAGTTCGGAGCGCCCAAATCTCCCCGCCGTGACACCGGCCATTGCGCGTCTGCCGCCCAGTGGATTCGAACCAATTGCGCCTAATCTGACGTCTGCGAAAACGCGCCACTGTTCCAGGCTAGCATCCCTATCGCCCGTGACTCGTGCCGCGCGCTTGATCGTGGAGCCACCGCTGTACGCATCTACCTTCGGTGACCAGCATCGGAATTGCGGTCTTCGGCACAGGCTCTTCAAAAAGTGCAAGCGCTTCTTCCAGGGCCCCCAGCCGAAACAGCGTCACGGCCAGCACCGTCAGGTTCGGCTTGCGCCACGATCCCGTCGTGCCTCTTCCATACCACTTGGAAGCCTCGTCCTCGAGGGATCGAACCCGCTCAAACCACGGGATGCCGTAGACCTTCACAGCTTCGGCAACCTCGGCCGGACCATTGGGATCGTTCTTCCACCACCTATCGCGGCCGTCGATCAATTGGCCTATTCGCTGGCCGAACTGTCGAACGCCCAGCACCTCGACGCACGCGATCGACTTCAGGATCCGCTCGGTTTCGAGGTTCTTCGCGAACAGGTTGAGGGTAACGCTCCCGTCTATCCAGCTCTTCTGGAGATTCACCCAGTCCTGGATCTCTCCACGCAGCCGAATCCAGTCCCTCCCTTTGCACACGAACCCTAACGGCTCCAGCGTTCGACTGAGGGCCTTCGTATAGGACAGACGGGTCATATGAATGGCTTTGGATCGTAGAAGATGGGGCGGGTCTTCACGCCGGTAGCCTCATATTTCCTGACCGCCCGAGCGGCCGCCGCGCGCCCCGATGGCGTGTTCGGCTTGTGTTCCATTTGGAATGGCTCAGGCGCCTTTCCCGGTGTTCGAAGGCGCGAAGGCGTGCGCACATCAGGCCGCAAAATCCGACCGGACTTCAAGGGCACAGTCGGTTCAGGATCCCACCCGGGCTTCTGTGCGACACGCTCCCGCAACGCTGCGCGCGCGCGGCGTCCTGCACGCGTCGCCCAGTTGTCGCCAACGCGCAGATAGGGATCGGCCCGCTCAAGCACGAGCGGCGCTCGCTGAAGCACGGCCGGTGCAAGACGTCCCGCGATGTAAGCTGCGCCTTCCAACCCCATGACCGCCGCGACAGGCGCCAACGCCGGCACGGCCATCCATGCGTTCTCCCGGCTGATGGCGCGCTCGGTCTTCTTGAATTCCGCCTGTTGCCTGCGGAGCTCGGCGATGTCCGCGTCGGAACCCCGGTACATCCGGTCTGCCAATGGCGCGACCGAAGCGCTTCGAGTGGACGCAGGCGTCGGCGTGACCCCGCCCCCCCGGCGTCGCACCAGCCCCGCCGCTTGCTGCTCATTGTAGGCGCGCTGCTGGGTGACCATCCTCGCGTATGGTTGCGCCAGCGCATCGGGCACGCTGCGCGGCTGATCGCCCCGAGCGTACGAGCCAGTTCCAGCCAAGACTTCTCTCCAATCCCTAGGTTGAAGGCGCCGCACCAATGCGCGGCAGCATCGGGCACGCAACGACCTAGCCGCTGCGCGAGGCAGACTTCAGATTGGCGAGGCTCTTGGTGCGGGCATTGTCCGCGATCGCGGGTGGCGCGACGCACTGATCGACGCATGAATATGCTCCCACGGTCCGGCGACGCAGTCAAGAACAAAGCAAGAACGTAGAAGCGCTAACTCGCGCCGCGATCTGCCTGGGCCGGGCGGCCTTGCCGGTGGAAATGGCGACCATTCTCCAGGCGGATGCAGGCGTGTGGGCACCATTCGCGACCTCCTGCGGAGACCAGTCACCTGCGCACTGCTACCACCACCATTCCTTCCCCATCGACATCCTCAGCCGTCCCCCGCGGCACAGCCGCCGTTCCTCGCGACCGCCGGTCGGGGGCCCGACGTTATGTGCGGCGAGGCTTTCCCAAGCCCACGTACAGAAGCACCCGGCCCGCTGCAGAGCGGATCGGGTGCGCTTTCGACGGAACGACTGGGCGCGGCCGCGCGCCTTCTCCCCGACCTCAGCCGAAGGTCCGCAGCGTCTCCGGAACCAGGTTGGGCATGTTCAGCGCCTTCTGAACCGCCGGACGGGCGGTCATCCGCTCCAGCCACTCCAGGGAGCGCCCGGCGTTGTCGGCGTTCATCAGGTCGGGGAACAGGCGCGGCACGCCGGCCACCATCGAGTAGCTGTTGACGTCGGCGAACGAGTACTCTGGCCCCGCGATCCAGGGCGACTTGGCCAGCAGGGCTTCGAGCCGCTGGATAGAGACGCCGATCTTGCGGCGGGAGTCGGCGAGCTGCTCCTCGGTGAAGCTCTCCCCGGCCACGATAGCCCACTTCTTCCGTTGCTCCTCGAGCGGGATGCGTTCCAGCAGCTTGGCCAGCTCGTCCTTCTCGATGCTCTGGGCGATCTTGCGGACCATGGTGTGCCAGCCGATCATGCTGAGCGCGGGGCAGAAGTACTCGTCGACGAACTTGCTCCAGATCCTCATGTGGGCGCGGGCCACCGGATCGGCGGGGCGCAGCGGAACCTCGGGGAAGACGTCTTCCAGGTACTCGTTGATGACCGTGGATTCGGTGATCACCGCCCCGTTGTGCACCAGCACCGGCACCTGGCCGTTCGGATTGATCTTCACGAACCAGGGCTCGTGCTGCTCGAAAGTGAGCAGATTGACGTAGATGCTTTTGAATTCGAGACCCTTTTCGAAGAGCGCGATCAGCGGCTTCATCGAATTGGCCACGGGTTCGGCGTGGTACAGCTCAAGCATGGGCCGGTCCTCTAGGGCTGGGTCGAGCGCGCGGCTTCGGCCTGACGGCGGCGACGGCCCTCTTCGAACGCCAGGCGGGCCGGATCGACATGGCCGTCCGGGACGGCGGCGAGGATGCCGTCGAACAGCTCGCGCAGCTCTTCCTTGAACTCCGGGTGCGGGAAGATGTGCAGGTCGTTGCGGCGTATGCCTTCGAGCACGCGCGCGGCCACGTCCTCCGGGTCCATGCCGACCTGGTGGATATTGGCCAGCTGGGCCATGAACGCTTGGTCCACGGCGTGGGTGGCCTCGGAGAGATGGGCCGGGCGGACCTTGTCGCTCTCATAGATGGTCGAGCGGACCAGGCCCGGGCAGAGCACCGAGACCCCGATGCCGTAGGGCGCCAGGTTCCAGCGAAGGGACTCAGAGAGGCCACGGACCGCGAACTTGGACGTCGTGTAGATGCCCGCGCCCGGCCCGGTGATGAAGGAGGCCATGGAGGCGGTGTTGACGATGTGCCCGCCCTGCCCATGCGCCTTGATGCGCGGGACGAAGGTCTGCACCCCGTTGATGACGCCGCCCAGATTTACGCCCATCACCCAGTCCCAGTCGTCGTAGGTGCACTCGTCCATCGGCGCGAAGAGGTTGACCCCCGCGTTGTTGCAGACCAGATGCACCGGCCCGAACCGGGCCTCGACCGCATCGGCCGCAGCCGCCATGGCCGCACGTTCCGAGACGTCGAGCTGAACGGCCATGACATCGTAGTTCGACGCCTGCAGCGCGGCCATGGCCTCGTCCAGGTGGTCCTGCCGGATGTCGGCGATCGCCACCTTCATGCCGATGCCGGCGAAGGTCTTGGCCATGCCGAGGCCGATGCCGCTGGCGCCGCCGGTGATGAATGCGGTCCTGCCCTCGAAATCGATCATGACGTCTCCTTCAGGCGCTTCTGGCGGTCCCGCTCGGCCGCGTGGATGGGATTGGACATCAGCTGAGGGAAGGTTTCCTTCAGCGCCTGGTTCTCCGGCAGATTGGGAACCGAGGCGTAGATGGCGTCGCAGCGGGCCTTGAGGCCGTCGCGGAACTCGCTGTGGGTCAGAATGTAGAGCTCGTCGTTGCGGACGCCCTGGATGACCCGCTCGCCGATCTCCTCGGCCGTCTTGAACAGGTGCGCCAGGTCGCCCAGCCCCTGGCGGCGCTTGTCGGTCTCGGCGTAGCCGGTCTCGCCCAGGTGGCTTGGACGCGTCTCGCCGCTCTTGGCGATGTTGCTCTGGACCGGGCCGGGGCAGAAGGCGCTGACGCTGATGCCCTCCGGCTCGAGCTCCGAGCGCATGGCCTCGCACATGCCGATCACGGCGGCCTTGGCGGTGGTGTAGATCACCGTGCCCGGATGGGGCAGCAGACCGGACATCGAGGCGGTCGAGACGATGTGGCCGCCCAGGCCATGGGCCTGCATCCGCGGGATGAAGATCTTGCAGCCGTTGATGACGCCGCCGAGGTTCACCCCCATCGACCAGTCCCAGTCGTCCCAGGCGGCCAAGCCGACCGGACCCGAGACCGCGACGCCGGCGTTGTTCACCAGCAGCTGAACCGGGCCGAGGTCGGCTTCGACCTGATCGGCGACCCGCTGGAAAGCGGCGCGGTCGGCGACGTCCAGCTGGTAGCCCTTGGCGGGGCCGCCGGAGAGCTCGCTCAGCGCCTTGTCGATGCTGTCCTGCCGTATGTCGGCGATCGCCACCTTCATGCCGGCGCGTTGGGCCGCCTTGGCGATGCCCAGGCCGATTCCGCTGGCGCCTCCGGTGATGAAGGCGACCTTGCCTGCCAGTTGCTCCATTTTCACTCCCAGGTCTTGGCGCGCGTGACCGCGGCGCCGTAGGCGGGCAGACCCCGCCAGATGATGAGGGCCGCGAGTGGGCCCAGCGTCGCCGCCGCCGTCGCCAGCGACAGTTTCAGACCGGACTCGCCGCCGAACACGTGGTCGGTCAGCAGCGCCACGACCGTGGCGCCGAAACCGAAGCCGATGACGTTGAACACGAACAGGAAGAGCGCCGTCACCTGCCCCCGCATCTCATTGGGGGTGATGATCTGGATCGCCGCGTTCTGGGGGCCCAGCACCCAGGCGTGGACGAAGCCCAGCGCCGCCGAAACGGCGACGGCTATCGTGGCGCTGGGCAGCAACGGAAAGATCACCGAGCCCGGCACCGTCAGGATCATGGCCAGGGCGACGACGCGCATATTGGCGTCGGCCCTGCCACGCGCGGCCAGCCACTCGGCCAGCCGGCTGCCGAACACTGCGCCCAGGGGCCAGACGATGATGTAGATGAGACCGGAGACCAGGCCCACCTGCCCGGCGGTCCAGCCGAACGTCCGCATGTAGAAGGCCGGCACCCACATGCCGTAGCCGAAGGACAGGATCGTGTTGAGCGCCAGCCCGCCCAGCAGCGGGGCGTAGACCGCGCGATTGGCGACCACGAAGGCGACGACCTTCGAAAGCGGCAACGGACCGGACTGATCCCCGGCGAGACGCCCACGCCGCACAGGCTCCGGCACCGTGGCCATGAGCAGCGCCACCAGCAGACCGGGCAGCCCCACGGCGAGGAACACCAGCCGCCAGGGGGCGGTCGGCCCGAACAGCGGCAGGTCGACCGTCGGATGGACCGTGAACGCATAGATCACCGCCCCGCCGATCAACAGCGCCGCTCCGTTGCCGGTGATGAAGCCGAAGTTCAGCATGGCGATGGCGCGCGGCAGCTTGGCCGGCGGAAAGAGGTCGGCCAGCATGGAGAACGTCGCCGGGCCCGTGCAGGCCTCGCCGACCCCGACCATGATCCGGAACAGGAACAGGGCCACGAAGCCCGTCGCCAGGCCGCACGCGGCCGTGCTCAGCGCCCAGATCGCCAAGCCGATGCCGATGATTACGCGCCGCGAACGGGTGTCGACCATGCGCGCGATGGGCAGGCCCAGGATCGCGTAGAACACGACGAAGGCGAAGCCCATCACCAGGCTGAGCTGGGTGTCGGAGAGATGGAGGTCCCGCTTCAGCGGCTCGACCAGCAGGGTCAGAATCCCCCGATCGAGGAAGTTGACCATCAGCGAGAGGGAAAAGACGAAGACCGCGTACCAGGCGACGCGCGGCGACGGCCAGGCGCCGTCCCTGTGCTCGGCGGTGGCGGTGGCCGCGGGGGGCGTGATCTGGTCCATGACTTGATCCTTGGCCGCGGACGCCGCTCGGCGCTCCACCGGGGGCGAAGCAAAAGAAGACGGCGTGGGAAATCCTGCGGATCGGTCGCGGAAGGACGCCGAACCCAACGAATTCAGCCTGAAAGCGGGCCGTCAGTCACCCTGCCTGTTCCGTGGGCCCCAGACGGGAGGCAGCTCCAGCACGGCGTGGACGATGCCCGTCGCCAGCTGCGGGGCGCGGCCGATAAAAATCGAAATCGACCACCAGCGTCTCCGGTACGTGGGCAAGTACGGACATGGTCGATCACCCCCAACAACGCAGAACGGTCCGGCAGGCTAGCGGGAGCGGGACCGGCGCTCTCCACTCTCGAGGTGGCAAAACCTGCCCGCCCGGGAGACATCCCGGCAGGCGGCCAATCGTCGGTTTTGACGCACTAGTCGAAAAAAATTGTCTGTGACACTTACAATGATTTCGGGATAAAAGGCTCGGAAAATGCCCTGTTAGGGAGGGTCGCCGCTGATGCTCACCTATTCCACGCACGATGTTCCGGGCCGCGCCAAAGTCAGCCACTGGAACGAAATCATCTCCGATGTCTTCACGCCCCTGGAGACCAGGCCGCTTGATCGGGATAATTTCGACGCCGAGGTGAAAACCGCAAAGTTCGGCAGGCTCTGGCTCGCCAACGCAACCTCCATGCCGGCGACCGTGCTGCGCACTCAGAAGCACGCCGATCAAGAGACCGATCAGAAGTTCTTCCTGCACATGCAGATGAAGGGGAGCCTCAGGGTCTCGCAGGACGGCAAGGACGCGACCCTTAACGAGGGCGATCTCGTCCTCTGCGACAACACCCTCCCCTACAGCCTGGCCTACGATCAGTTCTGCAGCACGCTGGTGCTGATCGTGCCTGGCGACGACCTTCGCAAGCACCTGCCGACGCCCGAGCAGATCATCGGGGTCAAGCTGTCGGGCAAGCAGGGTTTGTCCCAGACCGTCTCGCTCATGCTCGATTCGATCTGGCGACAGGCCCAGGACGGCCTGCCCCCGGAGCTGGGGTCGAGGATCGCCGACAGCCTGCTCGACGTCTTCGCCACCGCCTGGACCGCCACCCACGGGGCGAGCGTCACCGACACCGCCGTCTCCGGCTCGCGACGCGTGCAGGTGAAGCGTTACATTGAGGCCAATCTGCGCGATCCGGAGCTCAGCGTTCGTTCGGTGGCCGCAGCCTTCGGAATCTCGCCGCGCTACCTGCACATGCTGTTCGCGCCGGAAAACGAGACGGTCTCCAGCTACATCCTGCGCCGTCGGCTCGAGGAGTGCGTGAAGCAGCTCACCGACGTGCTCTGGCGGAAACGGACGATCACCGAGATCGCCTTCGGCTGGGGCTTCAACAACGCCACCCACTTCGCCCGGGTCTTCCGCGATCAGTATGGCGCCAGCCCCCGCGACTACCGCAACAGCTTCCACGCCGAGGGCGCTTCGCCAACCCTGAGCTAGGGCGCGGGCGCCCGTCTACGCGGCCGGACCGGGTTCCGTTCGAATTCAAAAGTTCAGCACCAGGCCCCCCTCCTCGGGAGTCGGGCCTCCTCATGCAACCCCTTTCAGGCCGCCTGCGCGCCGACGATGTCGGGCCGGTCGCGCGTTACCCCAATGGAGAGGCCTGACCCGGCCTATTGACAATTCAATGGGCGGCGCCAATGATTGTATGTAATACATACTTCTTCTCGTGACATGGCGGATCGGACCTTGGAAATCACCACGACGAGGCAGGCGGACGCACGGTCGAACCTGGAGAAGCTCCTGCAGGGCTATTCCCTGGAGATGACCGCCAAGGACGTCGAGAATCTGGAACAAGCCGCGCATGCGATCCCGCCCGGGACCCATATCTCGGTCACCTTCCTGCCGAACGAAGACTTCCCCGCCCGCGTGCAGGCGGCCGCGGCGGTGCGTCGGCTCGGCTTCCTGCCGGTGCCGCACATCTCGGCCCGGCGGTTGAAGTCCGAAAAGGAACTGGAGTCCTTTCTCGCCGTCCTGGCGAGCGAGGTGAACATCGACCACGCATTCGTCATCGCCGGTGATCCGCCCCGGCCGGAAGGCCCTTACGAGGACGCCCTGGCCGTCATCAAGACCGGCCTTTTGGGCAAGTACGGCGTGAAACACGTGGGCATATCGGGCTATCCGGAAGGGCACCCGGACATCTCCAACGAGAAGCTCTGGCAGGCCCTGCGCGACAAGCAAGCCGTCCTGAGGGACCTCGGCCTCGAGTTCTCGATCATGACCCAGTTCGGCTTCGACGCCGCCCCTGTCCTGAGCTGGCTCGAGCAAGTCCGCCGGGAAGGCGTACACGCGCCCGTGCGCGTCGGCGTCGCCGGCCCCACCAATGTGAAGACTCTGCTGCGCTACGCCGTGCGGTGCGGCGTTGGCGCCTCGGCCAAGGTGATGGCCAAGTACGGCGTGTCCCTCACCAAACTGCTGGGCACGGCCGGGCCCGACCCGATCATCGAGGAGATGGCTCGCGGCCTCGCCCCTCAGGTCCACGGCGAGGTCCTGCTGCACTTCTATCCCTTCGGAGGGTTCCTGAAGACCGCCGAATGGGTTCCGGGATTCCGCCAGTCGCAGGGCATCTGACCGCAGATCAGACGCGCACCTAGGCTCAGGACCCGTCAATTTAGAACGCCTCGGAGCGCGGTTAGGCCGCCCGCCAGAGCGCCGGATGGACCGGTCATACGGGAATGTCAGTTGAGATAGGGACGCCGCGGCGGCGCTTGCCGCCTGCTCCCCAATGGCGCGACGTCCGCGTTTAGCCGCACAGGACGACGCGCATGGCTGACCCCGAGGAGTTCAACGCCGACCAGCTCGCCTTCTGGAACGGGCCGGGCGGCCAGACCTGGCGGTGCGATGTGTCGGTCAGCAGCGTGGCCGCCTGAGCCGCACCCTGCACGTGCACGAGCAAGCATGCTGCGCGAGGACGGGGTGAAGGAGATCACCCAGGTGCTGGCCAGCCCCCAGGGATCGACCTTCCGCTTCCTGTCCGACGAGCCGAGGGGCCCCGGCGCGGTCAGCCCCCGGTGGGCTTGGATCGAGGCAGCGGCAGCAGCATGGAGACCCTGCGCCGGTAGTCCCGGTACCGATCGCCGAACACGCCGATTAGGTCGTGTTCCTCGAACTGAATCGCGATGATGATGTAGGCCGTGGTCGCCAGGGCGAAGAACAGCCGCCCCTGGCTCATGGTCGGCGCGGCCCAGAACGCCACGACGAAGCCGAGATAGATCGGATGGCGGACCACCCGGTAGAACAGCGGCGTGCGGAATTCCGGCGGTGGAACCTCGCCGCCGCGCCGGTAGGCCCAGACCTGACGCAGGCCGAAGAGGTCGAAGTGATTGATCAGGAAAGTCGACAACAGGACCGTCGCCCAGCCCAGCCAGAAGGCCGCCCATAACATCGTCGCCCCGAGGCCGCCCACCTGCCAGACCGGCTGAGGCAAAGGCCGCCATTGCCAGAACAACAGGATCAGCGCGAGGCTGGAGAACAGCACGTAGGTGCTGCGTTCGACCGGCGGCGGCACCAGCCGCGCCCACCAGGCCTTGAACGCCGGACGCGCCATCACGCTGTGCTGCACCGCGAACACGCCCAGGAGAAGAACGTTAACAATCAGGGCTCCGGCGAGCGGGCCCTGGACGCCGGAATCGATGGACTTGGGAACTATCAGGTTTCCGACAAAACCGATGGAATAGAGGAATGTCAGAAAAAATATCGCATAAGAAACAACGCCATACGCCACTGCAAGGAGTCTCATGGCGGCCATCCTAGGGCTTGCGCGTTTGATCGGCCGACGAGGCGTCGACCGCGCGCGCATATAAATGTAGCACAGCTAGAATAGTTAACTAGAGACCCGCGCGTGGCCCGCCGGGTTCTATTTCAACGAGCCGGAGCGTGATGGCCCGGAACTCTGCTTCCATCCCCAGCTATCACCGGATACGACGGTTGCGCCCACACCTACTTCTCAGCAGTCCGCATTGCTGCAGTCGTTGTCTTTTTTTGTCTGTAATCAACGTGTCCTGAGCCTGATTTCGCGGGCTCGACGTTGCGCCCGCCAGGCAAAGAAGAGGGGCAGGTGGCGACCACCTGCCCCTCCATTTCGTTTGGACGTTAGGTCTGGGACCGAGGCCTACGCCTTGCCGGTCCGCCACCCTTCCGCGTAGTGCTCGCGCGCGACAGCCGAGTAAGGCACGGGGCTGACGATCGCACGGACCTCGATCTGCTTGTGACGCTCGACGGTCGTCTTCTTGGTGCCGCCGCCTTCTTCGCCCCAGACCACGCGCAGTTCGGTGCCGACTTCGATTTCCGGGTCGACCGTCGCCAGCGAGAGCGCGGACTTTTCGTTGTAGCTGTAGCCCGTGAACATCGACAGACCGACGACGCGGCCACCGGCGTCCACGACCTTGTCGTAGTTCGACGAGGCGTAGTTGGCGAGCGGCAGGTCGAAGTACTTGTAGTTGTCGCCGCCCGGATTGAACATCGAGGCGAAGATCTTGGAGACGTCTTCACCGTTCCAGGCGAGCGTCACCTTCTTGCGTTGCGACGTGCGGTCGATCTTCTCGAGGGCCTCGCGGCCGATGAAGTCGTGGTCGAACTTCACGAACGGGCCGTAACCCAGCTCGTAGGGCGTGAGGTAGTAGTCGTCGATCTTGTTCGACACGAAGCTGCCGCCGATGGCGCCGGTGGCTTCATAGCTGTCGGCGCCCAGCCACTCGCGGAAGCCCTTCAGCTTGTCGCCGGTGTAGATCGCCGGGAGCGGTGACGGGATCCAACCGGATTCCAGGGTGTTGGTCGCATAGGCGCGCGAA
>Ga0153916_10004256_pt1 | contig 10797 bp, 16 predicted proteins | sample Opewatmetagenome_FD_109642 | JGI IMG/M metagenome (GOLD analysis project Ga0153916, IMG submission 109642) | Freshwater wetland microbial communities from Ohio, USA - Open water 3 Core 3 Depth 4 metaG | ecosystem: Environmental > Aquatic > Freshwater > Wetlands | place: USA: Ohio, Lake Erie...
TAGGGGGTGGCAATAATCGGTGCATTGTACCGGTGGGCCAGCTTGGGGATAGCCCCAATATGATCCAGGTGCCCGTGGGTGCAGACAATTGCCCTGACCGTCCCCTCAACGGTATTCATCATAGTATCGTCGGGGATCGCTTTCATCTGGATCAGGTCCAGGGAGTGCATGTTCTCGATCTCTGCATCCTCGTGGATCATCACCTGATCCAGCCTCAATCCCATGTCAAAAATGACAATTTCCTTCCCGCAGCGGACGGCGGTCATATTCCTTCCAACTTCCTCATATCCGCCCACTGCTACAATCTCAATATCCATTGGATTCCTCCCGTATGCTCTCCAGCATCTGTCGTGTTGGTCCGGTGAGACGGGGTCGGGATCGCCGCAGCTCCTGCACGACCCGTGAGCCCGTCAGAAACATGGCCACTCTCAGTTGCTGGTGCAGTCCTTCGATAGTATTAAAGAGAGTTTCGGTATCCTTCATTCCTGCCCGGAAGAGGGGGAGTGCCATGCCGGCAAGGGTGGCACCCAGTGCCAGGCTCTTGGCGATATCGATGCCCGTCCTTACCCCACCGGTGGCAATCACCGGTGCACCCGTTTCTGCGACCTCGATCAGGCTCACCACGGTGGGAATACCCCACTCCAGGAAATGATGGCCAGTTCGCGCTGATGCAGCCTTCGGGGCGCGGAGCACTTCCACTGCCGCCCATGAAGTACCTCCGCTCCCCCCGATATCGATTGCCTTTGCCCCCGCCCCGAGAATTTTCCGGGCAGTCGGGCCCGATATACCGGCACCGGTCTCCTTCACAATAACCGGAACCTTGTATTCGCGGCAGAGCCCCTGGAGTGCATCCAGACACCCTATCGCGTTGTGGTTCCCTTCCGGTTGTATGGCTTCTTGCAGAAAGTTCAGGTGGATCACGAGCGCTTGTGCGTCGATCATCTCGACCGCCCTTTCTGCCCATTCGATCCCATGGTCCCGCAGCTGGACAATCCCCAGGTTCGCGCAGAGAAATGCATGAGGTGCTGTCTCCCGCACGATAGTGAAGCTGTCCTCCAGTTCTCGGTTCTCCAATGCTGCCCTCTGAGAACCGACCCCCATCCCCATCCCGAAATGCTCAGCGGCACTGGCAACCCTTCGGTTGATCTCCTCTGTTTCCGGGTGACCTCCGGTCATTCCCGCGATAAAAAGTGGGGATGCAAGCCGGTGGCCGAGGAAAGAGGTGGAGATATCGATCCCATCCATGGTGCACTCGGGAAGTGCTTCATGGACCAGGTGCACATCATCGAACCCCGTTCGTCCCCTCTCCACATCACCGGTTGCACAGATCCGCAGGTGATCCAATTTCCGTGATGACGTACGGGTCATGAAGGATCCCCCTGGATGGTAGTTCCCCCGTGAGCTCTCCCCTTCATGAAATCTTCGAGTCGCGAAACATGGAAAATATGCGACTCTATACCATGGGATGCAAGCCTGATGAGTTCCTGTATCTTTCCCTCCATCCCACCGGTCACATCGGTGTTGCGGGAACCGGTAATAGCGAGCCCCGATACCATCGACGACCGCAGGATAGGGATAACGGAACCCTGGTGCAGGACGCCAGGCACATCGGTGGCAAGCCCCACCCGCCGGATGTGTAGAAGGGAAGCGAGATGGACAAGGAGCTGGTCACCGGAGAGAATCGCAGCCCCCCGTTCCAGGTCCATCACCACATCCCCATGGAGCACCGGGACAAGACCGGCAGTCATCATCAGTTGGAGAGGTCTGTATTCCAAGGATTTCAGTCTGCCGGCCTCTGTACAGCTGATTGCCAGCGGGGAAATCCCAATAGCCTCTATACCGGCTGCCCGGAGCTCCCCCACTACTGCCTCGTTCAGACGGGCAACGCTCCGGTGGGTCTCGTAGATACCACAAGGTTCGCCAGGCACAAGACCGCGCTCAAGACCATACCGTCGTGCCTCCGGATGACCGCAGGATCCGGCTCCATGGATAACCAGCAGCGGGGCTCCCTGGTGTCGTGCCAGTGCTCCCGCAATCCACGTGAGCTGTCCATGGTCGATGGTGCAGTCCTTGGTTTTGTCAGTGATAACGCTGCCACCTATCTTCAGGATAGTTGCCTCAGACATCCTTCTCCTTTCGTGTGCCCTCAGTGTCTATGGTGGTGATCAGGGGGGAGGCATCACAGGCCTTAATCGCTCCCGCCACCCTGCTACGAAGTCTACTGGGGCAGAGTGCGACCATGCACCCACCCCCGCCGGCTCCGGTCAGTTTCGCCCCGAATGCTCCTGCCGCCCGTGCGGCGAGCACTAGTCTGGCGAGCACGGGGTGGCCTACCCCCAGCGCCTCCAAGAGGGAGTGGTTCACGTTCATCAGCCATCCCAGCTCCCGGGGATTGTTCAGGGAGTGGAGTGCCCTCTTCGTGGTTCCTTCGATGGCGTCCAGGAGTGGCACCACAATCTCCGGATGTGTTCTCTTGAAATCGGCCACCATCTCCACCATCCGTGCGGTATTATGTGAGATACCGGTGTTCCCGATGACCAGGGGCAGACCGGGGGGCGGGAGGCGACGCTTTGAGGAAGCTCCCATGAGAATCAGTCCGCCAAAGCTGGAAACATAGGTATCGGTTGGGCTCGCCCGCCCGCGCTGCACCTTCTTCTCTATCTCGTAAGCGATAGTTGAGATCTCTTCCCTGGAATGCGATAACCCGAACTCATCGTTGATGGCTGAAAGTGTCGCCACCGTGACCGCGGCGGATGAACCGAGTCCCGATGAACTGGGGAGCTGGGAACGGATGTAGAGAGAACCCTGCACCCCCATCTGCCGGAAGCATTCCTCCAGGTAGGGCGATTTCACCTCAGACATCCGCCGTGCTTTCCGAACGGTGACATACACCCGGGGACGGATAGCCATGGCAACACCATGTTTTCCATAGACTACTGCATGTTCACCGAAGAGGAATACCTTGCCGGGGGCACTCCATGTGGCCACGCTATATCACCGCGATGGCTCCATACCCTACCACCTGATCATAATCCGCCGTGACATCACCGCTGGTGCTGTATCGGAGGAGGGATCCTCTGCGGGCACCCATCCCCTGTGCCACCAGGCACATGCTGGCAATGGGACCATAGCCGCAGGCACTCACCCCCCTTTCCTCGATACGCTGGTAGAACCCCGTCACATCGAGGGTGGCGAGGGCTTCGATTGCATAAAGATCCTGTCGCCGCGCCATTTCCTCCCGTACATAGTGAGAAAAGTCACTTGAAGCGACAATCTTCACCTCTTGTCCCGTGGAAGCGATAGCACGGAGAATATCTTCCGCGAGAGCCTTTGCCGAATCCAGTGACTGCTCCCCCATCATCAGCGGCACCACCCTTGCATGGGGAAACCGGTACCTGATGAATGGCATCTGAACCTCAATAGAATGCTCATTCCGGTGAGATGCCTCATCCACTTTAATATCCAGTGCTCTGACGAACTCACTATCCACCTCGATAACTCCCAGTGGTGTCTCCCAGGGAATGGCAGAGGTGCAGGTGAGGTATCCACGGTGACTGGGGCCGATTACTACAAAGGTGCCAGAGAAAGTGGCCGGAATCGCGGTATAGGCATAAGCTGCCACATCTCCTGAGTAGATATATCCTGCATGGGGGGCAACGATACCCAGTGCATCAAGGTCGGTTGCCTTGCCCCGGTACAGCTTTTCCAGCAACTGTTCGAGATGGCTAGGGTCCTGCGGATAGAACATCCCTGCCACACTGCACGGTCTTGTGTGCATACCGCCTCACCCCTTGAACTGGGTCACAGCTCAGTCTCGAAATCCTCCGCAGTGAGAGAGGTGACCACTCCCCGCAGGCGCAGGATCTCTTTGGTAAGCAGGTAGTAAATCATGCTGAGCGCCTTGCGTCCTTTGTTGTTGGTGGGGATGACCAGATCGATGTTACTTGTCATGTTGTTGGTATCACAGAGCGCAATGATAGGGATACCGCACTGTACTGCCTCAGTGACTGCCTGTGCATCACCGATGGGATCGGTGACGATGAGTATCCCCGGTTCAATATACCCCTCAAGGTTGGGATTAGTGAGGGTACCCGGAATAAACCTCCCGATCATGGACATTCCACCAATCGCTTCGGCGAACCGTCGCGCCGGGTGCTGCCCGTACTGGCGTGAGGTGACTACCAGAATTCCTGTTGGGTCGAACCTCGATAAAAATTTGGCCACTGTTTTTATCCGTTCATCCGTGGCACGGATATCCAGGATATAGAGCCCATCCCCCCGCACCCGGTAGATGAACTCTTTCATGTCCTTGCTTTTTTGCTGGGTCCCAATGTGAACCCCTGCGGCGAGGTATTCCTCCACCATTATGAGTGGCTCCTTGAGCACAATCTCCATCTCGTTAGCTGTCATTGCATTGCCTCTTCGATTCGTATCAATTCATTCAGTTTTGCGATCCGTTCTCCTCCCACAATGCCGGTCTTTAAGAAGATACACCCAAATGCTGTGGCGAGGTGGGATATGGTATCGTCAGTTGTCTCCCCCGAACGGTGGCTCATCACCGTATCCATCCCATGGGTATGTGCCACCCGAACTGCTTCGTAGGTCTCGGTAAGGGTCCCTACTTGGTTGGGCTTGATTAGCACACAATTTGCTGCGCTTGTTTCGATGCCCCGTATCACCCGCTCAACATTGGTGACGAACAGATCATCACCGCAGACAAGGCACCGATCGCCTACCTGGCGGGTGAGCTCGGCAAACCCCTCGAAATCCTCTTCATGGAGGGGATCTTCCACATAGACCAGGCTGTAGCGGTCGACGAGCTCAGCGAGATAGCTGATCTGATCCTCCGTGCTCCGTACCTTCTCCCGGTAGGTATAGGTTTTTCCATCCCACAGCTGGCTTGCAGCCACGTCAATTCCCACATTGATGTTCACCATCAGGCTGTCAGAGACGGCAGCCACTGCCTCACTGACCAGATCGAATGCTGCCTCGTCACTGATCTGGGGAGCCCATGCTCCTTCATCCCCTTTACCGCTGGCAATGCCCTTTTCAACGAGAAGCTCATGGACCTTCCGGTGCACCGCAGCGTTGGCAAAGACGGCCTCCCCGGCATCGGCAGCACCAGTGGGGACAACGAGAAACTCCTGTATCTCGGTCGCATTTGCCGCATGTGCTCCTCCTCCCACCACATTTCCCAAAGGAAGGGGGGTATTGCCCGTGAAAGCCCCACCGAGGTACCTGTAGAGATCCAACCCAAGTCCGGAAGCCGCGGCCTTCGCACATGCCATGGAAAGTGCAACAGCCACGTTAGCTCCTATCCTGCTGAAATCAGGTGTTCCATCCGCTTCCCGCAACTGACTGTCGAATGCTACCTGGTTCGTCGTCTCCTCTCCGATAAGCGAAGGTACCAGCGTTTGCTCAGCCTCCGCAATTGCCTCCTTAACCGGCCGGACCTTTGCCTCATGGGACCCGGTGCTCGCACCACTCGGTGCTGCCGCCCGACCCCATCCCCTCGTCGTCCAGATCTCGGCCTCGACTGTGGGATTCCCCCGGCTGTCCAGTATCGCCCTCAACCGGATCTGCTCGATGGTCGTCATTTCATCCCCACTTTTCGCTTAACAGTAATGGGAATCACGTACTGGTTGAACTCTTCGATGGCAATCTCAAGAGGATCGATTTTATCGGTGGTGATTAAAAGAGGGGCCCCCATTGAGATCTGGAGGGCTCGTGCGCCGATGATTCGTGCGCGTTCATATCGAGTAAACGATTCCATCATACATCCTCAAAACATGTTCGCTCTAAATGGGGTCGGTGAGATTCGAACTCACGTCACAGCATCCCGAACGCCATAGGATAGTCCAGGCTACCCCACGACCCCTCTCACTGGTACGGATTTAAGTCCTCCACTATTTCCTTATGCGTCAATAGCATACGCCTGCAGCAATACCGGGAGAGACCGAGATCATCGAGGATCCTGCCCGGATCCTCCCCCGCATCCCGCCGGTGTTTGAACTCTTCCCACGCAGTGGAAATGACCTTGCCGCAGGTGAAACACCGCACTGGTATCATACACTCAGTCCTTACTACTATCCTGGTATCCTATCGATAAGACTTTTGGAACTTGTCACGTGCTCCACGGCCATGGGGTTTCTTGACCTCTTTCTGCCGGGAATCATTCACCAGCAGGGTCCGGTCGTAGGCAAGGTAGAGATCTTTGATCCGTGGGTCATTGTGCCATTTGAGAATACCCCTCGCGAGGGCAGTCCTCACTGCCTCCATCTGGCCCATATTCCCGCCACCGTTCACATTCACCGTGACATCGATATCGTCCAGTGCCCGGGGCACCAGCAGGAGCGGCTCAGATATCTTGAGCCGCATCAGCTCTGTACCATACACGTCCAGGGGCACAGAGTTTATCCTGACCATGCCGTTTCCGTCGCGCAATGTTGCCCGCGCGATTGCCTTCTTTCGCTTACCACTCGTATTGATGATCTTTACCATCCCTTCACCACCCTAGAATGTGCCTCCCAGAAAGGAGCTGATGGACCCTAATGTCACATACCGCGGAGCACTGAGACGGGAGACATGAGCCTCTTCCAGCGTCTCCATCTGGCTCTCACGGAATTCTACCGGCACTCCCACGTAGGCCTTCACCTTTTTCAGGGCATCACGACCTACCTGCCGTTTGTAGGGAAGCATCCCCCTGACCGTTCTCTTGGCAATGTGGTCCGGTCGCCGCGGGAAGAACGGTCCACCTTCGACCGAGCCCCGCTGTCGCTTCTGGTTATAGTTCGTGGTCACCCGTTTCCAGGTACCGGTGACCACTGCTTTCTCCACATTCACGATGGCGATGGTCTCCCCCTCGAGTGCCCGCTTCGCCACGATGCTAGCCATCCTTCCAAGGATGAGATCCTGTGCATTGATCACTGTCACCATGCTCTCACCGTAGAATCCTGATCCTGCTCCCGCTTGGGTTATCGGATAACAACTCTTCGATGGTCATACAGGATCCCTTTGCCTGCTGGATCTTCCCCATAGCCGATTTGCTGAAGTTCAGGGCTGCAATCTTCACCGGCTGTTCCAGAGTCCCCGTACCAAGCACTTTCCCGGGCACGAGAATGGTCTCACCTTCAACGGCATACCGGTTGATCTTGCTGATGTTCACCTCTGCATAGTGGCTGCTTGAGGATTCCAGTCTCAGAGCGAGATCGCGCCATATATGACCTTCCTGTGCGCGGGCCTCCTCTTTGAGCCTGGTGATCAGATTAACAAGCCGTGGGTTGGTCTTGTGGTACATTCTCTGCATGCTCACTCACCTCCAGATATCCCTGTGAGACAGTTCAGCAGGTCCTCTGACTCTCCTTTCAGGTGCCGCAACGCACGTTCTATAATCTCTTGGACAGGAAGGGATCCACTTCCTTCCACCACGAAGATCTTCCTGCTCTCATCGGTGCCAACCCGGATCGAGGGCTCGGTTCCGATACCTCCAGAGAGGCAGGCCCGTTCACAGAGCCGGCAGAGAAGGCATTGCTCAAGGCGGTCCTTCACAACGATTGCTCTCCCTGCATCGATTGCCAGAATCCCGCGGGGACACTCATCCACGCACATTCCGCACCCGTCGCACTGTTCATCGATAGAGATGACGGGGTAGCTCTTGTACCCGCAGGCGATAGTGGGTTGCCACTTCGCATGCTCCCTGCCCTTGTTCAGCACCGCCTTTGCCTCCAGCACCACTTTCTGATTCTCGTTCAGCTGGATGATGGGAACATTCTCATTGACCGGAGCGGATGAAGGGTCCTGGGGGATAAGATCTCGGGAATATACCATGCACGGCCCCTCCACGCTCAGCGTGTAGGTGGCGGTACACTGCGAGCAGCCCTCACCACCGCAGGAGCATTCGCTCACTGGGACATAGGCAGTGAGATCTGTCCGCAGGGGAATCAGGCCGAACCGATGGGTGAGCATCTCATCAAAGAAGACGCTCGTATTATCGTAGATCCGAACATCCTCAATGGCAAGTGTGGGGACCTCACTGATCATGGCCCTCCGGAACGAGTTGGCAAACGCGGTGGTGGTTCCATTCAGGATGAACCGTGTGTTGCTGTCCTCAAGGCTGCTGAATACAATCTCCATCAGACCCTCCTGCCCCTCCGTCCACCTTTTGCCCGGATGCTGTCATGGGGCACCGGGGTTACATCCTCGATTCTCCCAATCCGCATACCTGCCCTGGCAAGAGCACGGATAGCGGCCTGCGCTCCGGGTCCCGGGCTCCGCTGCTTCCCTCTACCAGGTGCGCGAACCAGGACATGAACCCCTCGTATTCCTTTCTCCATCGCTGCCTGGGCTACGTTAGTTGCCATCTGCATCGCGGCATACGGGGAGCTTTCATTGCGGTCCTGCTTCACCACCATACCTCCGCTGGTTTTTGCCACCGTCTCCGCACCGCTCAGGTCTGTCACGGTGATGATGGTGTTATTAAAGGAGGCGAAGATGTGGGCAATGCCCCACTTCTCTTTCTCATCTGCCATGATCATCTCCCTCCCTTGGTGATGCGTGCTCGCTCAGGGTGGAGCTCCTGGGTGAGGGCAGAATGGGGGTAATACCGTACCTGGGATTCTTCTTCAGCAGTTAGCCGGTACCCGGGAATAGTCACTCGGACATCTCCAATGGCGATGTGACCATGGGTCACGAATTGCCGGGCCTGCTTGGGAGAGCGTGCCAGGCCCTTGCGGTAGACCACCGTTTGGAGCCGGCGCTCCAGTTCCTTCTCGACCTGCAGGGCGAGCACATCATCGATGTCCGGGTCCTGGCCAACAAGACCCATCCGCTGGACATGCCCGAGGAGATCGTTTTTCTTTACCTCAATCATCGGTGAATCAGGTTTCACCGACATCAGGGCAAGCAAATCACGGGCGGCCCTCCGATAACGCCGGAGAACGCTCTCTGCTTTCCACAGCTCCCGTTTGTTCCTGAGGCCATATTCGATGAGGAGTTTGACCTCTTTCTCCATCCTCGTCTTCTCGAACCGGTGCGCCGGCGTCTCGTACTGTTTAGTATTCTTTCCTGGATATCCCATGCCGTCCCCGCCTTACTCCTTCTTCTTGGTTACACCAACGATGGCCCCGGTTCTTCCTGTGGACTTCGTCCGCTGGCCCCTGACCTTCTGGCCTTGCTCATGGCGGATACCACGGTAGCAGCGGATCTTTCTCATCCGGTTGATGTCATCTTCCTTGGTAGTCATCACATCAGTACCGAAGAGGTGTTTTCCTTCACCGGTATACACATCATGGGGGCGGTTCTTCATCCACGCCGGTACCAGGGTAGTGTAGTTCTCCACCGTTTTCCGTATCCTGTCCACCTGGTCATCAGGGAGCTTCCCCATCTTTGCATGGTGGTCAACTTTGGCACTGGCCGCAATCACGCGCGCCGTCCGCCTCCCGATACCTTCGATGGCGGTGAGTGCTATCTGCACCGATTTCGTACCGTCAAGATCCACGTTGTTGACCCTGACGAAGTACTTGATCTCTTCTTCCTTGGTCTCCTTGGTTTCTCTGGCCATTCGATCCCCTCATTCACAGGTGTGTGAGCATCAATGAGCGCTGAGGGAGGGATTTGAACCCTCGAGTCCCGGAGGGGACACAGGTTTAGCAAACCTGCGCCATACCAAGCTTGGCTACCTCAACAGAGAAGCTCGCATCTTTCGATACTCGCAGTGGGCTTCCACCGCTCCATGAATGATGTTATAATTATGTGCCGGGTTTTGTATTAATAATTACGCTCGTCTCCCCCGCACTTCATTTCTGGCAATGAGGGCAGAGGTGACGAGGGGCAGAGCGATGGTAGCATCACAGAAGCACTGGATACGGGGCGACTCGGGGATCTCCTTTCCCCAGCTGATAGCCTCTTCGAAAGTGCAGCCAGAGAGACCACCCCAGTGGGGTGCATCAGTGGTGAACTGAATGGCATAAGCATGCCCGCCGCAGTACTGCTCATGAATGGAGGCGATGACCTGTGTCTGCTGGATGAAATTCTTGGGGACTCCGCCACCGATATAGATCACACCGGTTCTCTTCGCTCGCTCCACCAGCCCTGCGATCTCATCGGTGTCGGCAATCTGATCAATATCCACCTCCTCAATTCCCTGGCGGCGGGCCATGACCAGCCCAATCCCGATGGAGGAATCACAGAGAGCAGGGATGAAGATCGGCACCTTCTGCTTCGCGGCCTCAGTAACAAATGAGGTGCCTCCGGGATATTCCTTCAGTAGCCTCTCGCCCAGTCGCTCGATGAACAGCCGTGATGAACCTTTAAACGGGGCGATCTCCTGGGCAAACCCGGCGATGAACCGGTCCACATCCCTGAACTGGCTCTCGTAGGCAAAGACATCATAGATCCGGTCGATACCCTGCTCCAAGAGTGACCGATCATCGACGTGGTGGTGCCCAAGGTAGTGCCGTACCCCGAGATGCTCGCAGATGTCGTGAAAGGCATTGGCACCAGTAGAGACAATAACATCTACGTACCGCCGCCTGATGAGCTCGATGATACACTGCTGCATCCCAGCTGGGATCATCGCCCCAGAGAGCCCGAAGAAGATGGTACACTCCTCATCATGGATCATCCGTGACCACAACTCTACGGATTCCCCCAGCTTTCGTCCCTGAAATCCGGTGGCACTCATTGATTTCAGGAGATCGGCCACGTTCTGGGTAGGTATCACCGGCTGTCTCGGCTTCATACAGCTCCCATACCTCTTGCTATTCGGTCTTTATAAGGGTTAAGGATAGTGGAGGAATA
>Ga0153916_10004257_pt1 | contig 10797 bp, 7 predicted proteins | sample Opewatmetagenome_FD_109642 | JGI IMG/M metagenome (GOLD analysis project Ga0153916, IMG submission 109642) | Freshwater wetland microbial communities from Ohio, USA - Open water 3 Core 3 Depth 4 metaG | ecosystem: Environmental > Aquatic > Freshwater > Wetlands | place: USA: Ohio, Lake Erie, Old...
AGCGCGAAACTCGGGACTCGTATCATCGACGGCGACGGCCATGTTTTTGAAGACAACGGGGCGATCATCGCCCATATGGAATCTCCCTATCGCGAAATTGCCCAGCGCAAGGGCGTGATTTTTCCGCCCCTCGATCATCTGCATACGGGGCGGGCGGTGGAGACACCGCCGCAGCGCGACCAGCGCGCCCCGGTGGGGCCGCAAGGCTGGCTCGATTTTCTCGACGATGTCGGCATCGACTGGACGGTGCTTTATCCGACCGTCGCGCTGGCCTACGGCAAGATCGTCAGCCTCGATTACGCCGTGGCGGCGTCCAAGGCGTACAACGACTGGCTCCATGAGACTTACATCAAATTCAATCCGCGCTTCAAAGGCATGGCGCTGATCCCGATGCAGGACCCGCAGGAAGCGGCGCAGGAGTTGCGCCGAGCGGTGACCGAGCTGGGCATGCTCGGCGCGATGATGCCGTCCAACGGCCTCGCCCATCCCCTCGGCTCGAAAATATACTGGCCGATTTATGAAGAAGCAAACAGACTCGGCTGCTGCCTGGCGGTTCACGGCGGCGCCCATGACCGCTTCGGCATGGACCATATGAATATGTACGTGCCGGTGCACGCGCTCGGCCATCCCTGGGGCCTGACGATCAACTGCGCGGACATCCTTTACAACGGCATCTTCGACCGCTTCCCGCGCCTGCGCATCGCGTTTCTGGAAGGCGGCGTCGCCTGGCTGCTGCTGCTGCTCGAACGGCTGCACGCGTCGCATGAAACTCATTTCCAGCATATTCCGGCGGGCCAATTTGGCATCCACGAAGGCGAGGATCCGAGCGCCTATCTCAAAAAACTGATCAAGGAAGAGCGTGTCTACCTCGGCATCGAAACCGAAGAGTTGACCCTGCCCTTCGCCATCAAAGCGGTCGGCAACAAGCCGTTTCTTTACTCGTCGGACTTTCCCCACGAAGTCACCAACGAGAGCTGCAAGCACGACATCGGCGAGCTGATGGAAAGCGATGAAATCACGGCCGACGACAAGGCCGCGATGCTCTGGCGCAACGCCGAAACTTTTTACAAACTGCCGCTCTAGGAAAGGAGCCATCATGGATACCTGCCGCGCCGCCGTCATCACCGAACATAATAAACCATTGACGATCCAGCGAGTGCCGATCCCCAAGCTCGATCCGGGATCGCTGCTGGTCAAAATTACCGCTTCGACGCTGTGCGGCACCGACGTGCACCGCTGGCATGGGCCGCTCGGCGACGATGATACGCTGCCGATCATCACCGGCCACGAGCCCTGCGGCGTCATCGAGGAGATCGGCGGCGAGCGCACCGATATTCTCGGCAACCCGGTCAAGCGCGGCGACCGAATCGTCTGGAGCTACGTCGCCTGCGGCTCCTGTTACTACTGCGCCGTCGCGCTCCAGCCCTGCATCTGCCCAGGGCGGGCGTCCTGGGGACATAACCGCAGCGATCAACATCCGTATCTATTGGGCAGCTGCGCCGAGTACATGTACGTGCCGAAAGAATGTCTCATCATCAAAGTCCCCGAGGAGGTTTCATCCGCCTCGGCGGCGGCTTCCGCCTGCTCGTACCGCACCGTGATGCACGGCTTCGACCGGCTCGGCGCAATCAAAAGCCACGAGACGGTGGTGATCCAGGGAAGCGGCCCGCTCGGCAACTTCGCCACGGCCGTCGCCCGGGATCACGGCGCCAAGAAAGTCCTGGTGATCGGCGCGCCCGCCGCCCGCCTGGAAGTCACCAAGCGCATGGGCGCCGACGCGGTGCTCAATCTCGAAGAAGTCACCGAGGAAAAAGAGCGGCGCCGCTGGGTGCGCGACCACACCGAAGGGCGCGGCGCCGACATCGTGATTCAGGTGGCGAACAACATGGCCGTGCCCGAAGGGTTGACGCTGCTGCGCGGCGGCGGCCGCTATTTGAACATCGGCGCCGGCGGCAAGGCCAACATAGCCGTCGAGAAACTGCCCCAGGAAATGCTCTTTATCACCGTCCGCTCCGCCGAACCGCGCCACTGGCTCCAGGCCATCGACTTCCTGGCCTCGCGCAGAAAAATTTTCCCCTTCGAGGAGATGATCAGCAAGAGTTACACCCTCGACCAGATCAACGACGCGATGCAGGCGATGGCGAGCTACCAGGTGGTGAAAGCGGTGATCAATTTCAGTTGAAAAAAAAGGTTTTCAAGATGGCGCCGACGGCGATCGAAGGCCGTCCGATCTAAGGAGAAAATCATGAACTATCAACTGGAGCATATCGCGATTTACTGCAAGAACCTCGGTGAGTCGATCAAGTTCTATGAAAAGTTCTTCGGCGGCCAGCCCACGGCGGTTCGCAAGGGCGCTGCCGGTTATGGCTTCTGCTTCATGCGAATCGCCGGCGCGCCGTCGATCCAACTGATGGAATCCGCCGACCGGGTCGGCGTTCATCACTATGGCTATGTGACCGACGATATCGAAAGGACCGCCAAGGAATTCCGCGAAAAAGGGGCGGAGATTCTGCGCGAGAACCGCGACGGCGCAGGAAGGCTCATGACCATTTTCGTCAAAGACCCGAACGGTCTGGAGTTGGAAATCAGAAGCCCGCGCTAGCGCGCGTCTTCCTCTTCTTCCCGCACCGGCAGGCGAAACCAAAAACAACTCCCCTTCCCCGGCTCGCTCTCCAGGCCGATGGCGCCCCCCATCAGCTCCACCATCTGCCTGGCGATCGCCAATCCCAAGCCGGTGCCGCCGTAAGCGCGGGTCGCGCTGCCGTCCGCCTGCGCGAAACGCTCGAAAATCACTTCCTGCTTTTCGCGGGGAATGCCGATGCCGGTATCCCGCACCGTGAATATCAGAAAATAACTGCGGTCATGAGAAAGCTCTGGCTTACCGTTGCCGTTCACGGGACCAGCCGTGATCGCATCCCGGTCCGCTTCGACGACGATTTCGCCTCGCTCGGTAAACTTGATCGCATTGTCGATCAAGTGGCGCAGCACCTGCCCGACCCGCTCGCGATCGCATCGGACCCGCGCCGGCACGCCGCGGCCGACGGCAACGGTGAGCTGCAGGCCCTTCACTTCGGCGCTGCGTAAAAATGAGTCGGCGGTTTCCCGCATGAAGAGGTGCAGATCAAAAAGCGACTCCTCAGGCCGAACCCTGCCCGATTCCAACGACGCCAGAGTAAGAATGGTATCGACCACCGTCCTCAAGGACTCCGCGAAAGCTTGGATGATCTTCGCATGTTGGCGCTGCTCCTCGTCCACGATACTTTCGGCCAGGAGTTCGGCGTTGCCTAGAATGCCGAATAGCGGCGTGCGAATTTCATGGCTCACATTGGCAAGAAATTCGGACTTCGCCCGGTTCGCGACTTCTGCCCTGGCCTTGGCTTGCGCCAGCTCGATTTCGGTCAGCTTGTGCGCCGTCAGGTCGAGAGCGTATCCGCGGATAATTCTTTCTCCGGGAACAGGAACCAGTTTCCATTCAAAATAGCTTCCCCCTACGGTTACTTCGAGTCCGCCGATTTCGTGTTGAGCGGCCAGGCATTGCCTCACGAGATTGACGATGTTCGACGGCAAAATCGCGGGACGGGCGTCGCCGGCAAACCCGAAACGTTCCAGCAAATTCATCATCGCCGGATTGGCGTGCATCAAGTTGCCATCCTCATTGAGTTCGGCGATGGCGATGGGGCTTTGTTCCGCGATGGAGGCGAGACGGCGCAGATCTTTTTCGAGCGCCACACGGCGGCTGAGATCGCGACAGGTCAGAATCAACCCCGGGCCTTGCCGCATGGGGAAAGGAACGCACTGGTATTCGACCGGCTTCAAATCGCCGTTGCGGCAGCGCAGCCAGATCGGCCCCCCGGTCTGACCCATTTCCCCGCTGAGCACTGCGGTAATCGGACAATCGTAGGCGGAATCGCTGGAATCGTCGAAACGGCAATCGAGAATTTCGTGAACCGGCTTTCCCGCCAAGGCGGGCGCATCCCAGCCCAAAAGCGATTCCGCTTGGAGATTAAGCGCCACGACCAATCCTTCGGCATCCATCAAGAGGGCGCCGGCCGGCAACGCTTCAAGCAACAACTGGGTGACGGCCCGTTCTTCGATCTCCAAACCGCGCGGCGCGGCCGAATGAGCTGGAATTTCCATCGCCTCACCCCTGAAAGTCCACCTCCGGTTTTAGGTAAGCCATCACATCGATGCGCTCCGCGCCCGGATTCAACACGCGCAAGATACGCCGTTGAATGGCATCGGAGCCGTTTTCCGCGAGATCGACCATCGACCCATTCGCCAGGGCCGTGCCGTCCGGCGACAAAACGATGCGCAGCATCGGCTTCAGCGGATTCGTCCGGTTGGCGGCGATCACAACGGCGCGTTCACCCATGTCGAGTTCGACCAGGCTGCCGATCGGGTATAGCCCCAGGGAACCGATCACCTTTTCAATCAGCTTGCGATCCAGACTGCCGCTGCCGCCTTCGAGATACAGTTGGCGCAGCACTTCGACGGGCCGGAGCGGCCGCCGGTTCAAGCCGGTCAGCATGGTGTCGTAAAGATCGGTGATGGCGACCAGCTGGCTGGGAAGGGAAATTTGCGCGCCCCAAAGACCGTAGGGGTAGCCCGTGCCGTCGATCCGCTCGTGATGTTCGGCCACGATGCGCTGCGTCAGCTCCGGAGCGTTGCCGCTTTGCTGGAGTATGGCGGCGCCCAGAATAGGGTGGCGCTCCATCAGCCGGCGCTCCTGAACCGTGTAGGGTGACGTTTGCCGCATCAGGTTGCCCGGCAGGCGGGTCTGCCCCACGTCATGGAGCAAAGCACCCATGCCGAGCGCCCAGATGTCGCAGTCGAGATTCTCCTTGGTCGCCACCACGAGAGAAAGCACGCAGACGTTGACTGCGTGAGCAAAGGGATCGTTCTGCAGCCGGCGCATCTGCGCGAGCAACAAACTCGCCTCGGGCGAACGTACGATGCTGTTCAAAAGGTCGGTGACGATTTTTTTTACCTCTGCGCCGCTCACGGGGGCGCCGCTGCCGACGCCGTCGAAAATCCGCTGCGCCTGCTTCAGCGCTTCCTGGTGGATCGTTTGCGCTTCCGGAAGCTCTTCGACCAGAGGTTGCAACCGCTGGACCGCAAGGGACGCGGAGAAGTTCGGTAAAGTTTTTTTCGCTCCGGACTTATCTGCGTCCGGCGCGGCGCGGGTGATCCCAGGCGCCCGATCCCCGGCTTGGCCATCGACATCGGCTGACATTGAGAGATCGGCGTTTCGCGCCAGATCGATCACCACCTCGCGGATGCCATGGAGTTTGAACAATTCGATTTCGGCAAGGTCTTTGATCAACTTGCGGTGAAACAAAAACGGCGTCTTAAACCATGACCGATCGAGAGCGACAACGTACATGCCGGGCTTCAGCTGTGATACCGGCAACCGTTTTTTTGTGCTCGATTTGTCCCCGTCCCTTCTCTTGCCAGCAGGATTTCTCATAAACATGATTCCGGGAGGGTCCCCCCGAATTCCGACACAGCTTTTTACGGCTCTTGGCCTCACCCTCTTATTTATTGTTTTCCGGTAGTTACAGAGAAATCTCGCATGAGATCATCCGTTACTAGCCTCACAGGAGATTTATCGGCAGGCGGCGGCAAAAAATAAGGTGGGCGGACAAGGGAGCCGCCGGCCATCTCTGGTAAAAGAAATCGGCGCGGGGAAGACTCGGCGCCAATCGTTCTTGAGCCGGCGGACGATTACGGTTCAGAAAAGCTCGGGCCGCGACCTGCAACCGCAGCGGGGCAAGGGAGTCCGAATGACAAAGCTAAGGATCATTTTAATACCCGAAGCCGCCATGGCAGCCTTCGAGCATCGAGGTTAGTCCAACTGCGCCCATTCTTTGAATTCTTCCAAGCCCAAGCGTGCCAGCGTGTCCAGGAACGGCCGGCCGGTTTTTTCATGCCGCCCGGAGAGCCGGTAGTATTCATAGACCATCCCGGGCAGGTATTTGGCGATGGTGAAGCCTTGGTATTTTCCGTCCGGCACCGGATCGAGAAATCTCTGTCCCACCCGCTGCCAGTCATGCTCGGCGATCCAGCCTCGCTGGGTGGCGAAGAGGCTCTGCAAGATCACGCTGCGCTGGCCGGCGGCCATCGCCTCGTCGAGGGTAAAATTCCAGCCGGTGATGGCGTTGAACGAATCGACGACGCTATTCAAGCCGTCGGGCTTGAGGTGCATCTGGGCGAACCAGCAGCCGCCCATGAGTCCGACGAACTGGCGGTACTGCTCGGCGAGCACGTTGGATTGCGGCCAGCCGTCGGGCTTGTCGCGGTCGAGGGGCCCCCACTTTTCGCGGTACTTCAAATCGGGCGGCGGATTTGGCGTGCCGCCTCCTTGCGGCTTCATGCCGCCGCTGGCGACCAGTTCGCGGAGCATATTGCTGAAATGGGGCCGCCATTCGTGCATGGCGGGAACGCCCCGCTTGGTATGCACCACCCACTTGAGCGCGTCGCCACCGATCGCCTCGGCGACTTCGAGCGGCCCATCGGCGATCAGATTGCCCCATTTCCCCTGGCGCCGCGCGGTCATCTCGAGCAGCTTGTCGATCGCTTCGACGTTGCCCCATTCCAAACGCAGGCCGTCGCAATCCTCCGCTTTGACCAAGCCCTTCTCGTAGGCTTCGAAGAGCACTCCCGCACCGAAGGAAAAATGGCCGCACTCGATGCCGAGATCGTTGATGCGCTCGGCGAGATAGAGCGTCGCGTTGCCTTTGACTCCCAGATTCCAGAAGGTGTCCATCCATTCCGCCCCGGCGTTGAAGTGGCCGACTTTGCCTTTGAATTCCCCTTCGCCGATCTCCACATCCCAGGGGCAGAGACGCTGGCACTGGAAGCAGGGGCGCTGCACGATCCGATCCTGATCGAAGCCGCGGTTGTGGTCGCCGATCAGCGAGCTTTGCATGTTGTTGTTGGGCAGCGCTCCCAGATGGCCCGCGTGCCCCACGGTCCTGCGGTCGTCCACCGCGTAAACTTGCAGCGTCTTGCGCCAGCGCAGCCCCGCTTCGATCAGCGCTTCCCTGTCGCAAAGCGGCGGCCGCTTGGTGCCGAAAACGACGATGCCCTTGAGCTTCTTCGCGCCGAAGATCGCGCCGCCGCTGTGCGAGGCGGAGTGGTTGTAGTCGTTGCACAGCATCGCCGCGTTAACCCGGTGCTCGCCAGCCGGACCGATGGCCATCACGCGCGCGTCTTTGATGCCGACATCGGCGCGCAATAAATCTTCGGTGTCCCGCGCGCCTTTGCCCCAGAAGCGGCCGGCGTCGCGCAGCTCCGGCTTGCCGTCGTTGATGAACAGATAGGTCGGCTTCGCCGCCGCCCCTTCGACGATGATGCCGTCATAGCCCGCCGACTTGAGATAGGGGGCCCAGTGGCCGCTCGCCGCACCCCGCCCCAGGGAATAATGGGTCATCGGGCTTAAAAAAACCGCGGTCACCTTGGTGCCGCCGGGAGTGAAGCCGGTGCCGGTCAGCGGCCCGGTCATCATCACCACTTTGTTCTCCACGCCGTAGGGTTTGGCGTCGAGGGGCAACTCTTTGAGCAGGATATATTCGGCCAGCGCCTGGCCGCCGATATATTTTCTCAGCAGCGGCTCTTCCGGCAGGTTTTCGTCTTTGAATGAACCCGTGGTCAGATCGACGCGCAGCAGCTTGCCCATATAGCCGCCGGGCAGTTTAGTTTTACGCTGAGCCGGAAACAGATCGGAGGGGTTCGCCATAACAGTCCTCGCGAAGACGCGGTTTTCCACTCGGATGCCTGCTGCTCTCTTAGTATACCGGGGCGCGGAAAGTCAATCACTCGCAGCCGTCGCGCGGGCTAAGCCGGCGGTGATCGCGACGATCGCTGCGATCGAACTGAACCGATTTCCTGGAGCGACGCTGTGCGGAACCGAAGTGATCGAAGCAAGAGGAACGCGAGACTATAGCAAGAGAATAGACGCACTCGAACGCACCGGGCGGCAGACTGTATCGGAAACTCACGAACGACTATTGACAGGGTGTAATGAAATTTTGAGATTTTTTTGCCATTGTCTTACCCGTTTTTCGGCTTCATGCCGGGCAAAACCGTACTTTTCCTGAATGGCTCTAATGAATCTTTCCCGTTTGCCATCGATAACGGCCAAATCCTCGTTGCTCAGTTCGCCCCAGCTTTCTCTCACGGCATCTCTCAGTTTGTGCCATTCGTCTTGGATTTGAAGCCAATTCATGAATCGCTCCTTAAGGTGTTAATCAGTCCGTCAAATATGCGGGTGCGAAGAATTGAAATGTATTCGACTAGCTGAAGCAAGACCAGTGCCGTATCACGGCAAACAACGCAGACGCGAAATTCACAAGGATTATTTTCCTACTCGGAACAAAAAAATTTTGAATTGTACAGAATTCCCTACAAAAAAGTCCTACAGCCCATGCTGGATATTCCGCCCATTAAGCTCAGGTGGGGTTTGAACCGCCGTTTTGCACAGAAAAGTCTGAGCTTCGCTCGCTCGCGGATGGAAACGATGGGTACCGTTTTGCTCGTTGCTCCGTACGTGCCTCAGGCACGCCGGGGTAATTGGGAAATTCAGGCCAGCGGATTTTTGCAGATCACGTTGAGCAGCGCCTGCCGCCCTTCTCCCTTGACCGCCTTGAGCGCGCGCTCCAGAGCGCAGGGCATTTCGTCCGGCTCCTCCACGCGCTCGGCGTAGGCGCCGCAGGCCTGCGCCGTCAGCTCGAAATTCGGCGACGGGCTCAGATCGGTGCCGGGAAAATTGCGCGTCTTGGCCGCAACGCCGTCGGGATACAGGCCGCGCGCGGCACTCAGGCTCGCGTTCCACACCTGGTTGTTGTAGACGACTGTCAAAAACGGAATCCGGTATTTCTGTGCCGTGAAGTGGCAAGCGGTGGGCGCACCGAACATGTAGGAACCGTCGCCCTCCGCCGCGATCACCGTGGCGTCGGGCGCGCCGAGCTTCATGCCGATGGCCGCGCCCAAACCCCAACCGAGGTGGCCGGCCAGAGGCGTATTGAACAGCGAGCCGGGACGGTTGAGCGTGATGACCTCGGCCAACCTGGAGGTCACCGTCTCGTTGGCGATGATCGTTTTGTCGTCCATGATGTCGCCGATGCACTTGGAAACCCAGATCGGGTTCAACGGCTTTTGGTTCTTGGCCGCTTCGATGCTCGCCTCGGTCTCGCGCATCAGTGCTCGATGCTCCGCTTCGACTTTTTTTCTGCGCTCGTCGAGCTTCGACTTTGACACCGCGCCAGCGGCGATCCTGGCCTTAACAATGGCATTCAGCACCGGCAGCGAAATCTCCGAACAGCCGGCGACCGGAAGATCGGCGGGAAAGCCCCAACCGGGGATCCCGGTGAACAGCGGGTCCCGTTCGAGATGGATGATCTTGACGTCGGCCCTAAGAATGCTTCGGCTCGGCGGCTCCCAGGGAACGTCGATATCGATGAAGAAAAGCACGTCGGCGTTCTTCGCCTGCTTGCCGGCCTGCGTGCCGAGGTAAAGCGGATGATCCGTGGGAAAGTTCACGTGGCTTAACTGCTGCACCACCGGGATCGACAGCAGCTCGGCGAGTTCCACCAGCTGCGCGACCGCTTCAGGATTGCGCCCGAGGTATTTGGTCCCGATCAACGGGCTCTCGGCGGCGAGCAACAGCTCGGCAACCTTCTCCAGCGCCGCCCGGTCCGCTTGCGCCTTGGTCGCCGGCTCGAGCGGGCCATTCGGCAATTGCGTCGACACCATGGTCTCGCACAGCCACTCGCGCGGCAAGGTGAGATAGACCGGACCGCGCGGCTCGCTCATGGCGATCTTATAGGCGCGCGAGACCACCGCCGCGAGATTCTGGTTGGTTCTAACCTCGTAATCCCATTTGACGAACTCGCGCACCACGCTCCCCTGGTCGCGCGATTCCTGCCGCCAGTGGATGTTCTGGCTCTTGCCGCCGCGCAGTTCTCCCTCGGTGATCGGCGTTCGGCCCGCGACCAAAAACAAAGGCACGTTGGACGAATTGGCGTTCAATAGACCACCCAAAGCATTGGCCGTTCCCGGCAGCGTGTGCACCAGCACCATCTGCGGCTTGTGCGTGACGTTGTAATAGCCATGCGCCATCGACACCGCCGCCATCTCATGCGGCACCACGATCGGGCGAATGCCGCGCGGATCCTCCCCGCCGCTCTTGGCCAGCGCCTCGATGATCGGGCCGTGATCGGTGCCGGTATTGGCGAACATATATTGGACCACGCCCAGCGCCCTGATCTGTTCAAGGAAAGCTTCGGCGCCGGTGCTGACAGGAACTGTCTTCGGGTTTTTCTCGGCCATGGATATTCCCTTCCCCCGGTTCTTCCGGGTTTATATCAAAGCGCATTCACCCCAGAGATGCGGAGTCCGCAGAGTGCTCTTTCTACTCCCTCTCCTCCGCGCTCTCAGTGTCTCGGCGGTGAGTCAAACGGAAGCGTAAAGACGGTCCCGGCTCGACTTACGGAAGTACTCGAAAGTTGGCCAACTGTGTCAAGAACGGGAGGATTTTTCAAGAAAGAATTGCCCTCCCCTGCGGGTTGCAAACGACCCGGCGGGTATCGCGAACCCTCCCTTGGCGCGATGGGCTTAACCCATCCGCCCTCTCTTAGGACGGCCTTTCGCAGGAGTTCCGGCTAGTTTTTACTGAAAGAGCTCGCTGGAGGTGATTTTCTCCAAAAATAAATCCGAACGGCGGACAGCTTCATCTCGATCTTCACGGGAGATGGTGATCGCCTGTTTAGCGAACTTCTCGCAGTAGCCGCACTTATC
>Ga0153916_10004259_pt1 | contig 10796 bp, 8 predicted proteins | sample Opewatmetagenome_FD_109642 | JGI IMG/M metagenome (GOLD analysis project Ga0153916, IMG submission 109642) | Freshwater wetland microbial communities from Ohio, USA - Open water 3 Core 3 Depth 4 metaG | ecosystem: Environmental > Aquatic > Freshwater > Wetlands | place: USA: Ohio, Lake Erie, Old...
ACCTCAACCCCGTCAAGGTCCTCGAGCCGGGGAAGGGGGCGGTGGTGGTGGACAGCCGCATGCGGGTGCGCTCTGTCCCGCAGCGCTGGCTGCCCAGCCGCAAGGACATCCCGGCCGCCGAGCGGCGCCTGCGCTAGGGCCTCCGTCCTCCCATGCGTCGGGGCTTCTCTACCATGCGGCGCGCTCGCACAGAGATGAGGAGAGTCTTTTTCCATGTCCGCCACTAAGTGGGTCTACGGGTTCGATGAGGTCGCCGAGGCCGAGCAGCGCTACGGCGGCGATTGGGAGGGCGTGCGCGGCCTCCTAGGGGGGAAGGGGGCCAACCTCGGTGAGATGACCCGGCTGGGGGTGCCGGTACCGCCCGGGTTCACCGTGACCACCGAGGCATGCCTCGCCTACCTGGGTGGGGACGAGACGTTTCCCCCCGGATGCTGGGAGCAGGTCGAACAGGCGCTGCACCGGGTGGAGAAGGCCGCCGGCAAGCGGTTCGGCGATCCGCAGGAGCCACTGCTGGTGTCCTGCCGGTCGGGGGCCAAGTTCTCGATGCCGGGGATGATGGACACGGTGCTCAACATCGGCCTCAACGATGAGGTCGCCGCCGGCCTCGCCCGCCTCACCGGTGACGAGCGCTTCGTGTATGACTCCTACCGGCGCCTCGTGCAGATGTTCGGCTCGGTGGTGCTGGGCCGGCCCGACGAGGTCTTCGAGGAGGTGCTGGCCAAGCACCGGGCGGAGCAGGGCGTGGCCACCGATTCCGAGCTGGCCGCGCCGCGCCTCAAGGCGATCGTGGCCGAGTTCCGCCGGCTGGCCGGCGGCTTTCCCACCGATCCCAAGGAGCAGCTCCGCCTGGCCACCGAGGCGGTCTTCAAGTCCTGGAACGGCAAGCGCGCCGTCGACTACCGCAACGCGGCCGGCATCCCCCACGACCTGGGCACCGCGGTGAACATCCAGACCATGGTCTTCGGGAACATGGGCGACGACTGCGCCACCGGGGTGGCCATGTCGCGCAACGCCACCAGCGGCGAGCCGAAGATCGAAGGGGACTACCTGATCAACGCCCAGGGCGAGGACGTCGTGGCCGGCATCCGGGCCACCAAGCCCCTCGAGCAGCTTGCCGGCGACATGCCCGAGATGTACGCCCAGTTCGCCGCCATTGCCTCCCGGCTGGAGAAGCACTACCGGGAGATGCAGGACATGGAGTTCACCGTCGAGCGCGGCAAGCTCTGGCTGCTGCAGACCCGCAACGGCAAGCGGACCGCGCAGGCCGCGGTGCGCATCGCCGTGGACCAGGCCGAGGAGGGCCTCATCACCCGCCAGGAGGCGGTGATGCGGGTCAAGCCCGATCAGGTGGACTTCTTCCTGCACCCGCAGTTCCGTCCCGAGTCCCGCAAGGGGGCCGTCAGACTGGCCAACGGCCTGAACGTCTCCCCCGGGGCGGCGGTGGGCGTGGCCGCCTTCGACGCCGACCTGGCCGAGCGGTGGGCCAAGCAGGAGGGCAAGCAGGTGATCATGGTCCGCCCGGAGACCAAGCCGGACGACGTGCACGGCATGCTCGCCGCCGAGGGGATCCTCACCAGCCGGGGAGGGCGCACCAGCCACGCCGCCCTGGTGGCCCGCCAGTTCGGGAAGCCGGCGGTGGTCGGGGTGGCCGCCCTGGAGGTGGACATGGCCGCCCGGACCATGGCGGTGGCCGGCCGGGTGATCGCCGAGGGCGACTGGATCTCCATCGATGGCACCAACGGGGACGTGTTCCTCGGGCGCCTGGAGACGATGGTGCCCGACATCTCGGACCCGTGGCTGATGAGGCTGCTGACCTGGGCCGACGAGGTGCGCAAGCTGCGCGTGCGGGCCAACGCCGACTACCCGGTCGACGCGGAGCGGGCCCGCCGCTACGGGGCGGAGGGCATCGGCCTCACCCGCACCGAGCACATGTTCTTCGAGACCGAGCGCCTGCCCATCGTGCAGAAGATGATCATGACCACTTCGCCGGAGGAGCGGGCCGAGGCGCTAGCCCGGCTGCTGCCCTATCAGCGGGCCGACTTCGAGGGCCTGTTCCGGGCGATGGACGGGCTGCCGGTGATCATCCGGCTCATCGACCCGCCGCTCCACGAGTTCCTGCCATCCACGGGCGACCTCACCAAGCGGCTCATCGACCTGAAGGTCGAGGAGGCCCGCGGCGGCAAGGTCGCGGGCGAAATCACGGAGGTGGAGGCCCTCCTCGCCCGGGTCGCTTCCATGCACGAGGCCAACCCGATGCTGGGCACCCGCGGGGTGCGCCTGGGGATCACCCTCCCCGAGCTCACCCGGATGCAGGTGCGTGCCATCTTCGAGGCGGCCTGCGCGGTGACCCGCGAAGGGGTGGTGGTGCACCCGGAAGTGATGATCCCGCTCGTCAGCCACGTCAACGAGCTCAAGGTGCAGCGAGAGCTGCTCGAGGCAGAGGCCCGCCAGGTGATGGCCGAGCAGGGCATCGAGGTGAAGTACCTCTTCGGGACGATGATCGAGATCCCCCGGGCCGCCCTCACCGCCGGCGAGATCGCCCGCTACGCCGAGTTCTTCTCCTTCGGCACCAACGACCTGACCCAGACGACCTTCGGCATCAGCCGCGACGACGCCGAGTCGGGCTTCCTGGTTCGCTACCTGAGGGACGGGATTCTCGAGGACAACCCCTTCGCCACCATCGACCGCAACGGGGTGGGCCGGATCATGCGCCTGGCCGTCGAGGGGGGCAGGGCGACGCGCCCCGACCTCGAAGTGGGGATCTGTGGCGAGCACGGCGGGGACCCCCGCTCCATCGCCTTCTGCCATGAACTGGGGCTCGACTACGTGTCCTGCTCCCCGTTCCGGGTGCCGATCGCCCGCCTGGCAGCGGCGCAGGCCGCTCTCCAGTAGCCGGGGTCAGAGGGGGAAGGAGGCGCGGACCACCGTGCCCCGGCCGGCGGCGGAGTCGACGGTGAAGCTGCCCCCGGCCGCCCGGACGCGGGCGGCCATGTTGGCCAGGCCCATCCCCCGCCGGACCCGGGCCGGGTCGAAGCCGCTCCCGTTGTCGGTCACCGAGACGGCCAGGCGGGAAGGGTCGCCGTCGACCCGCACGGCGATGTCCTGCGCCCCGGAGTGGCGCAGGGCGTTGCTCAGGGCCTCCTTGACCACGGCGATGAGCTCGTCGCCGAGGTGCGGGGGGATGAGGTCGGGCGGACAGGAGACCTCCAGGTCGACGGGGACTTCGTAGGGCCCGGCCAGGTGGCCCACCAGGTCGGCCAGCTCCTGGCGCAGGCTGGGCCGGGCCCAGACCGGGGGGCGCAGGTCGAAGATGTAGCGGCGCAGGGCGCTGATCGTCTCGTCGAGCTTCTCCACCGCCTCGTCGAGGCGCCGGCGCACGTCGTCCTGGACCGGGTCGATGCGGTTCACCTGGGCCTGGAGGCTCAGGCCCACGGCGAAGAGGTCCTGGACGATGGAGTCGTGCAGGTCGCGGGCGATCCGCTCCCGGTCCTCGAGCAGGGCAGCCCGGCGCAGCCGCTCCTGGAGGCGGAGGGTGGACACGGCCGAGCCGGCGGTGACGGCGAGGAACTCCACCAGGGTCTCGTCCTCCTCGGTGAAGCCCTCTTCCTTCTCCGCCAGGTAGAGGTTGCCGTAGACGCGGTCGCCCACCCGCACCGGGACACCCAGGAAGGTCCGCATGGGGGGATGGCCCTCGGGGAAGCCGACGGCGTCGGGATGAGAGGCGACGTCGTCCACTCGGATGGTGCGCTCCGCCCGGGTGATGGTCCCCAGCACCCCGAGCCCCTTGGGGAAATGGGGCATGGCGGCGACGGTCTCGTCGTCCATGCCCACCGGGATGAAGTGGACCAGGTTGCCCTGTTCACCGAGCACCCCGAGTGCCCCGTAGCGGGCGCCGGTGAGCTCCATGGCGATCTCGACCGTGGAACGGAGCAGGCCGGACAGCTCCACCTGGCCGGCGACGCTGGCCGCGCCCTCCACCAGCCCGGCGATGCGCTCGGGCGTCAATCGGCGGGTCACGCCTCCAGGTTACTTGGGACCTTCGGCCACGGGGCGGGGTCGATGGTCAGGATGGCAGGCTGCCACCCGTGGGTACTGTGGAGCCATGGCGGACGTCCTCCGCATCGAACTCGTGGACGACCACGAGGTGGTCCGCGAAGGCCTGAAAGCGCTGCTGGACGCCGAGAAGGACCTCACCGTGGTCGGCGAGGCCGGGACGGTGGCCGAGGCGGTGCGCCGGGTGGGTTACGACGGCCCCGACGTGGTGGTGCTCGACGTCCGGCTCCCCGACGGGAGCGGTATCGAGGCCTGCCGCGAGATCCGGGCCCGCTGGCCCCACGTCAAGGTGCTGATGCTGACCTCCTTCGCCGACGATGAGGCCCTCTTCTCCTCGATCATGGCCGGGGCCTCCGGGTACGTGCTCAAGCAGATAAAGGGCACCGACCTGGTGGACAGCGTGCGCCGTGTGGGGCGGGGCGAGTCCCTGCTCGACCCCGAGATGACCGCCCGGGTGTTCCGCCGCATCCGGGGGGAGGAGGCCGACGACCCGCTGCTTGCCCGCCTCTCCAAGCAGGAGCGGCGCATCCTGGAGCTCATCGCCGAGGGGCTGACCAACCGCCAGATCGCCGAGCGGATGTTCCTCGCCGAGAAGACGGTGAAGAACTACGTGTCTAACGTACTGGCCAAGCTGGACATGGGCCGGCGGAGCGAGGCGGCGGCCTACGCCGCCCGGATCGAGGCCCTGCGCCAGCACAAGTACCCACCGGAGCAGTGGCCGCAGTGAGGGTGGCAGCCTGAGAGGCTGCCCGGCGGCGGCGGATGAGCGGGGAGGAGGCCGGCCGTGATGAAAGTTCGCGACGTCATGACCACGGATCCCATCAGGGTGGCCCCCGACACCCGCCTGCGGGAGGCCGCCCGTCTCATGGTGCGCCACCGGGTCAGTGGACTGCCGGTGCTGGACGGAGCGGGCCATCTGGTGGGGATCGTCACCGAGGGTGACTTCATCCGGCAAGAGGCCACCCGCGATCGTCCGCACGGGGTGAGCCTGCTGGACGCTCTCTTCGGGGAGGGTGAGCTCCAGCCGGTTACCGCCGAGACGGTCGCGGAGGTGATGACCCGCAGCGTGGTGACCATCACCCCGGAGGCCACCGTGGGGGAGGCCGCCCGGGTCATGGGGCGGCGCAACATCAAGAGCCTGCCGGTGGTGGATCTCGACGGCGAGCTCGTGGGGATCATCAGCCGGGCCGACGTGGTGGGCGCGTTCGCCAAGCCCGACGACGTCATCGAGGACGAGATCCGCGAGGATGTCATCCGGCGGCTGCTGTTCCTGGACCCGCAGCTGGTCACGGTGGGGGTGAGCGACGGGGTGGTGACCCTGGGCGGGGAGCTGGAGAACCGCACCGAGGTGCAGCTGCTCGAGGAGCTCAGCCGGCGCATCGCCGGGGTGACGCGGGTGGACAGCCGGCTCACCTACAAGGTGGACGACCGTCGGCTGGAGGGCCGGAATCCGCTCCTCTGATCGGGTGGTCACCCCCGGCGGTCTCTCCCTTGCCGTCGCGTCCTGGGGGGAGGAGGGCGTGCCGGTGGTGGCGGCGCACGCCACCGGGTTCTGCAAGGAACTGTGGGAGCCGGTGATCCGCCGTGCCCGCCGCCCGTGGCGGGTGGTCGCCCCGGACCAGCGCGGCCACGGCGACTCCGCCCCTCCGCCGCTGCCCATCGACTGGTGGGATCTGGGCCGCGACCTGCTCGCGGTGGTGGACCAGGCCGCCGGCGAGCGCCCGGTGGGCCTCGGGCACTCATCGGGGGCCACCGCCCTGGCCATGGCCGAGCTGCTCTGCCCCGGGACGTTCCGGGCCCTCGTGCTGGTGGAGCCCATCGTGTTCCCGCCGCCCTACTTCCGGGGCGAGGAGAACCCGATGTCGGCAGCCGCCTTGCGCCGCCGCTCTTCCTTCCCGTCGCCCGAGGCGGCGCTCGCCGCCTTTCGGGAGCGTGGGCCCTTCCGCCGCTGGACCGACGAGGCCCTGGCACTGTACGTGGAGCACGGCCTCCGGCCGCAGGACGGGGCCTGGGCCCTGAAGTGCAGGCCGGAGGTGGAGGCCGAGTTCTACCGGGGGGCCACCGCCCACGGGGTGTGGGAGCGGCTGGGGGAGGTGCGCTGCCCGGTGCTGCTGGTGGCCGGCGCCGACTCGGACACCCACCCGCCATCGTTCCTGGATGCCATCGGGCGGCGCTTCGCCGGGGCCCGGGTGGCGGTGGTGCCCGGGGTGGGCCACTTCGCCCCCATGGAGCAGCCCGGAGCGGTGGCCGGCCTGCTCGATTCCGTCCCGCCGGGTGATTGAGGCCGGGAGGCCGGGGCGGGCCGGCCGGTAACATCGCCCGGCCGTGCTCATCCCCCGTCCCGCCCTGGCCGAACTGGAGGCCGCGCTGCGCACCCCCGGCGGCGCGCTGCGGGCGGCGGTGGTGGAGCAGGACGTCGATCCACTCGACCTGGTGCGCGCCGGCGCCGAATCCTTCGCGTCTGCCGTCTTCTTCGCCGGCCCCGAGGGGCAGGCCGTGGGGGGATTGGGCGTGGCCTGGTCGGCGGAGGGCGCCGGCGCCGGGCGCTTCGGGGTCCTGGACGAGGCCCTGCGCAGTGCGGTCCCCGACGGCATGGCGGCGGTCCTCGGCTTCGCCTTTGCCCCCGACGGCTCCTCCTCACCGGAGTGGGACGGCTTCCCCGCCGCCGCCGCGGTGGTTCCCCAGATAGCGGTATGGCGGAGGGATGGGTCGTCCCGGCTCTGCGTGACGGTGCCGGCGGGGGGCAGCCCGGCGGGGGTGCTGGCGGCGGCGGGGATGCTGCGCCGGCCCGGTCCGCCGGAGGTGCCTTCGAGCGTCGGGCCGCCCCGGCCCGTGCCCCCGGTCGCCGAGTGGGTCGGGCGGGTGAGGGAGGCCGTGGCGGCCATCGGCTCGGGCGGACCGGCCAAGGTGGTGCTCGCCCGGGCGCAGCGGGTGGCCCTGGGGCGAGCGGCCGGCCCCTTCGACGTGGTCGCCGTGCTGCGCGATCGCTTCCCGGACTGCTACGTCTACGGCTGGCAGACGGGTCCGGCGGCCCTGGTCGGGGCGAGCCCTGAGCTGCTCGTGTCACGAGCGGGGGAGCGGTTCGCGGCGCGCCCGCTGGCGGGCTCCGCCCGGCGCGGGGCCGACCCGGAGGAGGACCGCCGGCTGGGGGACCGCCTGCTCGCCGATCCCAAGGAACGGGCCGAGCACGCCTTCGTTGCCGAAGAGGTGGCCTCCCGCCTGGCGCCCCTCGCCGAGGCCATGGAGCCGCCGGCCGGCCCGCGCCTGCAGCGCCTGGCCGGGGTGCAGCACCTGGCCACTCTCATCGGCGGCACCACCCGGGCGCGCCTGCTGGCCCTGGTCGAGGCGCTCCACCCCACGGCGGCGGTGGCCGGCGTGCCCCGGCCCGAGGCGCTGGCCTACATCGACCGGGTGGAGGGCATCGACCGCGGGTGGTACGCCGGGGGGGTGGGCTGGGCCGAGCCGGGGGGAGACGGCGAGGTGGCGGTCGCCTTGCGCTGTGCCCTGCTGCGGGGGGAGGAGGCGCTGGTCTACGCCGGGGCGGGCATCGTCGCCGGCTCCGACCCCGAAGCCGAGGCGGCCGAAACCGAACTGAAGATGGGCCCGCTGCTCGGGGTGTTCGGGGCCTAGGTCAGAGCCCGGTGAGGGCCGTCTCCACGGCCCGGCGGATGTGGCGGTGGAGGGCGAGGTTGGCCGCCCGGTCGGTGCGCACCTCCACGAGGAGGGGCGCCATAGCCCGGCGGGCGAGGAGGGCCGCCAGCTCGCGCGGGTTCTCGGCGCGCACCGCCTCCACGCCGAAGGCCCCGGCGAGTCGCACGAAGTCCAGGCCGTGCGGGGTCCCCCAGTGGCGCTCGAAGTGCTCGGGGAGATCCGCCTGGGGCAGGAAGTGGAAGATGCCGCCGCCGTCGTTGTGCAGCACGACGATGGTGGCCGGGATGCCCAGGCGGGCGGCGGTGCCCAGGGCGGTGAGATCGTGCAGCGCCGACAGATCGCCGGCCAGCAGGTAGGTGGGGCAGCCCGCGACGGCCGCCGCACCCAGCCCGGTGGATAGGAACCCGTCGATGCCGCTGGCCCCCCGGTTGCCGGTGATGCGCAGCGGCGCGTGACGGGTGGGGAGGAAGGCGTCCACGTCGCGCACCGGCATCGACGAGGCCACCAGCAGCAGCGACCCGGCGGGCAGGGCCTCGGCGAGCAGGCGGGCCACCGCCGGCTCGTTTGGGAAGGGAGCCTCGGCGAGCACGCGGTCGATGGCCGCCGAGGCCGCCCGGCCCGCATCTTGCCATCGCCTGAGCCAGTCGCCGTGCGCCGGAGTGGGAGCGGCCTCGGCGACGGCAGCCAGCGTGGCGGCGGCGTCGGCCCGGACCATCAGCGCGGTGCTGGCCCCGGGGTCGCGCCAGCCCGCCGGGTCGACGAGCACCTGGGGCACCTCGGGGTGCTCGCCGAGCCATTGCCACAGTGCCTTCGAGGTGGGCAGGGCGCCGACGCGCAGCACGAACTCGGGCGCCGCCCGGTTGAGCCACCCGGCGGCGGCCAGGGGGTCACCTTCGGCGATCAGGTGGCTGAGGTCGTGGGAGCCGGCCCGCCCGCCCGACAAGGGGTCGGCGACCATCGGCCACCCCGCGGCGGCGGCCACGGCGGCGGCGGCAGCAGGCAGGGCGGGGTCGTCCTGGGGACCGCAGACGAGCAGGCCGCGGCGGCCGGCGGCCAGGCCGGCGATCCGGGCCACGGCCTCGGGGGTGGGATGCAGCTTCCCCAAAGCCAGGGCGGGGGGAGGGGATGCCGCGACCGGCTCGCGCGACTCGGGCACCAGGGGCTCGCGGAAGCGGAGGTTGAGGTGCACGGGCCCTGGCGGCTCCTCCAGGGCGGCGCTCACCAGGCGACCGGCCAACGCCTCGGGGAAGCCGGGGGAGGACTCGCCAGGGCGGGGCGGCTCGAGGTCGTGGGACCACTTGACGGCCCGGCCGTAGAGGTCGGCCTGGTCGATGGTCTGGTTGGCGCCCACCCCGCGCAGGTCGGCGGGCCGGTCGGCGGTGATCACGATGAGGGGCACCCGGGCGTGGATCGCCTCGACCACCGCCGGATGGAACTCGGCGGCGGCAGTCCCGGAGGTGCACACCGCCAACGCCGGGAAGCCGGTCACCTTGCCGATGCCGAGGGCGAAGAAGGCCGAGGAGCGCTCGTCGTGGTGGGACCAGTCGGTGATGGCCGGCTCCTCGGCCAGGGCGAGGGCGAGGGGAGTGCTGCGCGACCCGGGGGTGACGCAGGCGTGGGCGACGCCGAGCGAGGCGAGGGCCCGCACCAGGCGCACCGTGAAGTGGAAGTTGCGGTCGGCCACTGGGTTCCACCTTACCGCCCCGCCCCCGGGGGCACCCCTAGAGGGCCGCCCCCACCGCGATGAGGGCCCCGGCCAGCAGGTTGAGGCGGGCCGTCGCTTGCAGGGCGCGGATGAGCACCGGCCCGGCCGTCTCCCGATTGACCGTCAGCACCACCGGTATCGTCAGGGGGACGGCGAGCAGGCCGAGGGCGGTGAGGCGGGGTACCCGGCCGGCGGCGGCTTCGACGGCGAGGGCAGCGAAGGCCCCCCAGACCAGCCCGGCGAAGAGCCATCGGGCGCCCCGCCTGCCCAGCAGGACGGCCAGGGTGCGCTTGCCCGCGGCCCGGTCGGTGTCCAGGTCGCGCACGTTGTTGGCCACCAGGATGGCGCTGACCAGCATGCCGACGGGGATCGCCAGGAGCCAGGCCGCCAGCGGGGCGGTGCCGTCGTGCACGAACCGGGAGCCCACCGTGCCTGCCAGGCCGAAGAAGACGAACACCGCCGCCTCGCCCATGGCCCGGTACCCGTAGGGGAAGGGGCCCCCGGTGTAGCCGACGGCGGCCAGCAGGCAGGCGGCGCCGATCACCAGCACCGGCCAGCCGGCGATCAGCGCCAGGTAGATGCCGCCGGCGGAGGCGAGGGCGAAGACGACGGCCACCCCGGCCCACATGCGGCGGGGGCTGATGAGCCCGGAAGCCACCGCCCGCGTCGGGCCGATGCGAGCGGCGCCGTCCGCCCCCCGCCGGGCGTCGGAGGCGTCGTTGGCGAAGTTGGCCCCGATGTTGATGAGCACCGCCGACACCAGGGCGACGGCGAAACCATCGGCACGGAATACCCCCTGGCCCCAGGCGAGCCCCGAGCCGACCAGCACCGGGGCCACCGAGGCCCAGAGCGTGGCCGGGCGGGCGGCGATGAGCCAGGGGCGCAGGCGGCTCACGGGAGGCGGGGGAACCTGCCGAAGTCGGGCTCCCGCTTCTCGACGAAGGAGTCGCGTCCCTCCTGCGCCTCCTCGCTCATGTAGAAGAGCAGGGTGGCATCGCCCGCCAGCTGCTGCTGCCCGGCGAGGCCGTCGGCGGCGGCGTTGATGGCGGCCTTCATCATCCGCACCGCCAGGGGCGACTTAGCGAGGATCTCCCGAGCCCAGGCCACGGTCTCCTCCTCCAGCCGGGCCAGGGGCACCACCTTGTTGACCATTCCCATCTCGCAGGCCTCCTGCGCCGAGTACTGCCGGCACAGGTACCAGATCTCCCGCGCCTTCTTCTGACCCACGATGCGCGCCAGGTACGACGAGCCGAACCCGCCGTCGAACGAGCCCACGATGGGCCCGGTCTGCCCGAACACGGCGTTGTCGGCGGCGATCGTGAGATCGCACACCACGTGCAGAACGTGCCCGCCCCCGATCGCGTATCCGGCCACGAGCGCGATCACG
>Ga0153916_10004261_pt1 | contig 10794 bp, 9 predicted proteins | sample Opewatmetagenome_FD_109642 | JGI IMG/M metagenome (GOLD analysis project Ga0153916, IMG submission 109642) | Freshwater wetland microbial communities from Ohio, USA - Open water 3 Core 3 Depth 4 metaG | ecosystem: Environmental > Aquatic > Freshwater > Wetlands | place: USA: Ohio, Lake Erie, Old...
ACGAAGGCGATCTTCACCGGGCCGACGCGCGCCTCGGACCACCAGCCGAGCTCGGTGGCGAAGCCGTGCCTGTCCCGGAAGAAGCGCTCGAGGCCGAGGCCTGCGATGACCGGGGCGCCGATCTTCTCGATGGTGGGGAGGTCGAGGTGGTCGTAGTGGCCGTGCGAGACCAGGACGGCGTCGATCCTGGGGAGGCTCTCCACCGGGACGCCCGGCGGCACGTTCCGGGGGATGCCGCCGGTGATCGACGGCATGAGGGCCGGGTCGGTGAGCAGCGAGACGCCGTCGAGCTGGACGAGGAAGGACGCGTGGCCCAGCCAGGTGACGCGCGCGGGCTCGCCGGGCGCGGGCGGCGTCGCCAGGGCGGCGAGGTCGGGCTGGACCGTCGGGATGGGCGCGCGATCGGGCGCGTTGCGGCGCTTCCCGGTGAGGCGATCCCACACCGCCCACCTGAGGACGGCGGAGAAGCCGCGCGCGGTCGAGCCGTCGAGGTTCACGAAGCGGCCCTCGGCGTCGCGCGGCTGGGTGAAGGCGGTGAGGAGCATGGCGGACGCGGCGAGGGCTGCGGCGGGGAGAGCTCGGGACGGCACGCGCTCCAGGTAATCCGGGACGGCGGCGGGCGCAAAGGCTACAGCGCGAGGACGAGCTTCGACATGTCGTAGCGGTGATCGCCGCGCTCGGAGACCGGGACGACGGGGGCGGGGAGCCGGAGCCGCTCGATCATGCGGTTGTACCCGACGTCCATGAGCGTCCGGAGGTTCACCGCGTCGTGCAGGTTGTACTCGGCGAAGAGCCGGAGCGCGCCGGCGTCGCCGAGGAGGTGCGCGCGCCAGAGCCGCACGGCGTCCTTGCCGCCGAGCCCCGCGAGGTGCGGCGGGCGGCCGACCCCCGTCTCCGCCTCGAGGAGCTTCAGGCCCCCGCGGTGCCCGAGGCGCCTCCAGAGCGGAAGGAGATCCACGTGCGCGCGCGGCGGGCGCCAGCCCGGGAAGGACCGGCGGAGCACCGGCACGTCGCAGCTCTGGCCGTTGAAGGTCACGAGGAGCTTCCAGGCGTGGGAGGCCTCCGGGAAGCGCTCGAGGTCGCGCCCGGCGAGGAAGAGGCGCGGGCCGCTCGCGTCGAGGACGCCGACCGCCGTGAGGGCGTCGCCGTCCGTCTCGACGTCGAGGAAGGCCGCTTCCCTCGAGAAGGCCGCGTAGAGCCGCCAGCGCTCGGCGCGGGGCACCATGGCCGCGAGCGCCTCGGCGTCGCCCGCCGCGAGCGCGGCCCGGGCCCGGGCGATCGCGGCCCGCAGCCGCGCGTCCACGCGGGAGGAGAGGACGACCTCCGGCTCCCCCGGGAAGTCGTCCCACGTCGCGACGCCGCGCTCCCAGAGGCGCGCCTCGAGCCACGGCCCGATGCCGGGGGCGAGCCGGAAGGTGCTCCGGATCATGGCCCGCGATCCCAGGCGCTGCGCCAGGCGCCGGCCGCCTGGGCGTGGTGCAGGAAGCGGTCGTAGAAGGGGTGGCGGGAGACCGTCGCGCCGTCGCCGACCACCACCAGCTTCGACCGGGCACGGGTGAGCGCGACGTTCATGCGGCGGACGTCCGCGAGGAAGCCGACCTCCCCGGCCTCGTTGGCGCGGACGAGCGAGACCACCACCGCCTCCTTCTCGCGCCCCTGGAAGCCGTCCACCGTGTCCACCTCGAGCCCGGCCTCGACCTCCTCGGCGAGGAGCGCCCGCAGCCGCTGCACCTGGGCGTCGTAGGGCGAGATGACCGCGATCTCCGCCGGCGGCACGCCGAGCGCGAGGATGCGCCGCACCTCGGCCGCGGCGAGCTCCGCCTCCCCCGGGTTCTGCTTCGAGTCGGAGCCCTCGGGCGTCTCGTCCTCGAAGCCGCGCCCCGCCGTGTCCACGACCTCGAGCGGCGCGTCGTCGATCGCGCGATCCGCGACGGCGGGGTGGGCCCGGAGCGCGCCCGCGTAGAGCGCCTCCGAGGGGAAGGCCATGATGCGCGCGTTCATGCGGTGCTGCTCGGCGAGCGTCACCATCGCGGCGCCGCTCGCGGCGAGCCGCTCGAAGAGCGAGACGCCGAGGCCACCCGCCTGGGCGGCGGCGGAGAGCACCGTCGGCGGGAGCTGGAGGTGATCGCCGGCGAGGACCGCGCGCTCGGCGCGGAGGAGCGCGAGGTAGAGCGCGGGCTCGACGGCCTGGGTCGCCTCGTCCACGACCGCGAGCGGGAAGCGGCGCCCGGCGAGCGGGGGGGCATCGAGCGAGGTGAGGGTCGCGAGCACGACCTGGGCGCGGTCCAGCACCTCGGCCTCCGCCCGCGCCTCGAGGCGCCGGGCCTCCGCGAGGAGGGCGCGCGCGTCGCGGTACTGCTCGCGCGACGTGCTGAAGCGACCGGGACCGCGCTTCTGGCGGCGCTTCGAGGCCTGGCGGCGGAGCGCGATGGCCTCCTCCACGAGGCCGCTCGCGATCTTCGCGGACTCCCGCTCCGCGGCCTGCGCCTCGAGGGTGTGGGCGAGGAGCGCGGGGAGGACGCGGGCGGGGTGGCCGAGCCGCACGCAGGAGAGCCCGGCCTCCACGAGCCGCTCGACGAGGTTGTCCACGGCGAGGTTCGAGGGGGCCGCCGCGAGCACCTGCTCGCCGCGGGCGGCCGCGCGCCGGATCACCTCGACGAGGACCGTGGTCTTGCCGGTGCCGGGCGGCCCGTGCACCAGCGCGACGTCCTCGCCGCGGTCGGCGAGGTCGAGCGCGGCGGCCTGCTCGGCGTTCAGGCGGTGCTCGAGGGTGGGACCGCGGGGCCGGGAGAGGAAGCGCGGTGGCGTGCCGGAGAGCACCGCGTGCCAGCGCCTCCCGGCCTTCTCTTCGCGGAGCGGCGCGAGGCCCGAGGAGAGCCGCTCCCAGGTGACGGGCGAGGGCTCGAGCTCGAGCACGACGCGGCCGTCCGTCGCCCAGTCCGGCGGTGGCTCGTCGAAGGCGACCGCGACGGCGGTGCGCGTCCGGCGCGCGACGACGCCGGACGGCGCGTCCGGGCGGTCCTCGCGGCGGAGCGAGACGGACACGATGCTGCCCGTGCCGATGCGCGCCCCCCCGAGCGGCCTTCCACCGCGCCCGAAGGTGACGAGGGTGCGCCCGGCGAGCGCGCCCTCGTCGCCGGCCTCCACGTCGGCGATGGCGAGCCCGCGCGCCTCGCGCTCGGCGACGGAGAGGCGCCCCCTCGCCTCCTCGAAGCGGAGGCGCTCCTCCTCGCGCTCGGCGGCGAGGAGCGTGGCGAGGCGCTCGAGGTGATGCGCGAGGTCCAGGCCCTCACGTATATTCCGGCGGCCGATGACGAGCGAGTGGGCACTCTCGAGCCGCGGGCGAGCGAGGGACTCGGGGGCGCAGCCTCATCGCGCCGTTCTTCGGCACGGGCGAGCGCAGGGGCAGCCGGATGAGGCTGCCCCAGAGCGAGCGGGGGACTGGGGGGCGCAGCTTCATCGCGCCCCCCAGCAAGAATGACGAGCGAGTTCGTACTCTGGTTCGACGCGCGCTGCCCCTCCTGCAAGCGCGCCCTGGAGCTCCTCCGCGAGCGCGGCGTCGAGCCCGCGCTCCGGCGCTTCCTCGAGGAGCCCCCGGCGCCGGAGGAGCTCCGCGCCCTCCTCGACCGGCTCGGCCTGCCGCCGCACGCGGTCGCCCGCAGGGACGCCGACGAGTACCAGGCGCTCAGGCTCTCGGACCGCACCGCGGACGACGAGCTCATCCTCGCGCTCGCCCAGCACCCGCGCATCCTGGTCGCGCCCATCCTGGTCCGCGGCGACCGCGCCGTCCTGGCGAGGCCGCCGGAGCGGGTGCTCGAGCTCGTGTAGGCGCGGGGCCGGGGATCGCTAGAAGACGACGACCACCCCGAGGGGCACGGGGGTGACGGTCGCCGCCGGCGCGCCTGCCGCCGAATCCTTCCTGCCGTGCAGGAGCCGCGGGAGCGCCACCCCGGCGGCGGTGCCGAGCGCGGCGCCGGTGAGCACGTCGGTGAGGTAGTGCTTGTCGGCGGCGATGCGGAGGTAGCCGACGGCGGCGGCGATCGTCATGCCGGCGCCCCAGACCCAGGGCGCGCTCTCGTACCCGCGCAGGTCCGAGACGGTGCCGGCCGCCGCGGCGAGCGAGAACGCGAGCGTCGAGTGCCCGGAGTAGAACGACAGGTTGTCGTCCGCGTCGGGCCTGCGGTCGGGATCGCGCCAGTTGCCGTGGTGCACGAACGGGCGCTGGCGTCCGGCGGAGAGCTTCACGACCTGGTTCAGGTCCAGCGAGAGCGCCGCCGCCTCGGCCACGATGAGGAGGTCGACGAGCCCCTCCTTCGCGTCGCCCGCGGCGCGCGCGGCGAGGAGCTGGTGCGCGGCGAGCGCCGCCGGCAGGAGGCCGAAGGCGGTGACGTCGGAAGCGCGCGCGGCGTGATCGCCGTAACCCCACACGAGGAGGTTCCTCGCCCCCGCGTCGAGGCGGTTCTCCCCGCACCAGCGGCAGGAGGACGGCGCGAGCTTGCCCTTCGCGAGCTCGGTGGAGAGCCAGAACACGGCGGCGCCGGCGGTGAGCGCGCCGTCGACCCGGGCATCGTGGCGGAGCGGCGGGAGCTCGGCGCGCGCGGCGGCCGCGAGGCTCGCGGCGACGAGGGCGGCGGCGGCTCGGGCGCGCATCGTGGGGCGACGCTATCATGGCGGCGGTCCCGTGACGCGCCATCGACGCGACGACCCGCTCGGCGGTGAGCCTCCCTTCCCGGATCCGGTGCCGGTCCCGCTCGACGGCACGCTCGACCTGCACACGTTCCTCCCCGAGGAGGTGGGGGACCTCGTGCCGGAGTGGATCGAGGCGTGCCACGCCGCGGGCCTGAAGGAGCTGCGCGTCGTCCACGGCAAGGGGACCGGCACGCTCCGGCGGAGCGTCGAGGCGATCCTCTCCCGCCACCCGCTCGTCCTCTCGTTCGGGACTGCGCAGGAGGACGCGGGGGGCTGGGGCGCGACGCTCGTGAAGCTCAGGTGAGGGAGGCTCGCGCCGCGTCCAGCGCGGCGTCCAGCTTCGCGGCGTCCGGGCCGCTTCCCTGCGCGGTGTCGGGCGCGCCGCCGCCCTTCCCGCCGATCGCCGCGGCCGCGGCCTTGAGGAGCTCCCCGAGGTGCGGGCCCTGCCCCTTCGGACGCGCGAAGGCGAGGTGGGCGCGCCCCTCCTCCACGGCGCCGAGGAGCGCGACCCGGCCCTTCGCGGCGAGCGCCGCGGCGACCGCCTTGAGGTAGGCGGGCGCGCCCGGGGCGGGCGGCACCAGGACGGCGCGCACCGGCCCCGGCGCCGCCGCCGCGGCGAGCCGCTCCGCCTCGCCCGCCGCGAGCGCGAGCGCGAGCTTCTCCGCGTCCTTCCGGCGCGCCTGCGCCTCCTCCGCGACGCGCGCGGCCGCGTCAGGGACCTCCGCGGGGGCGCAGCGGAGGGCCTCGCCCGCCCTCAGGAGCCGCTCCCCGGCGGCGGCGAGCGCGCGAACCACGCGCGCGCCGCACACGAACTCGACCCGCGTCCCGTCGCCCCACTTCTGCGCGCGCAGGACCGCGATGGCGCCGACCTCCCCGGTGCGCCTCGGGTGCGTCCCGCCGCAGGGCGAGGCGTCCTCGAGCTCGCCCTTCGCGAGATCGCCCACCAGCACCACGCGGCTCCCCTTCGCGGGCGGCTTCCGGAGCGGCAGGCGCGCGAGCTCCTCCGCCGACAGCTCCCGCGCGGTGACGGGGAGGTCGCGGAAGACGAGGCCGTTCGCCGCGGCCTCGACCTCGCGCAGCACGGCGGGACCGAGCGACGCCACGGGCACGTCGAGGTCGATGGTGTCCGTCTCCTCGCCGAGGTGGAACGAGAGCGTGCGCGCCCCCGCGCGCGCCTCGAACGCGGCGGAGAGGAGGTGCTGGCCGTGGTGCTGCTGGACGTGGTCGCGCCGCCGGCCCGGCTCGACCCGTCCCGCCACGCGCCCCGCGGGCGCGTCCCCGCCGAGGACGTGGAGGACCTCGCCGCCCGCGTCCACCACGTCCACCACGGGCACGCCGGCCAGCGTCCCCCGATCGGCCGGCTGCCCGCCGCTCTCCGGGTAGAACGCGGTCCGGTCGAGGACGACGGCGGGCCGGCCGTCGTGGACGGCCACCCGGACGACCTCCGCCTCGAAGTCGAGGAGGCCGGAATCGGAGAGGTACAGGCGCTCGGTCACGGGTCCGGAATCTAGACGGTCGAGGGCGATTCGTGAACACCCGGCCCGGGCTCAGGCGGTCGCCTTGGCGGGGCCGAGCAGCCGCCGGACGTGCCCGAGCAGCGCCTCGTTCGTGAACGGCTTCTGGATCACCTCGACCGCCGCCCCGTCGAGGTGGCCGAGCACGGCGGCGTCGTCGGTGTGGCCGGTCATGAAGAGCACCTTCATGCCCGGCTGCTCGCCGCCGAGCCTGGAGGCGAGCTCGGCCCCGGTCATCCGCGGCATGACGATGTCCGTGAGGAGGAGGTCCACGCGCCCGCCGCGGGCGCGCGCCGCCTCCAGGGCCTCGACGCCGTTCCGGCCGGAGATGACCTGGTAGCCGGAGCCGGCGAGGACCCGGCCGAGGAGGACGCGGAGCGGCTCCTCGTCCTCCGCGAGCACCACCGTCTCGCCGAGACCCCGCGGCGCGGAGGGCGCGACGGGCAGGATCACGCGCGCGGCGGCCCGCTCGTCCGCGGCGGGCAGGTACACGGTGAAGGTCGAGCCTGCGCCGGCGCGGGAGTCGACGCGGATGGCGCCGCCGGCCTGCCGGACGATCCCGTACACCGTCGCGAGGCCGAGCCCCGTGCCCGACTCCTTCGTGGTGAAGAACGGCTCGAAGATGCGCGAGCGCACGTCTTCGCCCATGCCGCAGCCGCCGTCCCTCACGGACAGCATCGCGTAGCGCCCGGCCGGCAGGCCCAGATCCGGCGCCGGCGCGGCGAGCTCGACCGTGGCCGTGGCGATCTCGAGGGGACCGCCGTCCGGCATCGCGTCCCGGGCGTTCACCGAGAGGTTCAGCAGCACCTGCGCGAGCTGATCCGCGTCGGCGATCACCGCCGGGATCCCCTCGCCGAGGCGCGTGACGAGCTCGATCCGCTCGCCGATGGCGCGCGAGAGGAGCCTGCCGAGGTCCGTGACGACCTTGTTGAGCGACAGGATCTCGGGCCGCAGGAGCTTCTTGCGGGAGAGGGTGAGGAGCTGGCGCGTGACGCCCACCGCGCGGTGGGCGGCCTCCACGATCCCCTCGGTGTACTCGCGGATGCGCGGGTCGCCCGGCGGCAGGTCGCGCAGCAGGAGGTCCGAGTAGCCGAGGATGACCGCGAGGACGTTCGAGAAGTCGTGGGCGACCCCGCCGGCGAGGCGCCCCACCGCCTCCATCTTCTGCGCCTGGCGGAGGTTCTGCTCGAGGTCGCGGCGCGCGCTCTCGGCGAGCTCGCGCTCGGACACGTCCCGCACCGCGAGCACGCGCAGGCCGCGCGACTCGAGCCGGAGCTCGCCGGCCGAGATCTCCACCGGGAACTCCAGGCCGTCCGCCCGCCGGTGGCGGGCGGGGAAGGCGCGCGAGCCCGCGGGGGGGAGGCCCTGCCCGGAGGCGGGCGAGAGGAGGTCCGCGTAGCCGAGCGTGCGGAGCGCGTCGCGGGCCCGGCCGTACAGGCGCTCGGCCGCGGGGTTCGCGTCCTGGATCCGGCCGCTCGCGGGGTCCACGAGCAGCACCGCGTCGCTCGAGGTCTCGAACACGCCGCGGTGGAGCCCCTCGCTCTCGACCAGCCTCGCGAGCAGGTCGCGCTGGCGCCGCTTCATCCGGCCCTTCTCGACGGCGTTCTCGACCTTGAGGTTCAGCGCGTCGTAGTCGGAGATGGGCTTCGTGACGTAGTCGAAGGCGCCGATCTGCACGGCCTGGATGGCGGAGTCGAGCGAGGCGTACCCAGTCACCAGGATCACCTCCACGTCGGGCTTCGCCTCCTTGAGGGCGCGCGCCACGTCGAGCCCCGAGCCGTCGCCGAGGTTCTTGTCCACGAGGGCGACGTCGAGGGACTCCACCTTCCGCGCCACGGCGAGGGCCTCGCGGGCGGAGCCCGCGAGCAGGATCGTCCGACCCTCGCCCTCGAGGAAGCGCCGGAAGACGTCCAGGATCACCGGTTCGTCATCGACGATGAGGATCGTCGCCATGGGGCCTCTCCGGAGCGAAACGCAAACCGACCGCGAGCCCGGCCGCGACGAACGCCCCCGGCGCGCCGCCCGCCGCCGCGAGGAGCGACGCCTCCACGAACGGCGCCAGGGGCCGGCCCCTCGCCGTGGCGCCGGCCGAGAGCCGCGCCGCGAGGGCGCCGCCGGCCGACCGCAGGAGCACCCCCGCGGTGGCGCTCGCCTGGAGCACCTCGCGTGCCAGGGTGGCGCCGCCGAGGAGCGCCACGCCCGCGCCCCGCTCGAGCGACACCCCCTCCACCTCGCCCCGCCAGGAAGGGTCGAGGCCCCGCTCGAGCGCGGACGACCAGCCGGCCGGGAGCTCGAGCACGATCCCCGCGCGCGGGCCCGCGAAGCGGCCCCGCAGGTCGAGGAGGAACCCCGCGCCGGGCGAGACCCCGAACCTCGGCGGGGGCGGGAGCAGGAGCGGGCCCGCGGTCGCGCGCGCGTCCCCCGCCGCCGCGACGAGCCGCTCGTGGGTCGCCGAGGTGACGACCGGCGCGAGGTAGGACACCTCGAACGCGCCCGGCGCCGCCCGGGCGATGCCGAGCACCTTCCCGCGCTCCGCGGTGACCACCGGCGGGGCGTCGACGGGGTTTCCGTGGCGGTCCGCGACGGACACGCGCAGGAGGGAAGCGCGGGGACCGTCGGCCCGGAGGATGCCGTCCGCCCTCTCGAAGCGCGCCACGGCCGGCGGCCCCGGGCGCAGCGGCAGGACCCCCGCGCCGGAGAGGCCGATCCCCTCCGCGGCCGCCGTGACGCGCACCTCGCTCCGCCCGCCGAGCTCCGGGCCGGCGCGGACCTGGGCGGCGAGCGCGTTCGGGTCGAGCTGCCGTACGCCGGAGAGCTCGCCGCCCAGGGCGGTGAGCACGAGCGCCGCCGGCACCGCGTTTCCGGCCGCGTCGAGCGCGCGCGCCGTCACCGTGACCACTTCCGCGGCGCCGGCCACGAGCGCTTCCTGATCGAACGACACCGCCACCCCCGCGGGCGGCCCCGCGACCGCCTCGAGCTTGAGGAGCGCGCGCGAGGCGGGCGCCGACTGGAGCTTCACCAGGAGCCGCTCCTCGCCCGCGCGGCCGGGCGGCAGGGTCCACGTCGCCTCGACGGCTCCCGGCTCCCTCTCCACGACCGAGACCGAGCCGCGCGAGGGCTCGAACACCGGCGCGTCTCCGCGCCGGGCCGCGCCGTGGGGCGCCACGACGTACACGAGCGCCCGCACGCGCTCCTGCCGGTCCGCGAGCACGGTCCCGCGGTCGAGCACGGCGAAGAGGAGCTGGGGCTCGGGGATGTGGAGGTCGATGGGCCTGAACCCCTGGTGCGCCTCGCGCACGCCGGGCGGGACGATCACCGGGATGACGGCCATGCCGTCGGCTCCGGCGCGCTTCGGGCCGAAGCTCCGATCGCCGATCTCGAGCGTGATCTCCTGGCCCGGGGCGGTGCGCACGCGGGCGTCTCCCTGCCCCGAGAGCGGGATGGCGAGCCAGCCGTGCTCGGTGCCGCGCGGCGTGCGTCCGAGGGCGGCGACGATCGCGATCTGGGGGACGCGTTCGCCGGGGGGGCGGTAGCGCGCGGCGAAGCCCCCGGGGACGCGCCGGAGCCCTTCGACGCGCCCCGCGCTGACGCTGAGGGAGACGTCCTCCACGTCCGGCGGCGTCGCGATGCGCAGCTCGGCCGCCGGGTCGCGCCCGAGGAGGAGCCTGGACGGCTCGGCGGAGATGCGGAGGACGCCGCCCGCCGCGGGCGGGCCCGCCTCCTGCGCCCGCGCGCTGGACCCCGGCGCGGCGAGCGAGGCGCCCGCCGCCACGAGGAGCGCGGGGAGCGCCGCCTCACTGAGCCGGGACGGCCGCATGCCAGTCGATCTCGATCGAGACGATGTTCCCCGCGTCGCGCCCGCGGCGCAGCTCCGGAGCGGTGGGGGCCTTCGCCTCGCGCTCCTGCGCGCGCTTCGAGGCCGCCCGGACGAGGACGCCGGGGGAGACGCGCGGCTGCTGGCGCGGCGGCGACCAGGGCTGGGACGCGGCGGCGGATCCGGCCCCCGGCGCCGCCGCGGACGCGGGGGGGGCGGCCGACGGGGAGGACGGGGGCCGTTCCGGGCGCGCCGCGGCGGCCGGCTCGGCCTCCGCGTCGGCCCCCCGCGCGTGTCCGGCGACCGTCGCGACGAGCGCCATGGCGGCGAGGCGGGCGAGCGCTGCGGCGGGCATCAGACCGCTCCCCCGCCCGGCGGGGGCGCCGGCACCCCGATGCAGAACTCCGTCACCGCCCAGGGCAGGCGCGCGGGATCCCGCTCGCCGACGAGGAACACCTCTCCTCCGTAGCGCGACATGAGCCTGCGGGCGACGTGCAGGCCGAGCCCGCTGCCTCTCCGGGCACCCTTGGTGGTGAACCTCGGCTCGAAGATGCGCGCCCGGTTCTCCGCCGGGATCCCCACCCCCTCGTCGGAGACGCGCACCTCGACGCCTCCCCCGTCGAGCGCCAGCACCCGCACGCCCACCCGTGCGCCGCCGCCCGCCCCCTCGACCGCGTCGAGCGCGTTCGCGAGCACGTTCGTCGCGGCGTGCACGAGCGCGCCCGGTGCGCCCCAGCCCTGCCGCCCGGCGTCGTCGCGCGCGTAGTGAAAGCGGCG
>Ga0153916_10004262_pt1 | contig 10794 bp, 7 predicted proteins | sample Opewatmetagenome_FD_109642 | JGI IMG/M metagenome (GOLD analysis project Ga0153916, IMG submission 109642) | Freshwater wetland microbial communities from Ohio, USA - Open water 3 Core 3 Depth 4 metaG | ecosystem: Environmental > Aquatic > Freshwater > Wetlands | place: USA: Ohio, Lake Erie, Old...
CAGCTCAGAGGGAGTAGCACTGGCAATGGTGGCGACTTCCCCTTGTCGGACAAGAAGCGTGTTTAGAGCTTGGTTCAGCTGGAGGTTGAGTATCTCTTCTAGCTTCGTAGCCACGGAACTGCTCTTGTCAGCTATGGGTTTCCAGTTGCCGTTTGCCTTCGCGTAGAGCGTGACAGACAGACGCTTATCCAAACCGTACGACCTGACAATCTTGTACTGCTTTTTCTCAATCTCAAAGATTATGGTAACTTCACATGACGCCGCACCGAAGCTAACAAGCTCATCGTTGTTGAGCTTCACTGCGTCTGCTCCCCAGAGACCCCACAGTATTGCTTCGAAGAGCGAGGACTTGCCTGTGGAATTCGGTCCTCGAACCAGTATCAAGCCTTCTGGAAGATCGCCTTCATCGTCAGGTAGGAGAAGACTACGGAAGGGCTTGAAGCTCCTGAGTTTGATGCTCAGCACCTTCATCTGCCCTCGTCCTCCGACAGTGTTTCGAGTGTAAGCTTGTCTTCACCTTTCTTTACGGACATCTTGAGTGCTCGCACAGCCACTTTCGTCAAGAGAGCGGGGTCAAACTGTGTGTCAAGCCCTTTGATCGTGTCCAAGTATGCGCGAAAATCCTCTTCGGGGTTCTCGATAAGGTACTCGGACTCGATTTCAGGAAATGCGGTGAGACTCGGTTCGGTTTCAGGCGGGCGAGTATGCCAAGTCAGCTGGGCTATGTTGTAATCAGACCCCGATTGCAGGACCTTCGTTCTGTAGGCTTCCATTGCATTCATGATTTCGAGATTACCAATACGAGAAGACCCTCGAAAATCGAACCTGATTCTAGCGGCAGTTGACGAATCCCAAGGTCCCCTGATACCCTTTTCAGAAAACCAAGCATCGATTTTCTGAGTCAGAGATTCGGTGCTTCCAATATCCTCAGTGGTCATTCTTCGGTTGAAGACTGGACGCGCGAAATGAATGTATTCAGGGGTCACAGACGGGCGTTCGTTTGCCGCTATCTCGACTACGAGAAAGCCCTTCTTTTGTCCTGCCTCATCGAACCTCCATCTTTCCGTCGATCCCGCGTACCAAGCATTCTCAGAGTGCTTGTGCTGCTTGTGATCGTGTCCAAGAGCAATGTAGCTATAACCCATACTAAGGATAGATGGAGGAAGTGTTCGATCACTATCCATTCCATGAACTACTGCAACAGATGCCTTCCGGCTGCTAGGAGACTGATTCGTCATTATCCAGTCACTGAATTCGTTTACCAAGCCGGATGATTCCAACAGACTCGCGCTCATGTATGGGAAACAGAAGACGTCCAGTTTGTCGTAAGAGTACTTCAGCGGTTCTTTCTTGTTGAATGCTTGTTTGAGGTCAACATGCGTGGCAACATTGAGACCAGAGATTGACATTCTTAGAGAATCAAGCAATGACACATCCATTGATCTATAGAGCCCGTGATTTCCCTCTATTATCAGAACAGGAATTCCAGTCTTCTCGGTGAAGCTCTTCAGAACTGACAGCGCAGTCTCCTGAGCTACCACCGGCGGCTGCGAGGGGTTCTCTTCCGACGGTGAGTCATAGAGATCACCGGAGTGTATGACTAGGTCGACTGGAGGATCAAGTGAGGCAATCCTGTCAAAGATCTCTGCGAAGCGCTCATAGAAATCATTCTCGATGACTCGTGTACGCATCTCGACTGCCCAGACATCGGACCTGACCCCGTCTCTAGGCCTCGTGCCCAGATGGGTGTCCGATATGTGCGCAATGCGTGCAGTCATCAAGATGCGCCTCAGAGTGTGTGTTTCTCGCTTGACCGTGCGGTCTTTGATGGTTTGTACTTTCCCTTGTCACGTTCGAACAATGTATCGAAGAGAGGTACATGGACAGGCAAAGGAAGCTCACGATATGATGCTGTGAGTATCGCATCTCCTTTGACCATGACACGGAACTCATTCTCCATGCCCGATATGTTGATGCTTGCATTATCGACACATGCTTGAATCTCATGCTCGTTACCGAGTCGAAGATTGACCTGGGTGTTCATCTGGCTCAGTATCACATTATCCAGAACGCTGACCTGCTGACTTATCACGACGAGGCCTATGTTGAACTTCCGCCCTTGACGAGAGATGTCCTTGAACACCGACTGCCCCTGCATCAGTTGGGGATTGAGAATTGAAGGGGCTTCTTCAACGGTCACGAGAATCACAGGCATTTCGCGTGGATCGCGTACCCCAGAATCATCGCTCTTTCCACCTTTCGTGTAGAAGGATCTTGCCTTGGTCTTGATGCGGCCGAAGAATGGGGCGGGAAGCCTAAGCTGGCCCTGAGTCTCGAAGTCCCCCAGCGTTCCGCTGCTTTTCGCGGCCCTTCTGAGATCGGATATCGAACGTGCGACTACTGTCGTAAGGAGAAACTGCTCCGTATCACTCATCAGGCTGGTGTTGACTACGAGCACGCGCCCCGTCTCCATGGCCACGAATACATCATCTAGTATAGACGAACCGCTACGGACGAAGATTGGCGAACGTTGAATGAATCGAAGGCGTCGCTGGACAGCATTCAGAGTTCCCTTTTGTACCATGTCGGGGTCTTCCGTCAGGTCAAGTATTGCCGATATCCAGTTCTCTTTGTTAATGGCATACTGAGCATCAATAAAGGATACCATTTGTGGAGTGAAGTCCATGATGGTATAGAGATCGTGCGGCAGGATCTCTTCCCATAGGATACGTATCTCCCTGCCATATCGCTGGATTTCCCGAGGAGTGGCCTTGAGATGCGTTGTAAGGTAGTAGAAGTCACCTATGACCGCCGACCTAGTGTCCTGATCCATTGCCTCCACTACGTTCTGGATTCCGAACTTCGTGACACCCTTGGCGAACTCGTCGTGCGGGTCTATGCAGAAGGCCGAGATACGGGTACGAGGCTCATTCGGACTGCGAATTCCCTCGAGATTTGAATCCAAAATGGATTTGATCATCACCATCATCAGGTTGCTTTTTCCAGAACCAGTGGACCCATAGATTCCCATGTGCATTGGAAGGAACTTCGCAGGTATGCCCACCGGGACATCTAGCGTGGCCTCGCCAACTTGTAGGTCTCCGATGAGCACTTCGCCGCCTGTTTGACTAGACAGCATTTCCCTTACGGTCTTGTCGGAGACACCGGGGACTGGTCGGTACACATCAGCAAGATGGTCAGGAAGACGGCGCGGCGATTTGAAGGCGTATTTCCCGTTCTCCATTTCTGCGTACCCAAGCATCTTTCCTTCGACTTCGAGTAGCATGTCTCTCTTGATGCCTGAGAGATACGCGTCCCCTTCAATCATCAATGTGCCAGCTACGCGCGCCATGTCGTCCACATGACGCAGGTAGTTTTGGAGGGCTGAGACACGGAAGAAGAACACTCGCTCGTGTCCGTCTCTCTGGGAATACACCATGAATATCTCACCGACGCTGATATCACGGTTGTTTCCCATAATCCCAAGCATGGCCTGATTCCCTATTGCTACCTTGCCGTACAAGTCGCCGAGGGTTTTCACATCCAGAGTCATAGCGCATCACTCGTAGTATCTATAAATTGTAGTCTTCTCTCAGTTCCACAGTTCTTCGAGAACCCATTCCCAATTCCTGAAGAACATCATCAGCGATTTCCTTCGCGAGTCTTAGGTCTTCGTAGCTCAACTTGCATTCCTCATGTGCCAACGCGAGAGCAACGGGGTAGCCATACCACCGAGCATCTCTTGACATGAACTCAATATCCCGAAAGAGCGCTTTTTCGTTTTGCCTCGTCTTCTTTGGGTCACCTGCCACGAATATGTCCTGAAGCCACCATACTCTGTCGAAGTCAATCCGCGATGGCCGGTTGTCCTGAGAAAAGCTGAACAAGTAGGGCACGGCCAAGGGTGGCGGAATATATGTTCGCTTCTCCAGAATGTGAAGCCCTCCGCCGGGGTCGCCTTGACCGGGAAGGAGACAAAACCACTTGTTGCTCTTGCCGATCACCTCTTCAGCCAACTCTGCAATTCGATCCGCGCCCGGAATCGTATGACTCTTGCTTACCGCACACAATACGACGCGCTTGTCACGCGCAACGGAACACAGCTCCCTTAGCATGAAGCCCGTCGGCATTATAGGATACTGGCCAACCTGATGCAAGAACATGGACATGGCACCGTCAAGCAGCACATACTTCGGCCTGATGTCACTGGTTATGACGGCTCGAGCAGCGGCATACTCGGAGGCCTTACGGAGTTCGTCGTGAACGTGGGTATTTGTAAGAAACTGCCCATAGAAAATGAGTGATTCCATGGTTTGCAGCATTGCAGCGTGCTCGCTATACCGAGAGTTCGACAGGTCCGCGATTGACTGTATCTGCCCGTTTGTTGTGTCTCTGAAGAAGGGCAGGATCAGATCCGGTATTTTACTGACCGGGTAGATATCTTCGAGCGTCTCTGCCATCTTTTCTCTGGCATCCCCTCTCACGCCTGAATGCCAATAGGAGTTCACATACGGTTGTGCCCGACCAAGTGCGGCCTCCAGCGTGACTCTGTCCATCGGCATGAAAGGTGCACCGTTCTTCGTATTTGTGCCAAGCACGATGGTGGATGTGCTCAGTAGGTGAACCCTCACATCGTTGAGAGTTGCGAGTTCGCTTGAGCCGGACCCGTCGACTGCAGAGACCATATAATCCGTGTCGAACACAACATCGGACCGATATGGTTCAATACTGTCAATGAGCTTGTGCCTCAGTCTTTCCTCGTCTTTCGCCAGTTCGTTCTCATCTTTCTTTTCCTGAGTTTCACGTATGTCCATGAAGGTGGCTTTCAATTGATTCCTAAATTCATCGGTGAGAATTCTTTCGAGCATGAGACCCCTCTTGTACAAATGGCTCTCTGGCCGCGGACATGCAAATGCAGAGTTCTAGTCCGGTCTTTGTCATAAAAAGGTAACACTCGGTGGCGACGACCGTAGGACTAAGACCTCCTCAGGAGCGGCCGATTTGACCTTTTGGGCTCTGGAAAAGCCGCAGACCACAGCCGGGAGGAAACAGACTCGTAATCACTTTGTCCCCGCAGTGAACTTCTTGGCAAGCTCTACTGCACTAAGGGCATCCCTACCAAAAGCATCTGCACCAGTGTATTTCACGATCTCCTCGCCGATGTCTCCACCGCCAATCATTACTTTGACCTTCTTCCTAATGCCTGCAGTCTTGAGCGCCTCAATTGTCGTTCGCATCACATCATGAGTAGTAGTAATGAGCCCGCTAAGCGCAAGAATGGAAGATCCTGTTTTCTTGAGCGTGTCAACAAACTTCTCAGGCGGCACATCTTCGCCCAAATCGTAGACCTCGAATCCGTTGGATTTGAGAAACGCAACGACAAGGTTCTTGCCTATGTAATGGATGTCGCCTTGGACAGTCCCGATTACGACCTTACCCTTTGCGCTCGCACGCTGAGTAGCCAGCAGTTTCGGTTCTACTATCGCCATCGCTTTCTTGAATATGTCGGCTGACATCACCAACTCGACCAGAAAATACTCATTCTTTGAGAACCTGTTACCCACGATGTCCAAGCCTCGCCGTAATTCATCGAGAATCTGAACGGGTTTGTTCGTGCGGATTTGTTCATTGACAATGTTCAACACTTTCTGCTCGTCAAGGTCTGCCATTGCGTCTGTCAAATCGGTCATTTTGCATTTCCTCAGTCTTTGGAGTGTCACTAGTCGTGTCGCAGGTGCAGATCGACTGGTCTCAACCCTTGCCAACGGAGCTTAGCGGCTTCGGGCTGTCCTGTGGCCATCTGCTGATTGGACTAGGATTCTCCGGAAGCTGACGGACATATATCTTTCATCATGGATACTGGCTTTGGAGATTCGTCTACGGATTGCTAGTGTGGTTGGCTATCCGCACATGGCTGTGATTCGAACCGTCTCCAGCTTGACCTATTGCTGTGGCCTCCAAGAACCTGTCAGCAAACGCTGGATGAGCAGCAAGATTGACGTACTTGACGCTCCTGCTAAGCGTCTCAGCAACCGCCCTCTCTTTCAAGGACAGAAGAAACCTCTTGGCACCCTCACCTGCTGCGTTTCCAACCGGAACGATTCTGTCCAGTGGGATCGCAGGAAGAAGACCAATCGCTAAGGCACTCTCAGGGCGGATGTAGTTTCCAAATGCGCCGGCTAGAAGAAGCGCATCAATATCATAAGAGGTAACGCCGCATTCATCCATTAGGACCCCGGCACCCGTAGCAATTGCTGCCTTTGCAAGCTGGACCTGTCTTACGTCTTCCTGAGTGAACACTATGCGTCGGCCCGCGTCAGACTCGCCTGGTTCTGCTACGATGTAGCAGAGACCGTACCCGCCTTCATGAACAATCCTCTTCGAGTCTCGCATCCGTCCAGTACGGTCTACAAGACCTGTTCTCAACAGCTCGGCGACTATGTCGACGATAGCTGAGCCGCAAATGCCTCGAGGAGAAGCCTGTCCTATCACAGACAATTCTGCCGGCTCTGAGGGATTGTTGATACGCACGTGTTCTATCGCACCCTCTTCGCCCCTCATGCCAAGCCTGATTCTTGCTCCTTCGAACGCAGGACCTGCTGCTGCTGAACAACATATGAGGCGCCCGCGAACCGAGAGGACTATCTCTGCGTTGGTTCCTATGTCAATCCCCATCACTGTGCCCTTGACAGAGCCAAGCCCTTGTGAGACAATAAGACCTACCGTATCACTGCCTATGAAACCTTCAATATTCGGAGCAACATATACCTGAGCCTTTGGAACGGACTTGAGCCCGATTTCGTCAGATGATTTCGTGAGTGACTTCAACATGGCTGGTCTGTACGGTGCAAGACTCAGACCGTGGATGTCCAATCCCAAAAAGAGATGGTGCATGGCAGTGTTGCCCACAAGCGAGATGCGAGAGACAGTGTCGGGAAGTACTCCTGCTGCGCTAATAAGACGCGTGAGAAGCACATCAATGCCGCGAAGCACACATTGACGGAGCTCCTCACCGCCCTCATGCGCGTTCATGACATAGGCCATGCGCGTCATGATGTCCTCCCCATAGGCAACCTCTGGGTTGAGCATTGCCTGTTGTTCAATCTGACTACCTGTCCCCAGGTCCATGAGGTAAGCTACTATGGTTGTCGTGCCTAGGTCTATTGCGACTCCCAACTGTCCGACAAGGCCTTTGTCCAGTTTCTGCACAGCAGCCTTCGAAGATCCCCAGACCAGAATCTTGGCCTGCTCTTCAGGAAATGGAAGAACAACCCTCGTGTCTGTTTCAATCACGTGCTCGCAGGCCAGACGTATACCTTCTGCCAGTTCGTCCTTGGATAGATGCTGCAAATCCCGTTGAGTCGGGAATGGCGCTGGTTGAAACTTAATCCTGCACTTTCCGCATGTGCCATGGCCTCCACAGTCTGTAGGAATGGGAAGACCAAGACTGCGAGCTGCGTCAAGCACCGTTGTAGCATGAGACACGTAAATCCTCTGGCCAGATGGTTCAAACACAAGCATAGGTCCTGACAAGTCAGAATCACCTAGCCGATTCTGAAGCGAGGATGCTGTCGGTCCGGTCGGATTCTCTTCTCTAGCAGCACGCCTGAGAGAGCCGTGTCAATCATGGCCACAGAAGGAAATACAATACCTGCATGCTTCACGGGACCATAAAGCACGAAGTCGGCCCCAAGAACAACGGGCATGAGACTCGATCCAACAAGAGCCGGATTCTTCGCGTCCTTCCCGAATTTTGGAACCAAGCCGGCCCACATGTTCACCGCATTATGGGCACCGCATCCTACCGGGTAGCCAAGCTTGTCCTTGATTGATTGCATGGCTTTGCAGGCAAGTCCAAGAGTGAGCATATCTACAACCCCAGTGTCGATTATCAGGTTGGTCAATCCAGAGTCTGTGGCTTTTGCAAGGATTTGATCAGCGAGTTCGGTTCTTTTTGCTACAGAAGACATAGCATCCTTGGAGAATGTAAGGATAACTGCACTCTTGAGACCTGCCTCCTGCATCTTCCTGTACATTTCATTACTAGTCTCCGGGGTCAATGAATTGAGCATTACTCTGTCCAGCATGCCATTCTCACGCGCCATCTCTATGCCGGCGAGATTCACGTCTTGAGAGCCAGACCCGTCGATTAGCAGCGGCATACTCGTCTTGTCGGCGAGGTAGGTGATGTATCGCCTCATTGCGGGTGACGAGGATGCAACTACGTCCAGCATGCTGGGTAACCCCGTTCTTTCTGACATATCTGCGACTTCAGTCAGAACTCTGTCCGTCTGAGGCTTGTCTATATCACCAGCCTTCGGGTCAAGCACTAACTTATCTTTTGAATAGAAAATGGAACCTATGAGGACTGTCGGCGCAAGCCCCGGTGTTCCTCCGATCTTCACACCACCGAATTCTAGTGTCCGTTGCTGCGATTTGTATTCGTACATGCTGCGGTCTCCGGAGCCCGTTCTGTGTGCTCATACTAGTGTAGTACTTGTCGTTTCGCAATCTGCGGGACTCAATAACCTTTGCACAGGACTGTCGAGTAATCTCACAGTATGCCGCTGGTGCTTCAAAGTAAGCACCAATGCGAATTTTGTTTTTAAGGAATGGGACCTAGATTACCTTCAGCTGCAGGAGTTCCAACCCAGCGGCGACTAACGGTACTAATGGAAGTGGCCAGTTGCTAAAGATTACATACTTCGGTCACACTTCGTTCAGGCTGGATTCCAAAGACATGTCAGTCCTCCTGAATCCTGGCATATGGGACGGAAAACCCGTAGTGCCTGATGACTGCGATGTGAGAGTCATAGTGGCAACTAACCACTTCGATGATGCGATTGGTAACGCTACAGCTATTGCCTCGAAGTCCAAGGCATGGATCTTGGGAAATGAGCAGACAATCGAGAAGGCAAAATCCCAAGGAGGGAAGCCTTGGCTTCTCCACATATTGAGACCAGAAGAAGTCTATCAGATACCAGGTCTCAAGCTTGTTCCCTACTCTCTTCAGAGAGCAGACCCAAAGTCGGGAGAGAAATCCCAGAATCTGGGTTTGTACTTGGAAATGTCTGGAATGAAGGTCGCGTACCTTGGTGACACTGTGGTCCGGGGTGCATTTGGAAAAATCGAGGCAGATGTCATGATTGTTCCAGTAGGGGATGGCGAGGTTTTCGCGGTCAAGGATGCAGTTAGCCTCTGCATAGATGCAAAGCCGAGAATAGGGATTCCCATCAGATGGACCGCACCGGAACAGAGTGCGAAATTCCGGAAGTACTTGGAGCAGTTCGCAAGCGGTACCGTCGCGATTCTAATGGAACCTAAGCAGGTTCTCGAGATTCAGTGGGCCGCAGGTAATGAATTCAGGTATAAAGTGTCATGAGCACGCAGGCGGGTGAGATATCGATGAGTGAGCGCAAGAATGTGATTATAGACTTGGAGGAAAGCGAGAAGAACCGCTTTGGTGAACTGAGTGAGATTGAGTCTGCCGAAGCGACAGGCGTTATGACTGTCAAAAATGTTTCGGCCCAAGCTCGCATATGGAATGTCAGAGTGAACCTTGGAGACAGCAGAAGCGGTACAACCATCAAAGACTCGACGCTGTCAGCCGGTGAGGTTGAAGCAGGCGGAGAGTGGAGCACGAAATATGGTATCACTATTGATGGGCCTATCCTTACGCTCACCGAGACATATGACACCTGTAGCAGCATCACTGCAGAGAGCCCGCATTGGGCATACGTGCATGGTAAGGAGAACCCAGTCAGGATTACACTGCACCTCAAGAATGAGACGGATGGCCAGATTGACAACATCATTGTCAACAAGACGATTCCTCCTGAACTGACGAAGGTCAAAGTCGACAGTGCGAAATCGGGTACGGCAAAGTTCGATGAGGGAACCCGACAAGTTGTATGGAAAGACTTCGTCATCTACCCCAAGGAAGAGTCCACACTAACGCTCTCGGGTCTAGCTCATGTTGATGATGTAAGCGAGAAAAATGCGGGTGAAGTTGTCATCAGCTACAAGTCTCAGGGTCAACAGAGATCGTGCTTGGACCCTGACATGACCGCGCTCACGGAGTTCCTCAGCGGCATTGAGACTGCTGAGACCGAGCCCAACCACTGGGAGTGTACTCTTGAGTGCTCAAACGAAACCGACTTGATAGTTCGCCTTGACAAGGCAGTGGTATTCCTCACACCAGAAGGGGGTGGCGAGAAAAAGAAGATGGTGGAAGTTGCGCCCCGCGTCGAGATGAAGCCAGGTGAGACTTGGAGGTCATCATTTGAAGTTGACAGCAAAGCCCCGCCCAAGTGCACACCTGATGTCGTCTACACCCCGGTAAGGGTTGTCAAGAGAAGAGTGCTCGGAACAGCAACCAAAGTGCCACAGATCCTGCCAGTGTGCCAGATTACCTATGCGAAGTCATTCGATCCCTCAGAAGTTAGCAGCCTTGACAAGACGCCGGTCGAGGTGACAATCGACATTAAGAACAGCGGTTCGGCGCGCCTTGACCAGATTGAGGTAGAAGATAGTCTTCCTGATGATGTGATGCCTCCTAAGAAGGAACATGTGACGGTCTCGGTCGCGGGAAAGGAGTATACAGGAACCTACGGCGTCACAATAACCCCTGACGACCAGAACCCGGAGACGCCGCACAAGGTTAGAATCAAGATCTCTGGCATGAGGGATAGCATGGGTGAGCTGAAGCCCGGTGATAGCTTGAAGGTTAGCTACGCCATAATGGCTTGGCGCAATAGGCCAGAGAAAGAGTACCCCAGTCCAATCCATTGTTGG
>Ga0153916_10004263_pt1 | contig 10793 bp, 8 predicted proteins | sample Opewatmetagenome_FD_109642 | JGI IMG/M metagenome (GOLD analysis project Ga0153916, IMG submission 109642) | Freshwater wetland microbial communities from Ohio, USA - Open water 3 Core 3 Depth 4 metaG | ecosystem: Environmental > Aquatic > Freshwater > Wetlands | place: USA: Ohio, Lake Erie, Old...
CGCGCTAGGTCTGCAAGCCGCTTAGAAGCTGAGCGAACCTTACGGGACCCGATTCCCCTCGCTGACGTATCCGATCCAGAACGATACAAGCGTCCGGATTTGCTTTTCAGTGAACGGCGTGCCGAGCCTGAGCGTGCTGGACGGCTGATGGATCGAGGGCTGCATCGAGGGCGTCACCGGCTGGGCGATCGGCAGCGGCGTCGTAAGTTCGGCCGACGAGCACGCGCGCTCGCTATACGACAAGCTCGAGCAGGACGTTCTGCCGCTTTACTACGGTGAGCGCTCGGGCTGGCTAGCGGTCATGAAGGGCGCGATCGGACAGAACGCCTTCCTGTTCAATTCGCACCGAATGATGCGGCGCTACGCCGCGGAAGTGTACCCGCGGATTACGCCTTAGCGGCCCCCGCATGACCCGATGCTTCACCTGAACTCTTTACGCCGCGGTGCGTTGCCCCGCCTGGCGCGGCCTATCCTCACGCATCATGAACCGACCGTCGAGCTCGGCCAACTTGTCCACGATGCCGGTGTATTCGAGTTCCTCCATAGGGAGCATCGCTGCGCCGAAAAAGCCCTGCTTGCGCATGTCCATGCCTTTATCCGCGGCATGGTCGCGCACCCGGTTCCAGAACGGGTGCGCGAAGCAGTCGTTCGCCTCGGTGAATCTTCCCTCATGAACCGAGAACGCCGCGCAGGAGACCAGCGGCGGTCCGTCAAAGTAGCTCGTTCCCGTGTTGATCGGCACCGGCATCAGAGGCATGTTGTGCGAGCCCCGCATGCCGCCGGCGACGAAATGCGCCATTGAATACGGAGCCAGGACTTCCCCAGTGGCGGGGAAGTTCATCTGCGTTCGCACCAGCATCACCGGATCGTCCTTGCCGGTGTATTTGCCGGCGATGTTGTGCAGGCGCGAGGTCGCAACCGCAGCCGCCTGCTCGCCGGTCGCGCGCGCCCACACGGATTCCACCACGTAATGCTCGGGGTCGCGCAGCAGCGCGGCGATGTCATAGAGCTGCTCGGGCGCGTTCAGCTCTATGACGCGATCGCCTTCTTTGCAATTCACGTCCATGACAACGAAGCGAAAGCCCTTCGCGATCTTCGGCGAAAGGATGAGACCGGGTGTGGTCATGGGGTCGGCGAATGACAGGTAAAGCGGCAGATTGAATGCGCCCGGATCGGTCTTGTCCGCGGCGAAGAGGAGAAATGGCTCGTTCGGGCGCTCGTCGATTTCCATTTCGACGACCGCCGGGCCCATGCCCCTCACGTTTCCCGAGAACGCCTCCTTGAGCAAATCCTGTCCTGCGCCGTAGAGGCCCTGCTGCTTCGCCACGGCGGTGCCGGCGATGAAAGCATCCCACGCGAGGCGGTGGACATCCGCGTTGCCGGTGCCGCGGGTGTGCGCCATCAGGATCGCGATATCGTCGCCCGTGTGAGACAGGTAATGGTCGAGTAGCAGACCGGGAGCTCGTCCCGCGACGTGGTTTCGAACCGCTTCCAAAAGGGCGCGGGACGGCGCGATATGGCCGCCTATGGAACCAATGTCGGCCTTGAGTACCGAAAGCGTGATTTTCATGTCGCTTCCTTCAATAAGGTTCCGGTGCGATGCCTGCGTGTCACTCGGTCTCGAAGGTCTCCGCTTCGATGTACGGAATGAGATCTTCGCAAGATATGGGTTTGAGCACGTAGTAGTCAAAGCCCGCTTCTCTGCTTTCAATCCGGATTGTTTTGGCGGCGTGGCCAGTGAGTGCGATTAATCGTACCTTGTCCCCCAGAGTCAATCGCAGGCCCTTAGCAAGCTCGATGCCGCTCATCTCCGGCATCCCAATGTCAGTGATGATTACGTCGGGGCAGATCTCATTGGCCAATAGAAGGGCAGAAGCTGCGTTGTATGCTTCGTGTGCTTGGTAGCCTTCTAGGCTAAGGGCCAGCGCAAGCATATCCGCCGTATCTCTATCGTCATCGACAATGATGATGGTTCGCTTTGATGCACGGCTCTGCTGCGTTGGAGCACTGATTGACGCGAGCGCCATTGTTTTAAGATGAACAAACCCAAGCCCCGCGTGTGGCAGCCGTATCTGGTTATTCATGAACAGCTCGCGAATGTTGGGTGGAGGGACGACATTCCTCTGATGCCCGGCCCTTTTTCTTTTCGAGTGGCTTCGGCCCAAGAAAAACCGCCATCGTCCATTGAACCCTTGAAGCACTCCAAAGCAGCGCTGCAGATTTGAACCCCATTGACATGCGGCCGAACAACACCAAGTCGCTGGAGTTTCATGAATTGCCTGCTAATGGTTTCAGCCGACATTCCGAGAAAACTTGCAATGTCACAGTGTTTCATGGGAAGAGCCAATACATCGGTTTCACGGTCCGCCGTGGCGGTTCTGTTCAATAGATCAAGCAAGAACATAACTACACGTTCCGCGGCGCTTGTATGGGCAAGCAGAGTTATGATCTTTGTTTTTCTCCGTATTTGCCGGCTCATCGCGATATCTAGGTTGTTTTGAACATCGGTGTGAATGGCGCAAAGCGCGCTCAATGCGGCGTAAGAAATAGAGCAGGCTTCGCTTTCTTCAAGAGCTATGGCGGTAGACGGATATTCACCCACCGAGATTGCGTCCATTCCCATGAAGTCTCCGAGGATATGGAAGTCCAGAACCTGCTCCATTCCACTGCAGGTTGAAGAGAGGGTCTTGAATGAACCGCGCATTACCTGAAAAAGTCCTCGGAAGTCGTCTCCAGCATGATAGAGGTGTTCACCCTTGGTAAGGCGCGTGAAGTGCCATGGCGAATTTGGGGCAGGTGTTGAAGTTGGAAAGGGTTGGCCTAGAAAGCAGGCTGCAACAATGGGGTTCATGGGGCTAAATCGACTATCGGATGCAGGGTTTGTAACTTACCCACAAAGTGTCAGGAGCGTAATTGGCGTAACTGGGTAATCTGCATATACCGGATAAGTGATCTGCATATACCGGGAAACAGGTAGCGAAAACCTGCCGGGTAAGAAAGGTGCTGTTTTTGGACGGAGATACCGTACCTCACGTCCTGGCTTCAAAAGCACAACCGTAATCAGCAATCGCTACCAACGGCGCAACGGAATCCGAGCTGTTTCGGCGAGGGCTGCAGCCGCTGACGCCTTCCTGAATTGAGCCAACAGCTGGCGGCGCTGCCGGGTGATATGAGCCTGGACAAGACTTGGCGCAAACCGTAGTCTTTCTGCCCGCAGGGCAGTGCATTTCAGCGGGCGTCCATCCGCAAGAGCCGGCGCCGGAGAGAGCGCCTCGTCAGGAAGATGAGCAAGAGCAACCCAATCCTGTTGGCAGTCTGGCTGGTCATCGCCGGCTTCACCGGCTACCTGATTACCGGCGTGATGAACTCGCGGCAGTCCACCGAGCAGCGGGTGCGCGGCGAGGCGCTGTCGTATGCCCGCATGGTCGAGCAACACGCATCGGCAGCGTTCGATCGCGCCAATATCGCGCTCATGGGCATCAGCGACCAGTTGCGGCCGAGCGATCTGACCGGCGCAGGGCCGCTGCCCGATGCGCGCCGCAAGGAAATCGAAGAGCTTCTCCTCGCGCATCAACAGCGCACGGCAGGCGTCATTGCGACATTTCTGACGCGGGCCGATGGCCGTATTGCGGCCATTTCCTTGCATTCGCCTCCAGGCACGGACTTGAGCGATCGGAAAAATTTTCAAACGCTGAAGCGAGAACGCGGGGCGAGCCCGCTCGTATCCGAAGTGGTCTTGGGGCGCGCATCCCATACATGGGGCGAGATGGTGGTACGCCGCATCGACCTGCCTGATGGCAGCTTCGGCGGCATGATCGGCGCCAATCTGGGTCTGACCGAGAATTTCTCGGATTTCTACGCGACCCTGTCGCTGGGCAAGGACAGCACGGTATTGCTGCGCGATTCCGAAAACCGCCTGCTGGTTCGCTACCCCATAGCTGAGGAAAAGCTGGGCAAGCAGCTCTCGCCCGGTGGCCCGATCAACGAACGCATTGTCGCTGGCGATATAGAGGGCGCAGTCGTGGTCAGATCTACCATCGACAACAGGGAACGGGTCTTCGGTTTCCGCAAGCTGGCGAACTACCCGATTTACGCGATCGTCGGATTGTCTCTGGAGGACGCCCTGTCGGGCTGGAGGGGCAATCGCAACAACGTAGCCGTCGCGGTGCTACTGACCATGCTCGCCGGAGTGTTCATCACGGTCGCATTGCGGCGCAACGAACGCGCGGACGAGGAACTTCGCGATCTGAACGAGACGCTCGAAGCCCGGGTGCGCGAGCGCACCGACGAGCTATCTTCGGCTAACAGGCAGCTTGAAGGAGAGGTGGCGGAGCGCAAGCGTGCAGAGGTCTCTGCCGTGGATTATGCGGAGCGCCTGGAACGCGTCACTCACCGGACCGTGAACGTGCTGGAGGAGGAACGGCGAAGGCTCGCGCGCGAGCTTCACGACCGGGTATCGTCGAACCTCACCGCAATCAGCCTCAACCTCGAGAACATCGAAGGCCAGTTGTCCCGGGAAGATTGGACCCGATTCGGGAGCGCGCTGTCGGATTGCGCGGCACTGGCCGCTGACAGCGCGGCAAGCGCGCGGGACATCAGCTCGGACCTGCATCCGGCGATCCTGGATTACATGGGCCTGGTTCCGGCGCTGAAGGACCTCGGGGAAAAATTCCGTCAGCGCACGAACATCGCGGTGGCTGTCAGCGGGAGCGACGTCGGGCAAAGGCTGCCGGCGGACCGGGAAATTGCCCTGTACCGAATCGCTCAGGAGGCGCTGGTGAATTGCGCCAAGCACTCCAGGGCGCGCACGGTTGCCATCCGGCTCGATCGAGACCTGAAACGCATCGAGCTCACGATCAAGGACGATGGCGCCGGTTTCCATGCGGACCAGCCCCAGGCGCCGGGGCTCGGCCTGCTCTCGATGCAGGAAAGGGCACAGGCGGTCGGCGGCTGCTGCCGCATCGAGTCGGCACCCGGAGAGGGAACCCGGGTGATCGTTGAACTCACGTTGTCATAACCGTTATTCGTTCCAACCCGGGGCGGTGCGCAAGGGATGCGGTTTGTCCCTATGCAGAACATCCGGCTCGGCGAGGAATAGGAAGACGCTGAGCCGCACGCAAGGCAAAATGTCCGCGGAGAAGGCCTTGGGAGGCGACGAACCGCTTGCCACCCCAACGAACAGCATATTGGAGACGAACATGAAGCGATTTGGCGCCGTTATCGCATTGCTGGCTGCGGTCCTGGTTTTCCCGATTCCGGATGCCGGCGCACAGAAGTTTCCGACCAGGACGGTCAGGATCATCAACCCCAATCCGCCGGGCGGTGCGATCGACATCCAGGCACGCCTGTATGCGCAAAAGCTGCAGGAGATGTGGGGACAGCCCGTCGTCGTGGAGTACAAGACCGGCGGAGGGACGCTGATCGGCATGGACTACACCGTGAAATCCGCGCCGGACGGCTATACCATCGGCATGGCCGTGACGCCGCTGGTGATCTTCCCGGCGCTGCGCACCGACATGCCCTACGATACCTCGAAGGATCTCGCCGGCGTGACGCTGACCGCCGTATCGTCGATCATCATCACGGCGGCGCCGACGCTGGAAGCGAATACTCTTGCCGAAGTGATTGCGCTGGCGAAGCAAAAGCCCGGCAAGCTCACCTACGCATCGCCCGGCGCCGGCGGCGCCAATCATCTGGCGTTCGAACTGCTGAAACAGTCCACCGGCATCGACATCGTGCATATCCCGTTCAAGGGCGGCGCACAGGCGTATCCGGAAGTCATGGCGGGACGCGTCGACCTGCAAGTCGACCCGGTGTTCGGGGCCTACCGCTACGTGAAGGCCGGCAAGATGAAGGGCATCGCCGTGACCAGCGCAAAGCGCGATCCCTCGGCGCCGGAGGTCCCGACGGTTGCCGAAACGGTGCCGGGATTCGAAGTCCTCAGCATAAACGGCATCATCGTGCCGCGCGCCACACCGCGGGATCTGGTGAACAGGCTCAATGCGGATTTCCGCAAAGTCCTGCAGATGCCGGATATCTCGAAACGCTTTGCCGAGATGGGCCTGGAAATCATCGGCAACTCGCCTGAGGAGTTCGACGCCTTCATTCGCTCGGAAATTGCCAAGTGGACCAAGGTCGCCAGGACTGCCGGCATACACCTCGAGTAGCAGATAGCCTGCGCGGGAGACGAATTTGAACACGATGAGCGGGGATCGGATCCACGACGGCATGAATTTCGAGCTTCCAGAGGAACTGCGCATGCTGAAGGACGCGGTGCGCAAGTTCGTGGATCGCGAATTGATTCCGATAGAGCGCAAAGCGCGCCGCGGACACGAGCTCGTGCCGGAAGTGCGCGCCGAGCTGGAGGCCAAGGCCCTGGAGCTCGGGTTGCGGCATTACGACGTACCGCGGGAATACGGCGGCCTGGGCCTGGGCCTGATGGCACAAGTGATCGTCTGGGCCGAGTTGCGGCGTTCCATAGCTCTGCCACCCCGCGGTGCGGACATATTCGGTCCGTCCGTCAGCCCGATCCTGTACCAATTGGACGAATCGCAGAAGGAGCGCTACCTGCTGCCCACGATTCGGGGTGAACTGAAATGGTGTTTCGCTCAGACTGAACCCGATGCCGGGAGCGACCCCGGAGGCATGCGGACCACGGCGGTCCGGCGTGGCGATGTCTACGTCGTGAACGGCATAAAGCGGTTCATCACCGGCGCCGACAAGGCAGACTACGCGCAGGTCATTGCCGCGACGGACCGCGCCAAGGGTTCGCGCGGCGGCATTTCCGCATTCATAGTGAGCATGAAGGCCCCGGGAGTACGACTGCTGCGCCCGGAGGAACTGGTGATCGACGACCGGCCCTGGGAGATTGCCTTCGACAATGTCGAAGTACCGGTGCGAGACCTGATCGGCAAGGAAGGCGAAGGGTTCAAACACGCGCAGAACTGGATCAACATCGGCCGCGTTCGCCACGGAGCGCGCGGCATCGGCGTGATAGAGCGCTGCCTGGAGCTGGGTGCATCGTACGCGAAGCGGCGCATGACATTCGGCAAACCTCTGGCCGATCGCCAGGCGGTGCAGTGGATGCTGGCCGATTCGTACATGGACCTGCATCAACTTCGTCTCATGGTCTACCACGCCGCGTGGAAACACGACCGGGGCGACGATATTCGCGCTGAAGCCTACATGGTGAAAAACTTCGGCAACACGCGATCTTTCGCCGCGGCCGACCGCTGCATGCAGATTCACGGCGGAGCGGGCCTTTCCACCGAGCTTCCCATAGAAAAATTCTGGCGCGAACAGCGCAGCATGATGATCACCGAGGGTCCCACCGAAGTGCTGCAGGCCGCCATCGCGCGCCAAGCGCTGCACGAATTCGGTTGATGCGGCGGGTTCGCGAAGCCGGCCCGCTTCGCTAGCCGGCGGCCGAACCGTTGCCGGAATGGATCAGATCGCCTCGAGCTTCCGCAGCTCGAGGATATCCTGCTCGCAATATCCCAACCCGGCCAGCACGCTGCTCGTGTGCTCGCCGAGCGTCGGCGCGGCCCTGATGTCGGACCGCTGGCCGTCGAAGAGCACCGGATTGCGCAACGCGACGACTTTGCCCTCGGTGGGGTGCGTGGTCGCGCACAGCGTGCCAAGGTGTTTCACCTGCGGATCCTCGCACACCTCGGCGGTGTCGTTTATCGGTGCGAAAGGTACGTCGTTGTCCTCCAGGATTTCCACCCATTTTTTCCTGGGCTGCGCAGCGAAGACCTCGCTCAGGATTTTTCTCAGCTCCAGGTAGTTCTCTATCCTTGCCTGCCGGGTCGCGAACTTTTCCGCGCGGCCCAGATCCGGGCGTGCAATAGCGCTCAACAGGCCGGTCCAGAACTTGTCGTGTCTGGACAGGTGCACAGCGAGAAGCTTGCCATCCGCGCAACGGAAGGCGAAAGCCTGCGAGGCGGCCGTGCGCGTGAGCCTCTTGGATGAAATGCCGCGTTGCGTGTAGGTGGCGACGTAATCGGCCATTACCGCGATGGAGCATTCCAGCAGGTTCGTTTCCACCCGCCGCCCGACGCCGGTACGGCTACGCTCGTGCAGCGCGCACAGAATGCCGTAGCAGGAATACATGCCGGTGACATAGTCCGAGACGGTCGGTCCGACGACCTGCGGATCCTCGGGGTTCAACTGCGAGGCGGCGATGCCGCTCAAAGCCAAGCCGATGGTGTCGAAGGCGGGTCTGCCGCTGTAGGGTCCCGTGGTGCCGAAGCCCGTGATGGAACAATGGATCAGGCGGGGATACGTCTTCCTGATCTCGTCGGCTCCGAAGCCGAGCCGGGCGAGAACGCCGGGACGATAGTTCTCGACCAGCACATCGGCGTGCTCGAGCAGTTTGCGGAAGGCATTCCGTCCGGGCTCGCATTGAAGGTTCAGCCCGATGCTGCGCTTGCTGTGGTTGTAAGCCATGAAATTCGGACTGTACAGACCGCCACGGAAGCTTCGGAACGGGTCGCCGCCCTTCGGATTCTCCACCTTGATCACGTCCGCGCCTGCGTGCGCCAGCAGCATTCCCGCCAGCGGAGCCGTGATCATCGTTCCAAGTTCGAGGACCGTGATGCCTTCGAGCGGTCGCGGGGTTTCAGCATTTACCATGGGAAAGAAGCCGGGGTGTATGGACGAGCGGGGCGAGTATCGCACGCACGGGCGATTATTAACAGTCGAAAGCTAAGCGGAGCCGCGATTGCGCCCCGCGGATCGCGCGGGCCGCCGAAGCGGGTTCGTGCCGGGCTTGGCGCCGAGGCTGAAATGACCGGAGGCGTTCAAGGCGGTCTCTATCTGGGTGGCGGTGCTTTTTAGCAGCGGCGCGTACTTCTTGGCGAGCACCTCGGGGCCGAGTCGTCCGGGAAATTGCATGATGTTGACCGCCGCGACCACGTTACCCGTGCGTTCGCGAATTGGAACGGCTATGGAAGCAATGCCGTCGCCGTAGCGCCAGTCCATCGCAGCCCACCCCTGCTGCCCGGCCCGCGAAACCGCCTCGCGAAGACGCTTCCTGGTTGGCGTTGCAGTTCTTTGCAACGCGGACGCGGGCAATGCAACCAGGTAGCGCTCCAGTTCCCGGGGCGGCAGACCAGCCAGAAGAACATGGCCGAGCGACGTGGAATATGCCGCCACGCGGCCGCCGATGCTCCTCGAGAAACCTTGGGTAGCCTGGCTGGACGCGCGCGCCACGAACAGGACCTCCCCGTTGTCCAGCACGGCGAAGCTCGAACTCTCGTGGGTTGTCTCCGCCAGTTCGTTCAGATAGGGTTGGACTATCTGCTCAAGCTTCGCGGAGGCGAGATAACTGAAGCCGATTTCCAGGACCCGGGGGCGCAGATAGAACTTGTCGCCGTCGTGGCCGACGTAGCCCAGGTCCTGGAGCGTAAGCAGATACCTGCGGGCGGCAGCGCGCGTAAGCCCCGTGCGCTGCGCTGCCTCGCTGGGCCGCAGCACCGGTGCGTCCTGGCCGAAAGCCCTGATTACGAGAAGACCGCGAGCGAGCGACTCGGAAAAATAAGTTGCCGCGTTTTTGCTTTTTTCACTCACTTGGACTGGCGTCAGCGCCTGCCCGTGGCAGGCGGCTGGTTCCAAGGTGGTGGTTGCGATGCGCGGCATCGTCACCGGGTGGGTGAGAAGTCTCGGCTGGGCTCATAAGCCTTCTTGTTGACATGCTGCAAGCGGACCCATATAGTTGGGGCGATTAAAGCTCGACAGGGCGATTATCGCACTCAAGCCCCGGAGAGTCGAGCGAGGACGGGCAGGGCGCAAAACAGCTTGCGGCCATCGAAACTCAAGGAGGAGGCAGCGTGCGACCAAGAATAGCTCTCGTCGTTGTACTGTTCACCACGGTGCTGCTCGCGCCCGCTACCGCTTTCACGCAAGCGTATCCGACTAAACCCATACGCTTCATCCTGAACGTTTCGGTAGGAGTCCTTTCCGATATCGTCCTGCGTGCGGGCAGCATCGAGCTCGCGAAGCAAATGGGCCAGCCGTGGGTGATAGAGAATCGGCAGGGCGGAAACTTCGTCATCGGGGCTACTGCGTGCAAGGGCGCTGCGGCGGACGGCTACACGGTGTGCCTGGTCAACGAACAGGCAATGTCGCTCAACCCGAATGTTATCGCCAGGCTGCCGTACGACCCGGATACCGATTTCAAGCCCATTACGAATCTTTATGTTCAATTGTCCGGGGTCGTTGCGGCCACGTCGCTATCCGTGAATTCGATCGGCGAATTGCAGCGATTGCCCGCCGCGAAAGCCGGGTCGATGAACTTCGCCACGCTCGGACCCGGGACCACTCAGGATGTCCTCAGGCAGTGGATGAACAACAATTGGAAAACGCAGTTCGTCGGCGTGCCTTACAAGGGGATGAATTTGATCCTGAACGGCATGCTGGCAGGAGAGGTCGGCGTGACGCAATCGTCGCTCGGCAGCTTGGGTCCGTACTTGAAGGGTGGAAAGGTAAAGCTGCTGACGATCAACGGCGCCAAGCGTTCGCCCAAGTTGCCCGACGTGCCGACGTTCGCCGAAACGGGGCTGGGCGAGTTTTTGGATGTGCAGGGAAGGTTCTGGTGGGGCCTCGTGGCCCCCGCTGGTATACCGGACGCGGTCGTGCAGAGGCTGAACGCCGAATTCACCAGGCTTTTTCACGAGCCGAAATTCGCGGATCTCCTCGACAGCCAGTTCCTGGATTCGGTGATCGGGACTCCGGAGCAATTCGCGGCTTTCCTCAAGGTGGACCGCGAACGAGCGGCGCGGATGGTCAAGAAG
>Ga0153916_10004264_pt1 | contig 10792 bp, 7 predicted proteins | sample Opewatmetagenome_FD_109642 | JGI IMG/M metagenome (GOLD analysis project Ga0153916, IMG submission 109642) | Freshwater wetland microbial communities from Ohio, USA - Open water 3 Core 3 Depth 4 metaG | ecosystem: Environmental > Aquatic > Freshwater > Wetlands | place: USA: Ohio, Lake Erie, Old...
CGTGGCCTCGAGCCCCTTCTCGCCGGTCTGGTGGGTGATCGCGATCGGCATCTCCTTCGCGAGCGCGATCAGCGCCTGCGACGCGAGCTCGTTGACCGCGACCGCGCCGAGCGAGCCGCCGCACACCAGCACGTGCACGGTCTCGCTGACCGTCGAGCTGGTCGCGAGCAGCTTCTGCACGAGCTCGCGGCGCACCGGGTTGCCGCTCATCTCGATCTTCTTCGGCTTGAAGAACCTCCGCGTGACCTCGAACGACAGGAACACCCGGCGCGCGACCCGCCCGAGGATCTTGTTGGTCAGGCCGGGGATCGAGTTCTGCTCGCAGATCGCGGTCGGCACGCCGCGCAGCCGCGCCATCAGGACGACCGGGCCCGAGGCGTAGCCGCCGACGCCGATCACCGCGTCGGGCGCGAACGCCTTGACCGCGCGGCGCGCCTGCCACAGCGCCTTCGGCAGCCGGAACAGGCCGCGGAGCGCGCCGAGCGCGCCGACGGTCTTGAGCCCCGAGACCTCGATCAGCGTGAGGTCCCAGCCGAGCTCCGGCAGCACGCGCGCCTCGATGCCGCGCCTCGTGCCGACGAACCGGATCTGGGCATCGGGATGCCGCGCGCGCACCTCCTCGGCGATCGCGACACCGGGGAACAGGTGGCCGCCCGTGCCGCCGCCCGCGATCAGAACGCGCATGAGGCCGGCGCGCGCGAGGAGGCGACCACGCGGACGCGCACGCGCTTGCGCCGCGCGAGCTCGCGCTGTTCGGCGGCCGTCGCGCGCCGCTCGGGCCGGCGTCCGACGTTGAGGACGAGGCCGACCAGGAACATCGTGATCACGAGCGAGCTCCCGCCGTAGCTGACGAGGGGCAGCGTGATGCCCTTGTTCGGGACGACGCCGAGCACGACACCGACATTGAATAGCACCTGCACGCCGAACAGCAGCGTGATGCCGAACGCGAGGTAGCCGCCGAACACGTCGCGCGCGCCGAGCGCCGCGCGGATGCCGCGCCACACCAGCAGCGCGAACAGGAACAGCACCGCCGCGACGCCGACGTAGCCCATCTCCTCGCCGATCGGCGCGAGGATGAAGTCGTTGTGCGCCTCGGGCATGTACCCGAGCGACTGGTGGCCATCCCCGAGCCCGGCGCCGGTGAGCCCACCCGAGCCCATCGCGAGCCGCGCCTGGAGGAACTGGTACGCCTCGCCGCTCGCGTAGGCCTCGGGGTTGAAGTAGGCGAGGAACCGCTGCAGCCGCCACGGCGTGCCGACGACCAGGTGGTACGCGACCGGGGCGGACGCGAGCACCGCGAGCATGATGTAGGACACCCGCGTGCCGGCCATGAACAGCATGCCGAGCGTGGTCGCGCCGATCACGATCGAGCTGCCCAGGTCGGGTTGCTTGAGCAGCAGCACCATCATCATCCCGCACACGACCAGGTGGGGGACGAACCCGACGGTGAACGTCTTGACGCGATCCGCCTTGCGGCCGAGCGAGTACGCGAGATAGGTGACGAGCGCGAGCTTCGCGATCTCGACCGGCTGGAACGTCAGCGGCCCGAGCGGGATCCACCGGCTCGCGCCGTTGCGCGACGGTGCGAACAGCGCGGCGGCGAGCAGCAGCAGCGCCCCGAGCAGCATCGGGTAGGTGAGCTGGCGCAGGCGGCGGTAGTCGATCCGCGCGCCGAGCCACATCGCGACGCCGCCGATGCTGACGAACATCAGCTGGCGCTCGAGGTAGTAGGCCGCGTCCTGATGGCGGGTCAGCCCATCGGCGGCGGTCGAGGCGTAGATCTCGATCGTCCCCAGGCTGAGCAGGCCGAGCACGGCCGCGACCAGGACGAGGTCGAACGGCCGCTCGGGCAGCGTCGCACTCGGATGCTGGACGGCCACGACCTGGGCGACCACGGGCAGTGTCGGATCGATTTCCTCGCGGCGGTCGGGCGCGGGACGCCGGATGCGGCCTTTGAGCCGGGCGAGGGCCCGCTGGAGAACTGCCATTGGGCCATCCTCGGGCGACGGATCCGGGTGCGCCAGTTTTCGGTCAGCCGCCTGGGGGAAATTCCGAGGCAGCAGGGCATGTTGCTTGCTCTACCCGTGGTCGGAGGTTCTGACCATGTCGACTACAGCCTGGATCGTCGTTCTCGTCCTCGCGTTCCTGCTCATCGGCGGCGGCGGGTATTTCTTTCGCCGCTGAGGCGGAGCGCACAGCGGGCGCTACTTGATGCGCCACCACGTCTGGCCGTCCATCGATGCCCGGCGCGTACACGCGTCGGTCACCTTGGTGAACCGGATCCCGATCTTCGAGATCACGATCGCGTAGACGCCTTCCTGCTCGGAGGCCGGCTCCGCGCAGATCCCCTTCTCGTTGGTCAGGGTGAGCTTGTCGCCCTCGACCTTGTACGTCCCGGTGGCGAGCGGCGGCTCGACATCGAACTGCATCCGGTTCTTCGCGAGCCGGAACGTGCCGTCGCGGTTGAACCGGATCGCGGTCTCGCCATTGGGTGCGTGACGTTCGTAGTCGCCGTCGATCAGGTCCGTGTTCGGCGGCTTCGGCGGGACCGGCTGGTGAGCCGCCGTGCAGGCGAGGAGCGTCACGGCGAAGGGCGTCACGGCGTGAGCGATGCGCACTTCCCTACGATACCGGCGTTCAGCCCCGGGTGATGCGCTTTCGTTGCACGAGGTAGGCGATCGCGGCGCACACCACCCCGAGGATCCCGACGCCCTGGCCGATCAGCTGACCGCGCCGGTTCGGGTGATCGCCCAACACGCCGTTCGCGCTCAGGAGGGCGAGCGAGACGATCGTGCCGACGAGCACCACCGCGCCGAACGTCATCACGGCGACCCGCAGCGGCGAGCGCGGCGGCAGCGGCGGCTTGTCAGACATCGAGCCGCCTCGCTCCGACCGCGGACACCGCCTCGCGGAACACGCGCCCGCGGTGCCCGAAGTTCTGGAACATGTCGTAGCTCGCGCACGCCGGTGACAGCACCACCGCATCACCGCTCGCGCACAGCTCGGTCGCGCGCCGCACGGCGTCGTGCATGTCGGTCGCGTCGATCACGGGATAGCTCGCGCGGTGGGCGGCGGCCGCCTCGCGGATCAGCGGCGCGGCCTTGCCGATCAGGATGATGCCCTTGCACACGCCGTCGAGCGCCTCGAGCATCGGCGCGTAGGAGCCGCCCTTGTCGACACCGCCGGCGATCAGCACGAGGGGCCGCGGGAAGCCGCGCACCGAGGCCGCCACCGACGCGACGTTCGTGCCCTTGCTGTCGTCGTAGTAGTAGACGTTGCCGCGATCGCCGACGAGCTCCATGCGGTGGGGCAGCGGCCGGTACGCCCGCGCGCCCGCGCGCACCGCGTCGACGGGCACGCCCACGCCGCGGGCGGCGAGGTACGCGCACATCGCGTTCTCCATGTTGTGATTGCCGACGATCACCAGATCGTCCATCGGGTAGCGCTCCTCGGCCGGCAGCCGCAGCACGATCTCGCGGTGGTCGAGGAACGCGCCGCGATCGGTCGTCGCGCCGGGTCGCGAATCGAACGTGTAGAGGCGCGACGGGATGCCGCTCGTCTCCCGCATCGTCCACGGATCCGCGGCGTTCGCGATCGCGATGTCGTCGGGCCGCTGCCAGTCCCAGATCCGGCCCTTGATCTCGGCGTAGTGCTCCATCGTGCCGAACCGATCGAGGTGATCCTCGGTGACGTTGGTCAGCACGCCGGCGTGCGCGCGGAACGTCGAGCAGTTCTCGAGCATGAACGCCGCGACCTCGACCACGATCAGGCCACCCGGCGAGTTGGCCGGGTGCTCGACCGCCTCGATCATCGGCATGTTGCCGAGGTTGCCGCCGCAGAACGTCGGCCGCCCGGAGGCCTCGCACAGCTTGCCCGTGAGGGCGGTCGTCGTCGACTTGCCGTTGGTCCCGGTGATCGCGAGCACGATCGCCTCGGGGTGCAGTAGGCGATAGGCGAGCTCGATCTCGGCGATCACCTCGACGCCCGCTGCGCGGGCCGCGGTCATCTCCGGCAGCGTCGGCACGCCGGGCGACATCACGACGAGGTCGGCGCTCGTGAACGTGGCCTCGTGCATCCCGCCGAGCTCGTAGCGCACCGGCACGCCCTCGAGCTGGCGGATCGGCTCGGCGAGCTTGTCCGCGGCCTTGCCGTCGGTGACGATCACGCGCGCACCGCGCTTCGCGCAGAACTTCGCGAGCGAGACGCCGGTCTGCGCGAGCCCGACGACGACGACCTGCTTTCCTGCGAGCTGCATGACCATGTTCAGCGCAGCTTCAGCGTGCCGAGGGCGACCAGCGCGAGGAGCGCAGAGATCAGCCAGAACCGGACGATGATCTTCGGCTCGTCCCAGCCCTTCATCTCGTAGTGGTGGTGGATCGGCGCCATCCGGAACACGCGCTTGCCGATCATCTTGCCGTCGGGCCCGGGGCGCTTGGTCGCCTTGAACACGCTGGTTTGGATGATCACCGACAGCGCCTCGATCACGAACAGGCCGCCGACGATCAGCAGGACCATCTCGTTCTTCGTCAGGACGGCGAGCATGCCGATCGCGCCGCCGATGCCGAGCGAGCCGACGTCGCCCATGAACACCTGCGCGGGGTAGGTGTTGTACCAGAGGAAGCCGATGCCGGCGCCGAACAGCGCCGCGGCGAATACCGCGAGCTCCTCGACGCCGGGGATCCGCGCGACGTGGAGGTACTCGGCGAGGGTCACCTCGGTGCCGCCGTGGACGACGAGCGTCGTGCTGACGCCCGCGATGTACGCGAACACCATGAACGTGCCCGCGTTCATGATCGAGGGCCCGATCGCGAGGCCGTCGAGCCCGTCGGTGAGGTTGACCGCGTTCGCGGTGCCGACGACGACGAGCGCGCCGAACCCGACGTACAACCAGGCGGGCAGCTCGAGGCCCGTGGTGTAGAAGTTCGTGAACGGCAGCTGGAGATGGAGGCGGACGTCGTCGGGCATCACGTCGCCGTAGAACAGGTACGCCATCGCCGCGCCGGTGATGCCGAACTCGAGAGCGAGGCGCAGCTTGCCGCTGATGCCCTGCTTGTTCTTCTTCGCGACCTTCTCGTAGTCGTCCGCGAACCCGATCGCGCCGAACGCGACGGTGACGGTGAGCGCCAGCCACACGAACTGGTTGCGCAGGTCGCACCACAGCAGCGTCGAGACCGCGAGGCAGAACAGGATCAGCGAGCCGCCCATCGTCGGCGTGCCGGCCTTCTTCTTGTGGGTCTGCGGGCCGTCGGCGCGGATCGTCTCGCCGATCTGCCGCGCCTTGAGGCGCTCGATGAACCACGGGCCGATGACGAACGACAGCAGCAGCGCGGTGATCGCGGCGGCGAGGATCCGGGTCGAGGTGTAGCGGAAGACGCGGAGCCATCCGATCTTCTCGCCGAGCGTTCCGTACAGCAGGTGGAACAGCACTTAGCGGGTCGCCTCCTTCATCGCATCGAGGACTCGTTCGAGGCGCATGCCGCGCGAGGCCTTGAGCAGGATCCAGTCACCTGCCCGCGTGCGCTCGAGCGCGCGCGCGGCGGCGGCCTTGGGGTCGATGGCGGTCTCGGCGTTCGCGCGTGCGGCCTCGACCACGAGGGGCGCCTGCTCGCCGAGCGCGATCACGCCGACGTCGAGCTCGTGCGCGAGCGTGCCGACCTCGCGGTGCGCCGCGGGTGCGTGCGTGCCGAGCTCGAGCATGTCGCCGAGCACGGCGAGCGCGAGCCTCTTCGGGGCCTGGCCGTGCGCGCGCTCCGCGAGGGCGCGCAGCGACGCGGCCATCGACGCGGGGTTCGCGTTGTAGCAGTCGACGATCACCTTGCGGCCGGCGACCTCGATCACCTCGCCGCGCATCGCCGGCGGGCGCGCCCGCGCGAGGCCCGCGAGCGCCTGCGCGATCGAGGCACCCGCAGCGTGGGCCGCGGCGATCGCCGCACACGCATCGAGCGCGGCGTGCTTGCCGACCAGCCCGAGCACGAGCTCGTGACGCTGTCCGAACACGTCGAGCACGAGCTGGCCGCCGGCATCGAGCGGCGCGTACGACACGAGCCGGACGTCCGCGTCGCCCTCGCCGAACGTCACGTGGCGGACCGTCGCCGGGTGATGCTCGCGCGCCCAGCGGGCGAGGCGCGCGTCATCGGCGGGGCGCACGATCGTGCCGGCCGCGCGCAGGCCGAGCCAGATCTCCGCCTTCGCCTGCGCGATCGCATCGGTCGAGCCGAGCAGCTCGATGTGCGCGGTGCCGGCGTTGACCACGACCGCGACATCGGGCTCCGCGATCCTGGTCAGGTACTCGATCTGCCCCGCGCCGCGCATGCCCATCTCGACGACGCCGTAGCGATGGAAGCTGCGCAGCGCGAGCAGCGTCAGCGGCACGCCGGTCTCGTTGTTGAGCGAGCCCTCGGCGGCGAGCGTCGGTCCGGCGGCCGCCAGGGCGGCGCGGGTCAGCTCCTTGGTCGTGGTCTTGCCGGCCGAGCCGGTGATCGCGACCAGCTTGCCGTCCCAGCGGCGGCGGTGCTCCGCCGCGATCTTGCCGAGCCCGATCCGCGTGTCGTCGACGACGATCGCCGGCGCGGGCGCATCCTTGCCGCCCTCGCGATCGACCATCACGGCGACCGCACCCGCCTCGATCGCGGCGCGGCAGAACTGGTGCCCGTCGTGCTTCTCGCCGCGGATCGCGACGTACAGCGCCCCCGGGACCACGGCGCGGCTATCGATCACGATCCGCGTGACGTACGCGCTCGTCTCGGTCGGGCCGCGCAGCTCGCCGCCGGCATCGTCCGCGAGCGCGACGACCGAGCGGCGCCAGCGATCGAGCACGGCCGCGGCGGCCTCCTCGCGATCATCGAAGTGGTGCTTCGTGGTGCCGACGATCTGGTAGTCCTCGTGGCCCTTGCCCGCGATCACGACGACATCGCCGGGGGTGGCCTCGGCGATCGCCGCGCGGATCGCGACGCGGCGATCGACCTCGACGAGGAACGGCCTGGGCACGCCGGGCAGGATCTGGTCGAGGATCGCGCGCGGGTCCTCGGTGCGCGGGTTGTCGCTGGTCACCACGGCGAGATCCGCGAGCTCGGCGACCGCGGCGCCCATCTTCGGCCGCTTCGTGGGATCGCGATCGCCGCCGCAGCCGAACACGCAGATCAGCCGGCGCTTGGTCAGCGGGCGCACGGCCGCCAGCACGTTGCGCAGCGCATCGGGCGTGTGCGCGTAGTCGACGAGGATGTCGAGGTCGGCGGGGTTGGCCACGCGCTCGACGCGGCCGGGCACGCCCGGCAGGTTCGCGATTCCCGCAACGATCGCTGCGTGCGGGAGCGCGAGCGCCTCCGCGACGCCGACGGCGAGGCAGATGTTGTCGAGGTTGTAGTGGCCGATCAGCGGCTTGGCCTCGACGACGATCTCGCCGCGCGGGGTCCCGATCGTCGCGGTGATGCCCCGGACGCTGGAGTCGTGGCGGACGACGTGGACGTGCGCGGGCCCCTTGCTGCTGACGCGCAGCCCGCTCGCGGACATCGCCTCGCCGGCCGGATCGTCGATGTTGACCACCGCGGTCCCGGTGAGGTGCCGGGTGAACAGCAGGCGCTTCGCCTCGCGATACGCCTCCATCGAGCCGTGCACGTCGAGGTGGTCCTGCGTCAGGTTCGAGAACGCGGCGACCTGGAAGTGGATCCCCGCGAGCCGGTCCATCGCGAGCGCCGCCGAGGACACCTCCATCACGGCGTGCGTGCAGCCGGCCGCGACCATCTTGGCGAACGTCTCGTGCAGCACCTGCGGCGTCGGCGTCGTGTACGGCGCCTCGAAGCTCGTGCCGCCCCACCGGTACGACACCGTGCCGATCACGCCGGGCTTGTAGCCGGCCGCGGCGAGGATGCTCTCGACGAGGTAGGTCGTCGTGGTCTTGCCGTTCGTCCCGGTGACGCCGATCAGCGTCAGGTGCTTCGCCGGATCGCCGAGGGCATGGCCGACCATCACGCCGAGCGCGACCGCGCCAGACGGCACGACGATCTGCACGACGCCCTTCGCGATGCTGGCGAGCTCGTGCTCGACCACGACCGCCGCGGCGCCGCGCTCGATCGCGGCCTCGACGAATGCGTGACCATCCGAGCGCAGCCCCCGCACCGCGACGAACACGTCACCGGCTTGCACCTCGCGCGAGTCGCTGCGCACGGCCCGCACCGCGGCCGCTGCGTCACCCAGCACGCGCGCACCGTCGAGGCCAGCGATGAGGTCGCGAACAGTCATACCGATCGAACGCGCAGCCTCACCGATTTCGTGCAGCGAGGCAAGCGTCAGGGGGTCGGCGCAACCGGCCGTGTGGTCAGCGATTTTCCGTCGGAGAAGCGCAGGTGGATGGCTTCCGCGGGGACCGGTGTTCCGGGCGCGGGCTCCTGGTCGACCACGCGGCCGGTCCCGGTGACCTCGACCGCGAGGTTGGACGTGCGCGCGAGGTCGAGCGCGCGCCCCACACCCATGCCGCGGAAGTCGGGCACCGCGGGGCCCTCATCGACGGGCGCGGGGACCGGGGTGAGCTCCACGTCGGGCAGCGGCGGTGCGGGAACCGCGGCCTGGAGCGCCGGCTTGACCGGCTTGGGCGGCGGGGGGCTCGGCACGGTGCACGTCCTGGGCGCGATGCCCGGGAGCGCACCCGGCACCGGCGGCGGGCACACGAGCGTGTCGCCGGGGACGCCGAGGTAGCGCAGGGCCTCGCTCGCGACCGTAGCGAACACCGGGCCGGCGACCTTGCCGCCGTAGTAGTCGCCGCCGCTCGGCTCGTCGATCATCACCACGATCGCGAGCCGCGGATGATCGATCGGGGCGAGGCCCGCGAACGACGACAGGTAGCGGTCCGGGGCGTACTGGTGCGTCGCGGGATCGTACTTGTGCGCGGTCCCGGTCTTGCCGCCGCAGCGAAAGCCCGGGACCACGATGTCCTTCGCGGTGCCGCCTTCCTTGCCGCCCTCGAACACCGACGCGAGCATCGCGATCATCGCGTCCGCGGTCTTCGCGCTGACGACCTGGCGCTCGGCGGGGTGCGGCTCGTACAGCACCTTGCCGTCGGCATCGGTGACCTGCTCGACGATCCGCGGCTCGTGGTAGAGGCCGCGATTGCCGAGCGCGGCGAGCGCCGAGGCGACCTGCAGCGGGGTGACGGTGAGGCCGTAGCCGAACGAGATCGTCGCGAGCTCGATGTCGCGCCAGCGCGCCCCGTCGCGCAGCATGCCGTGCTGCTCGCCGGGCAGCTCGATGCCGGTCTTGGCGCCGAAGCCGAACCGCTTGAGGCCCGCGTACAGCTTCTCGCCGCCGAGCCGCATCGCGATCTTCGCGGCGCCGACGTTCGACGACCGCTTGAAGATGCCGCTGACGGTCAGGTACGGGTCGACGTGGACGTCGCGGATCGTCTTCGGGCCGACCTTGTACTGGCCGCCGGTGAGATCGAACTCGGTGTCGGGGCGGACGATGCCTTCCTCGAGCGCCGACGCGACGCTGAACACCTTCATCACCGAGCCGGCCTCGTAGACGTCGGTCACCGGGCGGTTGCGGCCCGCCGCGTGGCCCTCGCCGGTGTTCGGATCGTAGGTCGGATACGTCGCCATCGCGAGCACGCGGCCGGTCGCGACGTCGAGCACGACCACGGCGCCGCTCTTCGCCTTGTTCACGGTCACGCTCTCGGCGAGCGCGGTGTCGGCGATCGCCTGGATGCTGCGATCGAGCGTGAGCTGCACGGTCGCGCCGGGCTCGGGCTGGGCGAGGCCATCCGCGTACATCTTGCGGCCGCGGGCATCGCGCAGCGCACGGCCCTCGCCGCGCTCGCCCTGCAGCAGCTCGTCCATCGCGAGCTCGATGCCCTCGAGGCCCTTGCCGTCGATGTCGGCGCGGCCGATCACCGAGCCGCCGATCGTGCGGCCCGGATACCAGCGCCGCGGCTCCTTCGCGACCTCGATCCCCACGAGCTTCGCGTCGCGGACCGCCTTCGCGATCTCGGGGGTCACGTGGCGATCGATCCACACGAACCGTCGGTCGCCGCCGAGCTTGGCCTCGAGCGCACCGGCGTCCTCGCCGGTGAGCCTCGCGAGCTTGTCCGCGGTGTCGGCGACATCTCGCACCTCGCGCGGGTTCGCCCAGATCGAGTCCGCGTCGGCGCTGACCGCGAGCGGGCGGCCGTGCGCATCGACCACGTCGCCGCGCGGCGCGGGGATGTCCACGGTCATCGCGTGCTGGCGCTCGGCGAGCTCGCGATAGTGCGTGCCTTCGTCGACTTGCAGCGCCCACGCACGCCACGCCACGCCGCACAGCCCGAGCGTGACGACCGCACCGGCGAGATACGCGCGCAGCCGCGCCGAGTGCGGGATCCCCGGCGTCATCGGCTTGATCTTGCCCTTCGGCTTGCTCATCGCGCGGCGACCTTGCGCGGGCCGACGATCCGGATCCGATCCGGCGTCACGGTCGTCATCCCGAGCTGCGTCGCGAGGTGGCGGATCCGGTCCGGCGCGGTCAGCGTCGCGAGCTCGAGCTCGAGCTGCCTGCGCACCTCGCGCAGCTTGCGCACATTCTCCGACCTCTTCGACAGCTCGAGGCCCATCCGCAACACCTCGTGCTGGCGCTGGACGCGGATGATCGCGACGCCGGTCAGCATCAGCGCGACGATCACCATCGCCACGACGACGATCCGGACCGAGGCAGCTTCGCCGTCTGCCCGCCGAAACATCCGATACAACGATGCAGGCGACCTCATTCGCGTTTCCCCACTAAACGCGCGCGCGTGGATCAGGGCAATTTTTTGCTTCACACTTCGATC